>OGPG01000197.1_pt1 | contig 61668 bp, 52 predicted proteins | sample 1552851 | NCBI WGS metagenome assembly OGPG01 (sample SAMEA2579909, study PRJEB22360) | human gut metagenome | biome: human gut; feature: human-associated habitat; material: faeces | place: Denmark | collected 2008/2010 | reverse complement strand
CATAGCATACAACTTCTGAAAATGTAAAGCGTAAGTTTGGAACATTTGGAAAAAGTGAGGAACTATACGGGTTTAAAGGCAAAAAATAACGTAGGATGCATATGTCATTTTATACACATCCTACGTTTATCCATTCATATTCTATTTCAGATTCAAGATTTCATTCATAACCTGCGAGAATTCCCGGTACTCAGAAACCAATGCTTCCAATCGTTCTCTCCCCGCGTCCTCCAGATGATAATACACTTTCACCATCCGTTCACCGGTCTGTTTCTTATAATCACTAATGTACTTCTGATCAATCATCTTATATAACGTCGGATACAAAGTACCCACCGACAACGAGATCTTATCTTTCGAAGCACGCTTTATACTTTTTACAATTTCATAACCGTAACAATCCTTCTCCGAAAGGAATTTCAACACAAGTAATTCCACATAGCCACGGTAAAACATATTTTTATTTTCCATATATTCGTCCTATACAGCACTATTCTGTTTCCTCAAATGGCGGAACTTCTTTAATAACATACGCTTTGTATCCATCGGTATTACCGCCTATAGGTCTGACTGCTGTAATCACCGCATCTCCATATGCATTATATAGAGAACCGCCATATCTATCCAAATACGCTCTGATTGGATCATAGATTTCTACTGATTCGGAAGCTACATCCTCTGTTGTAGCTTCTGCGTTTTTTGATTTTGCACCCAAGCCAACAAATGCATACACGCCAAACAGCAAAAAGCAGGAACAAGCAGTTGCAATTACATACTTTGCTGCTAATTTTCGTACATTCCGTATATCTGATATCTCAATTTCCTTTCGGTAATTCAGAATCACTTCCTGCGGTTTTCCAAACTCCTCTACCAGCATTTCATAGGTGCATCGTTCATGTTCCCGAACAAAATTCTCTATATCATCCGCTACCGATACCAGAAACTTCTTCCTGCACGCTCTTCCATACGGAAAATAGTCCTTCAACAATTTCATATATTTCCGCTTTGCCCTGTTCATAGGAATACCCCCTTTCGAATTTATTTGACTATATCATATATATTATCGTTTGTCAAAGGTTTCGTTTTCCGATATATTATTTTTTTGGTTTCGGGCGTGGCGAATGTATTATGTGCGGGGATGGTTCTTTCTTCAAACAAATTGCACAACCTATCACATTAGAATTTCTGGCATTGCAAACTCCAACGTGTTCATATCATATATTTCATTCTCCATTCATTCTTATATACGATATGTTGAAAGCTTAGAAGTTCTTAATGTTCTGCAAGTAATCGCAGCCATGTTTGAACACGATGTTCAAACAAGCCGCCGCTGAGACAGGGATGTCGAATCGGCGGCGGTGGCGTATATTTTTAACATGTAAATCAGAACATTTAGAGCTTCTTAGCTTTCATACATTGTATATGGAATGAATCGAGAATGAAATATATGTTTGAGTACATCTTTATTTTGCAATGTCAGAAATTCTATATAGAGATACTTGTATTGAATGTCCATTATTAAGAACCATCTCCTACATAAAACAGGGTAAAAAATAACCCGCGTCATCAGACGCGGGTTACCCTTATTTATAAGCGATTCAATTACTCAGCCTTAGGACCAGCAGCAACCAATGCCTTACCAGCATCGTTTGTTGTGTACTTCTGGAAGTTCTTCTGGAATCTCTCAGCAAGATCCTTAGCCTTTGTCTCCCACTCAGTAGGATCAGCATATGTGTCTCTTGGATCAAGGATTGCTGGATCTACACCAGGAAGCTCTGTTGGAACCTCAAAGTCGAACATAGGAATCTTCTTTGTAGGAGCTGTCTTGATATCACCTGAAAGGATTGCATCGATGATTCCACGAGTATCCTTGATTGTGATACGCTTGCCTGTTCCGTTCCATCCTGTATTTACGAGATAAGCCTTAGCTCCGCTCTTCTCCATCTTCTTAACAAGCTCTTCTGCATACTTTGTAGGATGCAACTCAAGGAATGCCTGTCCGAAGCAAGCTGAGAATGTAGGTGTAGGCTCTGTGATACCACGCTCTGTACCAGCAAGTTTCGCAGTAAATCCTGAAAGGAAGTAGTACTTTGTCTGCTCTGGTGTCAGAATAGATACTGGAGGAAGTACTCCAAATGCATCTGCTGAAAGGAAGATTACGTTCTCTGCAGCAGGACCTGCGGAAACGCCATTTACCTTAGATGCAATCTTCTCAATATGATCAATTGGATAAGAAACACGAGTATTCTCTGTTACGCTCTTATCGTCGAAATCAATCTTACCTGCTGCATCAACTGTCACGTTCTCAAGAAGAGCGTCACGTCTGATTGCGTTGTAGATATCTGGCTCAGACTCCTTATCAAGTCCGATAACCTTTGCATAACATCCACCCTCGAAGTTGAAGACACCGTTGTCATCCCAACCGTGCTCATCATCACCGATCAAAAGTCTCTTAGGATCTGTAGAAAGTGTTGTCTTACCTGTACCTGAAAGGCCGAAGAATACAGCTGTATGCTTACCTTCCATATCGCAGTTAGCAGAACAGTGCATTGAAGCGATACCCTTCAATGGGAGGTAGTAGTTCATCATAGAGAACATACCCTTCTTCATCTCTCCGCCGTACCATGTATTGATGATAACCTGCTCCTTAGATGTGATGTTGAATGCTACACATGTCTCAGAGTTAAGACCAAGCTCTGCATAATTCTCAACCTTAGCCTTAGATGCGTTGTAAACAACGAAATCCGGCTCGAAATCCTTCAGCTCTTCCTCGGAAGGCTTGATGAACATGTTTGTTACAAAGTGAGCCTGCCAAGCAACCTCAACGATGAAACGAACTGCCATACGTGTATCCTTGTTTGCACCACAGAATGCATCTACAACATAAAGCTTCTTGTTGCAAAGCTCCTTCTTAGCAAGATCCTTAACAACTGCCCATGTCTCTTCTGTCATAGGATGGTTGTCGTTCTTGTAAGCATCTGTTGTCCACCATACTGTGTCCTTAGAATTCTCATCCATAACGATGTACTTATCTTTAGGAGAACGTCCTGTAAATACACCTGTCATAACGTTAACTGTATCTAATTCTGTGTTCTGTCCAACCTCATAACCCTCGTTTGAAGCCTTTGTCTCTTCCTCAAACAAAACTTCATATGAAGGATTGTGAACGATTTCTGTTGTTCCGGTAATTCCATACTTAGTTAAATCAATGTTTGCCATCTTAAAATTTCCTTCCTTTGCTTTTTATTAATTCAGGGCAGTTATCCACCCAAAACCACCGAAATTGTATCACTAAAAAGATATCCAGTCAACCAACATATATGAAAAATCGTTTAATTTTTCGTGAATTAAATGTTAATCCTCTTTTTTATCAATATATCGGTTGAGTGTCTCAACTACCGTGTTCAGATTATATGGTTTCGCAATATAATCATCGAGCTTGTTCTCTAAGATTCGTTCCTTATCACCAAACATGGCTCTCGCTGTAACTGCAATGATCGGAAGGCGCTTCTTATGCTCCTTCTGCTCAATCTCACGAATCTGCTGTGTTGCTGCGATACCATCCATAACCGGCATCTGTACATCGAACAGCGCTGCATCGTATTCCTTCTGCTTGAACAGCTCAATTGCTTTCTCACCATTCTCTGCAATATCATAAGAGAATCCTGCCATACCGAGCAGCTTACCGATAACCTGCTGGTTGACCGGCTCATCCTCTGCAACAAGGATACGTGCCTTGCTGTGTGCATTGATTGAGAATACTGCGGCATCTTCTTTTTCTTCCATGTTCTTGGCTGCTTCCACCTCGGCTGCCTTTACAACCTTCAGAGGAATCTCTGCAATGAACGTCGAACCGATGCCTTCCTTACTCTGCACACTGATGTTACCACCCATCAGCTCTGCAATCTGCTTGGAGATAACCAGACCAAGTCCGGAACCGCCATACTTTCTTGTATCGGAACCATCGACCTGTGAGAACCGGATAAACAGCTTATCCATGTTCTTCTCCGAGATACCGATACCAGTATCAGCAACCGCGATACGCAGGTTGATATTCTCTTTTTCTGCATCAATTGCAGCAATCTTTACTCTTACACTTCCCTCAGATGTGAATTTTAATGCATTGGAAAGCAAACAATTCAAAATCTGCTGGATTCTCTGTCCATCGCCCTTTACAAGCTTTGGAATATTGTTACCAAACGTGCAGTCAAGGGCAAGTCCCTTGTTTGTCGCTGTCGGTACCTGTGCAGCTACCGTCTCCTCAATGGCTGCACGCACATCGAAGATTTCTTCCTTCAGGTTATATTTACCAGCTTCCAGCTTACTGATATCCAGAATATCGTTGATCAGGCGAAGCAGGTTATCTGCACAGCCCTTTGCAGTGAGCAGGTTATCGCGGTAATCTGCCTGCAGATCATCTGCCATCAAAGTAAGCTGTAACATACCAAGGATTCCGTTAATTGGTGTACGGATCTCATGACTCATATTGGCGAGGAACTCTGCCTGCGTCTTGTAAGCTGCATTTGCATCTTCAATCGCTGCGGACAGCTTATTCTCTGTCTCCTTCTGATCCGTAATATCAATAACGACCATATTGATATAGTCTGCTTCGGACTTATACATAACGGTATTAAATACTTTGCCGAGCTTCTCCATCGTGATCTCCACGTCCATGAAGTCGCCCTCTTTGGTTCCAGAGGTATTATACGCAGTAAACCATGCGTTAATATCCTGTAACACTTCGATCTTACTCTCACCAAGAATCTTGTCCTGATAATCAGATGCATCCAGATTGAAGTAACTTCCGAACCGCTCATTTGCTTCCTGAATGCAGTACCCAATGCTGTTCCCAAGTGAATCTGTGATGATCTTTGCCTGTGCAAATCCGATCGGAAGATTCATGAACAGCTTCTTGTATTTGTCACCCTTTGTGTGGCCTGCCACAACGCCGCCACCAAGCGCAAATACAATCACTCCCGTGACAGCCGCAGCCAGCACGCCAACGATGATTCCCGCCGGAACCGCCTTAAAGATCGCACCAAATATAATTCCGAGCACGATATCCAGCGCCGCTGCAATGATGATTAGTTTCTGCCACCCTAATTTTGCTAATTTTTCCATGTGCATAACACCCCCTATTTATCAACATTCTACTATACATTTTCGAGATTTTCAATATCTGTCTCGACCTCTTCTGCAAGTTTTTCGCCTGGTTTTTCATTCTCTTCGCGTGCGTTCGCCTTCTCGATTCTCCGCACCTCCAATTTCTTCTCCACCTGCAGGGAAACCAACAGTAACACCATGCAGATCACGGAAATCGCAATGCCCAAAAGCATCCCCTGCGGCATATAGGAAAATTCAACCGTATGCGAACCGGCACCGATATCCACACCGATAAATGCGCCTGCCACCTTATAGTAATCCACCTTTTTTCCGTCGACCTTTACCGTCCAGCCTTCATCATAAGGAATGCTTGTGAACAGTGTCTTATCCGCCGGCATCTCGATCGTGCCATATACATAGCCATCCTTTACCGTTTCAACCTCCAGCATATGGTTCGTCAATTCCCGATATACATTTTCAAACACATCCTGATGGAAGGTTGCCACATAAAATGGTGCCACTTCGGAGCCACTGACATTGCTGTATTCGTATTCAATGGAAATGTAATCGCCCGCTTCCAGCTGTCCCAGATGGAAAATCTGGATCTGATAACGGTCATAAGCGATTTCCTGTCCGTTCTTATAAAACCGGATCTTCGTCACATAATTACCACGGCAGTTCACGTAATAATCGCCTGCATGATCCGCAGTAAAGCTCAACATAAAATACATCGGTCCAGATGCATTTGCTGTGAAGCTGACCTGATTATTCTCATAGCTGACTTTCGCCGTATCACTCGTCACACTGATCGCCGGATACTCGTCCTGGAAGAATCCGCCATAGCCAGTCATGTCATATGCCAGTGTATTCTGCGCGATCATTGCAGAGTAACGGCTCTGATCCCAGTCCTTGACATTGTTGCTCACCGCAAATCCAATAGAGGTCGGGTATGGATTCTCATAGATGGATACATTATCCACCGTTTCTTTATAATTATAATCAAAATTATTCAGATCTCCCGGTCGTTCCAGCAGATACCGGATATTAAAGATTGCATTTGTAAATGGCGTATAGCCACGATACAAAAATTCATTTGCGCCTGTATAAAATCCAAGCTTGCCCATCGTGGTGACAACCGGTCCCATAACCGTTGAATTGAATGTGCTGACGCTCGGCATGTTATGCCAGCTTGCCTCATCCAGTACCGTGTAATTCATCAGTTCCGAACGATAAAAGCCTGCCTGTTCTTCCTCTGCCATCTCCCGCACGCGCACATTCGCTTCTGTCACTGCCGGACTCGTCTTGTAATATTGCTTGTAATGACAATACCCATTTTCCGAAAATCCATATGCTGCATTTGCCACAAGCTCGACCAGACAGACACTTCCAATCACCGAAATGTAAGTCGCATGCGTGATCTTCTTCGACGTCCGCAGGCAACAGGTCACGCCGTAGATCACCAGCAGCACAAGACTCGCCGGCAATGTATATTTGCCAATTGTCGCGCCTGCCTGCTGTTTACAGGCAAATGCAAACGCACCTGCCAGTAAAGTTGACGAAATCACAAAATAAATATCGATTTCTGTAATCGACTGCACTGCATCATATGCCATAACGAGCAACACAAAAATAAACACAAATGAAAACCGATTCGGGATTCCATACTGGTCATGCATGCCATGCCAGATATAGTTTAACGTCCCATGATTGAAGCTGATCACAAGCAGCACCAACAGCACATATTTGCGGAACTTCTTCCACGGATGTTCCTTCACAAACAGATACAGGAACATCGTCAGAACCGCCAGCATGCCACAGTACAGATTCACACCGCCATCAAAGATCTGATTCGTAATCGGCTTTGTAAATACAAGCAGCTGCCGCAGCATCACAAAGATATTTCCATACCATGTTCCTTTTGGGATTGCCATATCCCCCGCTGCCGTCGCCATGATTCCATGATATGCAGGAAGCAGGATAAATGCTGCCATACCACCGGATAACAGGGAATACACTGCAAACCGGAATCCATTTATGAAGAATCGCTTCACTGTCTTATGCTCATAGACAAAGAACCACAGCACAAGAAACAGGCAAATGATATATCCAATATAATAATTACAATAGAGCGCATAGAACAGGGACAGCACATACAGCTTTGGATCTCTCTCCTCAAGCATCCGCTGGAAGCCCAGCATGATAAGCGGGAAGATCATAATACAATCCAGCCACATCGTGTTCCAGTTGTAACCGATCACATAATTACTGAACGCATAGGCAACCGAGATCGTCACGATCAGGAAATTGCGTTTCTTCTCGCCATCCTTGTAGCTTAGGAAATGTACCATTGCTACGGCTGTGAGCGTGATCTTTAAGCACATCAGGAAGCAGGTAACCGCCGCAATCTGTTCCTTGCCAAATAGTAACAGCAGCAGATTAAACGGGCTCATCAGATAATACGCCGCAAGCGATACGAAATTCGAGCCAAGTGCTACATTCCATGTATAAAGAAGACTTCTCTCATGCAGAAGCTTGTCTCTGAGTTCTGAGAAAAACGGCAGATACTGATGCACACTGTCTACCAGCGTCAGGGAATTCTCTCCAAACGGTGCAATCTTTTCTGCGATACAGACAACCAGCATGACGACTGCAACGATTGCAAACGACAGATAATAGCACCAGTTATCCTGCATATTCTCGTGAAATGGTTTCTTTTCCTTGAACACAATCAGCTTGCTGAACACATAGTTCAATACCAGTACAATGACCTGTACAAGCAGCTTGGATGCCAGTTCATGGATTCGAAATGTATCACACAGAATCGCCAGTCCAAGAATTTCCACAACCATGGACACCAGACGGGCGCCTACAAACTGCACCGCCTCTACCAGAGTTGCATAAAATCCCTTCCTCTTACTCTGAAATACAAAAAATTTATTTGCAAAGTATGCAAAAGCAATAGCCATAGCGATCGCTATGGCATTGCATGTATTTCTTGAAATTGGTGTAATAACCCGCAGCAGGAAGAATGTTACCAGGTTGACAGCTGTCGTACAGCCTCCCGCAATCAGATATCGCATTTTCTCATTGGCAAGAATCTTCTTTATAAAACGAATCAATGTACTACCCTAATCCTTTTCTTTTAATTTAAACCTGTAAGCAGATAGATCAGTGGAGAATTCCAGTAAATCGTTACCTCATTACATGAATAGCACTGCTCATTATCTACATATGCACGTCCCGGTGCAATTCCGTAGAGAACGGCATTTGCATATGGATCGTTCAGATTGTTATTGGCACCGCCAACCAGCATACCCGGCATCGTCTCTTTCAATACCTGTGATGGTCTGTGGTGTGTTGCATTTGGTGTAAGGGAACCATATCCGGTCACATAGCAGTATCCGGTTGGGTTCACACCGAAGATATAATCACGCATCTTCTGCGCATATTCTGTATACTTGGCATCCCCTGTCAGGTTTGCAGCAGCCAGAAGCTCCATACCCTTGTTGGTGATCGTCATATTACTTCCCCAAGGATATGTCACACCCATACCTGTAAAGAAGCCCTCTGACTCTGCTTTCGAAAGTGTCTCATCCGCATCTGCAAGCAGCTTTTCCTTCGCTGTCTTTGCCACATCTGCATCCACGCCCTCGGTCTTTGCAAGATCATACAGCGCATAGCTTCCGATATCTGCCCAGCCAAAACCTGTCAGATAGTTGCTGTCAAGTGCTGTCTTTGTCGCAGTTAAATATTTTGCATCCTTTGTTGCAATATACATCTCTGCAGAAGCCCAAAGTGTCTCGTCTGCAAGATGTGTATCATCGTATGCACCTGTTACAAGGTCTTCCGGATTCTCATATCCCTTCATATCCGGATTTGCCTCCAAAAATGCATACGCGTTCGTTGCTGCATCCAGACAGCTCTTTGCAAAATCTGCATCGTATTCTGCATAGAGTACAGATGCCTTTGCCATAACAGCCGCGAAATCAGCCGTTGCTGCATAGGAAATCGGCGCAAGCACCATATCATCCGTCTCATCAACCGCAAGTACCGTCTCCGGGAATACAAGTGCAGTTACCTTATGGTAGACGCCACCGCTTGCTGCATCCTGCATCTTGAGCATCCAGTCAAGCTCATACTTTGCTTCATCGAGAAGATCCGGTGTCTTGTTTCCGCTCTCTGGAATTCCAAGATCATCGGCAGTCTGACCATAATCCTCGTAAGCAAGGAAGAGATCCTGTACCGTCTTAGCACCAGACACAACATATCGTCCGTAATCACCGGCATCATGCCATCCACCAGATACATCAATCTTTGTTCCAGATGTATCTCCGTAAACAGTCGCTTCCTGCATATGACATGCCTCATGTGCGAAATCTCCAGCGATATCCTTTGTCACCTCTGTTCCGCATCGCTGCTTGTATAACATCAGTACAACATCCTTATACACATCATCATACAGATCGTCCCCGATGGAGAACTCATAGGATGCACCAGATGGACTGGAAATAATCTTGTATGTACCAGGTGTCTTAAACTCCGTGAAATCACCATGTCTTACGTTTGATTCCGCAGACTTGTCATACGAAAGCTCTCCGTATGCACCAACAAACATTGTCTCATCTGTCTTCGCATCTACGATCTTGAATTTCTCATCGTCCTTGGATGTCACGATCACTGTCTTTGTATCATCCGGCTTGTAACCGATCTGATTTACCTTTACCTGAATCGGCTGTGGTGCACCGACAATCTTCTCCGCATTGGAACCGTCTGTTACAAACAGGGAAATGTTGTCGAAGTAAATCTTATGTGCTTCTGTAACCTCAGTCTGTCCTTCCTGAGTTCCCATATTGACAACAAATCTTGGAGCCGGATCGGAATTTTCTTCCATCGTAAACTCCTTCGTAATCGTCTGTGTCTCTGGTCCAACTGTGATGAAATCACTCGCATAGGCATGGTAATCACCGCCATTTATCTGCACGCGCCACTGGATCACACGTTCAATATCACTTCTGACATCAAAACTCATCGTATAGACACAGCCCTTTGCCATCGTAAATCCATCGTAATAAATCTGGCAGCTATGCTCAAGCGGTCCACTCTTTGTAATGTCACAAACGAGTTCGCCATTTTCTGCGGACATTGTAAAGTTACCATTATTTATGTAACTCGTAAAACCATCTGTACCATCATCAAATGTCACGCCGATCGCATCTGCGCCTTCCACCGTCGTGAAACGGTCATCCTCCACAACTTCCTGTTCCGTCGTTGTCCAGTCTCCATCATCCTCGATGGTTGACGCTGTTGCATCTGTCACGGTTGCACCACCACCAGATGTCTGTTCTGTCGTCACCTTGTCTGTCTTTCCGCCACATGCACATAACGAAAGTGCAAGTGCTGCCGCCGCAACAACTGCGGCTGTCTTCCTGAATTTTCTCATAAACCCTCCTATCGTTTTTGTCCCTCTTTTTATCGTTTTATTGTAGTCCCACATGGGTACTACGAACAAAATTTCACAACCTCATCGTATGGTAATGCACCGCCGAATATATCCAGTGCACTTCCCACCGTCACATCAATGCGATCCTGTCCACATTGCTTCAAGCTCTCTAAATCATCAAAGCTTCCAACTCCGCCTGCATAAGTCATCGGCTGTTTGCCCCATGTGCCAAGCATGGTTGCAAGCTCCGTCTCAATGCCTGCCGCTTTACCCTCGACATCCACTGCATGAATCAGATATTCGCTACAATATTCTGCCAGCTTGTCCAGCGTCTCTGGTGTAACAACTTCCTCTGTAAATTTCTGCCAGCGGTCGGTCACGATATAATACCTGCCATCCTTTTTCCGACAGGACAAATCGAGCACCAGATGCTCTGCACCGATCAGACTCGACAGCCGTTTCAGATTCTCGTAATTGATTCTTCCATCCTTAAATACATAGGATGTCACGATTACCTGCCGCGCGCCCATATCCAGAAACTGCTCTGCATTGTCTGCGTTGATGCCGCCACCAATCTGCAGGCCCTGTGGATATGCAGCAAGTGCAAGCTTCGCCTGTTCCAGATCTGCCTCATAGTATGTACTGCCAGCCGGATTCAGCAGGATAATATGTCCGCCGACCAGACCGCTTCGGCGATACAGATCAGCATAGAAATCTGCCTTCAGCTCCGAAACGAAGTTATCCTTGGCAAAATCAGCCTCATCCTTCAGGCTGCCGCCGACAATCTGCTTGACTGCGCCATTATGTATGTCAATGCATGGTCGAAACCGCATAATACGCTCCTTTTACATCGGCAAATTTGAAGCGGAGAAACATCTCCTCCGCAATCATACATGGAACAATCATGAATACCCATAGAATGTATTGCAACCAGAAAGTACTAAGTGTTCTAATATACTCTTTTTCTAACGTACGGGATCGTCGCCGATTCGCCGTCCATGGCTCAACGGCGACTTGTTTGAACATCGTGTTCAAACATCCCTGATGACTTAATAGAACACTAAGTTCTTTCAAGGTTGCAAACATATCCTATGTTGTATTCATGATTGCTCCATGATAATTTGCGGATATACGCTACCCGACCACTTCAAATTGCCGATTGTCTTCCTTTTCCTTAATATTTCTTCAGACTACACTTGGTTCTTATCGTACCATATTTCCCTACCTTGTTCAATATATTTCGCTTTACGTGAAAGTGTTTTTGCGGTATCATTTACCCAAGGTAAATTGAACGAACACCTGTAAAACTTTACAGGGGCAAGGAGAAAATATGTTAAACGATTTGAAGAAAGAAATCACGGATTGCTACATGTACGGTGAGATCATCTGCCAACAGGGTTTTGGTCCAAAAACCGATATCTCCATGCATGACATGATCCGTTTTGATCTGCTGCAGTTTCTGGTGTATCTGACAGACAGCTCCGACGGCAGCCTGTACCCGGAGACACGCTTTTTACACGAATATCTCGGACAATATTTCACATTGGAATCTCTGATGCGCTTCAAGCAGGATCGCACGGCAACCCCCGAATTTGCCACAACGATTCCACGTTCCCTGACTTATTTTGTGGAAGCTGACCAGTCTGGGCTTTCTGCCTGCACGACGAAAGGTTTTTCAAAGTCAAGGAATCTGTACAACCTGTATGTCGAACTCGGTCAGGCATACATTTCCTGCAACAACCGGACAACCGACACAGAAGTCTCCGCGCTGACGGCTTATACCGGTATGATCGAGGAATACCTGCGCAAACTGAAACTGTTTGAGCCCGGTGAGAATCCGGCACTGAAGAATCCCCCGAAACCTTCCACCCCGAACAAGGCAGCCTCCGATGCCAACACCCCTGCCAAAAATGCATCGACCTCGCAGGCGGCTATGGCTGCTATGAAAGGCACTGTCAACAAGCAGGAAGTTCCAGAGGAAGATATCAAATTAGATGATCTGCTAAATGAATTAAACGAACTGACCGGACTTTCTGAAGTAAAGAAAGATATTAAATCACTGATCAACCTGTTGAAGGTGAAGAAGCTGCGGGAAGAGCGCGGCATGAAGCAGCCGGAAATGTCATTACACATGGTATTTTCCGGGAATCCGGGAACTGGTAAAACAACCGTTGCCCGTCTGCTCGCCAAAATCTACAAATGTCTCGGTATCCTGCCGGGTGGTCAGTTGGTCGAGGTTGACCGTTCCAACTTAGTCGAAGGCTATGTCGGACAGACTGCCATCAAGACAAAGGAAGTCGTGGAAAGTGCCTTAGGCGGCGTACTCTTCATCGACGAAGCTTACACACTTACCGCAGGCAAAGACGGAAAGGACTTCGGGCAGGAAGCGGTAGATACCCTGCTTAAAATGATGGAGGATAACCGCGATAATTTGATCGTGATTGTTGCCGGTTATACGGAACTGATGCAGGAGTTTGTAGACTCCAATCCGGGACTCCGTTCGAGATTTAACAAATACATCAATTTCGAGGACTATAGTGGCGACGAGCTTTATGATATCTTCTTATCCATGTGCAAAAAACAGGAATACGAACCAAACGCACAGGGAAAAGCATATGTCAAAGAGTTACTGAATATCTGGGCAAAATCCCACGATGAAAACTTTGCAAATGCAAGAGAAGTACGAAACTATCTGGAGCGTTCCATCGCCAGACAGGCAAGCCGTATCGTCGAGCTTGACTCTGTCAGCGACAAACAATTAAAGACATTAACCAAGGGGGATTTAACGGAGGGATAATACCTGTGACCACAGGATTTCAAACAAATCCCGCTCTGTACGTTCCATCTGCGCATCTACGATGGCAGCCTCGCGCACCTGTCTGACAGAATCAGGCAGATCGTGAAGCTGCCATTTTGCATGAGCAGCATTTACAATCCGATATCCATGCTCGCGTACACGCAGACAGAAGTCAAGTGCGGAAAGCTCTGTCCGGAATTTATCCGAGAATCCACCCAACTGTACAAACACTGATCTTTTCACAAGCATACAATGTGCCGGCACAATCACATATTCGCGGTTCATTCCATAGTACCGCATCGCACCGGTCTCATCCTGCCGGATCTTCCGCCATTCTTTCCATGCATCAAATTGTGGTAATCCGTGATACGGATAGCGGTATAAATTTTTTATTTCCTTCAGATCAATCGCACGTTCTGTTTCCGCCTGCCATTTCTGAACCGGAGACTCATATGCCCCTGCGAATTCCAAGCCCGCGCAATACAGCCGATCCCGGTCATCATAGACCGTCCCGGCTACAATTCCGACGTCTTCACGCATAGCGATACCTAGCATTTCACCGAGTGCTATCGTATCGCCAATCTCCATATTCGCATCCAAAAATAAAAGGAAACTGCCATTCGCATACAAGGTTCCAAGATTTCGGCATTCCGTGCTGCTTTTCCCAGGCTCTGCCTCCACCACAGCAATATTTCGTCTGCGGCTCTGCATCTGCTGGTAATATTTCTGCAATTCCTCATCTGTTCGGTCTTCATCTACAATGATAATCTCAAAATTACTGTACCGTGTTTTCTCGTAAAATGGCTCCAGCATCTGTTCCATCAACGAACGATTCGTATGCCCGGTTATGATCATCGACACGAGTGGATTGCCCGGTGTATCATATTTTACCGTATATACGCTTCGCTGATCAGTCATCATGACACGCGCCAGCAAATGTTCCCGCGACACATGTGCCTCCAATGCCTCTTTGCCCGCCAGATTCTCCTGTGCATGCTTTGCCTCCCGCTCCGAAGAAGTTCCATCATGAATCCGTTTGTGATACAACACGCGCGGAATATGACAGATCTCCCGGTTGCCTTCACAGCAACGCAGGATCATATCGTAGCCCTGCGCACCATCATACTGACTATGAAAGCCTCCGTCCGCCAGCATAAGCTCTCTCCGTGCCACAAACAAATGGGAAATATAATTATATGCACGCAGCAGGTCGATATCGAATTCCGGTTTGAATCGCGGTTCCAGATAATGACTTCCATTTTCTGCCATCCGGTCTTCATCGGAATAAACCACATCATAGCGTTCTCTCTGCAAAGCATCCACCACCCAGTACAGGGCATCCTCCGTCAGGACATCGTCATGATCCAGCAATGCAACATACGCTCCTTTTGCCGCCTGCAATGCCCGGTTACTGTTCCCGGAAATTCCAAGATTTTCTTCCATTTTTATGTACTGGATTCGCGATTCATTCTCCATATATTGCCAGATAATGCGCTCCGTCTCCAAACTATACACCTTCTCCAGCACCGACAATTCGCCATCCTCTGATACGCGCGCATCAAGAACCGGCGGTTCTCCCTTCGCCTGACTGCCATCGACCAGACACAGTTCCCAGTTCCCATAGGTCTGATGCAGCACCGATTCCAGCATTGCACGTAAAGAAAGCTCCGGTGTCATATACACCGGAACTACAATACTGATACAAGGGCAGTATGAAAACACTCGCTCCCGCTGTGTTGCAAGTGCTTCCTCATCTGCCTCTATATTTTCTTTAAAAAAACGATCATACGCCAGATCCAGCCCCGTCACCATCGAACGTGCCTTGGAAAGCGCCTCCGGGATTGCAGTCGAACGAATATGCTCGAAGCCTTTTTTAATTGTATCTGCATTCAGATCAGAAAATCGAAACTTCATCACCACTGCCTCCCCTTTTTCTTATTTCCGCACAGAGAAATCAAACGCATCTAACGCCAGATTCATGTTGTAGTACGGATCTCCGGTTGCCAGAATATCCACCCATCTTGACTGAAACAACTGCATCTCGCTGTGGAATCGCTTCTGTTTTTTCACAGTATCTTCTTTACCTCTGGATTTTGATTCATAATGATACAGCTTTGCCTGTGGAACATACACAACCAATTTGCCAAGCTTTCTTACTTTCAAACAAAAATCCACATCATTAAAAGCCACCTGAAATTCTGGATCCAGTCCTCCAACCGCATCGAAGGTCTCTCTGGAAATCATCAGACAGGCTGCTGTAACCGCACTATAATCACACGCAACAGAAGTCCGAAGCTGATAGATGCCCGCCTGCTCATCCATTGCAGAAAATGCATGTCCGGCAATTCCGCCAATCCCAACAATTACGCCCGCATGTTGAATCGTGCCATCCTCAAAATACAACCGTGCACCAACAATTCCTACATCTTTGCGTTGACAATACCCAAGCATCTGAGTAATAAAATCCGGTGAAATCAGTTCGGTATCATTGTTTAACAACAAAATATACTTACCCTTTGTATGTGCAACACCAAAATTATTGATTTTGGAATAATTAAATTCCCCCTGCCAATACAACACCTGAATATGCGGATTTTCCACAAGTGATTCATAGTATGCAAATGTCTCTTGTTGCACACTGTTATTTTCTACTATGATAATCTCATAATTCCGATAAGTCGACCGTTGTTCAATCGCATCAATACATTTTTTCAAATCATCCACATGATCCTTGTTTGGAATCACGATTGACACAAGCGGTTCTCCCCGAACCAGATAACTCACCTGATAATACCCCGGAGCTGCTCCATCCACAACCTCCGCAGCCAGCCCCTGTCGCGCCAAATGCGCTTCTATCGCTCGTTTTCCAGCCTCAAACGCATAACGTTTTGCTGCCGGATCTTCCGCTGTCGATGCCGCATGTGCCCGCCAATGATACAGAATCTTCGGAATATGACAAATGCCATCTGCCTGCTCCGTGCAACGGAATATAAAATCATAATCCTGCGCACCATCAAACGCTGGATTTAACAACCCCACCTGATCCACTAAGTTCTTCTCTGCTACAAACATATGACAAATATAATTATTACAACGTAGCAAATCAATATTAAAATCCGGTTTAAAATTCGGTGCAAAGAAATAATCTCCTGTTTCATCCACCTTATCTTCATCGGTATAAATCACCTGCACCCGCTTCGCATTTAGCGACTCAACGCAGGCATAAAGTGCATCCGGCTCAAACAAATCGTCGTGATCACCAAACACAATATAATCTCCCGTAGCAAGCGTATATGCCTGATTCGTATTTTCGGCTATTCCAAGCGTTCCATCTTGTGAAGCTATATAATGAATTCTCTGATCCTTTTGCATATATACCTGCAAAAAATCGTATAAACATTTTTCTTTTCTTCCTCCATCCGAGAAGCATAACTCCCAGTTTCCATAGGTTTGTGCCTGCACCGACTCAATTAACGCACGCAGAAAGTCACAATTGCTCTCATATAATGGCACCAAAATGCTAAACTTCGGATGATATTCAAAATGCCGTCCACATTGTTCCTGTCTTTCACTATCTGTCAGCCGATGACTATGCATCCATTTATTATAATCCACATAGTTGGAACCAAGATGCAGGTACTTTTTTAATTTTGCACATGTATTACGCCATCCGAATGTCTTTATATTGTTGATTACACGGATTGCATTTATATATATACGTCCCATATCTGATTCTCCTGCTGTTTTCTATATCATCTGTTGTCTCAGTATATCATACATACAAAAAAATCTCACGAAAATATCAAGATTTAGTTGTTATTTTCTATTATATTCGTGTATAATAGACACGTTATAAGGTTTACCATTACGAATACCATTCTTATATCAATCTTTCAGTAATTAACCATATACCTTATAACGCACGAAGAGGAACCAGCATCACCGGTTCCTCTTTTTTGTATATCCAATATCAAGGCTCTGATTCATCTTCTCCTGAATCAGCCTTTATCTTTATATTACTAGGCTCTTCTCCGTTTCCAGACAGCCGGGCAGAACAACAGCATCATCGGGAAAATCTCCAGTCTGCCTGCCAGCATATCGAACATCAGAATATATTTCGTAAAATCCGTAAAATGTCCGAAATTCGCCATCGGTCCAACCAGAGAAAGCCCCGGACCGATATTGTTAAACGTCGCTGCTACTGCCGCGAAGTTCGTGACCAGATCTTTGTTCTCAATCGACACAAGCAGTACGGATACCGCGAAAATAACCATATATGTCATAAAATAGACATTTGTCGCCCGCAGCGTCTCATGCTCGAGTGGTTTTCCCTCGATTTTGATCTTCTTCACGGAACGCGGATGCAGATAAGAAATAATTTCTTTTATAAATGACTTGCATGCAATAATAAACCGCGAGACTTTGATACCGCCGCCCGTACTTCCGGCGCAGGCACCGATAAACATCAAAAGCACAAGGATTGTCCTCGAAGTCTCCGGCCATAGATTGAAATCCGCACTTGCAAATCCCGTTGTCGTGATAATACTTGCTACCTGGAAGAACGCTTGCCGGATGCCTTCCGCCGGCGCATACAATGCAAAATGCCGCAGATTAATAAAGATAAACACTGCCGCTGTAATCACGATGATAAAATAAATCCGCACCTCTTCAAACTTCAGCGCATCCCGCAGCTTTCCTGTGAGAATCAGGAAATAAAATCCGAAATTCACACCGAACAGCAGCATGAAAATCGTAACGACCCACTGATTATACGGGCTGACACTGACGAATCCGTCATTCCAGATTGCAAAACCTCCGGTTCCGGCTGTTCCAAACGACGTTGTCAGAGCTTCAAACAGATTCATTCCTCCAAAGAGTAGAAAAATCACCTCTATCATGGTCAGGGCAAAATAAATAATATACAGATATTTGGCTGTCTGACGCACCTTCGGAACCAGCTTTCCAACCGAAGGTCCCGGGCTTTCCGCCTTCATCAGGTTCATGTGGCTGCCTCCCGCCATCGGCACGATGGCAAGCAGAAATACAAGAACGCCCATGCCTCCGATCCAATGGCTGAAGCTTCGCCAGAATAAGCTGCCCTTCGTCAGGCCTTCCACATCCGATACAACCGTCGCACCCGTTGTTGTAAATCCTGATATCATCTCAAAAAGCGCATCTGCAAAATGCGGAATATCACCATTGATCACAAACGGCAGACATCCAATCACAGACATCAGAATCCACGAAAGTGCTACCGTCACGAAACCTTCCCGCAGATAAAACCGCATGTTCTTCGGTTTCCGCAAAATAATTGCTGAACCTGCAACCGCACTGCCAAGTGCCACCCACAAAAAAGCAAAGCCGCCCTTCTCACCATAGATCGCAGACACGATCCCAGGGAGAGCCAGAAATGCTGCTTCGATTTCCATGATCCAGCCTAATATATAAATAACAACTGAGTAGTTCATAATCTGTCTCCAAAAAAATCTCCCTTACTGCCATTTCAAAATATCGCTGACATCGGTAAAGCCCGTGTGCGTTGTAACAACGACCACGTAATCTCCCTCGCAGATGACATCCTGACCACGCGGAATAATGACCTTACCATTCCGGTTCAGACAGGCAAGCAGAAGGTTATCCTTCAATTTCAACTCCATGATCGGTTTCCCGATTACCAGAGAATCCTTCTCAACCTTAAACTCCAGTGCCTCCGCCCGGTTATCAAAGATATGATACAGTGTCTCAATATTACTTCCGACCGAATTCTGCATCGCACGGATATACGCCAGAATCTTCTCTGCTGTAATATAACGTGGATATACGATACTTCCGATGTCCAGACTATCAAGCACATCACTGAATGTGCTCCGATTGATCTTCGTGATCACCTTTGTGTCAGAGCATTTTCTCGCAAATAACGTAAGCAGGATATTCTCCTCGTCGAGTCCGGTCAGCGGAACAAACGATTCCGTACTCTCGATGCCCTCCTCACGGAGCAGGTCTTCGTCCGAGCCATCGCCATGCAAGATCAGTGCCTTCGGAAGTAATACGCTCAGCTCCTCACACCGTTTCTCATCCAACTCCAGAATCTTGACCTCCACACCGGATGAAATCAGCTGTTTTCCAAGATAATACGAGGTTTTTCCTCCTCCAATGATCATGCAGTTTTTGACCTTATGTGTATCGACACCGATCTTCTTGAAGAAATCCATACTGTTTGTCGGTGTCGCAAGAAATGTCACGGCATCACCGCCACGCATGATGAAAGAACCATCCGGGATAATCAGGTTCCCATCCCGCTCGACACCACAGACAAGCATATCACAGTTTAACTCATGCATCGCCGAAATCGGCTTATCGTGCAGCAGATTTCCCTTCGGAATCTTGAACTTCACAAGCTCCGCATGTCCACGCGCAAAGGAGTTGATCTCAAGGGCCGACGGCAGACGCAGCAGACGTGCAATCTCGCGTGCAGTCTCCAACTCCGGATTAATGATCAGCGAAAGTCCAAGCTGATTTCGAAGATACGAAAGCTCCATACTGTAATCCGGGTTCCGGACACGTGCGATGGTAGCACAGTCACCGACCTTTTTCGCGATCGTACAGCTGAGCAGATTTAACTCATCACTTTCCGTCACGGCAATCAGAACATCCGCATCCTGAATACCCGCCTCAATCTGGATGCTGTAGCTCGCACCATTTCCGGTAAAGCCCATAACATCGTAGTCTTCCGTAATCCGCTGAATCACCTCATTCTTCTGATCAATGACGGTAATATCATGGGATTCCTTGCTGAGCTTCTCCACCAGCGTACTTCCAACTTTTCCGCATCCAACGATAATAATGTTTAAACCCCGTTCTTTTTTCTGCGTTTTCTTTGAAGATCTCATATCCTTAATTCTTACACTCCCCGTATATTCGCAATTCCTTATTAACAATAAAATTGAAACTTTATTGTACCATATTCACAGTGTTACTACAAGGGAATGTCACGCGGAACCGCGTTCCAAAATCCGGTCTGGTCAACACGTCAATCTGTCCATCATGTGCATCTACGATCCATTTTGCAATGGATAGTCCAAGACCTGATCCGCCCGTCTCACTGTTGCGTGCCTCATCGGAACGATAAAACCGCTCAAAGATATGCACGACCTCGGATGCCTGCATGCCGATACCTTCATCCTGCACCTGATAATAGACGCCTTGCTCTGACCGCCCGACTGTAAAATGAATCGTATCGCCCCCTTCCGAATACTTTGCCGCATTCTGTACGAAAATACGAATAGACTGTTTCAGCATGGCAACATCGCCACGCACCATACAGCCTGGGCAGGCTGAAAATTCGTACGGATGCGTCTCATCAATCATCATGGATTCCTCGTACACCTCCTGCACAAGGTCATTTAAGTCCACTTCGACCGGCTTCAATGTATTCCGCCCACTATCTCCGCGCGCTAAGAATAGAAGCTGTTCAATCAGATCCTTCATATGGTCAGATTCGTTCTTGAGCGCTTCAATCGACTCATTTAGCACTGCTTCATCTTCTTTGCCCCAGCGGTCGAGCATGTTTACATAGCCCTGAATCACGGAGATCGGCGTCCGCAGCTCATGCGATGCATCCGACACGAACCGCGCCTGCTGCAGCTTACTCTCCTGCATCCGAGCGAGCAGATTATTCAGTGCCACCTCAATGCTCTGCAAATCCTTATCCCCGGTCGATATCCGTATATCATTCGCATCAACGGAGACATTCGAGATTGCCTGTTCCAGATGCTCCAGATTTACCTCATCACCGCTCATATTTGAGAGTGCTTCCGCACGCACAGCAAGATCATTCAACGGACGCAGCTTCCGTCTGATATTCCGTATACCAAAGCACGCAGAAATGAGCATCATAAGTTCCACCGCGCCAACCACAATGAGCGGTATAGCCGCATAATCCAGAACCTCATGCACCAGAAAATTGTCCGTGTTCTTACCGACCTGTGTGGTCATCGCCCATGTGGCATATGAATCACCCGACCATGTAATATGCACCGGCTTCGCCCCGGACATCCAGTCTGCATCTGTCGTATCAAGCCGCCATACCAGCACCGCCACGAACAACATTCCGAGTATCACAATATCAAGTCCCAGCAACGCAAAAAAGCGCCGGAACCAGTATCCGACATGAATCTTCCGGGCGATAGAGGTTGTCTTCCGATTTGTCCGTTCTTCTCTCATCCAATCACTCCTATGACTCCTTGATGCAATATCCGACTCCGCGAACTGTCTGGATCAGCTTAATTCCAAAATGATCGTCAATCTTCGTCCGCAGATACCGCACATACACGTCAATGATGTTCGTCTCACCGACATAATCATACCCACAGACTTCATTTAAGAGCTTTTCGCGGGTAAGTACAATGTTCTTGTTCCGCATCAGCGTGTGCAATAGCTCGAATTCACGGTTCGTAAGCTCCACATTTTCGCCCTGCACAGTCACCTCGTGGCGGTCTTCGTCTAAGCAGACACCCAGCACCTCCAGCTTATGTGTCGGTGCATCCTCTGTACGCGCATGCTTCTTTAGCGCGACGCGGATACGCGCCAGCAGCTCCTCGATGGCAAATGGCTTCGTGATATAATCATCCGCACCAGCGTCCAGCCCTGCTACCTTATCCATCACAGCGTCGCGTGCCGTGAGCATAATGACCGGCGTGTCCTTCTCCTGCCGGAGTCTGCGCAGCACTTCCATGCCATTTAATCCCGGCAGCATCACATCAAGTAAGATCAGGTCAAACGAACCGGAGAGGGCTTTGTCCAAGCCCTCTCTGCCGTCTGCCGCCTTCTCGACTTCATTTCCTTCATGTTTTAATTCCAGTTCGACGAAACGGGCGATGCCCGCTTCATCTTCAATAATCAAAATCCTGCTCATATCGTCTCCTATGATTTTACTTCTTGATATCGTCCTTTACATTTGTGCAGGCATCGGATGCCTTGTCGCAGGCGTTGTTGATGTCCTGAACTGTTTTCGCGTCACCCTCGAAATGGTACCTGCAGTCGCAGAAGAGTCCGATGATCAAAAGTGGTACACAGATCCAGAATGCGAAGATCAAAAGCAGTATGAATATGATGATCGGCATCCGCATAAAACGCTCACCCTTACGCTCAATGATGAAGTTCTTCTCGCAGCCCTTCTTGATGATATCGCCTACCCACGCGAAGAACTCATCCATACGCTCACCGAATGTTTTCTTCTTGCAAGACTGCTCGTAGGCAGCCTGTGCCTGTGCCAGCTCGTTCGATGTCTCCTGCGGAGTCGTCGTATAAGTGCCAACCTCCGGTGCCTTGATCTTTCCAAGCTTCTCTAAATACACGATCGCATCGAGCAGATCATAATTACATGCTTCGAGTGCACTCTTGGCATCCTCATAGCTGACACCTGTCTTCTCTCTGATTTTTTCTACCTTTTCTAACTGATCCATATCTGATATCCTCCATTTTCTGTAACAGCGGTTTTGTGATTTGTTCTTTGCTGTTCTTGATTGTGTCCTTATCTTACGGCACCAAAATTAATCTATAAGGTAGGAAAGATTAAAATCAGATTAAAATTTCTATTATTTTCCATATATCTATCTGCACTTCTTCCTGTTCACATACTAACACAAGTGTATGCGTATGTTCATCTATTTTCTTCAGAATTCCGGTGTCCTTCACGTAGGCACCGCCCTCTTTTTTCGCATCCTTCACAAAATGTACGACCGCTACTTCCGTATCCTTGTGCTCCGCTAACCACTGCAGCTTCCGGTTTAGTTCCGCAACCTCATACTCATCAAGTTCAATCTCTTCCTCTGTCAGCCGTGCCGTCTCCCGCACCGCTTCATCATGTCCCGTAAGCGCTGCAAATGGGGCAAACTGCGCCGCACGCATCATCCGATCCATCGGCGGATGCTTCTTCGACACCGGGCGTTCCCGGTCGATGATATCACTGTAATCCCGTCTCACGCCTTATGTCCTCCGATCTGATTATTCCTGTCACGCGCCGTTGCGCCCTCGCGGAAATTCATTCCACGTAGAACTGCATTTTTACCGTATTTATGTTTGATTGCAAGCAATGCCTGCTGAATCTGCGCTTCTTTTGCTTCCTTTTCTTTCTCTGCTTCCTTCTCCTTTTCCAACGCCGCATAATCGGTAAATAAATCCATCTGTTCAAATCCAGAAGTCTCTTCCTTCACATCTTCCTTCCGGATCACATGATTGGCTACCACATACATCCGCCGCACAAGCAGATTCTCATCCACAATCCGGTCATATAAGCGAAGCACCGCCGCCTCAATCCTGCTTGTTGACGATGTATAACTGTCCAGATTCTCTGTCCCGTGTGCGTGCTTCGGCACCTTCCGCCCATAGCGGTCACGCGTCACCTCACCGTGATACCCATTTGCTCCCCCAGACAGATTCTCGATATCATAGCCAACTGTAAGTACCATCTGATTTGTGACAAGCCCCTTTTCAACCAGTTCCAGCACCAGTCCCTCTGTCATTTCCTGTACAACCACACGTGCTTTCTCACATGTATACGGGCATTGCAACACCTGCCCCGAACTAATGCTATTACTCTCCGGGCGGTACGCCTTAATCTCTGCGATCGTACACGGTTCATAGCCCCATGCATGGTCGATCAGCAGCTCTGCATTCACCCCGAAAAGCTTATACAGCAGATCTTCGTTATAGTAATCATCTTCTCCGCCCAGTGAACACCGGGCAATATCTCCCATCGTATACAGATCCTGTGCATGCAGCTTCTTCTGGTAACCCGCCCCCACACGCCAGAAATCCGTCAGCGGTTCATGGTTCCACAACAATCTGCGGTAGCTCATCTCATCAAGCTCCGCAATCCGCGCGCCACGTTCATCCGGCTGCATATGCTTCGCCTCGATATCCATCGCAATCTTTGCCAGATACAGATTCGTTCCAATCCCCGCCGTCGCCGTGATTCCTGTCGTTTCATAGACATCCCGTATCATTGTCTCTGCAAGCTGTCTTGCTGTCATCTGATAGGTATTCAGGTATGTCGTCGCATCAATGAACACCTCATCCACCGAATAGACATGCATATCCTCCGGCGCGACATATTTCAGGTAGATATCGTAAATGCGCGTACTGTATTCCATGTAATGTGCCATCCGCGGCTTCGCCGCAATATAGTCCAGCGCCAGCCTTGGATCCGCTTTCACCTTCAGATTTTCATACGACGATCCGTTAAATTCCCGCCCCGGTGCAAATGCCAGCCGCTGACGGTTGATCTCTTTTACCCGCTGCACAACTTCGAACAAGCGCGCCCGCCCCGATATGCCATAGGATTTCAGGGATGGCGAAACAGCCAGACAGATTGTCTTCTCTGTCCGGCTCTCATCTGCTACGACGAGGTTCGTTGTGAGCGGGTTCAATCCCCGCTCCACGCACTCCACCGACGCATAAAATGATTTCAGATCAATTGCTATATACTGCCGCATACCGTCACTCCACATAGATAAATCCGTGTCTTATTTCACATACTGTTTTTATTTTAGTATAGAACATATGTTTTGTAAATAATAAATATTTCAAACAGCATCATAAAACCAGCGGATTCGTACGTTATTTATATAATCATTTACAAAATTATACAAACTATAAATATTTATTTTGCAACTTCGTTACACTTTTGATGCAACTTTGATGCAATTATTTGGTATGTTATGTTAACAGGGGATTTTAGGAAATCCGGACACATATTTTCAGGAAAGACAGGGAGATAAATGAACGTAAAAATAGACTCAAGAAAAATCGAAAAGGGCGATACTTTTGTGGCACTGCGCGGCATCGACCACGACGGACATGCCTATATCCGACAGGCAATTGAAAACGGCGCAGCGAAGATCATCTGCGAGGAAGGAAGCTACGAGGTGGAAACCTGTATCGTCGAGGATACCAGAGCATATCTGGTCAATTATCTGAAAGATACTTACTACGACAAAATCAGCAAACTCAAGCTGATCGGCATCACCGGTACAAACGGAAAAACTACATCAGCATTTCTGCTTCACCAGATGTTGAATAAGCTTGGCAGAAAATGTGGCTATATTGGCACAATCGGCTTCTACGTCGGCGAGAAGATCCGCAGTCTCGCGAACACGACCCCCGATATCTATGATCTGTACGCGATTCTGCTGCAATGCCTGTCGCTCGGCTGTGAGTATGTTGTCATGGAAGTAAGCAGTCAGGGACTTGCAAATCACCGTGTCGAGACGTTGCAGTTTGACTATGCGGTCTTCACAAACCTGACACAGGATCATCTGGATTTCCACAAGACGATGGAACGCTATGCCCTTGCAAAGCAGGAATTATTCCGCATGTTAAAGCCATCCGGCAAAGCGATCATCAACTATGACGATTCCTACAAGCACTATTTTCTGCTTGAAGAAAATGAGAATGTAACCTTCGGCTTTACCGGCGGAGATTTCAATGTAGCTTTGGATGCCGCAGACAAGGAACATACAGAATTCTCGGTACAGTGCCCTGCATTTACCCAGAACTTCTCGACCAATCTGATCGGCACTTACAATATCTACAATCTGATGGCTTCCGTTGTGATTCTGACACTGGAGCAGTTTGACAGTGCCACCATCGCACAGGCAGCCGCAGCACTTACACTTCCAAAGGGCAGAACCGAATGTATCCACACAGGAAATAATCTGATCATGGTAGACTACGCACATACGCCAGACGCCATGAGCAAGGTTCTGACTGCCGCACGTGCACTTACCTCCGGCAGCATCTATGTCGTGTTTGGATGCACTGGTGAAAGAGACCGGGATAAACGTGCGAAGATGTCCGCGATTGCCTGCAAGCATGCTGATTACGTTATAATGACGCACGACGATCCTCATTATGAAGATCAGGCACAGATCTACCATGATATGACATCCGGGCTTTCTTACGATAACTACGAAATCGTGCATGACCGGAAGGACGCTATTCGAAAGGGAATCTCCCTGTTAGATACGGACGACATTCTTCTGATCCTTGGAAAAGGGCACGAAGAATTTATTGTTTGCCGGGATAAGCGGATTCCATTTAATGATATGAATGTCTCACGGCAATGCCTGTCTGAACGGAGGACTCCCACCGCAGCCAGGATCTGCCAATCCGCCTAGCGGTCACATGCACAATTAACATTTATGAACGCTAAAAGGGCGGCCACATCATGTGACCGCCCAGTAAGAGAGGGGAAACGAAAAATCGTCTGGCTAGCTATTTTAAATTATCCTTCGATGGCAATGAATTTCTTCTCTTCCACCTGTGGCTTTGCTTCCTTCTTTGGAACAGAGATCTTCAAGACACCATCTTCGAATTTTGCCTTGATATCATCCTGTGTGATCGCATCGCCCACATAGAAGGATCTGTTGCAGGAACCTTCATAACGTTCCTTACGGATATATTTGCCCTTGGCATCCTTCTCATCCTTAGAGTTCTTTGTAGAAGCCTTGATGATCAGGTAACCATCCTTCACTTCACCGGTTACATCTTCCTTCTTAAATCCTGGAAGGTTCATATCAATCTCGTAACCGTCTTCTTTCTCAAACACATCAGTACTCATCAGATTCTGTGCCGGTGCATCATACTTATAGACACCAAAACTTGGTGCATCAAAGAAATCATCCATAAAACTATTTGTAAATAAACTTGGCATTAACATAAGCCATACCTCCTTTTATACTTCACTCAGTAATTGCAATCTATGTTTCTTGACGGCATCCATTCACTATTTAATTGCAATTACAATATCAACTTTCCTTCCCACTCGGGTTCCCTTCTCTAGGTCTTCCCTCATGTTCTAGGTGTACTATAACATACTTATTAGCACTCGTCAATAGTGAGTGCTAATAAAAATTGTGAAAAAAGTGTGAAATCTTAATTATGCAAAAAACAGGTATGCCGCAACAATACAGCACACCTGTTTCAAAATCATGTTATTTACTTAAACTGATTCTGCTCTGCATGGCGTTTGAAGAAGTCCTTTGTCTCCTTCACAACCACACCACTCAAAGCGAAGATTGCGATCATGTTTGGAATCGCCATCAATCCGTTGAAGATATCGGCGATCGTCCATACTGCCTTTACCGTCATGTATGGTCCGATGAATACTGCCAAGATATATAACCAGCGATATACAAGGATTGCTTTCTTGTTCTTGCCTGACAGGTATTCCAGACAGCGCTCCGAATAGTAATCCCATCCGAGGATCGTTGTAAATGCGAAGAATACCAGACAAAGCATCAACAGGAACGCAGCTACCTGCTCGGAAATCGGAAGTCCCTCCTGGAATGCGTAGGTTGTTACCTGTACACCCTCTAAGCCTTCCTGCTGCCAAGCACCTGTCAATACGATAGAAAGTCCTGTCATCGTACAGATGATGATTGTATCAATAAATGTACCCGTCATGGAAACCAGACCCTGACGTACCGGCTCCTTTGTCTTTGCTGCGGCTGCAGCGATTGGTGCAGAACCAAGACCGGATTCATTTGAGAAGATACCTCTTGCAACACCCTTCTGCATTGCAACGATCATCGTACCAACCACACCACCGGTCACTGCCTTTGGATTGAATGCGCCCTTTACGATTGTTACAAACGCATCCGGAATCTCTTTGATATTGCAGATGAGAAGCACCAGACAAAGCAGAACATAAAGCACTGCCATAAACGGAACGACGATCTGGGATACATTTGCAATACGCTTGATACCACCGATCAGCACAAGTGCCACGCAGACACTCAGGATCAAAGATGCGATAACTACCGTCCACGAATATGTACCGATTCCAGGAATCTCTACGCTCCATGATTCATTCGGATCAAAGAATCCCTCAACAGCCGATGCAATACCATTCACCTGTGAGAATGTTCCGATACCGAACAATCCTACACAGATACCGAAGAATGCAAAGATCTTCGCAAGCCATTTCCATTTTGTACCCATACCTTTTTCGATATAGTAGAATGGTCCACCAAGGGCATGATTATCTTCATCTACCACACGATACTTAACTGCAAGGAGTCCTTCTGCATACTTGGTTGCCATTCCGAAGAATGCAGCAAGCACCATCCAGAACAGGGCACCCGGGCCACCGGCTCCGATTGCTGTTGCGACACCGACGATATTTCCGGTTCCGATTGTCGCTGAAAGCGCCGTACAGAGTGCACCGAACGAAGTTACTTCTCCTTCACCCTCTTCCTCATTTTTCACCATCCATTTCAGGGCAAGCGGCAGTTTACGGACCTGCAGCACACCCATACGGATGGTAAGAAGGATTCCACCTGCAATGATCAAAATCATAAGCGGCGGACCCCAGACGAAATCATCTACTTTTGTCAAAAAGCTATTAATTGCTTCCCACATGTTTCCTACTCTCCTTTATTTTATTTTAACAACATGTTCTCTATATTACACAGTTTTCCAGCTTTTGACAACATTTTCCCCTCAATTTATAAAGTTTTTTACTGTTTTCATATTAAATATACGGGGTATAATAGAGTTTATGATATACTTTATATGTCCAAATATGGATTTTAAAAAAGAAAGGAATACATTTTTATGAATCTTATTAAGAATATTTCCAAATCAGAAGTACATGTATTGAAGGATCAGGTTACTTATCAGGAGGGACAGGTTGTCAGCAAGACACTCGCCCAGAATGACGCCGTATCTATCACATTATTTGCCTTTGACAAGGACGAGGCGATCAGCACACACGAGTCCGGCGGCGATGCATTTGTTACCTGCTTAGATGGTGTCGGCAGAATCACAATCGATGGTGTTGAATATATCCTGCACGAAGGTGAATCCATCGTAATGCCAGCCAAGCATCCACATGCCGTCTATGGTGCAGAACAGTTCAAGATGCTGTTAGTTGTTGTATTTTAATTATCTTAATTCTTAAAACGGAAAAGCCGCCGAGCCGGGAATCCAGGTCCCAGTCCGACGACTTTTTTTCTTTCTTCTATTCTATATATCGGCAGATTTCTATTACTGCTTTACATTAAATGCTTTCATTCCTGGATATACAGCGCTTGCGCCAAGGTCTGCAATCGTTGTATCCGCAGTCTCACCAGATCTGTGTGAGCTGATTGCTGTGTAACCAGCCTTGTGTGCCATCTTGATTGCTTCCAATGTCTCAGAAACAGATCCAATCTGATTCAGCTTGATCAGGATTGCATTTCCGGCGCCAAGCTTAGACTTGTCCTTTGTTCCATCTGCCAGATAAACCTCTGCCTCTACAGTTGGATTTCCTCTGGAATCCAAGATCTCACGGCCAATAACTTTTTCAATTTCTAAATAATCCATTGTTATGTACTCCGTTAAAATGCAAGTGTATTTTCCATAACTTTTATGCAACTACAATACTCCCAACCATACAGGCATCTCCATCCAGCACAAGAGATACCTCATAATGCTGTTTAGGCAGATTCTGCTTTATAAATGCAGCCTCAAAACCGGCAAATGCTAACCTTCGCTTACCAAACGCATCCCGGACATCTGGCCTGTACAGTCGCTCTGATTTTACAATGTACTGTTGCTTGTCCTGTCCAGTTAAAACAATATTGAGCGTTCCCGCACGCAATGTTTTTCGATTCAAGGCCCAACCACTGATTTTTACGACTGCTTCATCTGTAAACTCTTCCACCTTGTATTGCAGACTTCCTTTTTCAACAAGCACCTGTTGCGTTTCCTCAGGCGTTTCGATTTCCTTTACTTTCAACAGCCGTAACGAGAAGTTATCACTGTTTCCAATCAGATTTGGGTTATAACACGGATCATACCCCTTAAATTCCGGATGACGATCATACAATTTTTTCATTTCCCGTTGCTGTCTGGCGGCTTTTTCTGGGGATACAGCGTCATAGCCACGGCTGACAGATTCATAATGGTATAAACGGACATCTGTTCGCACAACATTATAATATCCTGCTTCTACTAAATTAAAACATAAGTCAATATCGTTATATGCCACCGGTAACTGTTCCGAAAAACCACCCACCTGATCATATTTATTCCGGTCAATCATAAGACACGCACCGGTCACCGCACTGTAATTATATTCCAGCTTATTTCGTCCCCAATAACAATTCAAATCGTCGTTAATCCGTTGAAATGCATGTCCTGGTCCAACCATAAAACTGACAACACCTACATGCTGTATCAAATTCGTATTTGGGTAAATTAATTTACATCCAACCGCACCTGTATGTGGCTGCTGTGCATGTCCCAGCATCCGTTCCAGCCATTCCGCTCCCTCAACACGAATATCGTCATTTAAAAACAGAAGGAACTGTCCATCTGCCAGATGTGCCCCAATGTTGCACATCTTTGAAAAATTAAACTCCATTGGCGCGTAATGATATTTGCAATCCAATTCTTTACACATTTGTGTATATTTCGCATGTGTTTCTTCTGCACTGCCATTGTCCACAACAATGATTTCATAATTTTGATATTTCGTTTCCTTTCGGATGGACGTCAGACATTGCTTTAAAATGTCATAATTATCCTTAGACGGAATAATAATGCTTACTTTCGGATTTCCCACAACTTCATAAACCACGCGGAACATCACTATATCTTTGATATATTCCAGATGCCCTTTAACGCCTCTTCGCTCCAGGGCTTCGAGCTTCGCCTTCTTTGTCGTTTCAATAATATATGGCTTTGCCGATATATCATTTGCCGTAGACTCTTCACGTTCCCGCCAATGATAAAGGATTTTGGGCACATGCCCTATACGATTCGTCTTCTCCATCACCCGCAAAACAAGATCATAGTCCTGCGAACCTTCCAAGCCTACACGCAAACCGCCCATTTCGTCCAACAAGGATTTTCGATACACCGCCAAATGGCAGGTATACATCAAAGACATAAATGTATCTGGAGACCAATCCGGCTTAAAAAACGGATTCCTTCTTTTTGTCCCATCCTCAGATAATTTGTCCTCATCGCTGTAAATAAAATCCAGTGTATGATCTTCATTTAGCTTTTTCGCAATTTCATACAGTGCATTTTCTGCATACAGATCATCACAATCCAAAAGCGCAACAAATTCGCCCTCTGCCATTGCAATTCCATCATTTGTGGTTCTGGATATATGTCCATTCTCACTGCGGTATTTTATTTTAATGCGCTCCACTCCTTCAAATTGCCGCAAAGTCTCTCTGACACGCGCATCGGTTGAACAATCATCTACAAGGCACAACTCCCAATTATCATATGTCTGATTCTGCACAGATTGAATGCATGCCGTTAACATCTGTGGTTCCACATTATATACTGGCACAACAACCGAGATGAGCGGTTTATATTCCAACTCCTGTTCCGGCTCTTTATATTGCTGTTCATTTTGCAGCATCCACATGTCATATTCATTTTTCTTGTGTAGACGATGATTTAACTTATAACAAAATACATGCCATCCTTCTTTACCCAGACAGCGCATCATTCTTTTTGAAAAAGAAAGCACTCTTTTTATCTGACCCATATTTTTATACTCCTACTTCTTCTCTCATAGATTGAACTATACGTTGTTCACTGCCCGGAATATTGCTGTTATCACATACATCTGTAAAAACACCGTCCACATAGCAGCATATTGATCTGCATTTCCTGATACACATGTCCGTTTTGTCCGAACTGCAAGCAAACCAACCACAAGTGCCGGAAGGAAATATCTTCCCTGTACACCTGCTACCACAACAAATTGATATGGCGTCCAATATAAAAGCATCGCTGCAACTGCCAGCCCACTGACGCCGACAAACACCAAAAGCATCCAAATCCGGTCTCCCACTGTTATCAACTGTTCTTCGTTTTCTTTCCGTATAGAAACATATAACAGCAACAATAAAAATCCTATTACAAACACCAGTGGAACTTCAATATCAAGCCATCCAAGATAGTTTCCCAACATCTGCTGGATATGCTTTCCTGATTCATACCAAAGCGTATTGAGTAATATTTCAAAAAATTGGATCGGATTTTTTAAGAAATACCCCATTGTATACCCTTTGGAATCGGACCATGCAATATAAGTACTGTTAATATTTTCTGGTTGTAGCCAGCGCCGAACCACGAGAACCAGAACCATCACACAAGCCACTACAAATATACCTGCAATGACAACCATAAGCACCTTCATCCAAGGTTTAATTTTCTGTTTGACCGCATCCACCTTATCTTTGTGCTGTTGCAGAATTCGAGGGATCAACATCAACGGCAATACAACCAATGGCAACAGAGAAAAGCCTTTACATGGTAGCAATAATAAGCTGCTCAATACCATAACAATATTATTTACAAGCTTCGATCTCCGATTTGTTTCCTGTCCGTAAACTGCTGACATTGTTGTCGCTATTACAAGAATACATAAAGCAAACAACTGCGAATCATAGGAAAAAGAACATACCTGTTGCAATGTAATTGGCAAAAGCGCCCATACCATAACGATTCCTTTACCAAACGGAATCCGTTTTATCGCATAATAAGCTGCCACTATAAAAGCAAGCAGATTCATCAATCGTCCAAGCAAATACAACATAGTTGTGCTCGCCCCTAACAACCGTCCAATTGTAATTCCAAGTCCGGATAAAATATACAGATAACGCGGAGACTGCGTCGAAACATGTGCTGTCTTTATCAGATTCGTTTTTTCCGGTCGCTGAAACAGCCCCTCATATTGACTATTGTAATCTTCTTTTGTAATTCCCCGTGCATTATACATATGTTCGTTATCCGCCTGCCGCATCATGACAGTTTCCGCATCGTGCGTTCCCATCATAACATCCGACATGTCATATGCCGTGTATATGTGTACATACTCATCTGGAACTACCATAATCGGAATAATAAGCAAATACAAAAATCCAAGTACAATAATCATTGGCAGAAAAAGTTTCTCAAAGGAAGTCTTACACTTTGTGCCAAACATCGCCTGAATGCTGACAAACGCCAACAATACAAACAACAATCCATATGCAATACAGTGTAATATAAAATACGCATCCACACTGTTTGGATTGTCGATTTTGTGATATGCCACATTTATCATATACACACCCATTACCAAGGTAATCAATAGGAGTCCTATAATAACGCATAATTTGATTATTCTATTTGGATTTTTCTCTTTCACTTCCATTCTTATTCCCCTGTGTTTCTTTAATTTGATTTAGGTAGACAAAAGAGACTTTTATTGTAGGAATACAATAAAAGTCTCATGTCCTTTATAATCTATTATCGATTAGATGTTAAGCAGATCACTGAATACCTTCAACGCACCATCTGTCTCGTGTGCAAGTACCTTCTTTGCAAGTACCTTACCAAGCTGAACACCTTCCTGATCGAAGCTGTTGATGTTCCACAGGAATCCCTGGAACATAACCTTGTTCTCGAAATGTGCAAGCAGTGCACCAAGTGTCTCTGGATCAAGCTGCTCACCGATAATGATAGAAGATGGACGACCACCCTTGAAGTTCTTGTTGCTGTTCTCATCCTTCTTACCACATGCAAATGCTACGATCTGTGCAGCAACATTTGCGCAGAGCTTCTTCTGGCTTGTGCTTCCCTGAATCTCTACATCCGTGCCGATCTGGCTGTTCTTGAATGCAATAAACTGCAATGGAACAATGTCAGTTCCCTGATGCAATAACTGATAGAAGGAATGCTGTCCGTTTGTTCCCGGCTCACCGAAGATCACTGGACCTGTTGGGTAATCAACCGACTCACCAAAACGGTTTACAGACTTACCATTGGACTCCATATCAAGCTGCTGCAGATGTGCAGGGAAACGGCTCAGTGCCTGTGAGTATGGAAGAACAGTTGTTGCAGGGTAACCAAGTACGTTACGTTCGTAAACACCGATCAATGCATCAAGCATAGCCGGATTCTTCATAATATCTGTATTCTTTGCTGTCTCATCTTCTGCGGCTGCACCATTTAAGAAACGTGCAAATACATCCGGGCCAAATGCCAGTGAAAGTACGGCACCACCAACGGCTGATGTAGAAGAATAACGACCGCCAATATAATCATCCATAAAGAATGCTGCAAGGTAATCATCGCTCTTTGCAAGTGGAGATGTCTCACTTGTAACGGCGATCATATGCTTAGAAGCATCCAAACCTGCCTTTGCAAGTGCATCCTTCACGAAGGACTCATTTGTAAGTGTCTCCAAGGTTGTACCGGACTTTGATACAAGCACGAAGATAGAATGTGCTACATCGGTAGATGCAAGAACGGCTGCCGCATCATCCGGATCTACGTTACTGATGAACTTCGCATCCATCTTGAATGTGCCGTTCTTCTTTGCCCAGTTCTCAAGTGCAAGATACATTGCACGAGGACCAAGGTCACTACCACCGATACCGATCTGTACAACCGTTGTGAACTTCTCGCCAGCTGCATTTGTGATCTCGCCATTGTGTACCTTATTTGCAAACTCTGCAATACGGTTCTGCTGCTCTACGTAAAATGTTCTCTTATCCACGCCATCTGCCTTGACTGGCTCGCCAAGCTGACCGCGTGTCATCTGATGAAGAACCAGACGGTTCTCTCCTGTATTGATAACGGCACCATTGTAAAGCTCCTGGAACTTGTCAACAAGTTCAGCTTCCTTGGCAAGGGCTGCAAGCTTCTCCAAAACTGTGTCATCCACTTCCTTTGCAGCGAAGTTATAAGTAAGCTTCTCTGCCATCGGTACGCTGTAATTCTTCGCACGGTCTGCACCGCTCTCACCAGCCATAACAGTTGTGAGATCTACACTGCCCTTACAAGCTTTGAGTGCCTTGTAAGAATCCAAAGTATCAAGATTTTTCCAATTTGTCATTTTTCTTTCCTCCGTAATCTATTTGGCGTAGGACGCCAGCTCGTTTTATTATAACCTCTTCGGCGGAATTTGTCACTTGTTTTATTCTTCGTCTGTACAAGAATTCTTTACGATTTTCTTCTCTGGTCTCGGTGTGCCACAGGTACAGGTTGTAACGTATCTCTCATTTTCAGAGGGACTCTTCTTCATGACAAAAGCTACGTCACCACAATATTCTTTATTTAACAAAATAATATCTTTATTTACGAAAATCATAATTAAGATATTTGTTTAGTATTGATAACCCACTTTGAAAAATCTCCAAACATTTATTTTTTTCATCAACATTAAAACTAGGATGATATTCTTCATTTTTTAGAAGTTTCAAATTACTTCCATAGAATAACTTATTATAAATATCAACAATTTCTTCATCATTATAATCTCCTACAAATTCTTCATTTAGTGATTTTGATAAATCACTAAATAAATGCCATGTATCTATTAAACTTTGACAATTTTGCGATATTTCTACATTATCTATTAACTCGGTAATTTTAGATAGATAAAAGACTGTTATTCCTTTTTCAAAAATAATATGTTCCTTATCCGCAAATATATTTGCTTCTTCGACACTAGAAAAAACTAACAGCCGTTGATTAAAAAGCAAGAAACCATCTTCATCGTTGCTATACCATATAAAAAAATAAGTTAATCCATTATAAATAATTTTTGTCAAATAATATTTCGTCATAACTTTGTTCCTAATTATTCCAAATCTTCTTTTGTTGGCAGTCTGCGGATTTCTCTTCCATCTGTGCATTTGCGCGGAACATCCGATATTCCGGCGGACAAGTTTTCAAATACTCGGATTGACAAATCATCTAATTCTGTTATAAAATGTATCCAAGAAATGAGTTTTACAACCGTACAGTTTTTACTCAAGCGGCTCACTCGTTTCTTTTTTTATTCATTTTCTTTATGCTCGTTTACAGAAAGATTTCCTATCAAATCTTCACCAATTTTGCAAGTGGATAACTTATCAATTGCCATTTGAACCTGAAACTCATTTAGTTCGATCTCAACATCGTAAATGTTTCCGCTTCTTGGCAGTCTGACATGCCATTCAGGGCTTTCAAAATAGCTGCCATTCATATATTGCGCCTTCGTCTCATGCGCTTTCATATCTGCTTTTCTTTCTTTACAATACGCATAGATTAAATATACACTGAGCATCGGACAAACAATACATGCCGCACACTTTCCAACCATATCTCCTCTGACAAAAAACAGAAATAGTCCCATAAGTACTGTAAAAACGATATATACAACCAACGATTTCTTAGTCATAGCAAATGGAAATTTGTGATTTGTTCTCATGTAATTCTATTCCCCCAACTACGAACTTCTTTCTCTACTTAGCAGGCACACTGCCTCACAATGTTCCGTCCACGGAAATAAATCCACAAGCGCAATCTTCTCCACCTGATACATCCGCTTGCTCTTCAGGTATTTCAGATCCCGCGCCAGACTTTCCGGTCCACAGGAAATGTACACAATCCGTTTCGGTGCCAGCTTGCAGACGGAATCGAAGAACTCCGGTGTGCTGCCACTGCGCGGCGGATCTAAGAATACAACATCCACATCCGTTCCGGCTTCTGCCATGCCAACCATGAATTTACCTGCATCACCATCATAGATCCGGACATTCTTACAATCGTTACGCTTCACGTTCGTGATGGCATCCTTCGCGGCTGCCTTGTTCAGTTCGACGCCGATCACCTGCTTTGCATGGTCACTTGCCACAATTCCGATCGTACCGGTTCCACAGTACGCGTCCACGACCACCTCTTCGCCGGTAAGGTTTGCATATTCCATCGCCTTGTTATACAGGAGCTCAGTCTGCACCGGATTCACCTGATAGAAACTTGTCGGCGAGATCTTGAAGGTCTTTCCACACAGCTTATCCTCGATAAATCCTCTGCCGTACAACACCTGATTTCGCTCGCCAAGCACCATGCTCGTATCCTTGTCATTGATATTCTGCACGATCGTCGTGATCTGCGGATGCGCTTTGACAAGTGCCTTCGCAAAATTCTTCTTCGATGGGAAGATCGGCGACGCCGTCACAAGCACAACCATAACTTCTCCGGTCGCATGTCCGGTCCGGATCATCACATGGCGCAGCAATCCATACCCACTATCTTCATTGTAGACGGTAATCTTAAAGGAACGCAGCAGCCCTCGGATTGTCTCCACAATCTCCTGTGCCAGACGATTCTCGATCTTACAATCATCCACCGACAGCACCCGGTGCGTTCCCTCTTCATATACACCCGCCAGAATCTCGCCATTTCGCTTATGCTGAAATGCCGCATTGACCTTGTTCCGGTAATGATATGGTTCTTTCATGCCGATAATTTCATCCACAGAACCATATGGAGCAAGCAGCTTCTTCACCTGATCGGTCTTGATTTTTAACTGCTCTGCATAGGACTTGTCAATATACTGACACCCGCCGCATTTCTTCGAGATCGGGCAGTTAGATTTTTTTGCTGTATATCTTCCCTGCTTTGCCATCACTTACTCCTGCTTCATCTGTCGTTCAGCTTCATTGACACAATTCACTGCATTTAAACATCTCGGATATCCAATGTATGGCAGGCTCTGCGAGATCACACGCATCAGCAATTCCTTGTCATTCCCGATTTTCATGTTGCCCTTTGCATGTGCAACCACCTGCATATCACAGCCTCCCTGTGAGAATAAGAAGCAGAAGGTTACCAATTCCCGTTTTGCAAGCGGCAGACGGCTTCCCGGATAATCATCCCCGAAATAATTCTCCTTCAGCCATTTGTTGATATGGCTGTCCTTCCAGACTTCCTTCATATGCTCCTCAAAGATTCCCGTCTGCTCCGCAAGCTTTTTCTCCTCGGCAGCTTCCGCACCTGCACCGGCAGCCTCCGGCTCATCCGAAGCAGCCTTCTCCAACCGCTCCTGTTTCGTCATGCCCAGGCGACCCTGCTTGGCTCTTGTCGAATCCAGAAGCGGAAGTTCAATTCCCTTTGCTTCCATAACGACATTTGTAGCAACCAGAAATGGCCAGACTCTGCCCATACCAAGATAATCTACAGACTGATACACAATCTCCTTAATTACCATCGGTGACAGACCACTGTCCAACGCCTTCGCCACAATCACCTTATACGCATCTACGCCCTGGCATCCAATCAGGGATGCGAGAATTGACATATACCTGGTCTCGTCATCCAGCTTGATTCCATTCTCATTTACGATCTCCGTAAACGCAAAACGTTCAAAGCGCTCCATAAATTCTGCATCTGTCTCATATAAATTCATAGTAACAACTCCTTCCCAAAAACCTATCTCTCATTATTCCATGTTGCCTGTTGGCTCCATAAAGTTCTCGTATTATGCCTGTATGTACAGACACCTCCAGCTATAATGATTATATCACATTTCACACGCAAAAAAAGTATTGCTTTATCAAACGAAAAAGCAATACTCTGTTCTTTTTATTCAGCACCTGCGATACCTTGCGATCGTCCGCAGCATCTTCTCTGTATTTAACGGCTTTGTAAGCTGCTCATTCATTCCCGCAGCTCTGGTTCGATGCACGTCTTCTGCAAATACATTCACACTAAGTGCCACAATCCCTATCGTGCGCGCATCTGCACGTTTCTGCCCACGGATAATCCGCGTAGCTTCCAATCCATCGATATTCGGCATCATGACATCCATCAATATCACATCATAGGTATTCTCCGGTGCATTAAGATATGCCTCCACTGCCTGATATCCATCTGACACTGCGTGCACCTTCGCCCCTGCATCTTCCAGAATGAACTTCACAACATCCCGGTTTATGTCATTATCTTCCGCAAGTAGAATCCGCATATTTGTCACATCCGGCTGCACTGTCCCTTTCTGCATATTTCCTTCAAACTCATCACGTGCGACCTTCTCAAAAGGAATCGTGACAGTAAATGTGCTTCCGGCATTTTTTCTGCTTTCCACACGGATATTCCCATCCATAAGGTCAAGAATACTCTTCGTTATCGTCATGCCAAGTCCGGTTCCCTGATAACTGCTACGCACATCCATTGCTTCCTGCACAAACGGTTCAAAGATATGGTCAATAAACTCGGGCTCCATCCCAACTCCATTATCTTCAATCGTGAATTCATACACAACACGAGCCACATTTTCCATCGCAATGCGGGCTTTGAACTTTACCATGCCCTCATAACGATTATACTGAATCGCATTTGTAAGTATTTTTTCCAGCATTTGCCGCACATGTATCGGGCTTCCATACACGCGGGAATACCTGATATTTTCTGCAATATCCGCCGCAATCGTTATTTTCTTTCCTTCTCCCCGCGCCTGTGCAAATGCTATCATCTCTGCAATGACATCTGCCATATAAAATTCTTCCTGCACCAGCACAGCTGAGCCATCCTGAAGCTTACACATCTCCAGTGCATCTCCAAGCAGCTTCATCAGATAATTCGTTTCCGTCGTTGTCTTCACAAGGTTTGCTCTCATGAGTTCTATATCTTCATAGCTGCGCTCACTTATATCCATCATCCCTATGATATCATTTAAAGGCATACGGATATTATGTGACATACGGGATAAAAACTCCGATTTCGCAACATGCGCCTTCTGTGCCTCCTCAAATGCCTGTGCCAAAAGCTTCATCTGCCCGCGCTCTTTCTGCATAGTTCTATGATATTCACGAATATAACTGATATGCGTTCCCGCGTCCTGTAACAACTTTGCTGCCAGCTGTCCGAACTCCGTTCCGGGATTATCGAGTCCCATAAACCCATTCAAATGATTCTGCGACATGACCGGCACTACAATCGCTGTATGAACACCTCTCATCTGCAGCAATTCATACTCAAATGGCATTTCATTTTGCACATCATCTATGTTTGCAATCCATACACAGTCTCCCTGTTCAAATCGTTTTTGCCAACACGGTATCATCTGCACATAGATTTTCTGCATCCGTTCCTGCAGGGAATACACTCCCTCTTTGCACCACTCATATGTGTTTCGATAAATCCGGCAGTCCGGAGATGCCCAATCGAAAAAATACACACGATCGGACTGCGTATATTCTCCAATCTGCTCAAGTAACTGCGGAATCTGCATATCTAACTGCTGCTCTGACATCGAATGATCCAGTGTCAGAAGCTTTGCAAGCACCGTCTCCATATTCATTATTGTCTGCTTATAATCATCTCTTTTGTCCATGTACATTCTACCCTTATCAAATAAAAAGAAGCATTATACCTACCCTTATATGGCAATACAATGCTTCTGAAATAAACGTTACGTTATACGTCCGTGCAACTGGCTGCCATCTTACAGGCCCTATAGCTTTGCGTCGCAATCTTTCGATTGTTTTGCCAAATATTTACTTACATTATCGAAATAGTAACACATACTATTATTAATTGCAATTGTAGAATATTACTAGAATCTTACATCCATTTTTATGAATCTTTAAACATCCGGTAATCATCTATCTGTAATTGCGTTATATATTTCTTATATCCGGCAGGTCCACAGATCACCGATCTGCAGGCCTGCCATCCAAACTAGGAATTATTCTTTTTCTGAGGGTTTTCCTCCTCTTGTAAACTTATAAACATTCTGCTATGATGATTTTAAATCGTACCCTAAGGGACAAGTCAATGGGAAATTCGATTTTTCCAGACAGAAATCGCAAATAATTCGCGTTATCTACAGAAAAAACTTGATTGTATGGGGTTGATTATTCGGATTATATTTAGACAGAAATTCGCATCATCAGAGAAAAAAATACTGATTTTATCAGGAGGATTTCTATGAGAAAACAAAGTGAGCATCTATTTAAAATCGGCGAGATTGCCAAGATCTTAGGAGTGACACGGAAGACAATCCTTGTCTATGAAGAGATGGGACTGCTGACACCTGCAGTCAAAGATGAAGCAAGCGGCTACCGCTATTATACTGCGGATAATATGACGCAGATTCGTGCTATCCGCTCGTTGCAGACACTGGGACTTTCACTGGCGGAAATCAGAGAATATTACTATGATACAGAAAACCTTGACCGCTATCTTGACCGCCTCATGGATCTGCGGGCAACCTTGGACCGCAACATCCATCTGCTTCAATTGCGCGCGACAAAACCGGGAGACTTAAGCGTGCACCGCGTCCGCCTGCCTCGGCAGGTGTGTTTCTGCCGCAGATACCAGTGTACCGATGCGAAGGACGCCGCCATCAAATTGCGTGATACCTATATTGCCGCAGCAAGAACAGGAAAAATGTCCATGGGGAGCCGCATGTTTACTGTACGTGCAGGTTCCTCCTGCAAGGAACTCGATCTGCTATGCTGCATCCCTGTTTCAGAAGATTTTGTGGGTGAAGAGCGGATGGAGTTTGCGGAAATGTCTGCCTTGTGCATCTACTATCGTGGTGCTTACGAAGGAATCAATACCGCGATTGACGCCCTACAGGCATATGTACAGGAAAATAAAATTCAGGCAACCGGCGGATTCCACTGTATCTATCTCGAAGGGCCTCCTAACCGCGGAGACCATACAGAAGACTACATCACACAGGTTGCCCTGCCCTTCTCAGAGAATAGTGAGGGATGTTTGTAAATAATTCCATTTCTCCCCCACTATCCATCTCTTGTTCCTTATTTATCGATTATGTCCACCTGACAGGAGCGCATCGTTGCAAGTGCCGCCGCATGTGCTTCCGGTGTCACACCTGCACAACAGCCTGTATCCACACGCACCGTGGCTTCCGGATACAAGGCTTTCAGTATAAGAGCATTTGACACGACACAGATGTCCGTGCAGACTCCAATCATTTCAATATCCAGATCCGAACCATCCGCGGTCTCACTCGCAAGAACATCCTTCCAGCCTAAGAACCCGAATGTCGGCTTGTCAACGGTCTTATATTCCGAAGTGACTCCATCGGTAAGCTCTGAACAGATCTGCCATCCATCTGTCCCTTTGATACAATGCGGAACCGGCAGATGTTTTCCCTCGTTCGTCTGCATATAATCTTCTCCATGTGTATCCCGCGTGAAAATGATCTCCTTACCAGCACGATCATACTCACTTATTTTCGCCATTACCTCTGGCAGAATCGCCTGTGCTTCCGCTGACGCAAGTGCACCTGTTACAAAGTCTTTCTGCATATCTACTACAATTAAAATGTTTCGCATCTGTGGACCTCCTTTTCCTTGATATCAATCTAAATTATATCTTACTATATTTACAGGTATTAACCAACTATCTTTTTCTATTCCTCTTTTTTTCATCACGCTTCGATACAACTCGTTGCTTGTCACATTCCTTTTCCAATAACATAAAATCCGGACAAATATGTCTCTTTGCAAATCGCTCTTCACTGCATATAATTCTATGTAGTTCTTGTGCCAAACGAAGAATTTCATTCCCGTGCAGGCGACACCACTTTAATTCCTATCACATTCCCATCATCATCTCTGATTTTTCTACAAGTTATATTCTCCGACATGCTTTTATATTTTTCTTTTTCCTCAACAGAGCTTAACGGAATGCAATATTTCCTTTCATTCACCAATACCAAAATCCCTAAAAATGGTCTGCCTTGTTTATGCGTCTGAGTCGATACTGATAAAATCGTGTTTGTTCTACCTGTAGCCTTTTGCTCCACATTTTTTAAATTACGAATATATTTCATATTCACTTTATATAAATTCCATTCATTATCCATAAAAAATAAAGGCTATGCATAAACATAGCCTTTTCAGTACCCGTCGTAACGGAGATACTCTGTTTCATAAGTCCACTGATCGGCAGGACCCTCCATCTGACTATGATTATAACAAGTTAATCTTGTTTGTCAACCGCCATTCCTTTCTCTTTTAATTTCTTGTAATATGCTTTATATCGGTACGCAGTTCTTCTGCTGATATCACCTTGCTCTACAATCTCCATAATTGTCTTTCCCTTTTCATACTGTACTACAAACGCATTATAAGACTGCATCCATGCGCTATCGTGTTTCTTCCGACCCGCGTATGCACGATTTTTATATTTTTCTAATTCTGCTTCTAATTGTTTATTTTTTTGATCTAACTCATTGATTTTTTTTAATGCCTCTTCTAATGTTTGAATCATATCCTGCCTCATGTGCCATTTATATTTTGACACTATTATGTCATAATTCTCAAAGAGTGTCAATATATTTTTGGCACAAAAAAGAAGAGAACAAAAATCCTTTGTCCTCTTCTTTCAATCGATATATTTTCCTACACCTCACGGTGATCGATCACACGCTTCGCCTTCTTCTCTGTTCGCGGCAATGTTCCAACCGGCACAACATTGATCTTCGGTGTAACACTCATCTTCGACTTGAACAGATTCTTGATCGTCTGACCTGTCTGCTCGAAGTCCACACGGCCTTCCGCCTCAACAGTCACCATGATAATATCACGGTTATGTGCTTCATCATGCGCGATATTAATGTTATATTCGCTCGATACACCATCGACCATGCCAAGAATCTCTTCTACCTGACTTGGGAACATATTGACACCATGTACCTTGAACATATCATCACTACGTCCCTTAATTATATCAAGACGCGGATATTTGTTACCACATGCACATTCACCCGGAATAATTCTGGAGATATCATGTGTCCGGAATCGCAGAAGCGGTGCGCCTTCCTTGACAAGTGTTGTTATAACAATCTCTCCTTCTTCTCCGTCCGGTACCGGCTGAAGTGTCTTCGGATCAACAATCTCAATATATACATAATCATCCCAATAATGCATACCCGAATTTTCATCACAGCTGATTCCGATGCCCGGTCCGTAAATCTCCGTCAGACCATAGATATCATAAAGAGAAACTCCAAGCTCCCTTTTAATGTATTCCCGCATCTTCTCACTCCAGCGCTCGGAACCAAAAATACCTTTCTTCAGATACAGCTGATCGCGGATTCCTCTTTTATTGATTTCCTCTGCCAGAAGCAATGCATACGAAGATGTCGCAGTAAGGACGGTCGATTTCAGATCCATCATCATCTGAATCTGCTTATCTGTATTACCCGGTCCCATCGGAATTGCCATTGCGCCAAGCTTCTCACAGCCTGCCTGGAATCCGATTCCCGCCGTCCACAGACCATAGCCGGCTGTAATCTGAATATGGTCTTTGTTTGTGATTCCTGCTGTTTCATAGCAGCGTGCAAACATAATCGCCCAGTCATCCACATCCTTTGCTGTATAAGGAATGATGACCGGCTTACCTGTCGTACCGGACGAAGAATGGATTCGTACCACCTCCTCATCCGGTACCGCCTGGATTCCAAGCGGATAAGCATTTCGAAGATCCGCCTTGCTGGAGAACGGAAGCTGCTCAAACTCCTCCTGACTTGAAACTCCTGTAATTCCTGCTTCTTTATAAATTCTGCCATAATAACTGTCTGTCTGAATCAGACGCTTAATCTGTGCGTCTACCTGCGACAACTGTAAGTCTGTTAATTTCATAGTTGGTTCCTCCTCCAAATACGATTTATATTATCGACTGATGATACGTTATTTCCTCTATCACAACGTTTTTCCGCTTCCCACTTCAACACCTGCGTAAAATGCCGCTTTGTTTATCTCTACATACTTTGACGGCACGCGCCTTTCAAGCTCTGCGAGCACGGTTTCCTTGCTGATTCCAAGCCGTCCGCTTCCAACTGCCACGCCCAGGATGGCAATGTTGAAATATCGCGACGAGCCAAACGGTGCACAGATTTTCTCTGCATCGATTACGATACAGCTGCATTTCTTCTGCAGATACGCAATCATCTCTGTGCCGTCATACCCGGTATCCTGCAAAGATTCTGTCACCGGTTTTACCGGTACACGATTCACGATCACGATTCCATCCTTTTTCAGATACCCTAAGTTCCGCACAGCCTCCGCCGGCTCAAATGCGAGAATCATATCTGCTGCCCCCTGTGGGATCAGCGGTGCATATGCCTCCCCGATACGCACATGGCTCGTCACCGAACCACCCCGCTGTGCCATGCCGATCGTCTCTGCCGAATGAACTGCCGAACCTTCATCCATCGCAGATGCCGCAATAATTTTGGATGCCAGCACGGTTCCCTGCCCGCCGACACCACAGATCAATATATCTTTCTTCATGATGTGGCACCTCCTTTTTGAGTATCGCCCCCAATGGCGTGAACCGGGCAGATCTGGCTGCACAAGCCACAGCCGGTACATAAGTTTTCATCGATCGTCACATTTCCATCTACGGTAATAAGTGCCGGACAGCCGATCTCACGGATGCATTTCTTACAATTGATGCACTGCTCCGAGATCCGGCATTTGCCGTCTGGCTTGGAAATCGCGATACAAGGCGACTTGAAGATAATCGCTTTCACGCCCGGAAGCTTGGCACATTCCTGCACAGCAGCCTCCGACGCATCAAGGTCTAATGGATTAACCGTCACGATCATATGTACTCCGATTCCTTCCAACACCTTCGCAATATCTACCTTGTCCACGAACTGTCCCATCATATTCCGTCCGATTCCCGGATGCGGCTGATGACCGGTCATCGCCGTTGTCGAATTATCCAGCACGCAGAGAATCATATCTGCGTTATTGTACACCGCATTTACGACACCCGTCATACCCGATGCGAAAAACGTCGAATCACCCACGAATCCAAAGCATGTACCCTCTCCATCAATCCAGTGGAAGCCTTGCGCCATCGTGATTCCGGCACCCATGCAGAGACATGTGTCAACCATATCGAGCGGCATCGCATTTCCGAGCGTATAGCATCCGATATCGCCACAGAAATACGCTTTCTTTCCTTTCATCGCCTGCTTCACTGCATAGAACGATGCGCGATGCGGACAACCTGCGCAAAGTACCGGCGGACGCATCGGAAGTGCCGGTGCATCGCTGCCATCATACCCGCGCGCGAGCTTCTCCGTGCCAAGGAACCCGCTCAGAATATCTGCAACCAGATTCGAACTGTTCTCGCCACTCGCCGGTACTTTTCCATCTAATTTTCCCGATACCTTGATAGAGAGCGCATGCTTTCCGACAAGCTTCAGAATCTGTTCTTCAATATATGGACTTAACTCCTCCACACAGAGCAGTTCCTCCACACCCTCGAGTGCCTGTAACAGAAAATCCTCCGGCAGAGGGTATGCAGTTGCAAGCTTGATAAGCTTGATATCGGTGTGGTCTTTCAGATATTCTTTCGCATAAGCATAGCTGATTCCCGACGTGATCACTGCCTTCTTGGAATTTCCGCCTTCCACACGATTCCATTTATATGTAGAAAAATCTTTTCCGATTTCAACATTCCGCTGCTCGATCATCGCATGATTCATGTAGGATAACCGCGGGAAGATGACCCATTTCTTTGAATCCTTCACGAAGCCATCATATGCTTTTGGTCCATTGTTAACCGGATTCTCAATCGACGCATACGCATGGCAGACACGTGTCGTCGGACGGAACAGAACCGGTGTCTTATATTTCTCCGAATACGCAAATGCATCCTGTATCATCTCATATGCTTCTTCCGGGGAAGATGGATCAAAAACCGGAATCCGTGCGAAGTCCGCGAACCGCCTTGTATCCTGCTCGGTCTGGGCGGAAATCGGACCCGGATCGTCCGCCGATACAACGACCATGCCGCCCTTTACACCCACATACGCAAGCGACATCAGCGGATCGGCTGCCACATTTAAGCCCACCTGCTTCATCGTCACCATCGTCCGTGCGCCACCATATGCCGCACTCGCAGCAACCTCCATCGCTGCTTTCTCATTCACTGACCATTCCAAATGCACCCCATCGTGTGGGTACTTGGATATCGTTTCCACAATTTCAGAAGATGGAGTTCCCGGATACCCGGACACAAGATTGACGCCTGCTGCCAATGCGCCGAGCGCGATCGCTCCATTTCCCATTACATATTCCTGCATGTAACTGTCGTCCTTTCTCTAACAAATATGTATATTATAGCAAATTCTACGTGATACGACTACTTTTGATTTTTTTGTTTATCATCAGAAAAAGCACAGTTCAAAAGCAAACTGTGCTTTTCTCATAAATATAGACAGAATTACCGCTTCTTTCCCGCATAGAGACAGCCCATTCCCGATACCAGCATCAACACGCAAAGTACAGGCAGATTCATATCATCCCCTGTTTTAGGCGAAGCTGTTACAGCATCTTTTGTTGCTTCTGTCGTACCACTTGTCGTAGCTTCGGTCGTATCCTTTGTTGTAGTTTTGGATGGATCTTCGGTTGTGCTCTCCGTTGTCGTTTCCTTTGTCGAATCCTCCGTCGTTGTCTCACTCTTCTTATATGCGACCGCATAGTTGGAAAATCCCTTTGTCTGGAACATCACAGTCTTAGTTGCAGAATCAAAGGACGCAGGAATAACCTCATAGGTTCCATCCGAATTCTCATGAATGACAATCAGATCATTGCCTTCAACCTCCATGTCTGTACCAAACTGAAGGGATACCTTTGCCGGATTCTTCAAAGCTGCTATATCATTTACCCACAGATCTGCTGCAGAATTCTTGTACAGGATCTGTGCCAGTTTAATATCAAAATACCCGACGATCTGATAATCCCCGGCCGCCTTTTCAAAGGCTTCCTGCTGTTGCTGTGTGAGAACCGCATCCTTAATCGTCAGTCTGCTGTTTCCTGAAGTGATCTCATTTTCTGCTAACTGAATCAATGCATTTTTCACTTTATCTGTTTTCAGCTCTGTCTGATCCTCTTTCTTTGTAAATATGCCACAGATATGAACATTTGCATCCGGCATCGTGTATGTATATGTAGATGTATCCGCAGAAGGTGTCAAAGACTGCCCATTGATGGTGATAGAATCAAGCTGGTACCCATATTCTGGTGCTACACGAAGTGTTATTTCTGACCCCGGCACAATACTTCCATACCCATGACTGGCGCTCTGATCAATATCCTTTAATTCAACCGGCGTTCCATCTGCATCTTTGATCCCAATAATCGCAATACTTCCATGCTTTAATAATTCATTCTCTTTCAGGCTTGTATTATTGGCATTATCACTCTCCCATATGATAACTCGTTTCATAACCGTCAGTCTCTTTGTAACCTCGATCTTATATGCACTTGCAGGTGCTACTGTGAATTCCACCCTGTCCTCTGTGCCTTCCGGAAGGTTAATTGGCTTTCCATTTACCGTAACAGTTCCGATATTTCCATCTCCAAACGCCAGCTGAATCTGGATCAGATTATAGATTTCACCAGAGGCATATCCCTTTCCAGTCCCTTGTATCTCCTTACTCTCTTTTCCAATTCCCTCTCCATTTAGAGAAATATCCATTCCTACTCCATCACAGCTTGCCGTAATCTGAATATCATCTGGATAAGCCGGCTTCGGTGGCGCAGGTTCGTATTCTACTTTGATATTCAGGTTGCCGCTAAATTCGTTTGGATCCAGCTTGATATACGAATTACTGTCAATATTATACGATGTCTCATTGATATATACCCGAATATCCGAACTTGAAATACTCGGCATACCCGGCAGTTCCTCTATGGATGATGCTTCTAAAGAAATACCAACCTTCAAATAATACTCGTTCTCGAGCAGATCGACCTGCATGCCATTCCCACTGATTGAACAATCCTTATAACCAACCCTTTCGTCTTTCGTATATAATGTCATTTTTGCTTTACAGCCCTCAACAACATCAACGACGGCCTTTCCTCCGTCAACGGATGCCCCTATAAAATTCAATGTCACCATGTTTGTTTCTGCTGCATGAACCGGTGTGCTGACCAATAACAACAGGAGCATACTGATACACAACCATACACTTAGAAAAATACCTGTTTTTTTCCTCATAACGTTGTCCTCCCTCTCTGCTTCCCTCCCAGGGAAGTTATTTTTGACATTTTATCATAAAGCACCTGACATCACAACAAAGTTTTCTTTAAAAATGCGTCGTCCGGTTTGTATCCGGTCTTTGCCAGCCACACCGCAAATGGCGCAATCAGCATCGCGTAGATGTGCTCGCAATATTCAATTCTTGACTCGTCATCGAAACCACCACCAATCTCGATCTCATCGATGTCACTGATTTCGTAGCCGATTGTTCCCTTCCATGCACACGTCTCCAGAATCCTCCGGCTTTCGGCATCCGCATCCCCCAGACAGGCAATCAGATCTTCCGGTCTCAGGTTCAAATAGGCATCCTGCATCGCAACCTTTTTGCGCAGCTGCGCAGGAAAACTATCCTCGCACTGCTGTATACTTTCTATTTTCATGTCAATTTTCTCCTTCGTGAAAAATGGATACCGGTGATGGTTATCCACAATGTCTGACAACAGCCAGACCGCCTCCCGCGCCTTATCCTGCAATGCCGCATCCTTGGAATTCCGATACGCAACGATCAGATAAATCAAATCCTTCCACGTATCGTCAAGGCAGGACTCCGGTAATTCTAACACATCCAGCACCCGCTCCATCATGCAAGACCGCGGTTCCATGCCAAAGTGCTGCAATTCTCTGTCATAAAACAGATAAAGCCGTGTATCCACGATCCACGCGATGATTACATCCATTACCTCCGGGCTGATTGATGCATCCTTCTGCGTGCTCGCAGCCATTTTATTCCATGGCAGTCTCCCTGCGATTTTCCTTACATGTTCTCTTATAAATGTTAAAAATTTTTCCATGAAAAAAACACCCCTTTCCAAACAAGTTAACAGTATCTGCCTACAATAACATTCGTATTTGCTCGTTTAAAAATGGATGTTCGTTTTTCTCGTTGTATTTGTATTCGTGATTCTCGTTGATAGACGCCCCAGCCTCTTCGGCTTCGAGACTGGGGGTTTTAATTTTTGTTTGTGGTTACTGCTTTCTAAGACCGCAGTATTCGCATTCCTGATGGGTAATGGCTTCGGTACGCTTGGTACCGATCTGAACCTTTTTTGTTCCTACCCATATTGCTGTGTCTACAACATCAAGTGCACAACGACCGGCAGGATCTGGGTCCGGACAATCCGGGAAGCAGCTGATACAATGTTGTGCACACCATCTCTGCTTTGCACAACTATCTCTGAGTTCATCAGCATAGCCGCCATCAGGCCACCATACACTATGCATCTCATACACATCCTGCTCCTCATAAATCGGTGTTTCATGCGCTGGCTCATCTACAACCGTTTTCCACTTACAATCATGCGGAGTAATATATGGAAAAGCGGCTTTGCTCTTGATTCCATTTAGATCCGTCAAAACACCGTCGTCTTTTTTCACAAGCATGATCTGAATTGCCTCCAACCGTTTGCCAAGACCGCTCGTACCTGCCGCATCTCCATTCCACGCCCACGAAAGCCATCCGTAGGTCTGTGCATGCACACGATAACAGATATTGTAATGGTTTGCGATTTCTCCTTTGAGACGGATGCGGATTGCTTCCAGTCGTTTTGCCTGTCCGGAAGTGCCGCTCATCATACCATTTGACACCTCATTCATCCAGCCATAGCTCTGTACGTGAGTAGAATATTCGATGCTTCCACTATACTCATTTCCGGTCAAAGCAATCTCGATGCCTTCCAATCGTTTTCCTTCGCCCGTTGTGCCGCTAACCTGTCCCATCGTTTTGTACGATGTCTCCCAGCCGTACGTCTGGCGATGTACGCGGTACACCAGTCCCATCGTCTCAGACTTCGGAACCAGCTGCACTTCCAGACTTTCGAGTCTCTTCGCTTCGCCCTCAGTACCCGCGAGCGCGCCATCATACTGCCAGCCCTGACTCCATCCATACGTCTGGATATGCACCCGGTAACGAATCGAATAATGCTTCGCAATCTCTCCAGTCAGACGAATCTGGATTCCCTCCAGCCGCTTGGCTTCCCCCTTGGTGCCCGCAAACTGGTTGTTCTTCACCCAGTTTGTCCAACCATACGTCTGACGATGAACCCGGTATTCAATCGAGCCATCATACCCGGTCTGATTGTTGAACTTGATCTTGATCCGCTCCAACCGTTTCGCCTGTCCGGTCGTGCCAAGTATCAGCGTGTTGTTCCTGTAAACGCCCGCTCTGTCGCCGTATGTCTGCACATGCGCCTCTCCCTCGAAAGAATACGACGCCGCAAGCGTATCCATCTGCGTCACAGATGCCATACCCAGTACAATCACCATTGCAACTGCAATCGCAATCATCTTTTGTGCCATTTTTCTCATAATTCATCCTCCTCTGCTATACCGCACATCATCCGACTATGTGGGTACACCCTCGTCTCTGGTTTCATTGTACTTCAATGGGAAATTCGTATTTCTCGATCACTTGAATTCGTATTACTCGTTTAATTAGAAATTGGTAAACTCTCGAAATGGTGGCTCGAACCACCTGTAGTTGGTAGAGTACCGCATTCTAAATTGTTTGTCAAGAGGGAACTACCAATTCTTTTCTTCCCCATTTCTTTGCCCATTATAGCATAAGCGATTCTTTGTTGCAATATATTCTGTATTGCATCCTGCAATGCATACTTCATCTGTTATTTGCAATAATATAACTTAAACGGAGGTGTAATTATGGCATTTCAATTAAAACCAAATAAAAAAGAATCGGAAAACAAAACGATTCGTTTTCCAATTCCTTTAATTCACAAAATAGAAGCAGCGATTCAAAATCAGGATGTCACCTTCTCCAGCTTTGTCATCCAAGCTTGCGAATACGCGCTGCACGACCTGCAAAGACCCGATCACTCCAATGCAGAGCCAGAGAAACAGGATGGGGAGTAAAGTATAAAAAAGCGCAGTTCCTAATGAAACTGCGCTTAATCTCAAAAATGTATTTATAAAATCGGATGGGCTGCGTATCCATCATATCAGAACATCTGCCAGATCAGGTTGCCGGATGGATCAAGAGCCTCAATCCGATAGGTATGGGCTTTTAGGTCTGCAGACAGACGGGCAAGATAACCGTCCTTTTTCCAGGTGATATAAATGCCGGAAATTCTTTCCGGAATTTCAACATTTCAAGCTGCTTTTTATCAGTACGGATGGGAACGCTGTACACCGGCTCATCAGTTCGGGCCGGCTGCCAGAACCCACTATCTGTTTCATTATGTCATCTCCGGAACCGGACTTTTAATGGCGCAGGATCAAAAAGGAGAGACAAGAAATTATTCGATCAAAAGCGGACAGGGATTTCTTCTGTATCCGGGACAGATCAGCACCTATATCGCAGATAAGACAAACCCATGGGAATATGCCTGGCTGAAATTTGATGGATTACGGGTAAAAGAAGCGCTGGACATTGCCGGTTTTTCAAAAGACCAGCCGATCTATCATGCCGTCTCAAAGGAATACCGGGAAATCATGATGAACGAAATGCTCTATATTGCCAATCACCCAGATGAACCGCCTTTTCACCTGATCGGTCATTCCTACCTTTTTCTGGATGCGCTCATCCGTTCCACCTCCTCTACCCGGATGATAAAAACCGGTAAAATGAGCGATTACTATATAAAAGAAGCAATAAACTTCGTAGAACAGAATTTTCCTTATGACATCTCTATCGAAGATATAGCTGCCTGTTGCGGCATCAACCGCAGCTATCTGGGAAAGATATTTCATGACTCCATTGGCAAAACGCCACAGGAATTCCTGATACACTATCGGATGTCAAAAGCAACAGAGCTGCTGAAAATGACGAAATTATCGATTGCAGATATAGGAAATGCAGTCGGCTATCCAAACCAACTGCATTTCTCAAGAGCTTTTAAAAATATATATGGTGTCTCCCCCAAAAACTGGCGGAATCAGAATCACTAATATAGCATGAAACTCCGCAAGTCCGCATAACAGTTTTATTATTGTTCTAAGGTTTGACGTATTTTTCAATGGTAGCGGTTACTTCTTCCATGTCAAATGGTTTTGAAATATGTCCATTCATACCAGAATCCACGGAAGCCTTGACATCCTCCGCAAACGCATTTGCGGACAAGGCAATAATCGGAATCGAACTTGCGTCCGGTCGTTCCTTCTCCATGGCCCGGATCGTTTTCGCAGCCTGATGTCCGTCCATGTTCGGCATCATAATATCCATCAAAATAATATCGTAAGTGCCTCGCGGATGATTTTTGAATCGTTCGACCGCTTCCTTTCCATCGGATGCCCGTGTCACTACCATGCCTGCATCCTCCAGCATCACCGTAGCAAGCTCGGCATTCAGATCATTATCTTCTGCCATAAGAACATTGACACCCGTCAAATCACGATGCACCGGTTCTTCTTGCTTTTGATGAATATCCTGCTCTGTCAACTCCAACGGAATCTCCACTGTGAAAGTAGTTCCAATGCCCTTTTTGCTTTCCACGTCAATTTTGCCACCCATCATGTGAACATATTCCTTTGTAATGGCCATTCCAAGTCCGGTACCTTTATATTGTGTTCTGGCACCGCTATCATCTTCTTGCGAAAATGGTTTAAATAGTTTTTTCTGAAACCCTTCACTCATCCCAATACCGTTATCTTTCACAATATAACGGACTATCATATGCTTGTCATCCTCTCCCGGATGACTGCTGATATCCAGGGTGACCATTCCACCATCCTTTGTGAATTTCACAGCATTACCGAGAAGATTCGTCAGAACTTCCCGAATACGTGCAGCATCTGCAAGAACATAGGGATTCTTTGGTCTTTCGCGGTATACTTCAAACTTCAAATCTCTGTTATAAAGAAGACCTTTCATGATTGCCAGAACATTATCTGTCAGTTTGGTAATATCCACCGGTTCAGGAGAAAACACTGCTTTTCCGCTTTCAATACGACTGAGATCGAGAACATCATTCAACAACGAAAGCAGATGATTTGAGCTTTCCCGTACCTTTTCCAGACTTCCATGAATATCTGCAACAACATTCTGGTGCAATGCAATATTGGTAAATCCAATGATGGCATTCATCGGTGTTCGGATATCATGGCTCATGTTAAGTAAAAATGTAGATTTTGCCTGATTGGCAGCATCTGCTTTTTCCGCAGCCTCCAGCAATAATTGCTTTTGCTTCCGTTCTTCTTCCTTACTTTTCTGGTATATAAAATAGGTACTCAAACAGATCATCATCAACACCAATCCGACAATCGTGCCACAGATTACGGAAATTTTGTTTGTTTTCACTACCATGCCATACGCAGACTGCATATCCATTTCCATACAAAATGCACCTACAATATCTCCCGTTCCATCCAGATTTGAACGTACCGGATAACAAGCCGTGAAAATCGGTCCCCAGGTTGTGTCCACAATATCTTGGGAATACACGTTTTCTCCAGAGAGAGCCCTTTCAATATAGGGAACCATTTCATCCTCTATATAATCCCCAGGATGTCTTACATCCCCGGCATCTGGATCCAAACCGTCCACTACATAGATCAGTTTTCCCTCTTCATCTCTCGTAGCAATGTAAATATATCTTGTAGAATTCAATGTCCGGATCTCATTGAGATAGCAGGAAATATCCTTATAGAACCCTGTTTCTTCATCTGAACGATCCTTGATTTGTGAAAAATCCTCCCATCCAATTTTTCCATCCACCAGTTTATGGACTGCATCTGCACTTGCTCGATCACGGGAGATTTCTGTTTCCAGTGCGGTCTTGGTATAGGCGCTTTGCAGAATAAATGTGTACGCAGCTATGGCCAGAATGATAGCCAGTCCCATAAGAACAAAGATCTTTCCTGATATTTTTTGTTTTACAAACCTTTTGTTTTTCTTCAAATGTATCCCTTCTTGTGTTTTATCCATTTCGTCGTTATATTGCATAATGAATCCTCATATCTATTTTAAATATCGCATATTTTCTTTACAACCGTTTCATCTTCGAAATCGTATCTATCAATAGCTTCACATTGATCGGCTTCTCTTTCTCTGTATTCCCAAGTCGGGCAACAGCCTCATTGCAATAGACATACTCCCAGTCAAGTGGATTTCCGTCAGCATCTTTTATGATTTTGACGATGTACATGCCTCGGTTGTTATTCTCAAGCATACAACCAAGAAGTCATACAAACTGGAATTTGCGCGTTTCTACAAGCGGTGCACAGGCAGGACGAAATCAGCCATGGGAGCTTGCTCACAATCGGCTGATTTTCGGACTGGATGTATAGCGCGCCAGCGCGACATGAGCATGAAGCGCAGCGTAATGCGAATGGCACCGCATTACGATAACATTTTCTCCTGCATTGGGTGTTTTTTTGTCATTCCAAATATTCACCCAATCCTTCCCTACACATTCATCCGCAATTGGGGAATTTTTTCATATTTCAACAATTTCCCCATCGTCCTCTGAACTTCTTCCCATTTTGATTGGGTGATTTTTTCATATTGGAATTTTTCACCCAATATGCATCTATATATCCCTTCAACATTGGGTAATTTATGTCTATTTCAAAAATTTAATCAATATTCGTTGCCACACTTTTTCTGGCGTCTTCACGAAACGAATTTCACTATAACCAACAAACTGGAATTGTATATTAATTTTTCTTATTTAGTCTAATATGGAAATCGTTGGCTTTAGAACATTCTTCATATGTAAAATTTGTTTCATTCCCTAAAAACTCAACGGCTTCCTCCTTTGTATTGTAATTAGATTTTTCTTTCATATATCTTAACAAATTGGCCATATATATTCTTCCGTACTTCTTCTGACAAACCGGCGTATTTTGTATCCAACACCTTTTTTACGGCTTCGTACTTCCTATTTTTATCTTCTATATCCGGACCACGGTCATAATTAAACCTCACATCATAAAAAATGTGTTTCATATCGTTACTTAAAGCTTGTAACACGCGAAACCCTTTCATAGAAAACTTTCCTTCTTTTATACCATTCTCCACACAGGGCTGTATCGCCCAATCCATCATAAACCAATTCTCCATTGGCATATTTACACCATATCCGGAATCTGACAAAAAGTCATTTATCTCATTCCAATTTATCTGTAACGGCAAATCATTTTCTTTCGCAAATAAATAGTCATCACGCTGTAATTCCTGTTTTTTTCGCTTTCTTGTATTTCTTTCATAAACAATCCAGTATATTACCATTGCTGCTATAATACACACGCTAAATATCTTCGTAATCATGGTATTTCCTTTATAAATAATCAAGTATACTACGGTTACTACCGCAATACTTATGCTGAGTACCTTTATAATCAAACCATTCATTGTGTATCTCCCTATCACTAAAAATTGGAAATTATCAAGTCGACAAATACCGATTTGTTAAACTGTTGCATTGATTATATCAAAGAATCATGCTTGCAACAATCCCCTTAAAACGAGAGGCAGGCATGTCCTCCTGTCGCTCTTAATACTCTGATGTTTCATTGCATAGTATAATTCGACATTACCTTATCGGCAACCTTGCCGAGTAATGTCTCCTTCTGTTCCTCGCTCATATCAGGATTCTTCTGTTCAGACCGCTTGCACGCATCCGCAATGGCAGTAATCAGATCTACGCTGACAGTCACAATCGCCTTTCCTGTCTGGAACGACTCCTGCGTAAATTCATCGACCATTGTTCTGTCCTCCCGATATTATTTTCTCTATGTTGTCCGTCGTGTGTAGGTGGTCTTACCCACGGAATACCATTTTTGCTATACATCAGGTGTCCTCCTTCATTTTTATTTGAACTTCTGGACAATTTGTCCAAAAGCTACTTTATTGTTCTTTGTCCTTGAAGAGACAAAAAAAAGAGCATTCATGCTTTTACACATAAATGCTCTAACGCTGTTCTATTATAAATTTTTTTCCTACACTACAGTAAAATAATCGTTCATACTAATACTGTCCTCACTTGGTTTGATATTAGGCTTTCCATTCTCTCCAACAAGTGTCGGAAGCAAACTAATCTGTGGATGAATTTGGTTATATACTTCTTCAAACAATTCAACAAGTGCATCAAAATACTCGCAACACTCTTTATAAACATCATGAATCTTAAAGCGATATTTTTCATCAGCACAATCCTCGTATCTGAAAATTTCCCCTTGCGCATATTCATAATCTATAGAGAAATCATCTGTATAATCATATTTAATTTCCCCTACCTCAATATCAGGATTATCTTTTTCATAAATTTTCTGTTTGAATCCTACCTCTATATGTTCATCCCGTAAATTGATTTTTTGTCCATTTATATTTAACCAAAAATCATATGGTTCATATAATTCTTCAAAACTTAAAGCGTGATTATGTTTTAACGCATTACACAGTGAACGTACTGTAAACAACTTACTAGTGCCTTCAATATAGACAGAAAAGAATGCATTTATTTTTGCTTCAAGTGGATTAGATGTGGTCTGTAAGTACGCCATAACTTTCCTATACTCACAATCTCGTTCAGCCAAAAGCACCCAATCCTGCGTATTTCTTATTATCTCATTTTTATTTTTTAACTGTCTCGTTTGAAGCGATGCCCCTCGATTAAACTCTGCCCATATCCTATAATAAAACCACGGAATTTGTAGCAACAAGTCAAAAGAATTATTTAAGTCTTCAATCGCATGACGAATATGTAATGTCTTTGCAAAGTTTTTCCCTGATTCATCACTTGGTATATCTTCGATATAAGACAATGAAAAATGAGCCATTGCCATCGTATCTCTTGCATCGTTAAACTTCTTTATTGCAATTCTCCCATCGTTTCCAGGAACATCCATATAGTATTCTGGAGAATATAAATCATCAAATCTCAAATCCTTCATTTTTGTATCCTTTCTGTAAAAATTTATTACCAAACGCAACATCTCATATTCTGTCATATCCCCACAAGTCCAGATTTATTCTTATGTATTAGTAATTATTATATTAAGTCTAAAATTATACAACAATACCCATAACCCGAAAGTCAGAAAAATAACCAACCTTTTGCACTTTATAGTCAACTGTCACTATTGTAACCTTCTACCTACAGGTGGTATAAACCAACAAATATTTGAATTTCTAGACATAATGTCAAAATGTCACATTTATGCTTATACACATAAATGCTCTTACAATATTATATAAAATCGCCACTTAACTAAAACCTCCACTTATTAGTCTATATTTATATTTTAATAACGTCTTTATTTCTTTTATCTTTGATTCACAATCTACAAATCTGCCATCAATGCAATCCTTTCTACAACCTCCACGGCATACTGGGTATATAGAACATTTTTTACATTTTGCACTTATTTTATATTCTCCAAATACAAATGATTGTGCATTATAAAACAAACCTTCTTCCACATTTCCAACACTGTATTTTTGTTCCCCCAGAGTTCTCTCACATTTATATAAACAACCACTTGAATCAATTATATAATTATTTCTACTTAAAGCACCACAACTAATATACTTCATTTGAGGTATTTCATTTTCGATAAAACTATAATATTTATTTTTTAATAACATTTCCCAAAATCTAACATTTGAATCATAAAACTCTTTATCATCAAATACATACTTTGATAGAACATTGCTATTTGTTACTTTTATTGGTGCAAGATACAATCTTATATTCTCATTTATATTTTTTTCTTTTAGCATATATTCTACAACACTCATAACACTATTATAATTATTTTTATCAACATTAAATCTAACATTAACCTTCATATATCTAGATGCATTTATTATATTTCCCAAGACTCTATCATATGCCTTATCCGGTGCTCCCTTGTATTCTTTATAAACCGCTCCTGCTCCGTCAATTGTTATTTGAGCCATTGTAATTTTCAATTTTTCCGAACACATTTTTGATATTTTGTCATCAAACAAGAAACCATTTGTTATCATAGAAGAATGATATCCGATATTTTTTTCTTTTGCATAGGAAATTAAATTTCTAGATATTTCTTCCATAACATTTATCCCTAATAATGGTTCTCCCCCAAACCATGTTACTTTTATGTCTTTAATTGTCTCTAACCCTTCTACCTGATTTTTTACAAATTTGATTAATTTTTCAATAACATCTTTGCTCATCACCTCTGCTGGATGTTGTTTTCCGTTCTCATGTTCATAGCAATACAGACAGCTATAATTGCATGACATTGTTGGGCATATAACATAATGTACGTTTGAAGAATACACACTATATAACAAATGATTTTCTTTCATTTTAAAAAAACCCGCTTCATCAACATTCTCGTCAACAATATATCCGTTTTCAAGTAATGAATTAAAGTGAACAAACTTTTCTGGTTCTGTATTATCTCCAATAGTTGTCAAGAATTTCTCGGTTATATTATCAATCATAAATAATGCTCCCGAATGCGAATTATATAATAAAGCACCATCTTCATTTTTTTCTACCAACAGATTGTATATAGAATTTTTGTATTTTTTCACCCCTATATCTCCTCATCATTAATATATTTTGCAGAATATGCATAAAATAAAAACAGTGAGTCAAAATCTGGCTCACCATTTTTCTTAGAACTCCCAATGTTATCTATCGTTATTACAATCACAATTACAATATGATGAACATCCAGGATCAGAATACTGATTTGTACATGCATTTGAAACAAACATCTCGTTAACATTTGTTCCCTTAATTATCATCTCCATCTTTCTCAACCTCCTCTCTTTTCTAACATCTTTAAATATATTTTATCACTTTTCTAATCTTTTTCAATTGTCAACAATACATTTCAACATAAATAGTGTCTACTATTTTATTATTCATATATCCCTGAGCAATCAATTATATATCTCTCTTTGTCAAAATATAATTTAAAATTTGAGATATAATATTTTCACTTTATCAACTCCTATTAATATTATAATCCATACATATCATGGTTAACCTCTGCCTTGTAGTAATTACTGCACGTTACCGGAGCATTGTACAATGTCGTAAGCATATAACTTCGTATGTTCCGCACCTTTGTAGTATTATTCCGTAGGCATTCAAGCACATATTCCATTGTGTGATAATCAATCTTCTCAAATCTACTCCTGACAACATCATATGGAAAATCATATTTGTTAATTCGTATTGTCGACTGCTTAATTGCTATGGTTTCAACCATAAGCTCCACTAACTCATCTATATCCATTTTCTCTGCCGGATGGCATTGTAGCAGATCATCATAAGCAATATTATCTTTGATAAAAGAGCGGACTTCCTCCAGTTTATCCATCGAATCATATTCATCACCTGTATCAGATGGAATGATATGATAAGTAATCTCCTCTGTAGTCTCTGTTGTATTCTTTGTATTTGTCTCGCATAATTTTGTAACAGGTATGTCATTATTCCGAGAGAGACTCATACAATTTTCTGTAGGAGTATCATACAAAGTTTTGTAAGGGATGGTACAAAATTTTGTAGGAGCGTCATGCATAATATTGTATGAGGTGGTGCAAATATTTGTAACAGGCTTATTTCCTATATTTTCTTGTGCTTTTTCTGATATATCTTCACCAAATTCATCTTCTATATCTGTCTTGACACTCAGATAAGTACACTCGTATAGCCTATTGACACACAGCTCTATATACATAACATTATTAAGCGCCATTCCATTATTCATAGTAACATTACGAAAATCTCGATGAATAATTCCTAACTCTTCTAATCTATCAAAAGCAGCTTTCACACTTCTCTTGGATTCGCCAAACTGCTCCGCAAGATCATTGTAACTTTTCTGAAGCATATCTTCTCGAAATTTCTTTCTATATCCGATAATCATGCCGCTGTGCTCATCCCGCACTTCCACAGGGCGATACCAATATACGATTTCTGAAAGAATACAGATTGCAAGCAGGTATGGCTTACCATTATCCCGCAATATAGTTTTGTACCAATTTGCCGGCGTTATATTACCGCTGATATTCATATCAGCCAGTGCGTCCACCGCCGCATTTCCAGTATTCGAAATATTGATCATGCCTTCTCACCCCGATTCTTCCATTCATCCAAAAGACTTATTATAATCTCTGTGATCTTCTCTTCTGTGTATTCATCATCAAAGTAGTCATCTAATCTATCAGCCTTAAATGTTACTTTTCTCGACTTCGTTGCCCCCTGTTCAGGAAGCATAATATCCCTTACCACTTCCTGTGTAAGCATGTTTTCCCGGCAGAATGCCTTTAGTTTTGCCGACTGCTCTATATTAGGGAACACATTCCTGTCAAGTATTATATCGAGTACCCACTGCTGCTGTTCTTCATTCAGATACGAAAGATCAACGCCCTGAATAAAGCCAAGCTTTTTCCGATCAACAAGGTCAAGCAGTTCATCGGACAATTTTGCAAGTCTGATATACCGCTGAATCTTCTTTGCGTTCTCGCCGGTTTCCTCACTCATGATATCAAGGCTAC
>OGPG01000179.1_pt1 | contig 63673 bp, 57 predicted proteins | sample 1552851 | NCBI WGS metagenome assembly OGPG01 (sample SAMEA2579909, study PRJEB22360) | human gut metagenome | biome: human gut; feature: human-associated habitat; material: faeces | place: Denmark | collected 2008/2010 | reverse complement strand
CCGACACCCTCTGTCTGGCTATTTTCATGTATGGAGGATAACTGCCTATGGCAAAAAACAAAACAGAGATTCATGTTACAACGGTGTTTGACGGGGAACTGGACGCAACCGATGTGTTCGTCAGCCTGATTTCCCAGAAATACGGAAAGACAAATACAAAAGAATATCTTGCTAAAAAGAAAGATTTGAAGTATAATGAAGATGAGGTTCAAAAGAGCCAGATACCGTCTGGATTGTGTGGGTAAATGGCTATGATGAACGAAATGGAATACAGAACAATCGGTTCGGCACTTGCCGGGGGCTATCGTGCAGCGGTCTATTGCAGGCTGTCAAAGGACGATGACCTGCAAGGCGAAAGTGCCAGTATCGCAAACCAGCGTGATATGCTGGAAAAATACTGCGAAAAGCAGGGATGGGAGGTTGTGGCAGTCTATCAGGACGATGGCTTCACAGGTCTTAATATGGAGCGTCCTGATTTACAGAGAATGTTGAGAGCCATTGAGCGCAGGCAAATCAACCTTGTCATCACGAAAGACCTCAGCCGACTGGGGCGTAACTATCTGCAAACCGGGCATTTGATTGAGGACTTTTTCCCAAGAAACGGTGTCCGCTATATCGCCATGAATGACGGTATCGACACCCTGCGGGATAACAACGATATTGCCCCGTTCAAGAATATCCTGAACGAGATGTACAGCAAGGATATTTCCAAGAAAGTCCATTCCTCTTATCTTCTGAAAGCGCAGAAAGGACAGTTTACCGGGTGTCTTGCCCCGTTTGGGTATCGGAAAGACCCGGAGGACAAAAACCATCTGCTCATTGACGAGGAAACCGCCCCGATTGTGCGGCTGATTTTCGGATATGCCCTAAACGGTCATGGTCCGAACTATATCCGCAGACGGCTGGAGGAAGAAAAAATCCCCTGCCCCACATGGTGGAACCGGGAACGGGGGCTTCGCAATACCCGCACCAAATGGGAAAAGAAAGACCCGGAAAACGGGCGGTATATGTGGGACTTCTCCGTTATCAAAGACCTTTTGATGAATCCCGTCTACACCGGGGCGATTGCTTCCCAGAAAAAAGACTACCGTTTCAAAATCGGCACGATTGGGGAAAAGAAGCCGGAGGACTGGATTGTGGTGGAGGGACAGCATGAACCGCTGATTGACCGCATGAGCTTTGACATTGTGCAGAACAAGCTGAAATCCCGCCAGCGTCCGGGGCAGACCAATGAAATCAGCCTGTTTGCCGGACTGATAAAATGCGGCGAGTGTGGGAAGTCTCTGACGGTACGCTACACAAACGCAAAACATCCCCAGCAGATTTACTCCTGCAAGACCTACAATGCCTTTGGAAAGAACCACTGCACCCAGCACCGGATTGACTATGACACCCTTTACAGCCATGTGCTGCGGAAAATCCGGGAATGTGCCAGAGCTGCCCTGATGGACGGGGAAGCGGTTGCTGACCGCCTGACCAATACCTGTGAAGCCGAGCAGCGGGAACAGCGGGAAGCAATGGAACGCTCCCTTACAAGGGACGAGGAACGGATTGAGGTTCTGGACAAAATGGTCATGCGGCTTTATGAGGATATGATTGCAGGGCGTATCAGTGAGCAGAATTTCAACACCATGCTGGAAAAGACACAGACCGAGCAGACGGAGCTTAAAACAAAAGTGTCCGAGGGCAGAAAGCGGCTGTCCGATGAAGTCCAGCTTGCCAATGACGCAAAACAATGGGTGGAAGCCATTCAGGAATATGCCAACATCACAGAGCTGGACGCAGCCACCCTCAACCGCTTAATCAAAGAAATCGTCGTGCATGAGCGCATTGACGAAGATAAAACAAGACACATTTCTATCGAAATTCATTTTAATCTCAAACCCATCCCGGAGGTGGAACAGGTCACTGCCTGACCTGTCCCGCCGGGACGGTTCTCTTAAAAACACCATATAGATTTTTTGTACGCCGCCGCCCGCCATCGAGCAGAGTTTTACACCTAATTGGGGATAAAACAGCTTATGGCTGGTCTTGGACTGATTCTTCTTGCAATCGTCCTCGTTCCGGTTCTCGAAAGCATGATGACCGGAGCAGTCTGATTACAGACGAAAATAACAAACAGTAACGTGGTGGGCGGAATGTGGGTTACTGTAATTCAGAAAGGACGGTGAGCATATGGGTGTAATCAGTGATGCCATAGATGCACTGGAAGATTGGTGCTGTAATTTATTCAAAGACGGCATTAAATCTCAGTTTGACGGAATTTCTACTTTGCTGACCGATACATTTTCTGCTACAATCGGTGGAAATGGCAATGAAGGGCTAGTACAGAGCTTTCTTACCAAACATCCGGCAGAGTTTACCGGTTCAGCAGGCAGTGCCGCTGCAGGAACGGGAATCTGGTCAACAATAGAAACACTTTGCAACAATGTTGTCGTTCCAATCGGCGGATTTATTCTGACCATTATTCTCTTGAATGATTTGATACAAACCATTATCCGAGGAAACAATTTCAAGGATTTTGACGATTCTATCTTTATCAAATGGATCATCAAAGCCCTATGCGGTGTAATTCTGGTGTCGAATGTGTATTACATCGCATCCGGACTATTTTCATTCGGCACAAATGTCTGTGCAAACGGTTTGTCAACGCTGTTTGACTCCGGAAATTATCTGTCTGCTGCACTGGCATTGAAGAAAACAGCATTGAGCGGATTAAGCCTTGGAGAACTAATGACAGTGTGGTTTATCTCGCTCATTGTGCATCTGGGCGTTATGATACTGATTGTTGCCATTGTCATTACCCTGGCTTCCAGAATCATCGAAGTGTTCATGTATCTCTCCATCGCACCGATTCCAATGGCAACTATGATGGATACCGGTGAATGGAGCAGTATTGGTAAGAACTGGATCAAGCAGCTGCTTGCACTTTCATTTCAGGGATTCTTTATCATTGTGGCACTTGCGATATTCAAAACACTGTTTTCTAATATGATTACAACATTGAATACCGGTGCAGACGGTGTGATTATGCAAATGGCAATGCTGTTAGGCTATACAGCTGCACTAATTTTTACAATTTTGAGAACCGGTGCAATCAGCAAGTCTGTATTTAACGCACATTAAAAGGAGATTTTTATGGCACATTATGTTTCGATTCCAAAAGATCTGAATGACATCAAGGAAAAATTCATGATGGGATTTACCAAAAGGCAGGCTATCTGCTTCGGCATTGGTCTTGCAGTAGGAGCACCTGTTTTCTTTCTGACAAGAAGCACAGTTGGAATGTCAGGAGCGATTTTTGCAATGGGTGCCTGTGCTGCTCCTGCGATTCTTTGCGGACTGTATCGGAAAAACGGTGTCTTTCTGGAAAAGCAGGTCAGGTATATGCGTGCATATTTTACTCGACCACGAAAGCGATATTATCAGACGCATAACCTCTTTGCAGCGATTGAGAGAGAAATCGAATATGCAAAGATCAGGGATGCTGAATCCTGATTTAACGTCCCTGTATCGAAAGGAGGACAACAGGAATGGGCTTTAGAAAGAAAAATGCCAAAAGGAAGAATCACAAAGCATCTGCTTCTGTGATTCTGGGCAAGCCCGCAGAACAGATTACAAAAGAAGAAAAGAAAATTCTTTCTGCAAGAATGGCAGAAATCAAAGCAGAAAGTAAAAACAGACGTTCTGTACAAAATACGATTCCCTATCATACGATGTATCGTGATGGTGTTTGTGAGGTGTCAGAAAATTTTTACTCTATGACAGTGCAGTTCTTTGATGCCAATTACAGTATTGCTGAATTTGAAGAACAGAGCAATATTTTTGATAAATACTGCGATGTAATCAATCTGTTTGACAACACCATTCATTTTCAGCTGACTTTTGAAAATCAGAATCGTTCCAAGAAGAAGCTGATTCAAACCATTCAGATACCGGAACAAAATGACGATTTCAACAGAATTCGTACAGAATATTCCGAAATGCTGACAGACAAACTGCTGAAAGGCTCCAATGGACAGTCTGCCAGAAAATTTCTGACATTCGGTATTGAAAGTACGTCTTATAAATCGGCAAGAGCCAAATTGATGTCTATTAAAAATGATGTAATAAAGGGATTTAAGGCGTTCGGTGTGGAAACCAGAGCATTAGACGGAACAGAACGATTGGAAACGCTTTATTATGCTTTGAATCCGTATGGAGATGAAAACTTTGTATTTGACTGGGACAGTATGCTTCATGCAGGCATGGACACCAAGGATTTTATATGTCCGAAATCATTCAAATTCAACAAGCAGAATTTTGAAATCGGCAATGCCTATGGTGCAGTATGGCATATGAATATTCTTGCCGGAGAATTATCCGATGAGGTATTGCGAAACTTTCTGGAAATGCAGAACTTATTCTGCGTCAATATTCATGCAGAACCGCTGGACCAGATCACTGCTTTGAAGTTTGTCAAGAAAAAACTGACCAATGTGGAACAGATGAAAATTGATGAACAGAAAAAAGCATCTCAATCGGGATATGATCCGGATATTCTTCCGCCGCAAATCAAAATGTACATTGATGATATTGAAAAGCTACTTTCCGACTTGAACAGCAAGAATGAGCGACTATTTCATATTTCAATCAGTATCAGAAGCTATGCGAAAAACAAGAAAGAACTGCGTTTACAGGGCGAAATGCTGAAACGTATCTGTCAGAAAAATAACTGTACCATTTTTCCATATGATTACAGACAGGAACAGACGTTGGTTTCTACATTGCCTCTTTGTCATAATAACATTCCGGTTTCCCGTGAAATGCACACTTCCGGAATTGCAGTTTTTGTTCCGTTCACTACAAAAGAATTGTTTCAGGACGGACAGGCAACCTATTATGGTGTCAATACACTCAGCGGAAATATGATTCGTGCCAATCGTTCCAGACTGAAAAATCCAAACGGATTGATTCTTGGAACGCCTGGTTCCGGTAAATCTTTTTCCGTAAAACGTGAGATTCTGGACTGTTTCCTGACTACAACAGATGATATTATCATTTGCGATCCGGAGGGAGAGTATTTTCCGCTGGTGCAGGCACTTCATGGTCAGTTGATTCGGATTGCAAGTAACTCTGAACAGCATATTAACCCTATGGATATTACCATTGACGATTACTTATTTTCCAATCCAATGGAAGTGATTGCGAACAAGTCAGACTTTCTGATCTCACTTTGCGAAATCATCGTCGGCGGCAGATACGGACTTTCTTCAGAAGAACGTTCTGTAATTGACAAGTGCGTACAGCGTATTTACAAGACGTTTATTGAGAGTAATCCGGTCTTAGAAACAATGCCTTTGCTTTCTGATTTGCAGCATGAACTGGAACATGAGGGCGAAGTTGCACTTCGAGTATTCAATTCCTTGGAGATGTTTGTCAACGGATCACAGAATCTGTTCAATCATCGAACCAATATTGACTTGTCAAACAGAATCATCTGCTTTGATATTAAGGAGTTGAGCAATCAGCTGAAAAAGGTTGGAATGCTGATTGTTCAGGATACGGTCTGGAACAGAGTTTCTGAAAACAGAAATCTGAAAAAGATTACCCGCTACTATATTGACGAATTTCATTTGCTTCTCAAGGAAGAACAGACGGCAAAGTATTCTGCTGAGATCTGGAAGAGATTCAGAAAATGGGGCGGCGTTCCGACCGGCATCACGCAGAATGTCAAAGATTTGCTTTCTTCACAGGAAGTAGAGAATATTTTTGATAACTCTGATTTTGTATATATGCTGAATCAGGCAGCCGGTGACAGAGACATACTTGCTGAAAAACTGCATATCTCCAAGGAACAAATGAAATTCGTGACAAATTCCGGTCCGGGTGAAGGACTTATCCGCTATGATAAAGTGCTTTTGCCGTTCACTGACCACTTCCCGATGAATACGGAAATGTATAAGCTGATGACAACGAAACCAACTGAAAGTGCATGAGAAAAGCCGTAGAGGACTTTCTCTACGGCTGATATTTGCTTGGTAAACTGGAATTTCTATTTCAGTTGCTTTAGCACAAGAATTATACTTTTATCAAAATATAATTTTTTAAGCAACTATATTCTGTATTCTATTTTGATTTTCTCTTTTCTTATTTTACTAATCTATAAATGGCATTTACAATCGTGAGTCCATAATCAATAAGGAAATTCTTTTGTTCTTCCGAATATGTTTTTCTTTCCGCAATTGCTTCGGCTGTACAATGTCTAAAGCACTGCATTTTCTTTCTATAATTCTTTACTATCGTATCATCAATAAATCCACAACATACATTTTCATATTCTGGTGTAATAAATTTTCCGTTTTTCTTCAATAAATTTTCAATGAGATTTGCGATTTCTGCAATTTTCTCATCTATATGCATATTGTTGAAAGATGCTTGCCTAGTAGAAATTTCGATAAATTTTTGGTTTATAGAATCGTTTACCTCAATATTGCAAGTCTTTTTCTCAAATGTCAGTTCTGCAACAAGTGCTCTTCTAGATGCATAACGAACAACTCCATTATCATCTTTACCTAGAGCAATAATTCGTTTTCTAATATCTTTATATGTGAAGTCAGTTGGATCAACAGGAGGTCTTACCAGTATTCTAGGAAACTCTTTTATCTCATAACCTAACATATGTAGATAATATGTTATTAGATAAAACCAGCATCTATTTTCAACCGAAAAATTAACATCAGGCTGACAGAGTTCTTTAAATTTGGCTATTGCTTCTTCAACATCATAAATCTCAAATCGATAATCCTGAGTTTCTTCCTCACCATAAAAAATATTATATGTATAATTTACCTTTTTAACAGATTCCAGAAAACGATAATGGTATTCGGATTCCTTTATATTTTGAAAATAAAATTCTTTTAAATCCATGAACATACTCCATTCAAAAATCAAGCCACAACATCGACAATTCAGCATCTCTTCTCATTTTCACAAATTCTTCTGCAAATGTTTTTGCTGTTTCTCTATTATGATCAACATCCCAATGTTCCTTATTATAATTTGCAGCACTTGTCCAATTGAAAGTACCATGCATTGCGGTTTCTAAGTCAATTACACAAAACTTCCTATGCATTATATTTTTATACCGCTTTGATTGCACATCTACTCGATAAACCTCAAAATGATTTTCTAAAGTGAACAAAGGTTTCTCTTGATTCACACGATTATTATCAATAATGATTTTTATGTCTAACCCTTCATTTCTTTTTTTAACAACTCATCAAATATTTCTTTGTTTGTAAACCATGCCATTGCAATCCAAATTGAGAATTTTGCTTTTTGAATTTCACCAATTATTTGATTTTGTATGTTATCAAAAAATATCTCTTGGCTTATTTCTTCTGGTGCAACATGAAGTATTCCGGGTTTTAATATCAATCCGCTGTATTCATTATAATCATTTGGTTCATAAACTTGTTCACACAAATCATCAACAAAATTCTCGTGTTCCTTTAAAATAGCTAATTTTTCTGGAATAACACTAATAATAATGTGTTCCTGACGATGATCTGGCAAATGATGTGTAAAAGCAAATTCTTTTTGAAATGAAATAGAAGCAACTCTAAGTGCCTCTACTACCTTTTCCTTATGCTCATAATCACTCATCTTAGCTGTTTTTATCAACAATTCCTTATATTGCTGTTCTGTCATAATTCCCTCCTATTACTTTGAATATATCATAATAGCTACAATCAAATTTTTGGTTAACACTTATTTATATTATCATACCATTACAACTTTCGACTTATCAAGTAGTTACCTTCAACATCACTCATATTCTTTCCAACAATTCCGATGGCTTCAAAGCAATCACCTTACTACTCTGAAAATCACGAATGTTTCTCGTAACAATGTAATCCGCTTTAATTCTGCTTGCACAGCACATTTGAACGGCATCTTCAAAATCATTGGAAAGCATTTCAGCAGCGTTTTTTAAATCTGATGATCTCAGATCAACTACATGAAATATCATCATGATCTGCTGAATAATTTGCTGCGTTTTCATTGGTGTTAGTTCTTTTCTCAGAATATATACAATATTCGGAATCGAAAGAGCGGAAATATAACCCTCCAACTTATCCACTTCGCAGTATTTCCAAACCTTCGAGGAAGCTTCTACAAAATCATCTCGATTGCAGAGAACGTCAAGAATCACATTTGTGTCAATCAATACTTTCATGTGCTTCTATCCTTTCTGCACGAATTGCTTTATCATCGTAATCACTTTTTAAGACACCTGTAAGTGAATCCGTCAGAAATGAAATACTGGATTCGTGAGAGATCAGTCTTGCGACTTCTTTTCCATTTTTCAAGATAATGATTTCATCTCCCGATTGAACAGCTTGAAGAAAGTGACCAAAATTATTCTGTACATCTGTTGCCGTTGCTGTAATCATAAAAAAGCACCTCCGTTATTTTAGCTATTATTAGTATATCATTTTTTAGCTAAAAAGTCAATGGAAATTTTATCGAAAGGAGTTGGTCGAAATAAGCAAACTCACCCGAAAACAACACAGTCTCCGCAAAGCACAAACACGTTTTGAAAAAGTCAGCAAAAGACGAAAGCAATTTCAAGTGCAGTTTGACAGAAAGCCGAATCAACAAGGCAAATTCAAAACAAAAGCACATCTTGTTCGCAGTGAAAAAATGTACCATGGCAACAATCGTGGAGTTCTCCATAAGATTGTAAATGATAAGTATCGTGTTACCGGAGATGTTCCATCGATTACAAGAACCATAAACAGCATTCAGCCGACTACTTTCAAAGGAAAAGCGTTGAAAAAGACGGCACAGACCGCAAATCGGATTGCCCATGATACTGTAAACACAGTGGTTCATACGGACCTTGCAGCAGAAACCGCTGCAATCCTAACAACTGATAATGTAAGCCGTGAAATTGTTGACCAGGCAAGGCGAAAATATACCCGTGAAGCAGTTGATGATTATCATCGTGGTACATTTGCAGCACTGAGAATCGGTGCTGATGCTGTAAAAGGTACGAAACGACATTTCAAGCTGAAAAAACAATACCGTTTGGAAAAAGCAAAATACAGATTGAAAAAGGCAGATAATCAGCTTTTTCAGGTAGAAAAATATCAGCCCGAAAAACGAAAAGCTGTCAAACGGCTAAGAAAAAATAAGGCAGATTTCAAAGAGCAGAAAGCTCAATATCAAAACAGTGAAAAAACCAATCTGAACAAAGCCCTTCTGCTTCGCCGAAAGCAGATGTATCAACAGGAAAAGCGTGAACTGAAATTCAGGAAAAAAGAGCTTTCTTCTGAGAAAAAACATCGGCGTAAATCATTTGCCATTCAGAAGAAAATCAAGAAAGATGCAAATCCGGGATTTCTCCTGACAAAGCCTGTGAAATATACAGGCAATCGGATGAAAGCTTCTGCATGGCAGAAAACGGTCAATGCAGATTCTGAAAATGATGTACTTCATGCTCTGAATTCTGCAAAACGCAGAGTGATAACGCCTGCGATGCAGAAAGTCAGCAAACCGCAGCGGCTACAACGGGAACGGAAAAAACGTGACCGCATTTCAGAGAAAGAGCAAAAAAGCCGAGATAAACTGCAAAAGCAGGATCATCGACTAAAAGAAAAGCACAATCGCCCACAGAAGAAAAAAAAGATACAGAATCAGAAAAAGCATCGAAATTCTGTCAAAGAGCGTTTCAAGGAAGGCTTGAAGGCATTTTTTCGATTTGTCAAAAATATCTACGAAGCGGAAGTAAAGAAATTCTTTGCAGCAGCTGCATTGTTTTTGCTTGTACTGCTGCTTGTATTCACCTTTATTCTGATGATTTTCAGTTCCATTACCTCCGGTGGTGGATTTGCCCTTGGGACATATGCTGCACAGGATTATGACCTTTCCGAAGCAGAAAAGTACTATACCAAACTTGCCTGGGAGATGAACAATAATATCAAATTGGTTGGCGATTCTTCCAAATGGAAAAACGGACTGAAAAACTTCGGTGTAAACACCAGAAACATGAAAGATGATCCTGATACATGGTACTGGGGCTACAGTTCCCAATTCAACTGGGAACCTTGTTATGATTTTGATCCGTACAAGCTCTGGTGTTTTCTGTGTGCCTATTACTATAATTTTGATGCAGCCGATAATGGAGATATTACATACTGGAAATACAGCAGTGATACGGAAACACTTCTCCAAGAATTGTTTGATGCAGAATATCAGTTTGTATATTGGTATGATAATACGTCTCGTTGGGAGGAATATTCCCCTTATCACTATTGGGGCGGCGGTTCTGCGGAAACAGGCACATATTACCGATGTGAAAAAGAAGCATACATCTACGACGGAAGACCTTATCGTTATCGTTTCAAGCCAATCGCCATTACAAATGAACTTGGAAAATATCGTGACAGCGAAGGCTATCTCTGTATTGACAGTAACTATCGTGTTCTGAATCCAAATGACAATTACGAATTGACAGGATTCTATGTCATGGATCACCGCTATTATTCCGGTACAAAAGAACCGTTTTACTATTATGACAATGCAACCGGAAATTTCTTTTTTATGCAGGGCACGGAACGGCATGATCGCTCATTCTGGGGCTGGAATAGAGAAGATGCCTGGTTTCTGGTTTCCCCAACTGATACAGAAATCTGGAACTCCAGCATTAAAGATACCTGTATGTATGGATATTATGAGAAGTATTACTGGAAAACAGACTGTCGGATGTATTACAGTGTCAAGCAGAAAAAGACCTTTGATCAGGTCATTTCGGACAAGCTGAATGCAATGTCTCATGCATCAGAACGTTCGCAGTATTATCAGCTTTTACTTGGAAATGACAGCGGACAGATGTACGGCAATCATCAGACTTTGCGAAACATATTTGGCAGTGCTTCTATTCATGAGTATACTGCTGTCAATGGTTTTGGCTATGATATGCAGGCATGGAACACTACACATTGCAGGATCAGCGATTTGCATGAGGGTGTGGATTTCGTTCTGAACTCCAATACACAGCTGTATGCACCATTTGACTGTAAAATCACAGAAGTAGACAGCAGTAAGCACACAGTTGTGCTTCGCAAAAACGATGTGGAGTATTGGTATGACGGCAGCGGCGGCACAAAGCGTGATACCGAAGTTTACTTGTCCAATGTCACCCTTATAAATGGTTTGGCAAAGGGCGATACCTTGAAAGAGGGCGAAGCTTTTGCCGTATCAACCGGACATCAATCCTGCGACAGCCTGCAAAACAGCTTGATATATGACTATGTGCATATCAAAGTAAAAATTGATACAGACGGATATGGCTGGGACTTTATAGATCCCAGACTAGTGCTGTACTGAAAGGAGATGTAAAATGGCAATCAACGACAGGAAAATTGAGAAACTCAAAGAACGTTCTGCACAACTGGAAAAGCGTATCAAAGAAGATACCGCTGAAAAGAAGCGAATTGATACGCAAATCAAAGTGCTGAGTTATGAAAACCTCAGAGCAGAACTCAGCAGCCACGCAATGACCGCTGACGATTATGTTCAGTATGCAAAGCTGCTTCAAAAAATGGCAGATCACAGCATATCCTTTGCGGATATTGACGCAATGCTGGACAAATTTGCTGAATCCCACATTCAAACTGAAAATAAGGAGAATTTCCATGAAGAAAACAAGATTTTTTAGTGTATTGACATCCGCAGCTGCTCTTGCCTTTGCCTGCACAGGCATTTCGGCATCAGCGGTAGAAACCACCATTTCAGTTCCCGATGATACTTCCATTGTAACAGAAGAAACCAACCTGGAAGATATGAACTTGTCTGATCTGGTATCCATGCTCGGCAGTGCTTCTGAAAACAGTACAGCTGAAACAACTGTTTCCGATGAAAACGCCACGTCTGATGATTTTACATCTGATTTCTACGATACAAGCGGAAATGCTACGCTGATTCAGTCAGAAAAGATTCTTTACGACAGTGAAGAAATGCAGTTTATTTCTGTCACGACAAAAGACGGTCATGTTTTCTATGTGCTGATCAACTATTCTGCGGAGAGCGGAGAGAATAATGTGTATTTTCTGAACAAGGTAGACGATTACGACCTCTATGCACTGCTGTATGCCGGAGATGAAGAAAGCAGTGATTCTTCCATTACACCGGAAGATGCCAGACAGGCAGCGGAACAGGCAAACGGCAGAGTGTCCAACAATCCTGAAAAAGCAGAATCGGCAGAAACAACTGCATCTAAAACGGCAGAAAGCAGCACAGAATCTCCGGTACGTTCTTCCGGAAATATGACGCCATTGCTTTTGGTAGTTGGTGTAGTGACAGTGGCAGCAGCCGGATTCCTCGGTTTCAAGTTCTTGAAGAAAAAGCCGAAAAAGTCCGCTGACACAGACAGCAGCGATGAAGAAATTGAATGGTACGATGACAACGAAATCAATGAAGATGAAGAATAAAGAAAGGACTTTGAAAATGAACAAGAAGCAAAAAATTGCAGCTGCGGCAGGAGCAGTCGGAACAGCATTGACCGCTATTCTCACAGCAATGCACGCCAAAAAGGCGGCTTATCAAAAAGGTTACACTGATGGTGTAGAGGAAAATCTCGCATTTATGGAAGAAGTATTTGCAGATTTCTGTGCAGAAACTGCACCTGTCATGGAAAAGCATACAGCACTTCAGAAGAAATATGACCAGCTCAGCCGTGACTATGATGAACTGACCGCTTCGTATCAGAAAATGATCAAGCAGTAAAAAGTAACGGAGGACATAAGACAATGAGAAAGAGAGAATTTGTCGGTGTCAGTACAGCAATCGGGGTAATCTGTACCATCATTGGGTGGATCGCATATTGCAAAGGAAAAAGCATTGGATTCATGAAAGGTTATATGGAAGCCGACAAACAGCGAGATTTTGAGAACACTCAGCTTGTTTGACGGTATTTCCTGCGGCAGACTGGCACTGGAACGTGTCGGATTGCCTGTAGAACAATATGACGCTTTTGAAATTGACCGTTATGCAATCACCGTTTCTAAAAAGAATTTCCCCGATATTGTTCATCATGGAAACGTTTTTGACGGCGATTTTCAAAAGTTTCAGGGATACGATCTGCTTTTGGGCGGATCTCCCTGTACATATTGGAGCGTAGCAAAACAGAACAGAGAGACAACAACAGACGGCATGGGATTTCAGCTGTTTATGGAATATGTCAGAGCACTGAAAGAATCACAGTGCCGATATTTCCTGTACGAAAACAACAATTCCATTCATCAAAACATTAAGCAGGAAATCAGCAAATGCCTTGGTGTAAAACCGATTATGATCAATTCGGCACTGGTTTCTGCACAGAACCGCAAACGATGTTACTGGACGAATATTCCTCATGTAACGCAGCCGGAAGATCAAGGCGTTTTGCTGAAAGATGTCATAGAAGATGCAATCCCCTGGCAGGATAAAAGTTATTGTATGACAGCAAAATATTCCGGAGCTGTAATTTCCAATACGTTAGAACGAAAACAGCGAACTATGGTAGCAGTTCCGGTTTACGGAGCTGCACAGAGAGGACGCTATTTTGACACCGGACAGACAAAACAGTATATGGAACTGCGAGATGATGAAAAATCCAACTGTTTGACTACTGTGCAGAAAGATTCCCTGATTTGCAAGCCGGTTCGCATTGGTGCATATGGAAAAGGCGGACAGGGACAGCGGATTTACTCTGTTGCTGGAAAATCCATTACTCTGTCTGCCAACGGCGGCGGTCAGGGAGCCAAAACCGGACTATACAAGATGGATTTGCCTGACGGCGATTATATCATTCGCAAACTAACACCCGTAGAAGCAGAGCGATTGCAGACACTGCCGGATAACTATACCGCAGGCATCAGCAATACACAGAGATACAAATGTATCGGGAACGGATGGACAGTGGATGTTATCGCTCATATCTTGAAAGGACTTATATGAAACTTGGAGAAAAAATCAGATATTTCCGTAGAAAAAAGGAATTGACGCAGAAAAAGCTTGGCATTCTGCTGGGCTTTTCAGAAAGCAATGCAGACACACGCATCTCTCAGTATGAAGCCGGCATCAGAAAACCGAGCTACTTTGTTCTGCAAAACCTGTCACATCAATTGGATGTTGCTATGCACACGCTGGAAGCACCGGATATTGATCTTCAGCAAAAGCCGCTGGAAGCCATGCATATTTTGTTTGCATTGGAAGATGCAGGAATGATTCACTTTACAGACAGCGGTATTTTTATTGCGGCAGCAGATAAGAAGTTCCGAAAAAGGCTGCTGGAGTGGGAGAAAATGCACACAGAACTGCCGGATGCAGAATCTTATGATAACTGGAGATACCGCTATGAAAAGTAGAAACGAGGTGTGTTTCCATGCCGTTTAGAATGATTACAGAAAAAGTGATTGAAATTGGAACAAGTTTTTTTATCATACTCAGTAGTGGCCATTATGATTTGCCGGACAGAAATATGACTCCTATCCATAGTACAGCCGTAACTGCTGTACAGACCTTATCAGAGACTGCATCAACAGTTACAACAACTACTACTACTGCAAGGCAAATTTCTGCCGAAGTGAAAACAGAGCCAACTTATGCAGAAAACAATGCACCTTATGCCTTTACCGCAAGTACGATTTCTGTTTCTTGTATCAAATTGACATGGAATGGCGATGAAGATGCAGAATATACAGTAACACTGACGCAAACAGTTCCGGATGATTACATTGACAACGTGTATTTTGTATTTCAATCCAATTCCCTTTGCTATGTTACCGGACTGCGTGAAGGTACAGAATATCAATTTACATTATCGGATTCGGAAGAAAATATTCTTGCTGAAATTACCGGAAAGACAGAAACCGTGGAAGTCATTGCAGAATTTGAACATGAAGATGGCTGGACAAACTGCTTTACTTACGAAAATGCAAAGGGATTGACAGCGAATCCTTCATGGAGTGCAATTCAGGGTGCAGAACCGGATTTAATAACGGATACCGGTATTCTACGTGATACTTATGGCGATTACTGCTGTGCCATGGGAACATTTTACGGATACTGCGGTGACAGATTTCTTGTCACTTTAGAAAACGGCACACAGTTTACGGTAAAGATTTGTGACAGCAAAGGCAACAGACGGTATCACAACTTCGGAAATGGTGGAAAATCGGTTATTGAATTTATTCATGCGGACGGTTTATTGCCGGATTGTGCTGCATTTAGCGGAAGCTACGGATATTATAACTGGTTCGGATTAGATCTTGGAACAAATATTGCCTCCATTCAAAAGATCAATTATGGTGCTCCTGTAGTGTACTGAACAACTTGAAAAAAGAAAGGCGCAGTTCCCGTGGAAACTGTGCCTAAAATGCAATATTATTTCAGATAGCTGATTAGTTTTTCAAAAATCTCATATACGGTCGTTCCCGGCGTATTTTGTGACGGCGGTAAATTCTTGTTTCCAGCGGCAACTTGTTTGGCGTTTTTGATTGCAGTTGTCAAGTGTGGCTTTAGCAAAGAATAAATATCATCACGGTTCTTTTCATATTTTGAACCCAAATATTCTGATAGCTTTGGATAATACTCATTTCTTGAAATGGCTGATTGCAGCAGATGAAAATGCAGAAGAAACCAGTATTCAATGCATTCATTTGACCACAGAGCATGATACATGACAGCTTCATGCTGTTTGGATAACGATTTGCACTTATAGTAGGTATTGTCAAAATCATCTCTTGGGAAATCGTCTTTGTCATAGACCAGCCAGACGTGCTTGTATTCAATCGGTGAGTTTGAAACGATATTCTGTGCTTTTTCCAATAACGTTAATGTATTGGAACCCTGACCGATTCCTGCAATTTCAATCGAAATACGATCTCGGTATCTGCTGTTGATTTCTTCTTTGAGTTTTCCAAAATAATTTGGTTCTGTTTTGGTGCCTTCCGTCACAATCAAATGATATTCCGGAGCAATCATTCTTCGGTTATCACGGCGTTTTTTCATCCAACCCTTTTCAGAATCGCTCTTTTTTACAGGCTTTTTTGACATATCATCACTTCCAATCCATAATGTTCTGGAAGTATGGATCTGCACCATAACGTCCTTCAAGGTACTGTTTGTCAAAAGCTGCACTCGGATGAATGTGATTGCCGCTTTCATCTCTTAACTCATACAGTGAATAGAGATCGCTGGATTCATCATCCAGTTTGCAGGCAAACCATATCTCATCCGTCCGGAATACAGAACTTTTCATCGTAGAAACGTCATGCGAAGTAAATATGATCTGAGCATTTTTCGTGTTGATTTCCGGATTCTTAAAGAGCATAATGATGAACTTCAAAAGTTTCGGATGCAGTTTTGCATCAAGTTCGTCAATGACCAACAATCTGCCCTGTGATAAAGCGATAATAACAAGCGGAAGTACATGAAACAGCTTCTGTGTTCCATCAGATTCCTGATGAATATTCAGCTGATATGTTTTTTCATGAACGGTATGCTCAAACAGCAGGTCATAGGCTGCTTCGTTCTCAGCCTTCTTCACAAAATCGAAATTTGTGATATTGATGCCAACATCATTCATCAGCTGAAGCAGTTTCTGCTTAAACGCATCACCCTCTCCGATAATCAGATGTCTTTCTGTATTCGGATTGGCATAATTGCGGATAACACACTTTTCAAACCAATCAACAGCAAGAATAATCGGTTCCAATTTGTAATTGATATACAAAAAGGACAGATATGGCATTTGATCGTTTACTTCAAGATTGATTTTTTTCCTGTTGATACTTGCCCCCAGTTCAATTTCACCGCAATTGCGTTCAAAGAGCATTGCGATTCTGCTGCCCTTACCCAATTTTCGGCGATAGAGGCATTCTTCATTAATTACACCCTTGGTTATGGTAATAAAATATCTGTATTCATACTCCTCATTTGGCCTGAAATACAGTTCAAATTTAGTGGGCTTGTTTCTGGAATCCTCATCAAAAAGAAATGGTGTCAATTCCATTGCAGCATTCTGATTCGTATTGTTCTTAAAAATAAGAATTGGTTTCATGACAAGTGAAACAATGCAGCTGATTGCATCGAGAACATTTGACTTTCCTCCGCCGTTTGACCCATATATCACAGATACAGGCAGAAATTCATTTCTATCGGCTGGATTACTAAGCAAAGAATCCTGAAAATTTTGTCCGCTGACAGCCTGCAAATCCAGTATTGTTTCATTTTTATAAGATTTAAAGTTTTCAAATGTAAACTGGCACAACATGAGTAATCACATCCTCTCTCCTATTATTATATAATACCAAATTCAAAATGTCAATATTAAGTCGGATATTTCAGAAATAAATTCTGAAACAGTGCATATGTATCATTGATTTTCGAGAGACAAAAACAGAAAGGAAGATTTTATGGCAATTCTCGTAATCGGCGAAAAGCCGTCAGTATCCAAAGAACTTGCAAAAGTTCTAGGTGCTGATCAAAACAAAAAAACAAGAATAGAAGGAAACGGATACATTGTTTCCTGGTGCTTCGGGCATCTTGTCGGACTGAAATATCCCAACGATTATGGCGGTGGCTGGGAGAAAAAATGGAGCTTTTCACAGCTGCCTATGATTCCGGAAAAGTGGCTGTTTCAAGTCGCAGACAGTACAAAAGCACAATTCAATGTACTGAAAGGCCTTATGAACAGTCCGGAGGTTACAGAAATCATCTGTGCCACCGATGCTGACCGTGAGGGAGAATGCATTTTCCGCTATGTATATCAGATGGCAAAATGCAAAAAGCCGGTAAAAAGACTCTGGGTATCTTCCTTGGAAGAACGTGCAATTCGTTCTGCTCTTGATAAAATGAAGCCGCTTTCTGCTTATGATACCCTTTTTCATGCCGGATATGCAAGAGCAAAGGCAGATTGGCTGGTTGGAATGAATGGTTCCCGATTGTTTTCTTGCAGATATCATGACAAACTGAATCTCGGCAGAGTACAAACTCCGACACTTGCTATGATCGTCAAGCGTGATGATGAAGTCCATCATTTTGTAAAACAAAAGTATTTTACAGTTGACCTGAAATGCGGTGAAATCAAGTTTTCCTCTGCAAGAATAGATGAGGAATCCAAGGCAGATGCTCTTGTTTCGGCTTGTGATGGGAATACAGTTACGGTCACTTCTGTAAAAAAGGAAATCAAGACCGTTCAGCCGCCAAAGCTGTACGATCTCACCACGTTACAGCGTGAAGCCAACAAAGCTTACGGATATACCGCACAGCAGACTCTGGACTATATGCAGTCTCTCTATGAAGCCAAACTGGTTACTTATCCGAGAACAGACAGTTCGTTCCTCAGTGAAGATATGCGGCAGACGGCGTTGGATATGGTCGAGATTGTCAATCAGGTTTTCGGTTTTGGAATCAATCATGTTCCTGATCTTTCAAAGTGTATCAACAATGCAAAAGTGACCGGGCATCATGCGATTATTCCCACAAGTAATCTTGCCGCCGTTTCCCTTGACAAGCTGCCTGCCGGTGAGAAAAACATTCTTACACTTGTTTCGGCAAAACTGCTGTGTGCTTCTGCCAAGGCGTATCGCTTTGAATCTGTTAAGATCACAGCAGGATGCAGCGGAACTACGTTTTCGGCGAACGGCAATAGCATTCTTGAATTGGGGTGGAAACAGTATTCCATAAAAAGTAGTGATGAAAAGAACGACACAAAGTCACTTCCATCCGTGTCAGAGGGGCAGACATTCCCCTGCACAGCATCCAAAGGCGAACACTTTACCTCTCCGCCCAAACCATATACCGAAGATACGCTTCTTTCTGCAATGGAACACGCCGGTGCAGAAGATTTTGATACCCATGCAGAAAAGAAAGGACTTGGCACTCCTGCTACAAGAGCCGGCACTATTGAAGGGCTTGTTGCAAAGGGTTATGCACAGCGTAACGGAAAACAAATTACGGCAACAGAAAAAGGAAGAAATCTGATTCAGGTGGTTCCGGAAGAAGTGAAATCTGCATCTATGACAGCAGAATGGGAGACAAAATTGCAGCAGATAGAACATGGACAGTATTCTGAATCAGACTTCATGGCAGAAATTAAGCAGTTTGTCCGGGATATTTGCAGAAAATACGGATTTGCAGACGCTTCTGTTTCTTTTGGAAATCACAATGAACCGCTTGGAAAATGCCCAAAATGCGGCGGTGATGTAATCAAAGGCAAGTATGGATTCTATTGTCAGAAGAAATGCGGTATGAATGTTGCCAAAGTATATGGCAAGGAACTTTCAGAAAGTCAGATTGCCGAGCTTCTGCATGGAAAAAGCACTTCATTCCCTGCAAAGGGTAAGAAAACGATTGTTCTCCCGGAAATAGCGGAAAACAGCTATAACGGCAAAACGTATTATCAATGGAAAACAGAAAGGAAATCATGATATGACACAGAAAATGATGCAGCAGGTGTCCGAAATTCTCGGTGTTGGCACAGAAAGCATAGCAGAAATGCCGGAAGAAATCTTAACTTCCATGCAGACAGTTCTGGAAAACGTTGAGATCCAGAATGAGGAGGACAAGCAGATTCTCTGCGAGGATCTGGACAGCTATTGGGTAAAAGGTACGGTTCTTCTGTCACTTGCAGAAGCTGCAAAAAATACAGGGATCTCTTATGAAACGCTGAAAAGTCTGGATTTTGATACACAGCAGAACATTGTGTTTGAATATATGGCTGACAGTAAAGACACAGGACGAATTTATGCCATTGTAAACAAGGCACTGTCTGTTCATGAACTGAAAGGTGTTGCATTGCTTCTCTCCGTTTCAGAAAGTGAACTGCATATGCTGCCGGATGCCGTACAGGAACAGCTTTGCGGTATGTACGCCATGGAATATGAAGAAGGTCAGGACAATTCTGCTTTGATAGCTTATCTGAAAGCGTTGGTGCAGGTATGAGTACAATTACCTCCGGCACAGAACTTCGCCATATTCAGAACAGAGCATATTGCAGATATGATACAGAAAATGCAGAAAAAATTGTCCATGCGTTGGATAAAGGCAATGTGCCGCATTTTGCAAGATACAACCAACAGGCATTATCCCTGACTTATGACAGTTCTTTTCAGGCTGTGGTGGATGAAATCATTACAAAAACAGAATCCGGTGATTTTGAGGAGCTGCTGCTTGAAATACAGGACAGAAAGAATGCCAATGGATGCAGGATTCTTGTACCGGAAGTTGCTGACGTACTGGAGATGTCTGTGGGGGCAGTAAACAGCCGTCCGGATGAGATGATAGATGCACTCTGCCTGGCATACATCAAGCTTTGGCACTGCGATAAAGCCACCATAAAGCGAGAACTTTCCGAAATCATTCGTGTCAATAACTTCATAGAAGAAAAAGAAGAAAGTGTGATTCGCACACTTTTGGAATCCAAAGAGCAGAAAATCAGAGAACAGGAAAGGAGTCTGCAAAGATGAAAAAGAAGATGCTAATTGGAAGTGCTGTTCTTACAGCCATTGTATCTGTCACAGCATTTGTATTTATCCGAAACAGAAAGTAGCGTGAATGATTATGCCGATACAAGAAAAAGAAATGCAAAAAGCAGCACCGCAGGCAGAAAAGCTGCCGGAAAACAGCAAACGTCCGGCACAGAAGTTACTCCCGTTTTTGCAGGAAAAGGCGGATTTTCATCAAAGCCGCATTAACATCATCAATGAAAAGATCGCTGTCAGATCAGATAAGATTGCACGAAATGAAGCAAAAATAGAACAACTGTCTGCAAAAGCAGACCGACTGGAAGATAAGAATGCCATGCTGAAAGCAACCATGGGAAGCTTTCCGGGCATCAGACAAATCATAGAAGCCAATGAACGCAAAATAAAGGAAATCCGGGAAGAAAAGATTCCGAACCGCCAGAATCGGATTTCCGGACATCAGGACAAAATTACGCAGCTTTCCAAAAAGCGTGACACGATGAGCCACAAATTAAACCGAGTGATTGCATTAAGCGATACCATCAAAAGCTTTTCCATTGGTGTAAACAAAGAACGTCGTGCGGTATTCACAGATGCCATGCATCGGCTAAAACAAGCTACCACAGACTGTCTGAACGATAAGAAAAACAGTCTGGAAGAAAAGAGAGCACTATTGTACGAAGCTTATTCCAAACCGGAAACTTCTGCTGTGGATAAGATTCAATTACAAAGCAAAATCAATGCCATCAGCAGCAAAATCGAAACGTTGGAAAACAAACTGCAAAAAATCAGCAGGCAGGCTTCTGTTCCTGTAAAGCAAGATGCGGGTATCACGGAAACACGGATGCAGGCTGCGGAAAAACAGCTGAATGCAATGGCAGAACAAGAAAATGCTCCCGTGCCTAATATGGCAGAAAGCGTTATCACAGAAGATTCCAATTATCTGAGGAATGCAGAAATGGCAATGGAAGATGACTATAACTCCATTGACGGAATCATCAACAACGGCAGAAAAGAAAAACCGGAAAGCTATTCCGAAACAGAACCTGTTTCGCAAAACAGTTATTCGGAGCAATCCGGCAAAATCAATCCGGAATTCTATCAATCGCTTTCAAAAGAAGATCGGAAAATTGAAGTGATGCTGCCGAAACAAGCTGAAAAAGTCATGGAACAGCTGACCAGTGCAGGCATTGCCTTTTCTGCTGTGATGCGTCAAAATGGAAAAACTGCTGTAACCGTAGATAAGAAAAATGCGGAAACTCTGAAAAGTATAATGCAGTCTGCATTTCAGGAAATGAAACAGGAATCAAAAGCTGTCCGACATCAGTCGGGCGATGATCATGCAGAAACACATGAAGAACGAAAAGTGGCAGAAAGTCAATCTGTAAAATCCATCAATCCGGACTATTTTAAGTCCCTGACCAGGGAGAATCGCTCCATTCATGTGGAAACAGTAGCTGTTGGAAAGAAGGTCATGGATCAGCTTGAGGAAAAAGGCGTTGCTTATTCTGCTGTGGAACGCAAAAATCATTCTGTTGCAATTACGGTTTCCAAAGCGGACGAACAGGCATATCAGCAGATTTCCGGTGCTGTAAAAGCAGAAAGAGCTGCTCAATATGTGAATCCTGATTTTTATAAGGCATTACCGAAAGAACAGCGTGCCACACAGCGAATGTCACAGAAACAGGCGGAAAGCACCATGCAGAAATTAGATCAGAAAGGCATTGCTTATTCCGCTGTACTGCACGGAGAAAAGTCTGCGGTGACGGTTGAAAAGAAACATACAGCAGCTGCTTTTATGAGCCGTGCAAGCCTAAAACGAGAAGCACAGCGTATCAGCAGTAAAGGAAACAGAGAACAGTCACCGTCAAGAAAACAGGGACTGGAACAATAAAGGAGAATTTTATCATGAACAACGTAACCATTATGGGCAGAATTACAAATGATTTAGAGATGAGAAAAACATGGAACGGCAAGCCTATGCTTTCGTTTACAGTTGACGTTTATCGACAGAAAGAGGATGTGGACTTTATTCGCTGCACGGCATGGGCAAAGACCGCTAAATTCATTGAAAAGTATTTTTCCAAAGGCAGCATGATTGCGGTGCGTGGCAGCCTTCGTGCAGGCATACACACAGATAAAAACGGCAATCCTGTATACAGAATGCAGGTCAATGCAGAAAAAGCATTCTTTACCGGAGAAAAGAATCATAAACCGCAAAACAATTTTGATCCTCATACAGGCAGGAATAACGGATCCTACAGCCGTTAAGAGGTAGCAGCATGGAGGTATACGGCAACAAAACGTGGAACGATGCAACCGATAACAGAGATAAAACGCTCGTTCCTATGACAGAAGAAACGTTTCATCAGATAGAGAAACAGCTTGAAAATGCAGGAATCAACTATTTTGCCTATTCTAAAGACAGCAGGGCAGTAATGGCGGTCAATGATAAAGATCTGGATTGGTTAAAACAAATCATTGGCACAGATGCAGAAAAAATAAAGTTCCACAAGTCTGAAATTCCATATACGCCGCCGCATAAGAACACCATTGGAAATGCAGAATACCGATACATTCCGCAGAAAGAATATCTTTCTCTGGACAGTGACACGGCTTTGAAAATAGCGGAATTTCTGGAAAAACAGAATATTCCCTTTTCCGGACGAGTATCTGCTTATGGCAAAACAACACTTACTGTAAGTCATGACGATCTGGAACAGGCAAAGCAAATTCAGAATCGTGTGATTGCCATGCGAAAACAGTTTGCAAAACCGGAAAAAGCAGATGAGATTATCGGCAATTTGCCATATCGATCAATCCAGAACAGACATTACTTTCATTCCAGAATGAAGCCGGAAGAATACAAGGAAATACAGCCGTTTTTAGAGGACAGCAGTTCATACAGCGGATTGATTCGTGACGGCAAAGTGATTTTTACGGTAGAAAAAGATGATGCTGCTGTTTTTTACATGGCATTGGAAACGGCACATCGGGAATCTGAGATACACAAAGAACTGGCTGAAATCGGACTTCGTACAGAACGAATTTCCGAACTGAAAGATGTGATCCATCAGTTTGCCGCAGAGGATATTTCGATTGGTCTGGATTCTTTCTTTGAGGAACGATACAGCGATACGCAGTTTGCGGAAATGATGCAGCTGACACAGAACTACCTTGCACAATCACTGGCAGAGCGTATCGGAAAGGATTCAGCCCTGAATGCCATGCTGCAATGGAAGCATGACTTCGATATTTCAGTTGAAATGGAAAGTTACTTTTCAAAGCACAGCTATTCCGATGAGCAGAAAGCATTGCTTTCTGCGTTGTTTCAGCGTGAAGAATCATTAGTATTGATGGAAGCGATTGATGAAACGTTCTCCCCGGAAGAAATACAACAATATAGTCAGCTGCTTCAAAATTACAGCAATGTCAGTGAAATCACAGAATTTTTAGAAAAACACAACGAACCGCCAAAACCGGATTCTATTCAATTTCGTTTTGGGAATGATGCATCATGGTTTACGGAAAGCAGTATCCTTGCTGATTTTGCAGAGCAGCATTCGGACATTTCGTTTGCTCTTGCAAATGCCGTTTTGGAGTATTTAGACGAAAAACAGCACACAGAACGCAGCAATCCGGAGCTTCATGCCGGTTGGTATAAGAAAACAAACTTCACGATTTCCGGTGTACTGAATGGCGAAGAATTCAACTATAAAGGCAGATTTGACATTGGAGACGGAAAAGGTACAGGCGGCGGAAGTCTGATTGATCATATCCGTGATTTCAATCAAGGCATTCTGAATTCCACCAGTTATCCATATCACGATATGGAACACAAGAAAGTTGCAAAAGAAACACTTGATATATTTCTTCCGTTTCTGGAATCCAACGCACAGCTTACCGCAGAAGAACAGCAGATACTCTCTGATTTCAAAGCAAAGAATCCGATAAGGACAGAACCGATACAAGAACAATCAACGGTTATCGCAGATTTCCGGGCAAAAACAGAAGAACTGTTTCATGAAATCAATGGCTATCACCCGGAGGATATTGAAAATACAGTCAGAAGTTTTATCGCAGAATCTTTTGCGGAAAATTTTATAGAAGCAGAAATTGGTGAGATCATTGTGTCTGGTTCTCGCTGCCGAGGACTTGAAAAAGCAGAATCTGATATTGATGTTGTTGCGGAAATAAAAGGTTCTACTCTGAAAGAGGACGCTCTTTTCAATCTCTTTCATGAAGAAGTTACGGATATTGACGGGATTCCCATTGATATAAACCCGATTCGACCGGAAGAAACAGGCACTCTGGAAGCCTATCTTCCATCAGTAGAAGCTTATCTTTCAGAAAAGGCAGCGGAAATTGAAAATGTCCGGAATACAGAATCGGAAAGAACGGCAGATGCGATTGAAATTGGTGACAAATATCTTCTCAAGGGTATGTTCGGAGAAAAAGAAGTAACCGTTACTTCTATGCAGGGCATTTACCCCGATGATGTTGGAATTACGGAACATCACAAGTCCGGTGCTATGGAATATGAGACTACAAGCAATATTGATAGATTCAAGCTGCACCGTGAGGGAGAATATCTGGGTAAGGAAAATGAGGTTCTGCGTGAAGCAGCGGATACAGTCAGAATGACCTTATATCACGGTACAATGGCTGATTTCGATAGACTTCGTCCTGATTACAGAGGTGCAATTTGGACAGATACCGATTTTGCCAGAGCAGAGAGATTTGCAGGCAATCTTCCGGAAAGTAAAGTACTTACCTGTGAAGCAGAATTACAGAATCCTGCCCATTTTACGTTTGGAAGTGCAGAAAACTGGGATATTGATGAAACAATTCGTAAAGCAAGACAAAGCGGTCATGATGCAGCAGTGATTGATTTTCAATTTGCGGCAGAAGAAAACAGCTATTATCAATATGTACTGGAAAATGCACCGAACACGCCGGCATCCCAAGTCCTTGACAGCATTTTGGGTGTCAGCGGTGCAGATGCATTGGATGGAGAGTCTGTTGCTGCATTTGCACAGCGTATGGCGGACAATAATAACATTCTCCATAGCTATGTTGCAGTTCTGAATCCGGATTTAATTCGGATTACCGATAGAACATCTGTATATGAACCAGAAGAACGTAATGCGGAAGAAAAAGAGACGGATAGTCCTGATAACATTGATACATCTGAGATAAGAGAAGATACAGATACGCCCTTATTTACAGATGAAGCTGTATTCGAAGAAATTGCGAAAGCCGAACGTGCAGATGAAGAAAGGCCTTTTCACAATACTTATGGAGAACAACTTTCTCTTTTTGGCGATGCACAAAAGAAAGAGCAATCCGTTCCGGCAAAGGAAACAACAGTAAAAGACAAATCGCCATCTCCGTTATTTGTCGGCGATATCAATACAATCGCTGCATTACATGACGAAATTCTTCGTGGCAGCGGATTTCATGATGGTAAGCTTCGTATACAGGCATTTTATCAGGAAAATAATCCGGATACCAAATCTTTTGCAAATTTTCTGAAAAATGAATATGGAACAGGCGGTCACTCGGCAGACGATCCGATTGCTTTAGTAGGCTATGATTCTAAAGGGATTCAGTTTACCTTGTCGGATGAAAATGGCAGATTCAGCGAGAATACGTTTCATTTTACATGGACGGAAGTTGCGAAAAATACTGCGGAATTGATTGAAAAAGGTGTATATCTGAATCATGCGGAACGTGAAGCCTACAGCAAAGCAAAATCATCTGAAAAGGCAGAAAGCTTTACCATTACAGATGATTCTATTGGTGAAGGCGGTGCGAAAACCAAATTCCGAAATAACATTGCAGCCATTGAAACACTGAAAATGCTAGAACAAGAAGAACGTCCTGCAACAGAGGAAGAAAAAGAAACCCTTTCCAGATATGTCGGCTGGGGCGGTATTCCACAGGCTTTTGATCAAGACAATGCGTTCTGGAGCAAAGAATACACACAGCTGAAAGAACTGCTCTCCCCACAGGAATACAGACAGGCAAATGCTTCGGTTCTGGATGCGTTCTATACTTCTCCTACGGTTATTGACGGCATCTATGAAGCACTTGAGAAATTTGGCTTTACAGGCGGAAATGTACTGGAACCGGCTATGGGAGTCGGAAATTTCTTTGGAAGAATGCCGGAGAATATGCGGTCTGACAGCAAACTTTACGGTATTGAACTTGATGGTATTTCAGGAAGAATAGCACAGAAACTCTATCCCGATGCTGATATTGCGATTCAAGGATTTGAGAAGAATCATTTCCAGAATGGCTACTTCGACGTTGCTGTAGGCAATGTCCCTTTTGGGGAACTGCATTTCAAGGATAACAAGCATGGTACGACCAAGCTGCATGACTATTTCTTTGCGGAGACACTGGATAATGTAAGCGTGAACTATGGGTAGTTTTTTATCTTCAATCCAACAAAATAGCTTTTGAGTATCAATCGGTCATTTTTTGATTGCCCCTGCTTGTTCAGCGAGGGCATTATTTTTGTTTTTCAGGGGCTTGTCGATCAGCTTGTAGTAGATGTGAATATCACGAGGGATAGCTTTCTTTCTCGGATTTTCATCTATCGTTATATACTCGATCAGATCAAGCGCCATCTGTCTTGTAAGCTCCTCAGCACCTGCATAGCTTTTCAAACGGCGGATATATTCGTCCACATCGGCTTCATCCTGCTTTGCCATATCAGTGTGCTTCTGCATTTCATCGCTCTCAGACTGCAAAGACTTCTTTTCGGTCTGATACTTGTCGAGCAATGTGAATGCCATATCTTCGGGCATCTTACCTGTAACCTTGTCCTCATACACACTTGCGATCAGCCTGTCAAGCTCTGCGATACGTTTGTTGATGTCACGGAGCTTTTTCTTGTCACCGCTGTGCTGTTCTGCATAAAGCCCTTGCTTTCTTGCAAGATACTTTTCTCTTGCCTTATCATCGTTCATCACAAAGTCGATCTGGCGTTTGATGTCGGCAAGAACAATATCCTGAAGTGCGTGTGCTGTTATGAAATGAGAGGAGCAGTATTTCTTGCCAAATCTCGCATACTGTCCGCAGGAATAACCCGTAACGGTGCTTTTACGCTTGGCAGAACCAGCCTGCTTGAACTTTGAACCACAGTCCGCACAATAACACAGACCTGTCAGCGGAAGTGTTATGCCTTGCTTTGTCATCTTACCCGTACTTACAGACGCTTCGATCTCACGCACTTTATCCCACAATTCTCTGCTGATAATAGGCTCGTGGTTGTTTTCAACGACCACCCATTCATCTTCTTCCTTGCGGATAACTTTGTGATTTTTGTAGCTAACCGTAGTCGTGCGGAGCTGGGCAAGGTTGCCAATATAAATTTGATTACGGAGCAATCGCTTTATCGTTTCCACGCTCCACAGGTGAAGACTGTAATGTGGCGTTTCTTTGTTCAGCAAGCTGTACCTGTAATCATCGGGAGTGAGGATACCCTCATCATTCAGCACCTGGGCGATACGCTTCATGTTGTAGCCTGCCGCCCTCATTTCAAAGATACGGCGTACAACAGCAGCGGCAACAGGATCGATCACAGGTGTACGCTTTTCATCATCACCCTTGAAATACCCGTAGGACGCAAATGTCGTCCTATACTTGCCTGACTTTGCTCCAGACTCAACAACAGCCCTGATCTTCTTGGAAGTGTTGGCACTGTGCCACTCGTTAAAAACGTTCATTATCGGCATCATGTCCATTCCCGAACTTGCAGAATTTGCCGTATCCACGTTGTCAGTGAGAGCGATGAAGCGAATGTTATACATTGGGAATATGTAATCTGTGTACTGTCCTACTTGGATATAGTTACGACCAAATCTGCTTAAATCCTTACAGAGTATCAGATTGATTCTGCCTGTCTTTGCATCGTCAAGCAAACGCTGTACACCCGGTCTGTCGAACGTAGTGCCGCTGATACCGTCGTCCACATACTCATCATAGAGCGTCCAGCCCTGCTGTGTAATGTACTCCGTGAGTATCTTTCTCTGGTTTTCTATCGAAAGGGATTCACCGCTTCTTTCATCATCTTTTGAAAGGCGCATATACATCCCAACTTTATATTCGGTCTGCTTTGGTAACATCAATAACTCCTTTCCTCCCAAAGCGACCTTATTCCATAAGTCTATTATAGCGCACCTTATGGAATAAGGCAATAGGTTTTGGGAAAAAATTTTACGCTGTAACAGCCTTCGGAACAAGACCGAGCATTTCGCTCATCGCCTTATTCTCCGCATACTGAAACATCACATCATTGATGTCACGCTCACCAATGAAGTGACTATGCACAATGTATGTGCGTCCGTCCACCTCATAGGTGTTGACCTGAACGGGACAGTCCTTATACTGCTCGTTCATCTCCTGCATTGTTCTGTTTTTCATAGCTTGTTACTCCTTTAGCTTCTCTATCTCTATGCTTTAGAGCGAGGGAATTGCTTTCTCTATCTGCCCCTCTTTTCGTTGTGTGTGATATAACTGTGCGGAACGGCAAGTGCCGTCCAATACACAGCTAACGTTTTGTTGTCGGTCTATATCTTAAGCGCATAAGGGTTAGGCTTCTCATCAAAGAACGAAGTCTGTCCGTTAGCAACATCATCGTCTGAGTTATCGTCCGACTTGTTGTCAGCATTAGCAGAACTATCGTCAGCCAGTTCACTGATCTGCTCATAGGTCATACCACTTGCGGTCAGCTTACCGATGAGCGTATGCTCCGCAGTAACAGCGTCAACAAGCTCCTGCCCGTCCTTACCGTAAAGCTCAGAGAGCATATCGTAAGCGATCTGCTTGCTCTGCATGATGATCTTACGCTTTCGTTCAAGGGCAGCTCTCACTGCCTTGTCGGCGTTGTCGATCTTAGCCTGGTTGTCGTTCAGATTACCACGCATTCATTTCACCACCTGTCTATGTTTGGATTTCAGGATAACACCTGATGATAATATTATAGCGCGCAATACCGTACTTTGTCTATTGGCAGTGCGCATGAACTTTGGCGTGTCAGATAAGTTTTGCGTTCGACAAATTGTTATGGGGAATTTCAAAATACCGACCGAGCATATCACCATTTCACCCGACTTACTCTTGACGATTATTGCCGATAGGATATTACCGAGGACAGCCCGACCTGTTTATATTCTGCATAAAAATCTGCTGTTGAATTTATGCGATAGGGAGAACTATCATGAACGAAGTGTAAACTTTTGCAATAATCAGGTGTAAATCTCCAAATTTCTCGGTTGATATATAGAAGGACATTTCATCAAACTGCCGCCCAGACTGCGCAATAACTGCGCCGTACCAGTTTAGAATATTGACACCGATGATGATTGAGAGCATCACGCTGGAGCGTGAGCGAGATACCGCCGACCGAAGCGGCGGTGAGAGATGTCGCATTCGCTCCACGAATTCGCTGACGGAGCATCGAAAGCCTGAGCATAGAGATAAGCTCAGGCGAAAAAATGCGCCATAGCGCAACAAAAATAACAAGCATTGTATTTTGCGCCGCACAGCGAGCGAAAATACCAAATGCTTGTTGGGGACACCCCAAGCCCCGAAATGACCGCACAGCGGTCAGAAAATAATCGGCTTACGCCGAAATTAAAACAAAGGAGACACCAATATGGAAACCGAGAAAAAGAAGCGTGGCAGACCGCCTAAACACAAGGCTATGGAGTTCGAGGGTATGACCTATGAGGGTGCTATCAACCACGCACTTGACCAAGTGGTCAGAGCCGACCTTGACAAGTGCCTTGCCAACAAGGACGAGAGCCAGCTTACGGACGATGAACGCAAGTACCTGAAACGCAAGAGGGAGAAGAAGTCTTACACCCTTAACGTGAGGTTCACGGAATCGGAAATGCAGGACATCTTAGCAAAGTGTGAGCAATACGGGTACAAGAACAAGACGGAGTATATCCGAGATTGTGTTCGTGTGAGGGTTGATCTCACTCCCGACCGTTCCGAAATTGCCGAATGCAATCGTCTGATGAAACGCATTGGAGCGAACATCAATCAGATACTTGTCCGACTTTACAGCACAGGTCACATCTATGCCGAGGATATTACCGAGATAAAGAAAGGGGTAAACGAAATTTGGCATACACTTCTATCCATACGATCAGGGCAACAGTCAGCGCAGCGATCGCTTACATCACAAGAGATGATAAGACCATCGACGGTTTATATGTCAACTCTTATGCTTGCCGAGCCGATAGCGCAGGAGCAAGCGAGGACTTCCGAGCCGTCCGAAACACAGGAACAGGACGCACCCAAATCCTTGCCTACCACATGATACAGAGCTTTGCCCCCGGTGAAGTCACGCCCGAACAAGCTATGCAGATCGGAGAGGAGCTGTGCGACCGTTATCTGAAAGGCGATTATCAGTATGTCATTGCTGTTCATCATGACAAGTCGCACCTGCATTGCCACATCATTTTCAACAACACAAATCTGTATAACGGTCTGAGCTTTACCACCGAGCATAATCAAGGCAGAAAGTCTGAAAGAGCGTGGGCAGAGTTGCGTGAGATTTCGGACGAGATATGTGCCGAACACGGTATATCTGTTATCTCCGAGCCTGAAAAGGGACATGGGGTATCTCACTTTGAGAGGAATATGCAGAAAGAGGGCAAGTCGTGGAAAGATAAGCTCCGTGTCAGGATTGCGGAGGTCATGCTTTACAGCCGTGACTTCAAGGATTTTCTTGAAAAATGTTCGGAGTGCAGTATCGAATATGTTTACAAGCCAAGCAATAAGGTCAAGCTGAAATTCCGTTTATCAGGTGACGGTCAACAGAAGTTTACAAGAGCCGACACCCTGGGCGCAGACTTCACCCCCGAACGCATAGCCGAGCAGATAGCGGAGATACAGGAAAAGCTGTCAGCGGCGAATGTCACTCCCGATATGCTTATCGAACCGCCGAAGCCTGTTGCTGTTCCCAAGCATGAGCCGAAGCCGACAAAGACAGTCACCGCACCGACAAAGCCGAAACAGTCTGCTGAGCCTGAAACTATCACGGAAACGAGTGAAACCGCAAAGAGAAAAGCTGCTGCGGAACAGGTTGAGAAGTTCTTTGCAGCCCGACGAGCAAGACGGCAGGCACAGCTTGATATGCTTAACGCATCTTCTGCAAAGCCCACCGAGCCGAAACCTGAACTGCCTACCCCGATACCACAGCCCACACCTACGGAGAGTAAAGCACCTGAAAAGAAAGAAGATCCATGGAAAGCTATCAGAGGTATGGGCAGAGCAAACGAAATCATCGCAGACCTTGAAGCTGGTGGCGTTATGTCATTCAGCGAGCTGTCTGGATTCTTCTTCAATACACCTCACTCCGATGACCACACAACTGAGCTTGCCGACCTGAAAAAGAAGTTTACAGCTATCGACACTCTCATTGCAAAGATGAAGCACCGTGATGAGCTGGAGCCTGTTTACAAGGAGTATCAGGGCAAATCGGGCTGGTCGCAGAGCCGTTTCAAGAAGAAAAATGCCGCCACGATCGAGGACTATGAAGCAACAGTCGAATACATCAAGGAGCATATCAAAAGGTATGCTGTTGACGGCAAACAGCCGACAATGCTTGACCTTTTGGAGAAGTCCAACAGGCTGAAATCGAAGTGGAACAGGCTTAATGTCGAGCATACCACATTCCTCACCAAGCGTGAAACGGCGAAGAAATACACCCGTCAGGTGCGCCAGTACATCAACGAACAGCAGATGAAGCGTGAGCGTGAAAAGTACAGACAGAAGAAGCTCACCCAGCAGAGAAAGAAAGACACACTCGAATAAAGAAAGGACGATATTATGAGCAAAATCGGATACATCAGAGTTTCCACCGAGCATCAGGAGACAGCGAGACAGCAGGAGATCATGTGCGACTATCAGGTTGACCGCATTTTCTCTGAGAAGCTGTCAGGAGCAAACACAGACCGCCCTCAACTCAGGGCTATGCTTGACTATGTGCGTGAGGGAGATACCCTCTATGTGGAAAGCATCAGCCGTCTGGGGCGCTCCACAAAGGACTTGCTGAATATCATCGACACCCTCACCGACAAAGGAGTTACCCTTATCAGCCACAAAGAGAAGATTGACACCGATACGCCTACGGGCAAATTCATGTTGACCGTTTTTGCTGCCCTCTCTCAGTTGGAGCGTGAGCAGCTCAAACAGCGACAGCGTGAGGGCATCGAGATCGCTAAGGCTCAGGGCAAGTACACCGGGCGAAAACCTATCCCCACCGACTGGACGAGGTTCGGGCAGCTCTATGGGGAATGGAAGTCCAAGAGCATCACAGGCAGGGACTTTATGCGGAGAATGGATATGTCGGCAAATACCTTTTACCGCCGTGTAAGGGAGTATGAACTCCGTCACGGCATCACCGAGCAAACCTCAGCTTGACCGTCAGGCGAACGGAAAAGCCCCACAGCATCGTCAAAGCCTGCGGAGCGGAAAACTAACCGCTGAAAAGAAAAAGCCCTCAGAAACGCTTACAGAGCGTTTCCGAGGGTATATGGTTATTATTCACTTTAATTGAAACGGTTATAGATTTGGCGAATATCGATTTTGGGGATAATAATCATTTATCATGGTAGTATATTCCTCTTTTTATGTAATGCCTAAATATAAGAGAGTTATTTGATATGTTCTATCATTTATCCTAATATTCTTTTTTGAGATAGAATTGAAAAGATATAGTTTTTCAATATTAAAAGTTACAGAAACACTTCTCCCTTCTTGGTATTCATGAACTGATTTGACTACAAAACTAATGTCACTTATTTTATGCTTGCAATGGTACACATAATAATCGCCTAAAAATTCTGTTGCTTCAATATAATAGTCGGAACAATCAGAATCCGCTTCCTGGATATAAATGTCCTCTGGTCTCAAGCCTATATCGATCGCATCAATATTAACGTCTTTTACATTCAGTTCCTCTAATACCAATTCGTTGCTAAACAACTGAGTATAATGCAGTTGTGCTCTTATAACTACATCGCAGTTACTAAACAAATTGATTTTAGGATTTCCTAAAAACGTGGCTACGAATTCGTTCGCAGGTTCGTAAAAGACTTCATGTGGTGTTCCGATTTGTTGTATCATACCATTGCTCAATAGTATGATTCGTGAAGCAAGCGTAAGGGCTTCAGCTTGGTCATGTGTAACATATACTATTGTTGCTCCAATACTCTTATGTAGTTTTTTTATTTCGAATCGCAACTGATTCCTGAGAGCTGAATCAAGATTAGATAACGGTTCATCCATTAAAAGCAAACTAGGTTTTCTCACCAATGCTCTAGCTATCGCAACTCGTTGCTGCTGGCCGCCGGACATTTCGGCAGGTTTTCGTTCAAGAAGGTCATCGATCCCTAATTCAACGGCGATGCTCTTGACAGACGAGTCGATATCCTTTTTTTTATAATGAGCATTTTGTAATGGAAAAGCAATATTTTCATATGCCGTCATTGTAGGGTATAATGCATAGTTTTGAAACACCATGGCTATGTTTCGCTTTCGAGGTGGAGTATCATTTGATTTAACCCCATCTATGTATAATTCTCCAGCTGATATTGGAATCATCCCAGCGATGAGATTCAATATAGTGGTCTTTCCACACCCTGATGTTCCTAGAAGGACTATGAACTCACCCTTCTCTACAAAAAAAGAAATATCTTTAAGAACAGGCTTGCTCTCTTCATAACCAGCATATATATTATAAAGTTCTAGCTTACTCATGCTTTCTCTTTTTCCCAACATTTTTGTGTTTTGCAAAAGGATGTCTCTTCGAACTTGCTCTTCCTGTAAATGAAGATTTTCGCACGCTTCCGTTTGAATTCTCAGTTCCATTTACAGTCCGATTTGCTGTTTTCTTTCCCTGCCTGTTGTATTCGCTAACTAGTTGTCCACAAGCTGCTTTGATTCTATTTCCACGGGACTCTCTAAGCTTAACCTCTAAGCCAGCATCCTCCAATCTTGTTTTAAACGCAACTAACTGCTGCTTGTTTGGACGTTTAATGCGACTATTCGATGTTTCGTTATACTGAAGAAGATTAATCAACACATTCTTTCCTCTAAACCACTTTCCTAACTGTCTTACATCGCTTGAACGATCATTTAACCCCGGAATAAGCAAATACGCTATAGTGACTTTTCTGTTGTGCCTTTCGGAATAAGAAAGTACGGTTTCCACAACTTTTCTAATATCATGTCCTTTCATATGGGGCATGACAATGTCACGAGTTCTCTGATCTGTTGCGTGAAGCGAGAGAGTCAACTGTATTTTCAAATGTTCTTCTCTTATTTTTTTAAGTTGCTGTAGCGGCCCGACTGTTGAAATTGTGATTCCATCTGTAGGAAAATTCAATCCATCCCTATCACGTAGAATATGTATCGCCTTAACCAGATTATCATAATTGAACAGTGGTTCACCCGTCCCCATAAAAACAATTCGATTGACTTTTTCTCTAAGTAGTACAATCTGCTGAACAATTTCGGATGGAGTTAAGTTACGGATAAAACCGTTTTTCCCAGATTCGCAGAAAACACATCCAACGGGACATCCTACCATTGTACTTACACACACTGTAGTACCGGTTTTTCTTTGAATACAAACAGTTTCAATGCAATAATGGTCACATAATTCGAACGCATATTTTCTTGTGTCGCCACCATTAAAAACATCTTTCACCTTTATAGTTTGATAACTTAATTTCGATGTGCCTTTATAAATAGATTTAAACAGCTTTTTTGCTTCGGTTTCCCCAATTACATCCACCATCTCGGATAGTGTATAATTATAGGGGTCTATTTTAATCATTTCCGCTGTCAAATTCTGGTTTGCATCCATTATATTACTCCTTAACAGTCATTAACATACTGCAAAATACAGCTTCGTATTTCGCAAAATTATTGATTTAACGAGAAAAGAGCAGTTGACTCCGATTTTATTCAGTTTTCAATATTCGGAATGACGGCACTTTTACGTTACACTGACGGTCATGCGCACTTAGAAAGAAGGCTCATACAGGTACGCTTACGCTCCATATCGGAATGAATGTAGCGGTTAAGCGTGACTTCTACGGAGCTATGCCCTAAAATCTCGGACAGCGTTTTCACATCAAAGCCCAGTTCGACACACCTTGTTGCAAATAAATGGCGCAGGCTGTGATAGTGGAATGACGGCAAATCTGCGTTATGCAGTATTTTAGCGAAGCGGTACTGCATTGTTCTTGGCTCAACAGGCTTTTTCCTGCCGGACACCACATAGACCTCACCGTTATCCTTAAACCGTCTGAGCAGAGGAAGCAGGCAATCAGGGATAGGAATTGTTCGTTTAGAACTTTCGCTTTTCGGCTCAGTGATGATGAGCTTGGTTTGTTTGGATCCTGTTCTGCACTGCACACGCTGAATGGTCTTGCTGACGGTCAAAACACGTTTTTCAAGGTCAATCTCTTTCCATTGCAGAGCGCAGACCTCACCGATACGCAAGCCAATATACATCGAGATTGCAATACCCACGCTCGTAACAGACGGACGCTCGTCCAGATATTTTTCAAGCCTGAGCTGCTGTTTCTTGTTCATAACAGCAATTTCAGGCTTATTCTTTTTGGGGAGAACGATACCGTCAAGTACGTTACGGATTCTATATTCACGGCTTGCATAGCGAAAAACCGACTTGAACAGCACGATAATATCAGACAGATACCGCACCGACAAGCCCTCTTTTATCTTGCGTTCGATAAAAGCATATATATCTTTCGCTTTCAGCAGACAGCACTTTATCTCTCCAAATGCAGGTATAAGGTGCTTTTCGGCTTTCATGACGTAGTTGGCAGCCGTTGACTCCTTTATTCGTGATGCTGTCACATGAAGCCACTCGGTCACAAGCTCTCTGACCGTCATTTCCGTTACAGCGTACTCGTCCTCGCTGTGATCCAGTGCTATCATAGCCTTGTATTCGGCTTCATCACGGCTTTTTCCGTAGAACGAACGGAATACACGTCTGCCGTTCTCATCTTTGCCCATAGATATACGGCACTCCCAGCGTCCGTCCCTGCGTTTATAAGCTGTTTTCTTGCTCATTCATTAAAACCTCCAATTAATCATCGTTCAGTATAAGTAATTATGGAAACAATAAAAAAACAATCCACCTATCTTGACAAGACATACATAATTTGCTATAATAATGATAAGGTATATTAGAAACTGTGTGAGAAACATACGAATCAAGTTTAGCGTATCGTCAATTCAATAATTTTGCGAAAAGTCGAGGTCGGGTTGTCACACTAACTTCGGCTTTTCTTGTTTTTTGAGCTATCTTGTTGATTGATTGAAGGTTTCTTCAGAATAGAATAATCTGAAAAAAGAAAAGAGTATCAGTCTCCGTTGTATTAGGAGATTGATACTCTTTTGTGCTATATTGGATTTTTATCGGAATAAGGTCACTTTTGGAAACTGCCCATTGTTAATTCTTATGAAAGTCAAGAACGGCGGTATTGTGGCATTTGTAACATCAGCTGGTACACTGGACAAGCGTGATGAATCCACCAGAAAAATGTTAGCAGAACGAGCAGACTTTATCGGTGCAATTCGTTTACCAGGCGGTAAAAATGGTGCATTTAAGGAGAATGCCGGCACAGAAGTTACAACGGACATCATCTTTTTGCAGAAAAATGAAAACAAAACTCCTGATCTCGAAAAAGAAGCATGGATTGCAATTGGTGAAACTGCGAACGGATTACCGGTAAACAGCTACTTTGCAGAAAATCCGGATATGGTACTCGGTACGATTGTTGAAGGCAATAAGCTGTATGGCAGCGGTACAATGGTTATTGCAGAGGACGGATTTGATTGGAAATCTGCTTTGCAGGATGCGGTTGGCAGACTCTCCGCTGAAATCAGTTCAGAGAAAACAAAAGAGGTATACGCCAGATCTGTAGACGGGATTGCAGTAAAGATTCCATCTGATCTGCGTAATTACAGTTTCTTTGAACAAGACGATCAGATATTTTTTAAGAGAAAAGAGAATGTCTGCCATAGGGTTTACGAGAAAGACAGCAGCCAGTTTGAACGAGCAAAAGCATTCATTGCACTGCGTGATACCACCAGAGAATTGCTGGAAGCTCAGGAGCTGGACAAGCCGGACAGTGTGATTCAGGAACTGCAAGCAAAGCTGAATACAGTTTACGATAACTTCTATGAGAAATACGGTCTGCTGCACAGTCAGAGCAACAAGCGTTATTTTTCAGATGATATTTCCTATAATCTGGTCGCAGGCTTAGAAAAGAAGTTTGACAAAAACAAACTGGAAGAAAAATCAGATATTTTCACAAAGCGAACCATTCAGCCGCCAAAAGCCGTTGAACACGTTAAAACTGCCTTGGAAGCGTTGACTTTGTCTGTTGCAGAAACAGCCGGTGTCGATTTTGATTACATGAGCAAGCTGACCGGTATGACGGAAGCAGAACTCAAGAAAGATCTGATCGGTGAAATTTACAAGATTCCTCATACAGAAAATACATATCAGACAGCTTCGGAATATCTTTCCGGTGATATTCGTCAAAAGCTGATGGTTGCTGAAGAAGCAGCTTCCTATGATTCTGATTTTAATATCAATGTCAATGCTCTGAAAAATGCCATGCCGGAACCATTGAAAGCCGGAGATATTGACGTAAAAATCGGAGCAACTTGGTTGGATCCTAAATATTACGAACAGTTTCTGTATGAAACACTGCAAACGCCGAGAAGCAACCGGAGTGATCTGAACCATTTTGCATGGCAGAGAGCCAGATTGATTACGGCAGAATACTCAGAACATACCGGCTCCTGGCATATCAATAATAAGAATCAGGATAATTCCGTTATTTCCAGACAGCAGTACGGATCCAGACACATGAATGCCTATGAAATCATGGAGCATCTGCTGAATCTGAAAGAGCCAAAAGTCTATAAGACAATAGAAGTTCCCGATGGCATGGGCGATACGAAAGAAAAACGTGTTGTGGATATTGATGCCACAAGAGTTGTACAGAAAAAGGCAGAAAAGCTGAAAGAATCCTTTAAGAAGTGGATTTTTCAGAATCCGGAAAGACATGAAGCAATTGTAGAGAAATACAATGCCCTTTTCAATTCTGTCCGTCCTCGTGAATATGACGGTTCTCAGCTTTCCTTTCCGATGATGAATGCAGATATTCAGCTTCACGATCATCAGAAAAATGCCATTGCACACGCCATGTTCGGCGGAAATACGCTGTTTGCTCACTCGGTCGGTGCAGGCAAAACCTTTGAAATGATTGCAACAGCCATGGAATCCAAACGTTTGGGGCTGTGTACAAAATCAATGTTTGCTGTTCCGAATCACCTGACAGAACAAATCGGTGATGATTTTCAGAAACTTTATCCGTCTGCCAATATTCTTGTCGCAACCAAAAAGGACTTTCAGAAAGAAAATCGCCAGCAGTTATTTGCTAAAATTGCAACCGGAAATTTTGATGCTGTAATTATCGGTCATTCTCAGCTTGGCATGATTCCAATTTCAAAAGAGCGACAGGAAAATATGATTCAGTCGCAGATTGATGATATTGTGTCCGGTATTGAGGAACTGAAGCGAAGCGAGGGCAGCAAGTTTCAGATTAAAGCCATGGAAAGAACAAAAAAATCACTGGAAAAGAATCTGGACAAACTACAGAAAAACCACGATGATACCATTACTTTTGAGCAGCTTGGTGTCGATAAACTGTTTGTTGATGAGGCTCACGAGTTCAAAAATCTCTTTACGCCAACCAAACTGAACAATATCTCCGGCATTTCCACTTCTGCTTCTCAGAAAGCCCTGGATCTTTTTATGAAGTGCAGATACCTGGATGAAAAAACGGGTGGAAAAGGAGTTGTCTTTGCCACAGGCACACCATTAAGCAACAGCGTTACCGAACTGCATACCATGATGCGTTATCTGGAATATGATTTTCTGAAAGATCATGGGCTTGCTAATTTTGATAACTGGGTAACAGTATTCGGCGAACAGAAAACGGACTGGGAACTTGCTCCTGCCGGAAACAAGTTTAAAGAACGCACCCGCATTGCAAATTACAGCGGAATGCCGGAACTGATGTCCATGTTCAAACAGATAGCAGACATTCGCACAGCGGATACTTTGCAGCTTGACGTGCCAGATTGCGATTACAAAGTTGTCAATGTTGAAGCAACACCATTCCAAAAGGAACTGGTAGACGAACTTGCGGACAGAGCTGATGCCATCAATGCCGGAAATGTAGATCCATCTGTTGACAATATGCTGAAAATCACTTCCGATGGACGCAAACTGGGACTGGATCCTCGTTTGATTGATCCGTCATTTGAGGATAACCCTGAGACAAAGCTAAATCAATGCGTTGAAAATGTTGCCCGTATTCATGCAGAAACGGCACAAGATAGGCTGACGCAGATTATCTTCTGTGACCTAGGCGTACCGCATAAAACCAGGAACACAACAGAAGCGGAAAAATCGGCGGACAGCGAATCCTCTTCAGAACGAGATTCATTAGAGGAAGAATGCGATTTCTGTGTTTACGATGATATTAAGAAAAAACTGATAGCCAAAGGAATTCCGGAAAGTGAAATTGCCTATATTCACAATGCAAAAACTGAAAAGCAGAAAACAGAATTATTTGACAAGGTCAGAAGCGGTAAAGTGCGTGTTCTTTTGGGTTCAACTGCTAAAATGGGAACCGGTACGAATGTTCAGAAAAAACTGATTGCAGTTCACGATCTGGATATTCCCTGGAGGCCGGCTGATCTGGAACAACGTGCCGGAAGAATCATTCGTCAGGGCAATGAAAACAAAAATGTATCCATATATCGTTATGTGACAAAAGGTACATTTGATGCGTACAGTTATCAGACACTGGAGAAAAAGCAGAGATTCATCTCTCAGATTATGACTTCCAGAGAACCGGCAAGAAAATGTGAAGATGTGGATCAGCAGGCTCTTTCCTATTCTGAAATCAAGGCACTTTGTACCGGTGACGAACGTATCAAGGAAAAACTGATGCTGGACAATGAAGTAAAAGAACTGCGTGTACTTACAAGCGAGCATCAGAATACGGTTTACGAAATGCAGGATAAAATCAAAGCTTTTCCGGAAAGAGAAAAACGTTTGACAGCTGCATTGGAGCATCTCCGTTCCGATCGTGAACATTTGCGAACGCTGCCGATTGACGCAGAAACAAAGCTGCCTGTATTCAGAATTACAATTGGTGAAACAGAATACACAGACAGAAAAGAGGCTGCAAAAGATTTTGAGCGTGCAGCATTGGCAATTTCAAGAGCAGATACACCTGTAAAGGTCGGAGAATTTCAAGGCTTTTCATTATCTGTTACGGTTCATAGTCCGGCTATGGGCGGCGGTATGAGTGCTGTAATGCAGGGTGAACATTCTCACACAACGAATCTGATTGAAAGCTTTGCTCATAATCTTCGCCGATTAGAGGGCTGTCTTTACAATATAGATCGCAGAATTGATGATGTAAACAACAGCCTTGCCAAGCTGAGAATAGACTATACGGAAGCACAGAAGATTGTAGCGGAACCTTTTTCACAGGCAGACGAACTTGCAGAAAAGGAAGAACGTCTGAAAGTCCTTACAGATGAACTGAATCAAGCTGCCATAGAAGCCAAGAAAAATGCTCCCAAGAAAGAGAAAACCTGTTACTTCGAGCGGGCAAAACTTAAGAAAGAAGCTGTTCGGATTGCAAGAAAAAGTCCGGAAAAAGCGAGTAAAACAAAATCACAGGAAAAGAATATATAGAAATTTAATCATACCTGTCATGTGCAAATTTGCAGTTGAAAGGTATGATTTTCTTTTTCTGCTATTTAAAAAATTACAGCAAGAGATTTTATGCGGAGAGAGATTGTCTGTCAATATATTTTACATACGTGTGCGTGAATACGAGAGCCGACACAATCTCGCAGAGGTTCGCCAACCTTGACAGAACCCGAGAAAAATGCTGTTAAGTCATGCCGACGGTGAGAAACTTCTGTTTTTGAACATAAGAAAAGCACTCCTTCAAAAATGAAAGAGTGCTTTGTGCTGTTAGGAGATACAACAATTATGAAATGAACCAGAATTCCTGTTTTGAATCCAGTAGAATGAGATTTTTGTGTTTCAATAGGCTAAGGTTATCATTAAGGCTATCTATTGTACTTTCATGTTTTTATTATACTATGTTTTACTCTGTTTATATAGAAGGCTTTTAGAGATGTCCTCATGTAATATTAACTGTATAAGGCAGCTGCATAGCCTCCACTTGCTGTTTTACAGCCATCCTATCATCATCACCGACAAATAAATACATTTCTTTTACCGAATCCAATTCGTCAAGAATTGAAAAATCCGTATTGCTGTCAATTGGAACATTCACTATAAGGTACTTTGCATCATTAAAATATGCTATATCTGAGAAGGATAAGAAATTTTCATTCAATGAAATTATCCGTATGCAGCTAAAATCATCGAGTTTTTCTTTGTTTTTACCCATATCATATATGTTGCTGAATGATACATAATTTGCGTCCGTATCATATACTATTTCTACGGTAATTTCATTAAAATCATTGATTTCACATTGAGGATTATCAGATATGTATCGTGAAACATATGAAGAAACAGCAATTGAATCTTCAATCCATTGATCTTTATCTTTTTCCTGAATTTTTAACCTGACAGAATACTTTTCTTTTTCACCATACTGAGACGGACTGTGCAACGGTGAAATGCTATCTATCTTTACGTTTTCAAATTCGTTGATAACATCACTCCATAAATCGCCTCCACAGAATTCATCCACACTATTCTTATCTATTATGGGATATATCGGTATTAATCCTTTAAAAAATAAAATACAAAAGACGAGAAAAGCGATTATACAAAATAAAGCAATAGAACAGGTTATTCTTATTGTAACAGTTGCAATAGCTTTTGATGAGAATTTTGTGATCTTCATAATTTTATTTTAGTTTCTCCTGAAAAAATTCTCAAATTGCTCTTTACTTAATCTCATACATTCATTATAACATTACTTTTACAAGAATTTCGATATTTTTATTTGAACACGATCTAAGAAAAAACAGCGGTTTTACACAAAAAGAGTTTACTAAAATATTCATATCAGCGGATGTCAGAATAAGGCTGAATATCAGAAACCCAATGAAAAACTTGCTTCTAATATGTCATTGGGCAGTATGGTTAATGTTTGGTTTCTAGCTTTTTGGGTTAATATTTCATTTGAATAAGTTTCTCCATTACCACTTAAAAAGCAGTCAACCATATCTTGTGCTACATTAACCATTTCGCCAGATGAAAATATCCACATTAATTCTCTCTACTTTAATTCATAATCATATACATCAACTCCCCAAAAGTCTGACCAGTTAATCCAATCCATATTTTTTAAATCTTAAAATCAGCCTCCTGTGTTATTTCTATTTTACCACAATTTGCTGACTTTTTACAAACTTTTTTCAGAGGATCGAAAGATTATTAGGACTGCTTACACGTATAATACCAATTGTCTGTGATTTTTTCTACAAAAATTTTATTTTCTCCTTCATTCGGGAAGTTTACAAAGTCTGGTTTTTCATTCGAAGCAGAGTACACAAACGAAGCACGTCCGTTTAAAATTCCAAATGATACAAAGTTATCGTTTACATATAAATAGCTCAAACTATTATGATCTAATCTGAACACAGATTTAACCGTAATGAAAGCCTGCTGTTGTTCTAGTGTTAATGAGTAATACTGTTGCTTATCATCCTTATAACAAATCAGACCATCAGCATTATCATCAACACAAAACAACCAAAAATAATCATTATTATCCTCTTTGTGATACTTTATACAGGTTTTCGCAGCTATTTCAAAACTGTTTCGATGATCAGTAAATACAGTCTTGTCATAGGAAATTACCGGGTGTGAATTAAAGAAGAATATAAACGATGCTAAAATAAGCGTTGCTACTGAAAATATTCCTATGAAAAACTTTATATTAAATATCTCCTTCAAAATGTCTATCAAACTCCATATAAGAAATAAAAGGCTTGTTCTGACCTTCAAATTCGTCCCAATGTTGAAGAACATACCAATGACGGAAGCCATTAAGTAGACCGAAATCAAAACAAAGTTCATATGCATCTGTTATATCGGTGCTTTCAAGACCATAAATATCATACATTGTATAATGCAAGACGCCGCTATAATGATTACCCTCCAGTTTGAAGGAGGTTACCTCAATTTTGTTACCTGTTAAACCATCTACTGTAATGCCAAGTCCAGTAAATTTATCATCATAATTCGGTGAATATAAATCTTTATTGCCTGAAGCTATTTCCTCATTCATTTTAGCAACCATTAACGATGAATACCTGTCTGATCTATCATACTTCAACGAATAAAGATCTCCATTTGTATTTGAAAGAATTGAAGATAAAACAGAATCGATTGCATCAGTATATATTTTCGTATTTTTGTGACTACTAACATTTCCATCAAGAATATCACTATGAAAATCAGTTCCTGTTCCATCAACAAAATGTTCCATCATTTCAATTGCAACGTCCTGCATATCTCCCATGGAAGTAAGTTTTGTTAGTCTTTTCCAATTTTCAAAGTAATTTCTATTCCAAAAATCTCCCCAATAAATATGCTCCATTTCACGGAGCTTATCTTCTGTTAAATCAGCGTATCTAAAGTCTTCTGGACGTCTATCATCGTCACCATCATATGTATTTACTAAATGAAGATACTCCTCATCTACTTCTGTTTCATAAATAACAAAAGAATGCACATCTCCGTTTAATGGCTCATTGTCAAGATTGTCATTTAACCCATCCTCATCAGAATCTGCCTTAGCAGGATCACTATGTACTTTTAAAGCACGAACATAATCAGCAATAGTCACATCAGATTCTAAACCATCTCCGATATATCCCAATTCAACATTATCATCGATACCATCTCCATCAGTATCCTTTTTGTTAGGATCTGTGTTAATTGGTTCGCCATTTGGCTTCAATCCGTAAAGTTCAACAATATCAGGGATTCCATCTCCGTCTGAATCAGTTCCAATAAACTGCTCTGGTGAAGTGATAATTCCACCTGTTTGATATGTCAAATCACTTGCACTGATAGCATTGTAAACATCGCCGCCAGTTGCTTGTGCAACTTCTTCAATATTGTTACCAAATGAACCAGTTCCCACATTAACAACATTTAAAATAACATTACTTGCAAATTCATTGCTAGAAATCACTCCGGAATTTGCATTTGTATCCGATATTATAACAATTCGATAAATGTCACTGGTATCCTGTTTTACCATACTAAGAGCAGTGCTTATAGCGGATCTCCAACTTCCAATTCCACCATAATTCCCAATATTTTGAGCTAAGACATTACGCAAAGTCCCTTTACTGTAAATCCAACCGGAATTTGAAACAACTCCCCCTGCAAAAGTGATGAGGGCAACTGCGTCATTACTTCCTTTGTTATTGATAATACCATCACAGATGTCAAAGCGATCACAGCTTTTTACACAATAATATTCTGCATCCCATTGACTATTAATACTATTTCTGATATCTTCAATATTTTCAGAGGTAACGCCATTGTATCCTACTTTTAGAGAAGGGCTATACGGATCTGAAGAATATGCACTTGATGAACAGTCCATCATAAGGATGGTATGCAGATTTCTTTGATAAGAAGTACCTGCAGTCCACATTTTACGGAGTTCACTTAGACTATTGTTCCAATTTGCATACCATTTTTGACTGTCAACAACCATGTATTGCGAAAAATGAGTTGTTGTTGTACTCACAGTAGAATTAACGGCATCACGTGTAGTGGGCATTTCTTCAAATACTTGATCTTCTTCATTGTACCACAGAATAATCAAGTTGTCAAACAATGTATCGCCAAGTTTTGACTGGTCAATTTTAAATGTAATTGTTGCTGATTTAAAATTGGTTGACGAAGTAAAATTGAAAGGTTCACCGATCATTGCATAAACATTTGTTGACATTGCATCAATGTTGTACATACTTTCAATACTGAGATTTCTTTCAATATTACCGTTGGTGTCCATGTCAACCTTAACATCAGTAATTGTTTCATCATAAGTTTCAACTGACTGCTGTTTTGACTGTCCAAAAACTTCATCGCCATCAAGGATTCCATTGCCATTGGTGTCTGGATTGAGTGGATCAAAATACACACCGTATTTAGTATACATTGAACCATCATAGCTTTCTTCACCATCAAGCAAACCATCATTGTCTGTATCAGGATTTAACGGATCTGTATTGTATGTGTATACTTCATCACCGTCTAAAAATCCATCATCGTCAGTATCTGGATTGAATGGTTCTGTTAGATTTTGATATTCGCCAAGGTTGTTCAGATTGTCATTATCAAAATCCTCATCTGCATCAGATATTCCATTCTCATCTGTGTCAATTTCTAATGGATCGGTATTCAGTGTAATAACTTCATATCCGTCCGGTAATCCATCGCCATCGGTATCAGGATTTAGAGGATCTGTATCAATCACTTTTTCATAAATGTCGAAAAGTCCATCTTCATCTGTATCGCCAAGCCAATCTTCAGGCAAATATTCAAGCCCACTGAAATCATATGCTTCGGAAATATTTCCAATAAACTGTGCGATGTCATCCTTGTAGTTGATATTCACACTACTGCCATTAATCACGATTTTATCAGCAATAATTACACCATTAAGGTTAATGTTTGGAGAATTGATAGTGAGAGTTCCCAGCGGAGCATAAATCAATCCGTTAATGTTGGCAGTGCTGTCGTTTTCAATGGTAATGTCGCCGTACTTGGAGTACACAACAGATGTATTAGCATTTTTTACCTCACCCGTTATGTTGAGATTCATATAGGTTCCAAGGTTAGAATTCAAAGACACATTTCCGTTAAGGGTTATATTATTATAGCAAAACAAGGGATTGTTGATATGGATATTCATATCTGAATAAACGTATTCTTCCTCATGAATATCGCAGTTTTCCGTAAAGTATGTTTCCATAATTTTTTGGTCAGAATAAACATGCTTTACTCTTTTTTCAATATCATTGCCTGTTGTAATTTTGCCGTTGATGTTGCCATTTGAGTAGGATATATCGGCTTCCTTATTGGTGTGTATATTTCCGTTTATGCACAAATTTGACGATGCACTCACTGTAATTCCATTGCGTCCAAACACTGAATAAGGATACTTTTCAACTTCCTCTGCTACAGCAAGCGTGCTCGGCAAAGCAGTGCCAATAACTGCAAAACTTAGTATAGCTGAAAGCAGCCTTTTAAACTTTGATTTTAAATTCATCATTACCTCCATGTTTAATTTTATGCATTCATAGCTTTTATTTGTCATTCACAAGTTTTCTCAATTCTTCCGGTTCAACAGGCTGTGCAAACCAATGATAACAAGCACTTGGAACAGAAGTAGTAGCTATTACCAGAGCAAGAGCTGCCAATGTAGTAGTAGCTTTCCTTGCGATACTCATCAACTTTTTCATTATAACTCCCTCCTTTCATATAATTCATGCAGATCGGGTTCTTTTGGCAGATAGAATGTGATACCGCAAATGCTGCCGCTTGAAATATACAGTGTTAGTTTAACAAGAGCGAGAATTACAATCAATATAATACTTCGCTTTTCTCTTTCTTTGTCATCGTTTACTGTTATCACCCCGATTCAAAAAGCAACCGAGCAGTGACATGACCGCAGAGAGCAATATTCCGCTTGATACATAAAGACTTATTTCCTCACGTTGAAATATAATCAGTGCGATCACAACAGCGGAAAGAGCAACAATGGAAATAATACTTCGTTTTCTCAATCTGTTTCTTTTTTCCTCTGACATCGGTTTATTCGGATGCGGAACAGGAGCAATACAGAAAATGACAGGGAGTGCTATTGTGATGAAACATATACTGAGTATCCACATGAGTTGTATTCTCACATTACAGATGCCATAAGAAAAAGCCAGCATTACCATGATAAGTGTGAACATACAACTCAAATGATTATTTGCATGATATCCTCCCACAAATCTCCTCAATATCATAAATACGGCAATGAATATTATGACAGCGGGTAATGTATGAGAAGTCAAAGCAATCAGCAGAACAATAAGAGTATTTAACACATCAGAAATCAATAGTTCCATGCCATAAGCATATATTGCTTCTTTGGATTTACTCGCTACGTTCTTGACTACAAAAAAGTGCGCTACATTTTTTGCAAGTTTAGGAATCATTTTTGAATCACCTCCTTGCGAAAAATATAGCATAGAACAAAAATATTTTCAATAGATTTTATAAAAAAGGTCTAAAAGTGTCCCGAAATATCGCTTTTTCGTCCCCAAATGCAAATAGCATAAGTAGGTGGCAAAAGATTTTTATTTGTTATTGCGTAACAAACTTCCAATTAAACCGAAAGAACAAATAATCAAAATTCATCTGTATAAAAAGAGAAACAACTACCCCTCAGCAAATTTTTCTCAAATTACTTAAGGGGTAGTTGTTATATTATAATTTAATCACAAATCAGTGGATGGTTTTGAATCATGATATTCACTTTAAAAATTTCATTATCACATTCAAATTTTATAAGACCATCCAATCTGTTAACAGATGATTTGATGCTACTTATTCCTATTCCATGAAGACCTTCTTCTTTCTTTGTTGACGATAAAACATTCACATCCACTTTATCAGAAGTGTTTGTAATAACTAAAAATAACTTCTCTTGTTCTTCTGATATGCTAAACCATATATGTTTATGAAAAGCATCACATCTTAGACATCCCTCTATTGCATTATCAAGACAATTTCCAATAATACGACACAGTTCTAGCTCATCTGCTTTAATACTAGTTATAATATTAGCTTTACAAATAAATTTTATACCATAAGTTTGAGCAAGTGAACCTTTGATATTTACAATTGAATCAATAGCATTATTTCCTGTGCAGCATGGTCTGTTAGCAAGCCTTACAAATGAGCTTAACTTTACAAGATACTTTTTTGCAGCACCAATATCATCATTTTCCAGCATATCCTTCAGAACAGAAAATTGATTTTCAATATCATGCTTAAATTCTCTGACTTGTTTATAAGACAGCGTAAGCAGTTTATAATTTTCTTGTTCCTGTTGTTTAAGTGTTTCCAAATATTTTAATTTGATCTTATCTTCATAGCTTTCAAAAAAATTGAACATTGCTATATTTATAAAAATAATTCCTGCAAGTGAAATGCTTAAAGAAAAATAACTAATTGAATCGTTTACAGTGAAGCTGTCAAGGATTGTCTGTAGCCAAAAAATACTTATTATAGGTATTAAAATTATTAATGCCCAATATTTGACCGGCAGATCTCGAACCCTTTTGTTAATCAATCGATGCATTAATCCAATGAGCCATAGATAAATGATATTTGTTCCTAACATACCAAGATATCTTCCTAAACCCGATTCCAGAAACTCATTTGGTGTTCCCATATTGGCAATACATAATACTCCGATTACAATCGGTTCGGAGATAGATATGATCAGCAGGTATATGGCAATCCAGAATATTTTATGTCTAATTGTATCATCGAAACATAGAAACGCAATTATTGAAATTAGTACTGTAGTTGTTATAAGATTCAGAACAATACTATCGCTTAATAAAACAATTGCGGAAAGAATGCTGGTAAACAAGAAGAAAAGGAGAATCAAAAAGCTTTTCTTGATCTTTCGTTTGCAAAGCAAAGAAAAATAAAGAAAAATCAGAAACATTTCTATAGCTACATTTATAATTTCAATTCCGTTTTGAAGAAATATTGGCAATTATATCATCTCCCTGCTGCAAAATCAAGGTATCGTGATACCACCTCTTCTTTATATGTTCTGCCAATCGGAATTTTCCTGCCATTTGAAAGAATAATATCAGATTTACTGATATTCTGAATCTGCTCTAAGTTTACAAGTAATCCACGATTGATAAGAATAAAATTATACTTTATAAGCTCACTACATATTTCTGTAAAATCTCCACCATACTCTAATTCCCCTGTTACAGTAAAAAGGGAAACTTTTCTCTTATGACCTTCAAAATAAATAATATCTGCCAGTCGAAATTTAAATGATATATTTTTATTAGTAAACGAAAAAGTTTTAAATCGCTGCTTACACTCATCAACAATTGAATTAAGCTGTTTTGTGTACACATAATCAGGTTGGTTTTTTAAAATATATCGAAAAGCACCAACATCATATCCATGCACTGCAAATTCAGCATAATTTGTCAAAAAAGAAATGATCACAGACTTATCTATTTGTCTGATTCTCTCAGCTGTTTGCAGCCCATTTAGGTCAGGCATTTCTACATCAAGGATAACAACCTCATACATCCCCTTGACGTAAAGTTTTAGTAATTCTTTGCCACTTGTAAACTCATGTATTCTACAATCAGGGATCTTCATGTCGGTTAATTTTTTATACAGTTTCTTTAAGAATACAGGTTCATCGTCACAAATAGCAATGTTCATAAAAATCACCCCTCAATCGGTTATACTTTATGTATTAATTATTATTATAACATATTAGCGGAGTTATTTCAAGAGTAAAATAAAGCATTTTATTCATTTGAAAATGCAGATGCTCTAGAAATAAAACATCTGGAGAAACAATTTATAGCCTGCTGTATTTGTCTTACAAGCTTCTATACACACATTATCCTAATGGACAAGTTCTTTTTAGTTATACAATGCGATTTAGTAGTGATACATACGGTGATGAACTGAAAGACGATTCTGAATGAAATTACAAATAAGGAAGCAATATTTATAAAAGCATTTAATTCGGGAGATGTTCCCTAAAAATGAAGAGAAAATGGTCAGTATTGAATATGTTAAATACAGCTATCTTCATCCAGATATCACCCATAAGCTGTTGTTTTCAATTTTCCACTGTACCTTTTCTATGCTTTTCGCTTCATCGACAAGAAACGATTAAAAGGGAAACATTTTTACTTTTATAGATGGCTAGAGCGATAAATTAAGCCCTCTAGTCATTGTATTTTTATACATATACAATTGTTTGATATACCATTTCCTCTGCTTTTGCTTGAAGTACATTTCCTATACTGCCGGCAGCATTCAAATTTCCAACATAAACAGCCGCCTGATAATCTTTATCGTTGTCCATCAATTTCTGTGCCTGTTCATTTACTGCATCTACAACCCTGATTTCCAAGTCCTCTAAATATGCTTGTATCTTTCCTTCGTTTACAAGTTTCTGCAAAGATTCAGGAGCATTTTCAACACGGTAGTTCAGATGGTAACGGACGCAGTCTCTCCAAAAACAACGCTTTGTAACGACATCATTTTCTTTGGTGTGTGTAACCATTTGGGTACCTGTGTCCAATGTCCATTCAGCAACCAACTTATCAGCCATTTTGCTGTAAACTTGCTTTTCACTTTTAAAAATCATAATTCATCCTCATTTCTTATTTTTTCGGAATAAAAGCAAAGCTACTCCAATTCCAACCAAGGCAATAATTCCAATAATAACAGGCATGATAGTACCTTTATGATGCTTTACAGATTTTTGAGAATCCTCATTTTCAAAGGTCGTTTTTGCTTCCTCTGTAATCTGACCGATAACTCTGTTTGAACTACTGCCATTTTGATTTGCATAATTGCTATTTGGCTGTAATTCTTCTGTGCTAAACGGTGGAAATGTATCAACTGTGTCACCATTTTCATCAATCATGTTCCATGTATGATTGATCAGCTGAAAATGATAAGAATGCTCCTCCGTATCAATTGTCCAGTTTCCATTATCATCGTCATTAAAGTCCCATCCGGCTATATAATTTTCGTAATAACGCTTGTATTGATACTTGAGTTCGCCAAGTTCAGACCAGTCGAAATCATCTGAACCGTAATTTTGTGTAATCCATTCGTCAAGAAGATGGTGCTTAAAAGAAGCTTCCGGAAATTCTGTTCCGTTGTCGCTTTTTCCAAGCCATATATCTTCCCATATTTCTGATTCTATGTAGTTTTTGTCCAGCATATCTGCTGCATAAGCTGTCAGGCTCATGCTTATGCTGATTGCGGTAACTGCAATTGTTGTGATAATCTTTTTCATGTAGGATCCTTTCTATTTGCAAAGTAAAATTCTAAAGCTTTTTCAACGGTCTCATTGATTTCTTTCTTTTTCATATCGTTAGAAAAGTACTTGCTGAATATGTCATTGCTCAGTTTAATACTTACCGGTTTTGGATTCATGTCAGCGGTGCCTGTAATAATACGAATGATAGTTGCAGTGTCTAAATTTCCATTTTCATCAGCAACATTGCGAAGTTGTTTGGCAATTTTCATATCAACCTTAAAATCTTCAGCCTGTTCAGCGACAATATGTTGTGCTTTTTCTGAGAGAAATGAGAGTTCCACACCGCTTCTGATTGCGATTGCGTTAGTATCAACCAATATTTTGAGAGCATCAATAAGCTTATCAATACGAATAAGCCGTGCAACGCTTGTTCTTCCCATGCCATAATTATCGGCAATATTTTGTTTGCAGTCACCGGATTCTAACTTCGTACCCACTGGGAACGAAGTTAAAGCGTTCGGATTTTCCAATAGCTGCAATTCTCTGATAATATCATTTCTCTTTCCCTGAGAGAACATTTCATTGTGCCTTTGAGCAATAACTGCTGCCTGTTCACTAATTCTGAGATTATCAAAACCTCTTTGCATGAGGTTGGATTCAATCACATACATTTCAGCTTCTTCCTCAGTCAGCCCCTCTTTTATAATTGCAGGAACAGAACCAAGTCCTGCAATCTTTGAAGCGTTCCAACGATTATGCCCGATGAGGATTTCATAAGTATCACCATCCGGCTGGACAATAATCGGACTGAGGACACCATTTTCCTTAATGCTCTCCACCATATCTTCCAGACGCTCTCCGGAGTACAGTTCAAATTTATGATTATGATACGGGTGAAGCATCTCGCATGGAATCTGTTTAACAGCATTCTTCATAGCATCGGGTGTACCAAGTAACATCCCTAAATCAAATTGTGGTGTCTGCATTTATCTTTTCCTCCAATTCAGTAATCTGTTGCCTTAATTCTGCATTTTCCATCTCTGATTTCATTAGTTTGCTGTGAATCTGTTTGATTGTAATATCTGCCCTCAAAACTATATCTGCATATTTCAGCATCATATTTTGAAGTGAATCGCTGCTGTTATCAACTACAAAAGCATAAATGATCTCATCAGTACTGTGAATGTGTTCCTCAGAAAGCTTGCTGATTACTTCTTTTGCTGTTCTGGCTACAGCTTCCTCATGGCTTTCATTAAAGTATTCATCCAGTTCACCCATAGTATGCGGGAGAAACAACCATGGAATTTCAGATTTTTGTGTGCGATTCAGCATCTTTTCAAAACCTCTTTTGTAAGTTCTATGTATTCCATTCCGATTTTGCAGTCGGTAATACAAAGCGGAACCCTATTTTCTGTACTTTTGGCTGCTTCAACTGATTTACTGATGTATGTATCCAAAACTTTTTCGCCATATCGTTCTGAAAGTGTTGCCAATGCAGAACGGCTGACTTTTGTTCTGTCTACCATTGTTGGCAAAATTCCAAGGTACTCCAATTTTGGATTGATAGCAGTTTTAATTTGCTGAAATAATGTCTCCAGTGTCTGTAAACCGTCAAGACTAAATTTCTGTGTCTGTACAGGAATCAGAACCAGATCCGCAGCAGTTAAAGCGTTAATCAGTAAAGAACCCAGAGAAGGCAGGCAGTCAATAATCACATAATCATAACGGTCTGTTACTTCATCTGAGAGAATCCTTTTCAATATGGTTTCTCTGGAAATGGCGGTTGACATCAGTGTTTCTGAACTTGCAAGGTTAATATCCGAAGGAATATAATCGGTATTTGCAGAATCACTATGACGAATTGCTGCCTTTACCATGTTTGGAGTGATTGCATTTCCCATGCTGGTTGTCAGTATCAGTTGTGTCATTGTAGGTTGTCCGTCAGGCTCATAACCGAGATACTCCGAAAGATTTGCCTGTGGGTCAATATCAACTAACAGAACATTTTTCTTATGATGAATAGCAAGACAAGCTCCGAGATTGTAAGCTGTGGTGGTCTTGCTGACACCGCCCTTCTGGTTAGAAACTGCAATAATTGTACTCATAGTGCTATACTTCCTTTCTTAAAATGGCACATCTTCATCTGCGAAGATTTCTTCAAATTCTTCCGGATTGTATGAAAAATCATATGCAATGAAGTTTTCTTTACGATTTCCTGTAAAGTAGATTTCACGAATAACAACTTGTGCTGCAATACGATTTATACCGTCTTTTTCATACTTGTGGTTACGGAAAGTCCCGACAACTGTTATCAGATCGCCTTTTTTAAACCAATCGCAAATGACATCTGCATTCCTGTTCCAAGCGATGCAATTAAAAAAATCTGTTTCCGCAACCTTATCATTTTTGCATTTGGGCCGCTGAACCGCAAGATCAAATTTGCAAAATCGTGAATCTTCTGCGGTTTTGATCTCAGGATCAGCGGTAAGTCTACCCATCAGAAAAACGATATTCAACATGGCTTTCATTCCTTTCGTGTCAAGTTCATTTTTATTATATATGCATATAAGCTTAATGTCAAGTATAATTTTTGGCGCAATCAAAACTTTGTGAAATGCGCAGCAAAAATCTGTTCCTGCCCAGTGCAAAATCACGATGCAATGATACTTGACTTTATGCCTATGATATGATAGAATAATGATGATATAAATCCAAGGGAGGGAGCGGCTTGTTCACACACGTCTGCGAAATTTGCGGAGAAACATTTGAATCATCGTCCAACAGAGCAAAATACTGCGTATACTGCCGTGATAAGGCTCAGGTTTTGCGAAATAAAGCATATATGGAGAAGAAAAAAGCCGGAACTTCACTCACAGTTGGCAGCGAACAAGTCTGTCCGATCTGCGGTAAGACGTATACTGTCACGAGCGGTTCTCAGAAATGCTGTAAGGACTGTCAAAAAAAGCAGCGGAATGCAAAGAAAAAGTCTGATCCACATTATGTAAAAGAGAAATATGAAACGCTCAGAATCTATGTTCCAAAGGGACAGCGTGACGGAATTAAAGCATACGCACAATCTCAGGGGCTTAGCGTGAATAAGCTGTTGCTAGCAGCTTTGGAGGAATATAGGAAAAATCATAGTTGATTCAAACAAATCGGAAGTTGTCTATCCAAACTGGAATGGAATAACAATATTAAGCAGGAATGCAAGAACTATACTAATTGTTCCCATTATCGCAGAACTCCTTAATGTGTCTCTCCTCAAAACAATAAATGCAATAATAAAGACAATCACTTCCAAAACAGACCATGCACTAAAATATCCGACTCCATATACAAAGCACATATTGAACAATACTGCCAAAATCAGAGACGACAGTATAAATGCCAGTTTGCAAAAGAGGAGAATCTCATGAAAAGAATATTGGTCGTATTAGGCGGCGATCGCCCAAAAGGAAACACCAGACAATTGGCAAACGCTTTCATTCAAGGCGCTGTTGATGCTGGGCACGAAGTTGAACTCGTATCTTTGAATCAAGTTGAAGTGAAAGGCTGATGGGGTGTAATGCCTGTCGGTATGGAAAACCATGTGTACAGAAAGACGGTTTTTCTGAACTTGTTCCTAAAATAAAGGCAGCTGATCTCCTCGTATTTGCCTCTCCGCTGTTGTTTTGGACAATCTCTGCAAAACTAAAAGCGCTCATTGAGCGATTCTATTGCCTCGCAGAGGAAGACACGAATCCGCCATTAGGACGGTATGAGAAATACCCTGTGAAAGATGCGGCATTACTAATGACCTCTGCTGATGATCTATTTTGGACATATGAGCAGGCGGTATCGTACTACAAATTTACAATCATCCACTACATTGGATTTCACGACAAAGGAATGCTATTAGCCGGCGGATGCGGAGATACAAACGGAAAACCGCAGATCAGCAAAACAAACCACTTAAAAAAGGCCTACGAATTCGGAAAGACGATTTATCGGGAATAAGATAGAAAAGGATACACAAAGCAGGTATTTGTGCATCCTTTTTCATTTGTAAATTTTTTGAAAACAGCAGCAAAAAAGACGTTTTTCAAGCTCTTCCCTCTCTAAATTTCTGTCAGCAAAACGAAAAAATACCCTTGCCGAAAATCGGTAAGGGTATGGTAAGGGTACGGGGTATATTTTTTGCTATATTATGTGTCCTTTAAAAACGACAACAAAAAAGCACGCAGCCTCGACAAAATACTGAAACTGCGTGCTTTTCTCTACTCTCAGTTATCTTATAAGATAACTGTTCCTGTCTTGTGACAACAAAATAGATGACATTAGTTTATTCCAATTTTAAGGCTTTTTCAAATATTTTTTCAATCTTACAAGTATAGCATTTATCGTCTTTATCATAATTAATTCTGACAAGTAAAATTTCTTCGGAATAATCTTTCAGGAGTCGATGTACTATTTTTTCTTGATCTGTTCCAAAGCACCGTCAGCAGACTTATCATATTTAAGCCCAATAATTATTGTTATTTTTTCTAGGTCTGAAAACTAAGTCTGCATAACCTTTTCAGGCAAGAAGTTCTCTTTCAATTGTATAGATTCTTTGGTGTTTCACAAAATTAATTTAAAGATCTATTAAATATGAATCTATCAGTTGTACTTTCAAATTTTCTACTAAAAAGCACAACTATTTCGACACAAGCTCCTATTCAGTGTCTTTTTATATGTGGATTTTCAAATATAATTTTGCCGATTACAAAAAATTTGCAGACATACAGACGTATGAACAAGGATTTTTGATGCATTAAGCGGTCAAATTATTCGAAAAGACGTGCAAAAAAGATACTGAATAAGCTCTAAATACAAAATTAAATTATATCCTAACATAATTCTATTTCTCACTTTAATTGTCATTTTCATTTTTTAATGCATTCCACTGTTCTATCCAATACTGTTTTTCTTTATCAACTGAATTAATGCGTTTTGTTACTAATACCTCCCATACCACTAATGATAACGGCCATAAAATATTTATAACTACTATCAAACAAATCTCTTTATCTTTTATAAAATCGATAACGTAAAAAATGTAACATACTATAGCTAAAATCAAACACTCATAATATCTCAAAGCGGTATAATAATTCTTTTTCTTATTATTTAAATTTTCATTAATCAAAGCAACATTTCTAGTTTCCCACATTACTCCATCTATATTCTTTTCTAAAAATACTATCATATATGCTGATAATTTAGACATTGCTGATCTGTAATACGCTATGCGCATTGACATTGGTATAAGAATACAAAACGGTATCAAATATAAAATAGTTTTATTTTGGGATAGTGCAAATGTAAGCACAGCAACTGTTGTTGTAATTGTAAATGTCAGTAAAGTATTATGCAACTCTATCTTTTGATTTATTTCATTTCGTAAATTATCGTATTCTTTTATATTATTATTCATCATACAAATCCTTTCAAGCCAACAAACAACTTACATTATAATTGACTAATTTAGTAGCTTCAATTTTCTCCATAGATTTTTCATGGTTATTTAACCCCCCATTGTATTAGAGGTATCATACATTAACAAATCTAAATTTTTTATCTATGCATTAACATATTGTAGACTTTAAATCCATGCTTCACATCTATACATTCCTTATGACGGGATATTTCCCAAAGCAGCTGACAATGTTATTAAATCTTCGTCTTTAGCACTTAAACTATGAAGTTTCAAAAATTTTATTGCTATTTCTGTTGAAAAGACATCCACTGCAATTTCACTAACATCACTATTTCTCGCCGCCTCTTAGGTGGCGAACATCTTTAGAGATTCAGCTGAAGATACGATCTCCAACTGAATTTGATTTACTATCATAAGTTGTCTGCTTGTTGAAAGTATAGCTTTGAAACTTTCCATAATTACATCTCTTTTTTGCACTTTTTATAGATGCAAAGTTCTGATGTTAAGAACCAATGATAATATGCAATTATCCATTATTGTTGATAGTTACTATTATAATTATACAAGGTTTCCATTTTGTTGTCAATGTATTCGACAATATTCGACAAATAGTTTTCATAAAGCTCAATAGATCTTAAATAGTGCAAAACATTTCTGAGCATCTCAATATCGCTATTAAAATTTTAAACTCAAAGCACTATCGTAAGGTTGGCATAACACAAGAAAATTTCATGTCAGTGGTAACTCTCCTGCAAATTCCAGTTTGCAGTACTATTCCAATTCGCTTTTTTTCTTTCTCAGCTGATTGTTCCTCTCATTTCTAAAATAATCATCTAACGTCTGACGGGCATAATTCAGCTCTTTAATTTCACGTTTCAAAACAGAATACTGCTGGTTCAATTCGGAGCATTCCTGTAAAAGGGTGCTCCGTTTTTTGTCCATACTTTCTGGCGTAGGGATTCTGCCATCAGGAAACCATTCCTTTAACCGTTTGAAAACCTTTGTATAAGCTTGCAATTCTGAACGGTGTTCTTCATCAAATCTATCTTTCCTGTGACCTGTGAGACTTCTGGACTGCTCAGAAACGCAGCTGTATTTCTGAACTGTTTTTGCTGCCTGAATTTTCAGTTTCAGATTATCAATTTCAGTTTTGATATGGTTCAACCGATCCACCAAGACACCTTGATTTCTATACTTCAAATGCAGGATATTTTCCAGATTCAAATTGTCCTCTGTACAGTAGTGACTTGCAATGTTGATTGCCCTTGAAAGTTCCTGTTTGTTTTTCAGATCTGCCCATTTTTGCAGCCCAAAAGAATTTTGCATTTTCTCTGTATCAGTAGCAATGATTTTGGTTTTTGGTGTGTAACCGATAATGCCGTGAAACATTTCAATTCTGCGTTTGATTTGGCGAGTTTCGTAATACCAGCCAAGAGTTTTTGCTCTTGTAAATCGCTGTTGTCCCTGTAATCTGAATTTCAAGTCGATTTTGTGAGTAGGATTATAGACTACTTCAATTTTCTGAACTTTACATTTTTGCAGAAAATCTTCAAAGTCATTGCTTTCTTTTATTACCTGGTCAATTGCAAATTTCAGTTTTGCTTTCCAGGATAAATTTTGACAACTCATATCCCATTCATAGTGTGATTTTCCCTTACTGGTTTCGGCATCTTCGATCACAGAAAGCGAATGTGCATGACAGATTTCATCGGATAAATCCATAAGCTTTTTCCAGGAGCGTTCTGACTTCTTTCCCTGGTTTTCATGTGTCTCAAACGTCCTGCCGTCATACATATTCGTATTGTTAAAAATGCAATGCAGATGAATGTGTTCCTTGTCTGTATGTACTGCAAGGTAATACTGATATTCTTCTTTCAAGAATTTTTGACACAGTTCTATGCCAATTTTCAAAGCTTTCTCAGGTGTGATTTCGCCAGGTGCAAAACTTTGAATCATATGCTGGGACAAAACGGTGCTTAGTCCCGTCCCAATGACTCTTGTTTCCTCAAAATCACGGCTTGCCTTGTGGGGATTTTTACTGCATCCAAAAGTATAAATTAACCTGCCATTGTCGGTCTTATTTGGATTTCCGATATAGGCTATCGCTTTAGCTTCAGTAGTTCTGATCGGAAATATCTTTGTTGTTGCAATAACAACTCCACTCCTTTCTGCAATTCGGCTAAATCTTCCTGATAAAAGTTGCCTGTAGAATTTACACGAACGGCAATCTGATTGATATTACTTGCTGCCGAAGCAATACACCTGTAAATCTGATTCAGCCGTTCTTCATCCAGACGGATAACTGCTCCATCAATCAGCAATTTTCTCATCAGTTGACTTTTAGAATTACAGTTGCTTGAAATACATTTCTTTTCAAGCAACTCTCTTTCTTCATTGCTCAGTCTGATTTGAAGATACTGCTCTCGTTTTTTTCGTTCCATTTGAAACCTCCTGTGTTTCATTTTTCGGGTTTTAGGGTGTCCCTAACAAGCGTTGTAACCTGTGCACTTTTTCAAAAAGTGTCATGACAGGTTACCGAGCTTGCTGGGATTGAGAAACTGTCTTATCAGGCAGTTTCGATTTTGCACAAATGTGCAATTGTTTCTTCTCTCTTGAGGAGAATTCTGAGCGTAGCGAAATTCTTTTTTATTCGTGAAAAAATCTCCCTATAATACACCCGTTAAAAACAGCATTTGTCAACCTTGTTTTGAAAAAAATATTTTGTAAAAAAATAGTGAACGTGTTCTCTGAATAGTGAAATACTGTATTATTACAAATTGAAAATAAAGCTGTGATGTGGTATAATTTTTAATAGGATTGTTGGAATTGATCTTGCCAAAATTTAATAATGAAAGGAGTATCGTGTCCGGTAATACGATGAAGGTAAGCGGGTTTTATCATTTATTGTATATTGGCACACCTCCTTTCCAGCAATCTGAAAAAGGAAAATATTCATGTATTGCTGCATGATTTGCAGCTTATTTCACAATGCCTGAAAACTTTATCGGTTACAGGCACCGCAAATCAAAATGGGTAAAAAAGAAACTGAAAAGACTGTTTTATCTCCAAAACAGTGGAATATTGTTCTCGCTGATGATTATGTTTCTCTTTCCAAAGGGGAAATATTTGCATCGGTTTTTAGAAGGTATTTGGTGGATACAAAATTAATGTATGAACTGAATCAGAGTAAAATTGCTGAAATCACTGGAATTGAAAGTTCTACTATCACCAAGTATAAGACGGGTTCCAGAAAGCCAACTTTGACAGCAATTATTTTATTGAGCCTTGCTATGCGTCTGACTCCGGAAAGAAGCCAGTATTTGTTGTTTACAGCTGGCTATCAGCTGAACGATTCGCAGGAACATAGAATTTACAGATTGTTTCTGGATGGGTGTGCTTTTGGTGAAGAATACAGCATTGAAAACTGCAATCTGATGTTGTTGAAAAATGGATTTTATAAGCTTAAAAGCTAATGATTTCAAAAGAAGTATATAGAAAAACAGCATCTGTTTCCATATGGATTCAGATGCTGTTTTTCATTCTTTTTTGTAAACATATCTTAAATTTTTGCGATTTTCGCCAAGAAGTAACAAGATAAATTACAGCAGCAATTCTTCATAGTCTAGAAAAATAGACTTTTTTAATTTTTGCAAGAGATAATTGACTGAAATTTTGTTGGCAAATTTGTCATTTTACTTTTGTAGAATAACCAGATATAATAGAAGCAGTGATAGCAAAACACTCAGCTGAAAACAGTTGTCTCAGAGGTTTTGACATCACATTCAATCTTACTGAGAGAGATTGATTATCAGGATAGAACAGATATACTGTTGTGCAGTTATCTTTTTGTCTGCTCAGAAAGGTTGAATTATGATGGGTAAAAAACATTTTTATTTGAAGTTGGATCCCTCAGTTTCGGACGAAATTGAGAGACAGTATAACCGAATTGTCAGAAATGAGGAATATCTGCTTGAGAAAGATGCTCTTGGAAGTGCATATTTCTTTGGGAACGAGTCTGATCTCTGTAAATGCAATATCATGGCTTGTATTGCTCGTGATACAAAAGAAAAGGCTGATGCAGAAGAATATCAATTGAATTTGGAACTTCTCCAAAAAGCCCTCTCAAAACTAAAAGAAGAACATCCTTTGGAATATGCTGTGATTATGAGTTATTACTTTTCAGAAACCAATAAAACTATGAGAGAAATCGGAGAAGAAAGGAATATCTCAAAACAAGCGGTTAACAATGCTTTGAAACGTGCCTATGCACACTTAAAAGAATATATCATTTTGTACAAATCAGAATCTTGAAATTTGTGCAGTGATACAAATTTTATCAATTATCAAAATTATTTTTCCCAAGTGACGTTGACAAACGGCATTTTTTACGGGTGTATTATAGGGAGGGAATATTCTGCCCTTTTGCAGAAACAAAATTCTTCCTATTGCATCTTGAAAACTGAATAACAGAAACGCAAAGTAATTGTAAAATAGGAGTATTAAGCTATGCCGAAAAAAGATCTATATATCAGGGCATATAAAATAATGTTTGCAGAGTATCCTGATGTCGTAAACGTAAAAGAAGTGAGCAGAATGCTTGGTATTGGAAGAGACAAGGTTTATAAACTTGTGAAAACCGGTGAAATTCAGAAAATACCTTGTACTCGTTCAATAAAAGTACCAAAAGCAAATGTCATTGAATACATTCTCCGGTGCATTTAGCCGAATGTGTTATTTTAAATAATAAATTTGTAGAACTCGCTTGAAATTACAGATTTACTGCGCTATAATAATAAGGTCAGCAGCAGACTTCTGCCACGAGCTACAATCAGGAGGTAGTGACTATGGTGGCGAATCTGCCCTTTAATTACAAAGTTTACGCAAAGAAAGGAAAACTCTATGTAGTAATAAGTTACAAAGATAGCAACGGCAAGTACAAGAAGAAGTGGATAAGGACTGGTCTTGATGAAGGAACCAAGAAAAAAGAGGTCAATACGGTAGCTGATCAAATCGCTGCTGAATACTACAGTTCTATGAGACTGGAAGGAAATGTAATTGATGCAAGTATATCAATACCGTCAACCTCATCGGCAACAATTGCTGCTGCAAACGCAGGAAAAGATCTCATCAGCTTTTTTGATTTTATAGACAAATGGCTTGAGTATAAAAAACCGAGAGTTTCAAAACTCACATATCAGTGTTATTGCAGTGGTATAAAAGATGTAAAATCTTTTTTTGCAGGAAAAGAACTGTATATTCAGAATATCAAACCACTTGATATTCAGGAATATTATAACAGTATTATTCGAAGAGGATGCCAAAACTCAACTGTGAAAAACAGACATCTTTGTCTGCATAATGTTTTTGAGTATGCTGTAAGGCTGGATCTCATTCCGTTCAATCCGACAACTAAAATTGAACTGCCTAAAGTAAAAAAACATGAAGCAACATTCTACAGTAAAAGTGAATTGGACAGCTTATTTAAGGCGTTTTTGGGTGATCGTATGGAACTTGTGGTTCACATAGCAGCGTACTACGGTTTGAGGCGAAGTGAGATTCTTGGTTTACAATGGGATGCGATTAGCTTTGAGCAAAAAACACTTACTGTATGCAGAAAGGTTATTACTTGCTTGGACGAAAATGGAACGTATAAAACTATTTGTGAAGAAGAACTCAAAACAAACGCAACCAGAAGGACACTTCCGTTAATTCCGCATATAGAAAAAATGCTGTTAAGAAAAAAAGAATCACAGGAACATTTTAAGAAGCTTCTTCGTAATGGGTACTGTAAAGACTATCTTAACTTCATTTGTACAGATGACTTTGGAATGCTTATAAAGCCAGAATATGTTACAACTCATTTTAAGTATGTAATTTCTAAAAACAAATTACGGCACCTTAGATTTCATGATCTCAGGCATACTTGTGCCAGTTTACTTTTGGCAAATCACATTCCGCTTAAATCAATTCAAGATTGGTTAGGTCATGCGAATTTTGAGACTACAGCAAACATTTATTCACATCTTGATTTTAGTTCAAGAGTGGAATCAGCAGATATGATTACAGGTGTGCTTGGCGATACTGAATCCAGTTTTACACGAGACGCAGAACTGGTAAAGCATTCAAAAAGAGGTAGAAAACCAAAAAGTAATTGAATGTCAACACACCAAATTCAAGCCAAAGAAGTTCTACGAAAAATAGTAGAACTTTTACGAAGTTCAGAAAATGCCTTAACTTGTTTGTAGAACAATTAGTAGAATTCATAATTGAATTTGGCTATATTTGTTCTATTGATCAGAGAAATCATGTTGATAAAACCGCAGTTTTACGGGGATTTTTCGACATTTTGAATCAGTATTTTAATTGAAGGTATTGAAGTAACGCTTATTATATGCTATAATAAAAGCACCCGAAAATCTCACGGGCAATATATCAGAAACAGAATTTCAAGGAGGAACATACCATGCCCCATATTACGATCAAAATGCTCA
>OGPG01000110.1_pt1 | contig 75837 bp, 61 predicted proteins | sample 1552851 | NCBI WGS metagenome assembly OGPG01 (sample SAMEA2579909, study PRJEB22360) | human gut metagenome | biome: human gut; feature: human-associated habitat; material: faeces | place: Denmark | collected 2008/2010 | reverse complement strand
TTTGTCTGCAACTGGCGTCTTGGTCTGATCAGCCTGATTCCTGCCGTATTCGCATTCCTTATCATGGGTACGATGATGATGGGACCGAAGATGGCAGAGGATATGAAGCAGTATCAGAACTCGCTGGAGACAATGTCCTCCGAGGCGGTAGAGTATGTGCGAGGCGTACCGGTCTTAAAGACATTTGGACAGACAATCTTCTCATTCAAACGGTTTAAGGCAGCCATCGATGAATATGAGAAATGGACAATCGATTATACGAAATCCATGATGATTCCGATGATCGGATTTACCGTATTCTGTAATGGTATTTTCGCCGCATTGATCGTAGCCGCTTATACATTAGGTGGAAATACGGTCACAGACAAATTTGTATTGAATCTGATCTTCTACATATTGGTGACTTCGGTACTCACAACAACGCTGATGAAGGTTGCGTATGCAGGCGAATCACAGATGCTTGTCGAGGATGCATTGAACCGAATGGACGAGGTATTAAATGCGAAGGAACTTCCGGAGGCAGCAAATAAGCAGACATCGAAGGATGCATCCATCGCGTTGAAGGACGTGACATTTGCTTACGATGAGGCAAAGGCAAATGCGATCGACGGCATCACGCTTTCCGTCAAGGCAGGTTCCCATATCGCGTTTGTTGGTCCGTCCGGTGGTGGTAAGACGACGCTTGCATCGCTGATCGCAAGATTCTGGGATGTCAAGAGTGGCAGCATCGAGATCGGTGGTGTGGATGTGAAGAACATTGACAGCAAGGAGCTGATGAATCACTTGTCGTATGTATTTCAGGATAGTAAGCTGCTTAAGACCTCCATTCTGGAAAATGTTCGTATGGGCAGACCGGATGCGACGGACGCCGAGGTAATGGAAGCGCTGGAGAAGGCGCAGTGCAGCGACATCATCGGGAAGCTTCCGGGCGGTGTGAACACGGTGATCGGCTCAAAGGGAACGTATGTATCCGGTGGTGAGATGCAGCGTCTGTCGATCGCACGGGCATTCCTTAAGAATGCGCAAATCCTGATCTTAGATGAGGCGACCGCATTTGCTGATCCGGACAATGAGAGACAGGTGCAGCGCGCATTTGAGAATCTGTCCAAGGATAAGACAGTAATCATGATCGCACATCGTCTGTCGACGGTGACAAATGCGGATCAGATCTACGTATTGAAGGACGGAAAGATTGCAGAGTCCGGTACACATGATGCGCTGGCAGCCAAGGACGGCATCTACACACATATGTGGAACGAATATAACAAGTCCGTGAACTGGCAGGTAGGAAAGGCAGGTGCAACCGCATGATCGAGAAATTGAAACATAAATACGCACTGTCCGAAAACGGTGCAAAGAACATGATAAAAGCGTTTGTGGCAGTCACAATCGCGAACCTTGTGCTGATGCTGCCGGTTGGGCTTCTGTATCAGCTTACCTCGTATCTGCTTGATGGCAAGGTGCCAAAGGATAAGCTTGGATTCTTCATCGGCGGAATCGTCGTAGTATTTTTACTTGTAGCAGTTACAACTTATTTCCAATATAACGCAACCTTCTTTTCCACCTATGTCGAAAGTGGTGTGCGTAGACGTGCACTTGCTGAGAAGCTTCGCCGCCTGCCACTTTCCTTCTTCGGGAAGAAGGATCTGTCCGATCTGACGAATACGATCATGTCAGACTGTGCATTGCTCGAGACAGGAAGCTCCCACTGGATTCCGGAGCTGATCGGTTCGATGATCTCCACAACGATTATTGTAATTGGATTGTTGTTCTTCAACTGGAAGATGGCACTTGCCGCTGTATGGGTGATGCCGATTGCATTTATCATCGTACTGACTTCGAGAAAAGGTCTGAAGTCTGTACAGAAGAAGACAATGACATATAAGCTTTCCTGTCTTGATGGAATTCAGGAGGGACTGGAGACGATCCGTGACCTGCGTTCAAACAACATGACAGAGACGTACATGGAAGGCTTGAACAAGAAGATCAAAGCCGTAGAGAAAAATGCCATCGTGCTGGAATTTAAGAATGCAGCTTATGTATGTTCCGCACAGATGATCCTGAAGCTCGGCATTGGAACGGTTGCATTGGTTGGTAGTATCCTGCTTGTAAATGGAAAGATCAATGTACTGACATTGTTCGTTTTCCTGCTTGTTGTAACAAGAATGTATGAGCCTTTGCAGATTGCATTGCAGAACCTGTCCGCTCTGATCAGTCTGGAGCCAAGCTGTGAGCGTATGGATGAGATCCTGTCACACGAAGAGCAGACCGGTGCAGAGACACTGACGAACAAGGGTTATGATATCGTATTTGACCACGTTGCATTTGCCTATGACAGTGGCGAGCAGGTGCTCTCCGATGTCAGCTTCACAGCAAAGCAGGGGCAGGTAACAGCCCTGATCGGACCATCCGGTGGTGGTAAGACGACTGTATCGAGACTGGCGGCAAGATTCTGGGATATCCAGAAGGGTACTGTCACGGTCGGAGGCATGGATGTATCGAAGATCGAGCCGGAGAAATTGCTTTCCCTGTATTCCATCGTGTTCCAGGATGTAACACTCTTCAACAACACGGTTATGGAGAACATCCGGATCGGTCGCAAGGATGCAACGGACGAGGAAGTTATGGCAGCAGCCAGGCTTGCAAACTGTACGGACTTTATCGAGAAATTACCGGACAAATGGAACACCATGATCGGGGAAAATGGTTCCGAATTATCCGGTGGTGAGCGGCAGAGAATCTCCATCGCGCGTGCATTCTTAAAGGACGCACCAATCATCCTGATGGATGAGGCAACCGCTTCTCTGGATGTGGATAATGAGTCCGTGATTCAGGAGTCCATCTCCAAGCTGATCCGGAACAAGACAGTTCTGATTATTGCACACCGTATGCGTACGGTCGATGGGGTTGACCAGATCATTGTATTAAAGGATGGCGTGGTAGCTGAGCAGGGAACACCGTCAGCGTTGAAGGAGAAGAATGGTATCTATAAGCATATGGTCGATGTGCAGTTAGAGAGCGAACAGTGGAAATATAACCAGGTATAAAACTGCCGGACAGGAACTATGAAGGAGAAGTCCGCAGCGTGGTCGGAAAGAATCGCGTTGCGGGCTTTTACTATCGTTGTAAAATACTGGAAGCACATATAAAATTGTGCTAAAATGAGCATTGCGACGGCTGCGCCTGCGCAAGCCGGCATAGTGCGGAAAAACACATATAAAATACAGGAAGAGGAGATAAATACCGGAGATGGAAGTTGTATCAAAAGGCGAATTTAACACCTGGGAACGAGAGAAACAGGTACAGTACATAAAAGACGTGATTGGAGAAGACTGTGTATTTGAGCAGGAGACAGAGGGTCAGAAAAAACTGTTACTCTATGGAAAAGTAAAGATTGAGGAATGGGCAAGCGAGATGGGAACACGTAGAAGTGTACGAATATATCCGTATTCACCATCGAAGGATAAGGTGATCACGCGTGCGCTGCTTGAGGGGATGGAAGGTATCGCCTATCTGGGAAGTACGATAAAAGGAAAAGCTATCCGGTTAGAAGATTCCACAATTTATATATTTGAACTTTGTCTGGAGCATGTCGAAGATGAAGATCGGAGATGGCCGGTTATTTGCCGGTTCTATGATGATTTTGGAAATCTCGAGGCGTTGAACGACCAGATCAATAAGCTTCGTGCGCAGATTGCGGATGCAGAAACGAAGAGCCAGGAGCTTACAACGAAGCTGCAAGAGCAACAAACGAACTTCCAGCGGATTGAGGCTGCGATGGAGAAAAGACGGCACGATCTGGATCTGGAATATGAGCAGAAGAAAGCGGAAGCACAGGGCAACTATGAGAAGCTTGCCGCATCCCTGGAACAAAAGGTTCAGGCGATGCAGCGGATCGCCAGAAAGTATGGTCTGCCAATGGAGGAAATATTACCAGAGGAAACAGAGAAAGAAGCGGTTGTCAGCCTGGGAGCAAAAGAACTTACTGATTATGTCTGGAGCTATCTGTGGCGGAGAAAGAGACTCCAGTATGATCGATCTGTGGTTGCACGGTTTCTTGATAGTCTGCACACGGAACAGCTTACGATCCTTTGGGGAGAACCGGGCTCTGGAAAGACGTCTCTTCCACAGGCAGTTGCGGAGGCAATTGGTGCAGAATGCAGACCAGTTGCAGTGCAGCCTAGCTGGTCGGATAACCATGATCTGTTAGGGTATTACAATGCGCTGGAAGACCGGTATATTTCGACACCATTTCTGGAGAGTCTGGTCGAGGCGAACCAGCATCCCGACAAATTGTATCTTGTTGTTTTGGATGAAATGAATCTTGCGCATGTGGAGTACTATTTCTCAGAAGTGTTAAGCGCGATGACGCGGGATGACCGGACACTGACTTTGTATGGACAGACACAGAATGCGAATCTCATGCGTCTGCTGGAGCTTGATGAGCAGGGTATTACAGCCGAAAACTGCAAAGAGGCGAAGGATATCTGCATGAAACAGTTATATCCGGGGAAGTTTCGGATTCCAGATAATGTGCGCTTTATTGGAACCATCAATATGGATGAGACAACCAAGAGTTTAAGCCCGAAAGTGGTAGATAGAAGCTATGCGATTCGTGTAGGAGTATTGCAAAATCAGGAAAAAGAAAAATTGCAGGCTGAAGTGGATGCACTTCCGAAACAGGAAATATGTACAATTTCGGTAGATAGTTTCCTGCCTCTGAATCCAACTTCTTTGTCAGAGGACGAGAAACTGGGAATTGTGTCAAAGAGGAAGGAAGTTCAGGAAATAATTGACTTGTTCCAGGATATCTGTACGATATCCAATCGGTTTTATCATTATATGGATCAGATTCTTTGTTGGAATCCGAATGTGGATATCGATTGGTTGATCTTCGACAAGATATTATCTGCGGTTCGGATTGACAGGAACAATGTGAAGGAAGCTGAGAAACTGGTAGTGGAGCTTGAGACTAGGGAATATCCGTCTGCGAAGGAAAAACTTCTTGCGATGATTGCAGATGTAAATGGCGAGCTGGTTGAAGAAAGCTATTACTGGAGATAAGACATGATAGAAATCAAACTTGGAAATGCACAATATAATTTTCGCGCAATGGATAAGAAGGGCATCGCTCCAATCCGTCGGGTACGATTTTCAGAGTTCAATGAAAAACAGAAGATTGCATTAGAGGAGCTTGGCGTACAGCTTGGACCTTTTCAGCCAGGTGAGGAGACGAAGGTTGTTTTGTGTTCCCATCTGCGTACAAAGAAGCGGGATGGTGAGGATGCAGAATGGCTTTATGAGAATGCAGATCTTATTATATGCGTGACGAAGGAAGATCGGGAACGTGTGTCTGCGGTAATGCTTGGCGAGGAGACGGCATACCAGAAATTTGAGGATAAAGAGGCGGATTATTATGTTCCTCCAAGACATTGGAAGTCCATAAGAGGCAGATATCAGGATGTAGACAGCAGCCACTATACCGTTGCAGGAACGGAGCGGGTTTATGTCTGTTACAAAAATGGTACGAGGGATACAATCAGGGTCAAAAGTTTGCCGTCGATTGAGGAGCAGGATTATCAGGCGATGATTAATGAGCTGTATGCGATATCAAGTGAATTGCTGATGGATACCGGGTCACATACCAAAGTTTCTATTGAAAATGTTCAGCATAATCAGCTTCGGAACATGCAGAATCTTGTCTCTCAGATTGAGACTACATGGAGGCGGCTGCATGGAAATATGGAGCGGGATCTGACTACGGAATATGTGAAGATGCCGGTTCACCGGATTAAGAATATGACGGTCAAAAGTCTGCTCGAATACCGGTTTACCGGGAATCCGGATGTGCATGCTGTCAAATATAAGGAGACGCGTAATATCTATGAAAACCGGATGATCGTGCAGTTCTTTCATCGGATAGAATCCTATCTGAGACGGCAGAAAGCAAGTGCGTTGCAAAGTATTATGCATGCGGAATTCGGGTATCTGGATGATTTTCAAGAGGAAGACAGCATTTCGGATAAAGAGACGCTGAAGAAAATCAAGAAGGCAATGCGCATTTGGCAGTTTGATACGGTAAAGAGGGAACTGTTCACGAATACGGTCAATGATACAGAGCGGTATCCGATGCAAAATGGCGAGGAAGTCGTTCAAAAAGATGATTTTTTATTTTCACTTGTATGGTGGAAACATCAGCAGGCTCCAGCGTGGAATGTATATCACAAGAACTTTGCGGACACATCTGCAATCCATGATATAGATGGGCAATCGGTATGTCTGACAGATCTCGCTCTGAATAAATATGATATTGCATCCCAATATGCGGTATACAGTGCATTGACCCGGAGTCAGGATGAATTCCAGCGAACGGACATCCGGGTGAGGATGAAGAATTATAAGCTGCTTCGATTTTTATACTATGTTGTATCTGAGGCGCGTCGGGATGCGGCAAGCAGAAATTTAAAGAATGGCAGTGACTGGGTACGTTTTGATATAAATGGAAGTGTGGAATTGGTAGATTCTGTCAAATCTGCGAGGATGGACAAACATGAATTACACATATATATTTCCAAGATCAACACGATTACAGTCAGGGAGAAAAATGTAAGGGAAACGATGAGATTTACCTACTCCGAGCAGGAGGATTATCTTGAATACGGACCAGAGATTGCGAAGATTCTGTTAAGGAATCTTGCACAGAAGGAAAGCGGCTGGGGAGCAAATGCTTTATCTATCGGACAAATGGTACTCGCGATCGAGGAAGGGGAGAAGCGGCAGCGCCGACAGGAACAGTCCACGGAACTTATGAAACAGGTGGAACAGGAGTGGAATGTACTGATTCAACGGATGAAGAGACTTTGCAGAGCGAAAGAGCTTTCTCATATCCCGGGAACCCGGGAGAGCCTTCGATGTACAAATATCTTTGCATCAAATCCAAAGTACCATGCCATGTACCAGTTGATGAAACATGCGAGTGAATTTGATCAGGAAATTTATTACAATGAGACCGATGATATTCCAATTCTGAAATTAGAGCAGTTGTATGAACGCTGGTGTTTGGTAAAGCTGGTGCATATCTTTGTGGTTGATTATGGATTCGAATTTTTGAATGATGAGGGGAAAGGGTATGGAGATTCCCCTCAAAAACAATTGTACAAATATATTAATCAACTGTTGAAAAAAGGAGATTTCAAGGATTCGGTGTTCCATCTGAAAGGACATTTGTATGATGCATCCAGAAATATAGTAGCAGATGAGATGCAGGTAGATATCTACTATAACCATGAATTTATTCTTGGCGATACTGTGGACTGGCAGGAAGAGGTTATCCCGGAAGGTGGAAGACCAAAGCAGAAACTGGCACCGGATTTTTATGTGGAAATGACCTATCGCGGACAGACAAAGCATTTTTGCCTTGATGCAAAATACCGATCACGGAATAGCTTAACTGGAGAGGATGGAACCAGACGCTGGTATTCTGATCTTATGACAGTCGCTTTGCAGAAATACATTGTGGAACTGTCACAGGTACAGCCAATCGATGGTTCATTTATTCTCCATAGCAATGCATATAGTTGTACCGACAAATGGGAGTATCAGGATCGAAATCCACACGCCTATTGTGGACAGAGTCTGGATTCCTTGTGGCAGGAATACAGTGCATATCTGAAAGGAAAAACCGCTGATGACAGAGATTTGTTGATATCAGAGCGTGCACGGAAGTTTTTCACGGAAAATGCGCAGAAAAATCCAGATCAGCAGGCTGCAAACCCACAGAAAGAGGAGTATCACTATGTGAATGATAACCGAATCGGGTCTTATTATCTTCTCCCTGGAAAAGATATTTACCTGCGTGTCTGGATCACGATGGTCATGGAGCATTATTTTGGAATTTATGATGCTATGTGCTGGGACTGTGGACATAAAGTAAAGGTGGAGAATATTGAGACGATGGTTTCAGGAGGCGCGAATATGGATCACTATGTGGTGACCTGTCCTGCGTGTGGAACGGCATGGGTGCGGAATTTCTGTTCCAATGAAACCTGCCGGAGACCAATCGGAAAACATATTATCAATTATTATGGAATGGCAGCAGGAAATAATAAATGGAATCGAGTGTGCCCGGAATGCCATGCAGGGTGGAGATTAATCGCGCGATAATTTGTTTGTGTAAGTCATAACCACATCTGGGAAGGCTGTAGATTAAAGAAAAGTGGAGGAACGTTTACATGCGTTATTACATTGCAGACCTGCATTTCTGCCATGAAAATCTGAATACCCGTATGGACTGCCGTGGTTTTGAGAGCGGCGAAGCCATGAATGAATATATGATCGCACAGTGGAATTCGCGTGTGCGTAAGCGTGATGAGGTTGTGATCTTAGGGGATTTCTGCATCTCCAAGAAGGGGGAAATTGCGAATGCCATTCTCGAACGTTTAAATGGCAGGAAGTACCTGATCCTCGGGAACCATGATTATTTTGCGGCAAATAAGCAATTTGATCCATCGCATTTTGAGTGGATCACGCATTACAGGGAAATCAATGATAACAACCGCAAGGTAATCCTGTGTCATTATCCGGTCATGTGCTACAACGGACAGTACCGCCGGAATGCGAAGGGGGAACCGAAGACATACATGCTGTATGGACATGTGCATAATACATATGACGAGTATCTGATCAATGAATTCCAGAATCAGACACGCACCTGCACACGCCCGGTGCTTGGAAAAGCCGGCACGGAAGAAACGGTTTCCATTCCGTGCCAGATGATTAATTGTTTTTGTATGTTTTCTGATTATGTCCCGCTCACGCTCGATGAATGGATTGAAGTGGACCGGAAGCGGCGGGCAAGCATGAAGCGGGAAGACTTTTGTTAAGATTTCTTTCCGGAAGCGGACTCCATTCGGCTGTAACGGAAGTCACAGCAGGATGCACCTTCGGCAATCGTCTGTGTCCGGACTAGGCGCATATGCATCATGTCGGCAAGCACATAGTCCATGCGGCAGAGATATTTGGCAAGTTCGAAACAGCCCTCATCCCGGCACAGACTGCAGATGCCGCATGTATGATAATCATAGCCAAGCTCGAAATCATCATTCGCGCCGCCTTCTAAGATGTCAACCACCCAGTCATTTTCGTATTTCCGTTTATGGGAGTCAGCAGACCACTTTTTCCGGGCTGGAAGCTTCTTCACATCGAGATAGCTGTCTGCATTTCCTACGACCTTGTGGAACAACTGATTGGCGGAAAGTCCATCCTTGTATAGGGCATAACATTCCTCCGGGGATAAGGTTGTGTTCCGGTTTAATGCGATGAAATATGCGCCCATGCAGTAGGAACTCATCAGCCGGGATTTGCCGATATCCTTGGCGCGCGTCAGGATGGCACGGTAATCCTGTTTGATCGCCTTGCTGTCAATCTGCAAATGATGTCTTTTTGCCTGCTTCATGCAGGAGCTGTGATAAAAATATCCAAATAATTTCTGTGAGAATCCGTACTTCAACTAAATCATCCTTTCTTGGCAAAATCTATCTCAATGATTTGGCACATCTTGGACTTGTAATCCAAGCGTCGCTTCGATGCCGTGCATCAGCACATCCATCGCCTCTAAAAATGCCTGCTTCATTTCTTCGGTGAAGCCATCCTTGCTGGTATCATCGGCAATCATCTCACAGATCATCGAGAACTCAGACAACGACAGCATGTAACATGTTTTCTCAGATAGTTGATTCTTCGCAAGTCCACGCACATATAATTCATGATAAAAGCGTGTTGCGAATTCATTGCATTGCGCGATATAAACTTTGCGGAAGTTCCGGATATAGGTGCCGGAATCATTCTTTAACAGCATGTGGAAGAGCTGCATATCATCCTCTAACAGCTCGAAAGTCCGGATGGATATGCGGGAATAGAATACCTGCATCAGCTGCTCGTCGGACATCGCCGAAAAGTCAATATCCAGCATGGACTCACTCAGTGCCATCAGCTTATTTCCGCTCTCTGCGAATATTTCGCCGAACATTTCTTCCTTCCCTGAAAAATGCTTGTATATCGCACCGGGGGTAATGCCCGCCCGCGCAGCGATCTTTCGCATGGACGCTTCCTGATAGCCGCATTCCAAGAAAATCTCTTTCGCACTTTGTAAAATTGTCGCTCTGGTTGCTTTTGTGCTCTCGCGCATAATTGTACTCCTTTTGGTAAACACTGTTTACTTTATAGCACAGGAGGCGGGGAAATGCAAGGGGGAATGTTGAGATGAAGGGAAAATAATCAATTCTATTAAATTCAAAATCAAAAATTTTATTTTTATCATCCGCACAATTATGATAGAATTAAGCGTAAGTGAATTATAACAGAAGCGACGAATGAGGGAGGATATAAAAATGGCAGAAGGAAAAGATTTATTGCAGGTACTATGGAGTGGGGCAGATGTACTGCGTGGAAAGATGGACGCCAATGAGTACAAGACATACTTGCTTGGATTGGTTTTCTATAAATACTTATCAGATTCGTATCTATCAAAAGTGTATGATCTGCTGAATGATGCAAAGCCGGATAGTCTGGAAGAGGCACAGACAGCCTATGAAGAAATTATGGAAAGCGAAGATGCAGAGGAGCTGCTGGAGGAACTGAAAGAATCTTTGCATTATACATTGGATCCGGACATGACCTATGTCAGCATTTTAAAGGATGCGAAAAACAATGCATTTAATCGAGAGAAATTACAGGCAGCATTTAATCGGATTGAAGAGTCTGATGAACTGTTTCATGGACTTTTTGCGGATGTAGATCTGTATTCAAATCGATTGGGAACCGGAGATCAGAAGCAGAGCGCAACGATTGCAGAAGTAATTAAGGTGTTGGACGATGCAGATCTGATTCATACCGAGGGCGATGTACTGGGAAATGCATATGAGTATCTGATCGGTCAGTTTGCTTCGGAAACGGGAAAGAAAGCAGGAGAATTCTATACACCACATGGACCGGCGCAGATCTTATGCCGGATCGCGATGGCCGGACAGGAAAATAAAAAAGGACTACAGGTATATGATCCATGTATGGGTTCCGGTTCTTTGATGCTTAGCTGTAGAAATTATTCCACAGAACCAGACTTTATTAAATATTACGGACAGGAACTGATGCCATCCACATACAACCTTGCTCGTATGAATATGTTCCTGCATGGCGTACTGCCAGAGAATCAGCATCTGCGAAATGGAGATACCTTGGATGCAGACTGGCCAACCGATGAAGAAACAGAGTTTGATGCAGTTACGATGAATCCACCTTATTCTGCAAATTGGTCGGCAGCAGAAGGCTTCAAACAGGATGAACGATTTATGGATTATGGTGGAAAGCTGGCACCGAAATCAAAGGCGGATTATGCATTTTTGTTACATGGTTTTTATCATCTGAAACAGACAGGAACTATGGCAATCGTGTTGCCACATGGTGTGTTGTTCCGTGGAGCAGCAGAGGGAAGCATAAGGAGGACATTGCTGGAAAATGGTTCGATCTATGCGGTGATTGGTCTGCCATCGAACATGTTCTACAATACGTCGATTCCTACCTGTATTATCGTGCTGAAGAAGCACCGCGAAGGGCGAGATGTGTTATTTATTGATGCATCCAAATTGTTCGAAAAAGAGAAAAAGCAAAATGTGATGAAAGAGGAACATATCGATCATGTTCTGGAATTATACAATAATCGTAAGACGGTGGAGAAAGAAGCATATCTCGCATCTTATGATGACATTGTGGCAAATGATTTTAATTTGAACATCCCAAGATATGTGGATACAACGGAAGAAGAGGAAGAAATCGACTTAAAGGCATTGACACAGAGTATGCGCGAGACAGACAAGCAGATCAAAGAGGAAAATGCAGCGTTAGTCGGAATGATGAAAGAGCTGACCTTCCAGGATGATGCGACGAAAGAGGCTGTCGAGGCGTTTATTCGTGTGCTTGAGGAGGTGTAAAATATGAATACACCGAAGATTCGATTTAAGGGATTCAAAGACGATTGGGAACATCGTAAGTTTGGAGATATAGTTCAAACAAGACGTGGTTTAACATATAAGCCAACAGATATAGAAGAAAGTGGTATTAGAGTTTTACGCTCTTCCAATATTGATGAGGATACTTTTGTTTATGGCGATGATGATGTATTTGTTAATCCAAATGCAGTTAATATTGAACCAGTAAGAAAGAATGACATATTAATTACATCTGCAAATGGTTCTTCAAGATTGGTTGGAAAACATACGTTAATTAAAGAAATACTTGACAATTCTGCTGTTCATGGTGGGTTTATGCTTCTGGGTAGAACTAAGAATTATGATTTTGTGAATGCATCAATGAGTTCTTCTTGGTACACAAGATTTATCAGTGTTTTTGTGGCTGGAGGAAATGGAACTATTGGTAATCTAAATAAAAATGATTTAGATGAACAGATTATTTTGGTACCTGATGGTGATGATGAACAAATAAAAATCGGTGAATATTTTGCCAACCTTGACCACCTCATCACTCTTCATCAGCGTAAGTGTGACGAAACAAAACAACTCAAAAAATTTATGCTGCAAAAAATGTTCCCGAAAAATGGTGAGAAAAATCCAGAAATTCGATTTGAAGGATTTACGGACGATTGGGAACAGCGTAAGTTGGGGAACTATATAATTGAATACCAAAAAGTTACAAATCAAAATAATCAATACCCTGTTTTAACATCTTCAAGAAAAGGTATTTTTTTACAAACGGACTATTATTCGGGAAATCAAGTCGCTTCAGATGATAATACTGGATATAATATTGTGCCATATGGATATTTTACATATCGTCATATGTCTGATGATGAAATATTTCATTTTAATATAAATGATATTGTAGAAAATGGCATAGTTAGTACACTTTATCCGGTTTTTACAACAACTGATTATTTAGATTCTCGATATTTACAATATCAATTAAACTATGGTCAGGAATTTGCAAAGTTTGCAGTATTACAAAAGCAAGGTGGTTCTAGAACTTATATGTATTTGAACAAGTTGAAGACCCTGCATCTCACAATGCCCAAAACTATTGATGAGCAGAAGCAGATTTCCGGCTATTTTATGAAATTGGATCACCTCATCACTCTTCATCAACGTAAGTGTGAAAAACTAAAAGAATTGAAACAATACATGTTACAGAATATGTTTGTTTAATATACAAACACTATTTTTTAGAAGCTATTCCTTGCAAAACTGTATTATATACATTTTTTCTTTATATAGTATAATTAAAGCATTGAACAGACAATATTGTCTGAAGTGGAGGTGGGTAGTCTATGGCAGAAAGCCAGAATATTGAATATAAAGAATCCTGGCGGGATGAGTATTTGAAATGGATATGCGGATTTGCAAATGCTCAGGGTGGCACTATTTATATCGGAATTGATGATGCGGGCAATGTTGTTGGCGTGGAAAATGCAAAAAAACTTCTGGAGGATATTCCGAATAAAATCCAGTCTGGACTTGGCATTGTAGCTGATGTAAATAAGCTAACGAAGGATGGGAAAGACTATTTGGAGATCCGGGTTAAGCCAAGTGCTTTCCCTATCAGTTATCATGGAGAATTCCATTATCGAAGTGGGGCGACGAAGCAACAACTTACTGGAATTGCGTTGTCAGAGTTTATAACAAGAAAAACAGGTATTCACTGGGAAGATGCCATTGTTGATGATATAACGGTAGAAGATCTGGATGATGAAAGTTTTAAGATTTTTCGCAGAGAGGCTTTGCGTAAAAATAGGATGACGGAGGCAGAATTGAATGTTTCGAATGAGGAACTGCTTCAAAAATTGCATTTGATGAAGAATGGAAGCCTGAAAAGATCTGCCGTGCTGCTTTTTTATCATGATCCTAGTGTGGTTCAGGTTGGAAGTTTTGTTAAGGTGGGAAAGTTTGATGAAAAGGATCTTGTTGTATACCATAATGACCTTGATGAGTCTCTAATTGTCAATGCATACAAAGTAGTTGATCTGATTTTTCAGATGTATCTGAAGGCGAAGATTAGTTACGATCATGATATTCGTGTAGAGGATTACCCCTTTGCGAGAGAGGCTGTTCGAGAGGCTATCTATAATGCTATAGCACACAACTGTTATATGTATGGAACTCCAATCCAGATAAAGATTATGGAAGATGAAATGACAATCAGCAATCGTTGTATACTTCCTGAAAATTGGACTGTTGAAACATTGATGGGAAAACATGATTCAATTCCATATAATCCGGAGATTGCAAACGTTTTTTATCGTGCTGGATTTATTGAAAATTGGGGACAGGGAATTCAAAAAATCTGTGATGGATGTAAGGAAATAGGAGCAGAGCTTCCTGTGTATGAGCTAACGGGAACGACATTGAGGATACGTTTCAAGGCACTGAAAAAAGCCTTAATAGATCAACCCAAAGATCCAAAGGATCAGGCTGATACTTTGGCTGATACTTTGCCGGATAGTATTATTATGCTGTTGAAGATTAATCCGCAGATGACTCAGGGTGAAATAGCAGAAGCTACCAAAGTATCGGTTCCGTCTATAAAACGTACTATGAAGATACTTTCGAACAACGGAAAAATTGTTCGTAAAGGTGGTAAACGTTATGGATATTGGGAAGTGAACGAGGATAAGTAAAATAAAGGTAGGTGAATCAGAATGAAAGTAATAACATTTCACAATCCAGACGAAGAAAATGGATGTTTCAGTAATTGGTATCTGTCTGATTTTACAGTTGGTGATGTAAAATATACTTCGTTGGAACAATATATGATGCATCAAAAAGCTTTGCGGTTTCACGATGCAAGTATTGCGGCACAGATACTTGCAACGGATGATGTAGCTTATATCAAAGAGCTAGGACGTAAGGTATCTGGCTTTGATAATCATGTTTGGAATGGTATGAGACAGATTATCGTCTATGAAGGGTTAGTGGCGAAATTCACGCAGAATCCAGAGTTAAAAAAAGCGTTGCTCGGTACAGGCAATGCAGTTCTTGCAGAGGCAGCAGTAAATGATAAGATCTGGGGCATCGGATTGTCTATGAGTGATCCAAAAAGATTAGAGCCAAGCGAATGGAAAGGACAAAATCTGATGGGATATGCCTTGATGCTGGTGAGAGAGAACTTAAGATAACATAAATAATGAATAGTAACATTATAAATGTTATTTTAATAAAAAAATGTTATCAAAAAAGAGACTCTTGTGAAAGATGCGACAAATATAGTGTTTGATATGAAAAATTAACTTACGCTTGGGAACAGCGTAAGTTGGGGAACTATATAATTGAATACCAAAAAGTTACAAATCAAAATAATCAATACCCTGTTTTAACATCTTCAAGAAAAGGTATTTTTTTACAAACGGACTATTATTCGGGAAATCAAGTCGCTTCAGATGATAATACTGGATATAATATTGTGCCATATGGATATTTTACATATCGTCATATGTCTGATGATGAAATATTTCATTTTAATATAAATGATATTGTAGAAAATGGCATAGTTAGTACACTTTATCCGGTTTTTACAACAACTGATTATTTAGATTCTCGATATTTACAATATCAATTAAACTATGGTCAGGAATTTGCAAAGTTTGCAGTATTACAAAAGCAAGGTGGTTCTAGAACTTATATGTATTTGAACAAGTTGAAGACCCTGCATCTCACAATGCCCAAAACTATTGATGAGCAGAAGCAGATTTCCGGCTATTTTATGAAATTGGATCACCTCATCACTCTTCATCAGCGTAAGTGTTGCAAACTGAAAAAATTGAAACAATATATGGCAAATCACATGTTTGTCAATCAAAGTATAAAATGCGATAGGAATATCGCAACAAATCATAAAAAATTACAAGAAAGGACGAAAGAAATGGGAGAATTAGAATCAGTAATTGAGCAGAGATTAATTGACCAATTATGCGGTGGGGATTCACAGTGGACATATCGGAAGGATATTCGGACGGAGGAGCAGTTGTGGGATAACTTCAAATACATATTGGAGCAGAACAACAAGGCAAAGCTGAACGATACGCCACTCAGTGACAGTGAATTTGCAAAGATTAAAAATGATGTATCGCACGCTTCTTTTTATGATGCAGGCAAATGGCAGGTTGGTGAGAACGGAAAAGTCTATGTGCATGTACAAAGAGGCAATGAGACATTACATTTGGTCGTGATGAACAACGAGCATATTGCCGGGGGAACGAGCGTCTACGAGGTAATCAACCAGTATCAGGCATTCAAGACCGATGAGGTGGATGATAAGCGGGACCGAAGATTTGATGTGACGCTGTTGATCAATGGAATCCCAATGATACATATTGAGTTGAAGAACAAGGATCATTCCTATATGGATGGGTATCGGCAGATAGAGAAGTATATTTCTGAAGGAAAATTCCGCGGACTTTTTTCGAATATACAGATGTTTGTCGTTAGTAATGCTGTTGACACGAAATATTTTGCAGCGGCAAGGGCAGCAGAATTAGCGGAAGGTAAGAAATTTATAACCGGATGGGTGGACAACGAGAACTATCCGGTTTGTGATTATCTGGATTTCGCGAAGGCTGTTTTGCGGATTCCACAGGCACATGAGATGATTGCGAAATATACAGTGCTTGATAATGAGAAGAAGAAATTATTGATTTTGCGACCATATCAGATTCATGCGATTGAAGCGATGCGCGCAGCGTCCAAGCGGAGTATATCAGGCTATATCTGGCATACAACGGGTTCTGGAAAGACGATGACATCTTACAAGGCAACAAGGAATCTGTTGATGGATATTCCGTCCATAGAAAAGACAATATTCCTGATTGACCGGAAAGATCTGGATATGCAGACGAAGATGGCGTTCCAATCCTATGCAGATAACGATACGATTGATGTGGATGACACAGAAAATGTGGATGCCTTGATTCGGCGTCTGACAGATGGCAACCGACAGATGATTGTCACGACACGGCAGAAGTTGCAGACGATGATTACCAAGAGACTGCAGGAGGGAACAAAAGAATATGACAAAATCCGTAACCTTCGGGTTGCATTTGTGGTAGATGAATGTCACAGAGCCGTCACGCCAGAGACAAAACGTAAGATTGAACGATTTTTTGCACATTCTCTGTGGTATGGATTCACAGGTACGCCAATCTTTGAGGAGAACCGGTATGAGCAGAAGGGTGATCTTCCGCAGACGACCGATGAGCTGTACGGAGCATGCCTGCATAGCTACACAATCAAGAATGCCATTCATGACGAAGCAGTTCTCGGATTCATGGTTGAGAATCTCGGACCGAAAAAAGAAGATGTGGATGATGCGGTATTTGAGACAGAAGAGCATATGCGACAGGTCCTGGATGTGGTGCTCAATCAGTCTTATACGAAATTAGGCATGCAGAATGGCAAGGGAAGAACCTACGAAGGTATCTTGACAGTTGGATCCATCGCGAAAGCACAGCGTTATTATGAGTTGTTGAAACGGATCAAAGCGGGCAAAGATGCATTAAAGATAAATGAGGAGATCTGCAAGGTAGTTCCCGATTTCCCGAAATTCGCAATCACATATTCTGTGACGGAAAATGATGAGGCATCAACGGTGAATCAGGATAAAATGCGCGAGTCCCTGCAAGATTACAATGCGATGTTTGGCACACATTATGACATCGAGAATATCAACGCGTATAATAGTAATCTGAATGATCGTCTGGCTCGAAAGGAAAAACGTTATATGGAGCGGAGTCAGCAGTTGGATCTGGTTATCGTTGTTAATCGTTTGTTGACGGGATTTGATGCTCCATGTCTGTCCACTTTGTATATGGATAGATCGCCGATGAGCCCACAGGATATCATACAGGCTTTTTCAAGAACGAATCGTTTGTTTGATGCGAATAAGACATATGGACAGGTTGTAACATTTCAGTCCCCAAAAGACTTTAAGAAAGAGATTGACCGGGCATTGCGGCTGTATTCCAGAGGCGGTGAAGGCGTAGCAGTATCAGAAGATTGGGAGAGCGTGCTTGATGTTTTTTCGATTGATGTAAAGACGATTCATGCATTGGGACGGACACCGGAAGAGATTCGTCAGTTGTCAAGGGAGCAGAAGAAGTCGTTTATCTATGCATTCCGGAGTTTGGATAAGAGTTTTGCACATTTGAAAGCATTTTCCAGATATCGGGAAGAACTGCTTGCAGACTATGATTTCTCGCAGGAGGAATATGAAAACTATGCGGCAATGTATAAAAATGTTATGGAAGAGCTGAAGAAACCGAAGGATGAGGCGGAAAACGATGATCCGGTTATGGACGACTATGATCTGATTGCGTACAGCAAGATGCGGGTGGATTTCGAGTATATTGTAGAATTGTTGCAGGGATTGGTGAATTATCTGGATCAGTCGAGCAATGATTTTCAGGATGCGATATTTGCGAAGAACATTCTGGCGTTGCGCGAGATCTCGAAGGAATTTGCCGAGGATAATCAGAAGCTCGGTGAATTGTTGGAGCAGGTGATTGATAATATCGAGCAGGACAAAGATCGGTACAAAGGTCAGGATATCGCAGTGGTTGTCAATCAGATGCGCTATGATGCGATTGATACGGAAATCAAGACATTTGCGAAGCTGTGGAATCTGAATGAGGACGATGTGCGTTATGAAGTGTATAATTACCGGGATGGCGAGATGGCAAATGAAAACACCTTCAAGGATCGTGCGTATGCATCCTATAAGGAAGGTGTAGAGGAACCTATGCCGAAATTCAAGTTCCGTAAGATCATAGTGGAGAAGTTCAAGCATGATCTGATGGAGAATGTATTGCCACTGCGCGATTGATAAAAAGCCGGGATGCGGATATATAGGACGCTTTCTGCAAACGACGAATGAGAAATTGATAGGCTGGAATAGACTGGGAATATCTATGGATGGTATTCCCAGTTTTATTATAAATCGACGTGCATATTTGGATGCGAAGTAGTTTAATTCAGGTTCGCAAGGGATCGCATGATGATGTCAATGTCCTTGCTTTCCAATTCCTGAATAATGTGCAAATAGGTTTTCTGTGTGGTCGTCATGCTGGCATGTCCGAGGCGCCTTGCCACACTGGCGATGGAAACGCCGGCGAAAAGCATGAGCGATGCATGGGTATGACGTAAACCGTGGATAGAGATGACGGGGATTCCGGCATTTTTGCAATGTCGTTCCAATATTCCGTTCAAGGTGGAATTATATATTTTCCCTTTTGCGAAGATTGGTTCATCTTCCGGAAGCTTTTTCACCAGTCCGGCAAATTGCATAACGGTTAACCAATCAATCTGTATCTTTCGGACAGATGATTGATTCTTGGTTGGCAGGAAGCCGCCATTTCCTTTGTAATCCCATGTCTTGGAAATCGTCAGTATTTGCCGTGAAAAATCAAAATCCCTCGGCGTCAATGCAAGCGCTTCGGAAAACCGCATTCCGGTTTTGGCAACCAGAAGGATGAACCAATCCCATGATACTTCCGGCCCCAGATCAAGGTCTTCGATTAGTTTGTGAAGCTCAAACTGATTGAGAAATTTCTGCTTTTTCTCACGTGGCTTTTTGCCTTTGATGATCGCTTTCCGGGTTGGATCTCGCGGAATCAGCCCCTCATCCACGGCATCTAAAATGGCACATTTCACATGGTGGTGAAAATCCATCGTTGTCTGATGCTCATGTTCTTCCGCATATTCATTTAATATTTTCTGGTAAGAAATCCGATCCAGTTCGGAAATCGACAGATCGGGAGCCAGCTTTAACAGCCATTGATGCGCCATGTTGTATTTGCTCATGGTGACCGGGCGGATCGCTCCTTCTTTGTAGACGTTGATCCATTGCTTGTAGTAATCACAAAACAGCATTGGATTTCTGGATGTTGGTGTGTTCATTTGTAAATCCTCCTTTTTGATATTGGTGCACGTCGATGTATGAATGTATTAAATTAAATCGTGTCGAATTGAAGTTTAATCTTGTGTTTTTTGTAGAATATTGTAATATAAATATATGGATTTGGGTTAATGGGGATATATAACTAAATGGGGATTTATGTTATATAGTTTTTCTGGCATATGTCTTAGTTTCTGTTACTTAATCCGTAATATTAGAGAATAGAAAAGTTGGTCATAAGGAGGAGAATATGTCACAGACAGAAAAAATTGATATTTTGGACAGGGCAAAGATTATGAGCGATATAGAGCAAATTTTAGTGCTCTTATCTGAACAAAAACAGGGGCGAGTATTTGCGCTTGATGGTAAGTGGGGGTCTGGTAAAACATATATACTGGAACAGTTAGAAAAGGAGCTAGAGGTACTGCAAAATGAGGAAACGCAGAATGATCGTTTTTATGTGTTCCATTATAATTGTTGGCAGTATGATTATTATGAGGAGCCAGCGGTTGCAATTGTGTCAGCAATGTTAGAAAAACGTGGGAAAGATAATAAAGCGGAGATGACATTGCAAAAAGAATATACGGATTTGAAAACTGTATTAGGCAAAATAGCCGGTGAATTTACAAAAAATAAAATAGGAATTAATTTAGTAGAGTTATGTAATGAATTGGAAGAGAATAAAGGCGACAAAAGAGAAAATCCATCCGATTTTGATGAAATGTTTGCTTTCAAAAAAACGCTGGATTTTACACGAAATCAAATCCGAGAATTATCAAAAAATAAAACAGTACTATTAGTGGTTGATGAATTGGATCGTTGCATGCCAGAATATGCGATTAAGGTATTAGAGCGGTTGCATCATATGTTTGAGGGATTGGATAATGTGATTGTTCTGTTGGCAATTGATAGCACACAGTTGGAACATTCCGTGAAAGAAATTTATGGAGAACAGGTTGATACTGAACGATATCTTAGAAAGTTTATATCCTTTCGTGTAAAGCTAGATATTGGAAAAGTGCAAAATAATTTTATTAATAAGTTTGATTATTATTTTAATAAATTTGATGATCCAGAAGATATAGTAAGAGTGATAAATGAAATTATTTTATTGGATGCAATAGATATTAGAAACCTTGAAAAAATTGTAGAAAAATTATATTTAATTCATTCTATATGTACAAGGGATGTTTTGGGAGCAGAAGTGCTAGGTTTTGAAATGATTTTTGGAATTATGGCATATAAAATTCAGTGTGCGAAAATGACGGGGATAGACACGACAGAAATAGGTGATTTTCATTGGATACCTGAGATTGATCATGACAGGTTTATTAATTTGGAAAGAGTTATTAATAATAGTACAATTCAGTATTTGAAAGATTTGAAAAAACAAATGGAAACTGGAATATCCTATTTAGATACACAGAATTATGTAAAAGTAATGTCAATTGGGATAATGTGGTATATCTTTGATAGAGTTTTTGCGAAAAAATATTCCCTTATGCTACCTAAAAACGTTAGAACTGGAGAAATAAATTTTGAAATTGATATTTGTAAATTGTTTGTTGATATTTATAAAAAAATGATATGAGATATAGAAATGTGATAGGGGGGAGTTTATGAACGCATTAAATTTATATTTGTTATGTCAAAATCCAGAAAACCATGATATATCAGAATATTATAGAGTGTTAGCAAATGTATATAATGATTCTAAATTGAAGAAATGTGAAATTGATACGTTAAAGCAATTTGTTGGCGAATTAATAGAGAATGATGCACAATTAACGCATTTAGATAATTTTTTCTATGATTTTTCAATTCCTCATATATCCAAAGAGTTTGATTTATTAAAGATATATGAGGATGATTGTATAGTTAATATTGAATTGAAAAGTAGGGAAGTGGAAGAGGAAAAAATAAAAAAACAATTAGAAAAAAATAGATATTATTTATCACATATGGAGAAAAAAATAATAAGTTTTACATATGTTAAAACAGGAGATGCTGGAATAGTGTACACTTATGACGAAAATAGTGGATTAATACAGGTTCAAATTAGCGATATTATTTCGGCGATAGGGCGAGCTGTTCCCTGTGTAACTGAAAAAATTGAAGAACTTTTTAGAGCCAAGGATTATTTGATATCTCCTATAAACACACCAGAGAAATTTATCCTTGAACAGTATTATTTAACGGACCATCAAGAAGAAATTAAGGTAAAGATTATTAACAGTATAAATTCTGGAGAACATAAAATGTGGGGAATACAAGGAGGTGCAGGAACAGGAAAAACATTATTGCTATATGATATAGCAAGGGATTTGAGTTATAGATATAAAGTGTGTATTATTCATTGTGGGATATTGTCGCAAGGCCATGAAGAATTAAATAAAACAATGTACAATATTGATATAATATCAGTTAGGGAGTGTTCTCGTGATTTATTAATAAATTATCAAATTATTTTAGTTGATGAATCACAAAGAATTTATTCAGGAGATTTGAATACAATTATGCAAGCTTTTCGGGATGGCAAAATCTGTATTTTTTCATATGATTATAAACAAGTTTTATCATATGCTGAATTGCGTCGTGACATACCTACTAAATTGAGGAGGGATAATGATTTTATTGAAGAATCGTTATCGATAAAAATACGGACTAATTATAATATTTCTGAATTTATAGAATGTGCATTAGACCTAAAAAGAGAACCCCACAAAGATGCCAGTTTTAAAAATATAGAGATATTGTATGCGAACGATTATATGGAATCATTTCCAATAATTGAGTATTATGAGCAGAAGAAGAATTTCAAAATTATATCATATACAACGTCAAAAAAGAAAAGTGCATTAATAGATAATCATAAAATATATCAAAATACGCATCATGTAATTGGACAAGAGTTTGATAATGTATTTATTAGCATGGACAGGAGTTTTCGATATTCAGAACAAGGAAGACTACAAGGAGAAGAACATCCAAATCCGGACTATATTTTTTATCAATTGTGGTATCAGGGCGTTTCAAGAGCAAGGGAAAAATTGTGTATTTTGGTTATAAATAATGAAGAATTGTTTGAGAAGTTAATTGAGGTAAAAAGAAAACGTAAATAAACAGAGGTAAAAATGAACATCCAAATCTTCGGCACAAAAAAGTGCAACGATACAAAGAAAGCAGAGCGCTTCTTCAAGGAACGCGGAATTAAATATCAGTTTATCGACATGAAAGAAAAGGGCATGAGCAAAGGCGAGTTCAATGCTGTGGCAGCCGTCAATGGTGGCATGGAGAATATGATCAATCCGGATTTTAAGGATAAAGATCTGTTGGCGTTGATTCAGTACATTGCCCCAGAGGATAAGCTGGACAAGATACTGGAGAATCCGCAGGTGATCAAGACACCGGTTGTGAGGAATGGAAAGCAGTCAACACTTGGATATCATCCGGAAATATGGAAGACGTGGTCATAATATGAAACTACATGAAAAAACAACCAAATCAAATGCGATGCTGCATGTCACGCTCGCCTGTACCTTGGTGATTGCCATTGTGATATTCTTATTCGCAAAAGGCTATGTGGCAGACAAGATGACATTTAACTTTGTAAGATACATGAGCCAGAGGAAGATTCTGCTATTATATCTGGGCGTCGTCAATCTCGTAACGTTCATTTTATTTGGCATCGACAAGTATGCGGCAATCAAGGGGAAATGGAGAATCCCGGTGGCGACTTTGCTAGGATTTTCATTTGCTGGCGGTGCGATCGGTGGTATAATTGCGATGTACTTATTTCATCACAAGACACAGAAGAATTATTTTGCGGTGGGACTGCCGATGATGATCGTGACACAGATTGTGGTGCTGTTTTATTGTATGAATGCACCGTGGTAAGCCAATATAGTCTGGAAGCGAACCACAAGAACAAAGAATAAAAATACTAGGGGAGAAAACAAAAACATGGGTATACTTGGAAATATTTTATGGTTTATATTTGGCGGCTTTGCAGCCGGGCTTTCGTGGGTGATTGCGGGAATCGGCTGGTGTATTACGATCATAGGAATTCCAATTGGCTTACAGTGCTTTAAATTCGCTGGGCTTGCATTCTTCCCGTTTGGCAAGGAAGTTACATATGGTGGAGGGGCGATGAGTCTTATCGCGAATATATTCTGGCTGCTCTTGACGGGGATTCCGATGGCGATTGCAGATGTAGTCTGGGGATGCATCTTGTGCATTACGATTATAGGTATTCCATTCGGAAAGCAATTTTTCAAGCTCGCGAAATTATCGCTGATGCCATTTGGGGCAACGGTTGCATAGTAAGAGGAAATAGATCATGCAAATATTTGTAGATGCCGATGCCTGCCCGGTCGTGCGTATCGTGGAGGAAATCGCAGAAAAATATCATATCCGGACGACGCTGCTTTGCGACACGAATCACGTCTTGAATTCTGATTATAGCGAGGTGATCGTGGTTGGTGCCGGCGCGGATGCAGTGGACTACAAGCTGATTAGTCTTTGCCATAAGGGCGATATCGTTGTGTCGCAGGATTATGGTGTGGCGGCGATGGCACTTGGGAAAGGTGCGTATGCGATCCATCAGTCTGGGAAATGGTACACAGACGCGAACATTGACCAGATGCTGATGGAGCGGCATTTGAATAAGAAAGCACGGCGCAGTTCCGGGAAGAATCATTTGAAAGGTCCAAGGAAAAGAACCGAGGAAGATGATATAAGATTTGCAGAATCATTCGAGAAGCTGGTGTTAAAAGGAGAATCTTTGGATTAAACGGATCTTATACAAGTAATTTTGGCATGGTTCATTAGATTATAAACGACAGAAAAGAGGAACAGACATGAATTACATTGCAAGAGATGATGCATTTGAATTATTGAAGAAGTACAACAAGGATCCATTTCACATCCAGCATGCACTGACAGTGGAAGCGGTTATGAAATGGTATGCAAATGAGCTTGGCTATGGCGATGATGCCGAGTATTGGAGCATCGTTGGATTGTTACATGATATTGATTTTGAATTGTATCCGGCAGAACATTGCCTGAAGGCACCGGAGTTGCTGCGCGAAGGTGGTGTGTCCGAGGATATCATTCATGGTGTATGTTCGCATGGTTATGGAATTACGGTTGAATGTGGTGAGACGATTGACGTGAAGCCAGAACATGAGATGGAAAAAGTGCTTTTTGCAGCCGATGAGTTGACCGGGCTGATTTGGGCGGCCGCGCTGATGCGTCCGTCGAAGAGCACAAAGGATATGGAATTGAAATCTCTGAAGAAGAAATATAAGAGTAAGGGATTTGCAGCAGGATGTTCGCGAGAGGTAATCGAGCGCGGGGCCAAGCAGCTTGGCTGGGAGTTAGAGAAGCTTCTGACGATGACGTTACAGGCGATGGCGGCAACCGAGGATGAGATTCAGGCAGAGGTGGAGGTATACAACGCATGAATGAATATTTCAAAAGTATTGTAGATCAGGAACGTGTATCGGTTGTGATCTGTAACCTACAGCATGAAATTATTTACATGAACCCTGCAGCAATTAAAAATTATGCAAAGCGCGGTGGCGAGGCACTCATAGGGAAAAGTCTGCTTGCCTGTCACAATCCGGAATCGAACAAGAGGATTCAACAGGTGGTTGATTGGTTTGCAGCAGATGTAAGTCACAATATTGTATATACCAGTTACAATGCAAAGCAGAACAAGGATGTATACATGGTGGCTTTGCGGGACAGTGAGCAGAAATTAATCGGATACTATGAGAAACATGAATATCGTGACCGGGAGACGATGAAGTTTTATGATATGCAGTAGCTCAATACACAATACAATGCGTGCATTCAATTCAACACGCTATCCGGATACAGCGAAACGTGAGGATGATGGAAAACTGATCTAACTGATTGATGTTCTGGATGCATGCAGTAAAATGTTATAAACAAAAAGCCTTGAAACATAATGTTTCAAGGCTTTTTCACAAGCAGGGGATGAGAGAATCGAACTCCCGCCAAAGGTTTTGGAGACCCCTATCATACCATTTGACCAATCCCCTATAATTGGGTGTGTCCGTAAAACACATGTACTATTATACAGTTTTATCGATATTTGTCAAGAATTAAATTTCGCGAACTGCAGGAAAAAATTTATAAAGAGGCTATAAAAAGAGAGAAAAAACGATTGTGTATTCCTATTTATTATGATAGAATAAATTAAATCTATGAATCAAATAGGCGTATATGTTCATAATATGGTTGAACGTTTCTACCAACTACCGTAAAGAGTTGACTACGAAAACAATTGTTTCGTGGTCTTTTTTTATGTTTTGATTTGGGAGGTTATTTATGAAGTATGATGTGATTGTAATTGGCGCAGGACCGGGCGGTATTTTCTCCGCATATGAACTGGTACACAAAAATTCAGATTTAAAGATTGCTGTGTTTGAAGCAGGACATGCATTGGACAAACGGCATTGCCCGATTGATGGAGATAAGGTGAAAAACTGTATCGGCTGTAAGAGCTGCTCAATCATGAGCGGGTTTGGTGGTGCAGGCGCATTTTCGGATGGAAAATATAATATTACAAATGATTTTGGCGGTACGCTTTATGAGTATATTGGCAAGAAACAATCGCTCGAACTGATGAAATATGTTGATGAGATCAATATGCGTTATGGTGGCCAGGGCACGAAGCTCTATTCGACGGCGGGTACACGGTTCAAGACGGTATGCATTCAGAATGATCTGCATCTGCTTGATGCATCTGTACGTCATCTGGGGACGGATATCAACTATGTCGTGCTTGGAAATCTGTATGCGTATCTGAAGGATAAGGTGGAGTTTTTCTTCGATACACCAGTGAATTCGGTTGTCGCAGAAGAGGCGGGCGGCTACACGGTTGTCTGCAAGGATGCATCCTATACATGTGAGAATTGCATCATATCGGTTGGACGAAGCGGAAGCAAATGGATGGAGAAGATTTGCGATGATCTGGAGATTCCAACGAAATCAAATCGTGTGGATATTGGTGTGCGCGTGGAGCTTCCGGCAGTTGTATTTGCGCATCTGACCGATGAACTTTACGAGAGCAAGATTGTGTACCGGACTGAGAAATACGGCGACCGCGTGCGTACCTTCTGTATGAATCCAAAGGGGGCTGTTGTAAATGAAAATACAAATGGCATCATCACTGTAAATGGTCACAGCTATGAAGATCCGGAGAAGCAGACGGAGAATACAAATTTTGCATTGCTTGTGGCAAAGCATTTTTCAGAGCCATTCAAGGATTCAAATGGGTATGGTGAGAGTATTGCCAGACTTAGCAACATGCTTGGTGGCGGTGTTATCGTACAACGGTTTGGCGATCTGATCCGAGGCAGGCGCTCGACACAGAGCCGGATTGATGAGGCGTTTATCACACCGACGCTCAATGCAACACCGGGAGACCTGAGTCTGGTGCTTCCAAAGCGTATCTTAGATGGCATTATCGAGATGCTCTATGCGCTTGACAAGATTGCACCTGGCACAGCAAACGAGGACACACTGCTCTATGGAGTGGAAGTCAAATTCTACAATATGGAAGTTGATGTGGATGAGAAACTGGAGACACGTCATAAGGGACTATATATTATCGGAGATGGCAGTGGAATCACGCATTCGTTGTCACATGCATCTGCCAGCGGTGTCTATGTGGCTCGAAATATAACGGATTTTGTGAAATAAAGTAAATATATGGTATAAATTCCGGTGATTTTATGCTATCATTATTAAATTAAAGTAGAATCAGTGTAAAGTTGCGAAAGAAAAAGGCACTGCTCGTGATTTGGCAGTGCCTTTTCTTTTGGTATGTGGTGAAAACTGCCCATTGTGGTTTAACTTGGATGAAGAACAAATCAGAGTTAGGAGATAGAACATGATACAGAACGAAGTAACTGAGATCAAGAAGATTATGACGAAGAACGACTGCTGCATTCACGGGCTTGCCGGATGCTATGTCGATGCGAATAAAGAGATGCATATTTTGGAGCAAGGCAAATTCCTTGTTTTGCAGGAGGAAGAACAGCACAAATACTTTGATCTGATCAAGAAGGGATTGTCCGGACGGATCGGTAAGAATCTGCTGAATCTTGTGTTTCGTACAGAAAATGGAGTGGCTGTACCAAATCGTGATACACTCATGCAGGTGTTAAACAGCGAGCTGAAAGAGCCACAGGTGCTGCAGGCATATTTTGAGAAGATCCGCGATTCGTATGCATATGTGGATAATTATTATATTATGCTTGTGTATGGTGTCTACGATGTACCGGGAAAGACCGCGGACGGAATCGAGATGGAGGATGCATCCGATGTCGTGTACAAGTTCAACCTGACATTACTTTGTCCACTCAAACCATCGAAGGCAGGTCTGATGTACAACCCGGTCGATAACAGTCTGGAGAATGCGATGCGGAATATGATGGTCGAGATGCCAATGAACGGATTTTTATTCCCGGCATTCAACGAGCGGATGAGTGATGTGCACGCAGCACTTTACTATACGAAGAAACCATCTGAGTTAAATGACAGTCTGCTTATGGATGTGTTTGGCTGTGAGATTCCGGCGACCGCCGGTAAGCAGAACGAGATGTTTATCAATGCGATCGAAGCCGTGGAGGAGATGACATTTGATAAGGCGAAGGCAATCTACTCGAACATGCGGGAGCATGAGATGGAGTTAAAGGACAGCCCAGAGGAAGTTGTGGTTGATAAGAAAGAAACGGCACGTATCTTAGAGGAAAGCGGATTTGAAGAAGAGGAGATTCAGGCGTTCACGAAGACCTTCGATGAGGCAACCGAAGAGAATGGAAAAGTGCTGTTAAGCAATGTGTTCGAGGGAAGCAATAAGCTGAAGATCAAGTCCGGCAAGACGGAGGTATCCCTCCCGGTAGAACAGACGGATGCAATTGAGGTACGAAAGATTGACGGAAAAAATTGCATCGTTATCGAAATCAGCGATGACTTACTTGTAAATGGTGTGAAGATCAATAAATTTGATGGACCGATTGATCTTTCTATATAATCTAGCAGTACACTCGTGGAACTGCGGAATTCACAAAGAGCGGATTGATCCGGAATGTCACAGAGTCCCCGATAGAGACGGGAGCTTTGGACACATCTAAGATACATGAATTCATACTGATCTGACCAAGAACTGGCAGGGTTTGACCTTCAAACTCTGCCGTTTGTTTTTTCTGGAAGCAGGCATGCTTGCACAGGCGAAGCAGACGAAGCGGCGAGGGATGTTTCGGAGCAGTCTCGCGTGTCATACCAAGTCCGTGAAAATATCCAGCCGATACGACAGCCGTTGTAGAAGCTTTGGTCAGACGGCAGGTTTTGCCGTAGCCGATATTGTGTCCGGCAGGAAGCTCATATACGTCGTCCACACTTGCTGTCAGGTCGCAGACATTTTCAAATCCACAGGAATTGGAAACAGCGAGACGACCGAGAAATGCGGAACCGATACGGACCGCATCCAGATTCATATACGGAAAACGGACGAGGGAGGAAGAGGAGGAGATATGACGTATCCCAAGTGGAATCCCTGCGTCCGTCAGAGTAGTGCAAAGGTTGTTAAAATCCTCAAACTGCTTTTTGACAAATCGCTCATTCTTGCAACATGCGGCGTAGAAATGGGAATAGATTCCTGTGACCTGCACGTGCGTCATGGCATGTACAGTGTTGATGATGTCGCCAATCTGCGAGGTTTTGCTGCATAAGAAACCATAACGCCCAAAGCCTGTATCGATGCACAGATGCGCATGGGCGCAAAAATGATTTAAGCGTGCGGCAGTATCCTCCAAGATCTGCCCGCATGAAACGCTTGTGATACTGAGTGTGATGTCGTGTTTGATTGCGCGTGTAATATCTTCTGGATGATAAAGTGGTGTCAGAAGCAGAATCTCCCCGAAGATTCCTTTCTCTCGAAGTTCGATGGCATCCGCAAGCTCCGTGACTGCGAAATGTCGGATTCCGCGTGCCTGTAAGAATGTCGCAAATTTGCATAGCCCCAAGCCGTATGCGTTCCCCTTTAATACGGCTATGATCTGTGCGTCAGCAGCCAGAGATTTGATGATCTCGATATTGTGTTCCAAAGCACGAATCCGAATATTTAAGGTTGTCATCGCCATTCCTCCTTTAAAAACAAACGCGGATTGAAGTAAGTTTAGATATTTCACTCTTGTATCTGATTGCAGTATAGTGTAAAATTGCATCGAAGTTGCATCAAAACTGTAACGAAGTTGCAAAAGATTTGTTTACAACTTGCATATTTTGAAAAGAGAAATATATAGAGGTAACTACGATGGAGACATTATCAAGACATGCAAAGATTCAGACGTCGGAGACATTCTTATTAAGTGCGATTCTGGCGTTGTCAGGGGGATTTCAGGATGCGTACACATACAATGTGCGAAATGGCGTATTCTCGAATGCACAGACCGGAAATGTTGTGCTGATGAGCCAGCATCTGATGGAAGGGAACTGGATGCGCGCGCTGCACTACTTGTTCCCGGTGCTTGCGTTTGCATTTGGCGTACTCGTGGCAGAACGGATTGGACATACTTATAAGAATGCGAGAAAGATCCACTGGCGGCAGATCGTTGTTTTGATTGAGATATTGATTTTATTAGCGGTTGGTTTTATGCCGCAGAAGTTCAACATGGCGGCGACGATGCTCGTGTCGTTTGCCTGTGCGATGCAGGTTCAGACGTTCCGGAAGGTAAATGGCTATGGCTATGCGAGCACGATGTGTATCGGAAACTTAAGAAGCGGAACCGAGAGCCTGTCCGTCTATATCCGGGAGCACCAGAAGGGGGCACTTCGCAAGGCACTGCATTACTATGGAATCATATTGATCTTTGCAATCGGTGCCGGTGCCGGTGGAATCTGCTCAATGCAGATCGGCGTGCATGCAATCTGGATATCCTGTGTCCTGTTGCTTGCCGGATGCCTGCTTATGATTAAGGAGGAACGTTAAAAATATCGTTTTCTGTTAAGAATCGGAATAACGATCATGGTCTCAAAGGAATCCTCAATATATTGACTCCGCATGTAACCATGATATTTTTCCGTGATGATCTTTATATTTGCCAGACCGTACCCGTGATCCATTCGGTGATCCGGGTACTTTTTTATTTGGTCTTCCGGCAGACAGGTGTTGCGCATATGTATAACAAACGTATTATTTTCAGAGATACATACATTGAAATGCACATATCGGTTCGGATTTCTGGATTTACAGACCGCTTCGGATGCGTTATCCAGCATATTTCCGACGATCGTACACAGGTCATAGTCCGAGACCGGAATCTGAGTTGGTTGCAATGTAATCTTTTGGGAAAAGGCAAATTGCTTCTCTTTTGCGAGCATCTCGAAGCTACTGATGAAGGCATCCAATACAAGGTTGCCGCTGTTGACACTGATATAATTCGCTTCTATGTCGTTGATCGCAGAGTGAAGATATGCATCTAACTGCTCCGTCTGTTGCTTCTTAAGCATCTCGGAGATTGCAAAATAATGGTTCTTCATATCGTGTACGATGCTGCGGGTTTTCTTGTAGGCGGTTCCCAATTGGAAATATTTTTCCTGCTGAAAATCAATCTGTCTGCGCATAGAAAGGTTTTCGTCCTTGATCTGCTCCATCTTAAAACAATTATCCAACAGACAATAATTCAATATATTTAACAGGGCAATCGCTAAATAGGCAATGATCATATAGTACGCATTGTTTGACTGGTAATTGCTGCGGACAGGAATACAAAGGGTAATTACCAGAGAAAGCACGGGCGTCGTAAATAATAACAGGTTGTATTTATAATCGTGATATTTTATGTGTCGGTTCCAGAAGAAAATCACAACCAGAATCAACAGGAACAGCATGATCTTGGAACCGAGATTCATGAGGATCGAAAGCTGGCGGAGAGGGAGATCTATGACTGCCGGGTTTATTATTTTCACCAGAAACAGGAAAAAGCTTTCTCCAAGCAGAGCAAGAATCTGGAAGGAAATGGATACAAATATGCGGTTTGACAAGCGCGTCCTGTATAGGAAGGTCAGGGCAAAGGTCGTAAGCAGACTTACGGTGCTTGTGGCTATTGTAAATTGCTTGGATGGCAGTCCGGTGCACAGAGCCTGGTTTACATAGATAAGAACCTCCATGATAAGGAAGCATGCAATATAGAGCGGATAAGCGGTACGACGATTTTCCTTATGAAAGATGCCGTTCATATAGATGATAATTATGACCATATCAAAGAGATAGGTAAGTGCTTCGATCGCGTAATACATAGTGCGCCTCCCTAATTTAACTCGTTTAATTCTACGAGGTGATTCATGTAAATGGAAAGTAGTTCTCGTCTTGCGTTTCGACTCAGAGGAATTCGCTCCTGATTGTCTAAAACAACGAATTTATCCTCAAAATAATGTACATGCTTCAGATTCAGCAGGATACTGCGATAACATTTGTAAAAGTGCTGAGAGGCAAGCGTTTCCTTCCAGTAGGCAAGCGTTCCGCGTACAGAGATCGTGCGGTTCGTAAGATGAAACAGTAAAGTCTGCGTATCACTGTTTTCAACCTCGATATAGAGGAGATCCTGAATATAGATCGTCATTTCTCCTTCTGTTGTAGACACGATGGAATAGATTGTGTGACTTTGTTCGATTTCATTGATTGCGTTCTTCAGCACTTCTTCGACATCCTCTGAGGTGTATGGTTTCGTCAGATAATAAAATGCCCGGACTGTAAAACTTTTTTGCATATATTCCGGGTAATTGCTCACGAACACGAGCAAGGCATAACGGTCGATGGTGGAACGCAGGATGCTTGCGGTATCCAAACCGTTTAGCTCCGGCATTTCTACATCCATGAAAATTAACTGATATTGTCCTTTTTCTGTATAGGAATCTAAGAATGCTCTTCCGCTTGTAAATGTTGAGATAGAAACCTCCACATCAAACGCAAAATAAAAATGTGTGATACAGGATTTTAAATATTCAATTGCTGCTTCGTCATCGTCACAGATTGCAATGTTCAGTTTCATTGAGAACCCCCTTTGCTGATTCGCCCCAATAATTGGTTTATCCATATTACGATAACACAAAAGAACATAGTCTGGATAGAATCAAATCTAAAAAAGTTAAAAAATATAAGGTACAAGCTTAGTAGAATTATCGAATATATTGCAGTCAGGCATTTTAATCGACGTTTCTTCTTTTGAGTCAGGCGATGGCTTTTTGTATCTACAGGTGCAAGGATGATGATGGCAATCAGCAATACACAGAAACACCAGAAGGATGGAAATGTCTGGATTGCAGGGACTGGCAGATAGATCGTGACAATTATTCCAATACAGAAGGTGAGATAAGAAATAATATCACATATGCTGCGCGAAGATGCATGCATGCCTCCGGCAAGCATCTTGAGTGGAGACATTGTAAAAACGTAGACAAGTGCCAGCCATCCATGATGGAAAAAGATTCCAAGAATCAGAAGGCTGAGATTATATAGGAATAAGTCGAAACAGAAGTCAAAGCAGTATATATAAGCTGCTCGCTGTCTGGATGGAAAAACGTGATTATCAATAAATATATCCGTGATTTTTACGCTGAGTGTTTCTGTGATTTTCATTCGATTTACCTCCATATAAGCATCATAACATAGAACAATTGGTAATATACAATTTTCTGTAAATGGTCAAAAATCGGGGGTAACGTGCACTTTACCCCTACTTTTTGACCATTCGCAGAAAAAATGAAAGAAGCATCTGTGCGTATGATAGGATAAAAATAGGTTTAACAGGGAACTCAAATAATTATTTACAGGAGGGAAAAGAGCATGAAAAAAGTACTGGAATTTCTTGTCAGGTATAGTGGAAAGCTATGCGCATTCGCGATTGGTGTAGCAGCTATTGCACCGGAATGCTGTCGTGGAAGCTGGTATGAACCAGAAGAACCAGAGGGGCTGGAAGAAGTATTGAAGAAAAGTGGAAAAGTACAGTAGAGGAGGTAATGAATTATGAGAAAGATAATATCAAAAATAGCATTAGCATTTGCTATATTTGGATGTTTGGGAAGTGGAGTTGCTCGAGCTGGGAATATTTCGTTAGATGTTACGGCATCTAATATTTCAGGGGTAGCATCAAAGGATCCTTATTCAAGAAAAGAGGCTAAAGGAGATAATGACCAGAAATTTTATATAAAATTAACGTCATTAACCAATGGTCCATCATTAAACTTTACATCATACTCTAGCGATCACGTAAGGGTGTCTACAGCGTTGACGTACCCTGGTCATCCTTTGGGTACTACAAAAAGCCATAATTATGATTTGGTAGAAGCAAAACGTGGACATCAATATTATGTATATGCTTCCGCACCTATGAATTATGCAAATGTTCACGGAAAAGGAAATTATTGTCCATAAATTTTGAGTGAAATATAAAGCGGTTTGGAACAAAATAAAACGTCTCAAATCGCTTTATTTGTATGATGGAGGTAACTGGCTTTATGAAAAAGAAATTGGTTGTTATGTGCATGCTGTTTATAACATGCGTGGTGACTTCCTGTTCAGGAAATAATAATGGGAAAACAGAAGCTGATAATATACAAACGCAGACATTCCCGCAACAGTATCGATATAGTTCGGAACATTTACGTATTGATTTACAAGAAATAACACCTCAGGAAGTAAGCTGGAAGAATGGAACCGCGACGGAATGTTCGTTGGATTATGAAAAAGTAGGCAGAGTGTTTATGCCGGATGATGGTAGCAATACATTGGATGCGGAGGCACAAATGATATCAAGTAATGCGGTGTCGGATGGCGTCAGTGAATCTTTTTTTACATGGGGATTGGATTCCTGTACCTATACGGATTTGGAATATCTGGAATTGAATGCATGTTTGAAAACGGACAGGTTTTATTCAGATTATAATTTGTCAGAATATACGGATTCGAAAGAATTTACGTTTGCTTCTGAAGAAGCTGCAAAGCAGGAAATATATGAAATCATGGATTCGTGTGGCATAGATTTAAAAAAAGATTTTACATGTGAAACGTATTATTTGGATCATGAAATTTTGCAGCAACAGGAAGAACATATAGATATGGATGGAAATCAGCAGGAAGAGGAGTATAAGACGGATTGGTCGGAAGAAAATGATACCTATTTGTTCTATTTTCATCATGTGTATTCTGGGCTTCGTGATTTTCAGGGTAATTCCTTTTGGCAGGAAAGTGCACAGGATTTAAATGCACAAATCACAGTTATGTATAATAAAAAAGGAATTATCTTTTGCTATATACAAAACTTGTATGATTATACATCAATGAATGAAAGTGAATCTTTATTGAACTTTGATGCAGTTATGCAATCTGTGATTGAATATTTTGAAGGTATTGTGGATGGAGCGGATCGGGAAGTGATTTCGGCAGAACTGATAGTAGACCATATGAAAGATGGAAAAACACTGATTCCTGTATGGGCGTTCCAAATAAATGAAAAACCATTGAATGATTCGGAGTATCAATATGAATTACGTGTGAATGCAATAACAGGAAAAATTATAGTGCAATAAATGAGAGGGAAAATTATGCTATTGAGGTATTTGAAAATAGATGTGCGACGAGCATTTGGAAATTGGAGATTCCCAATATGTGTGATTATAATTAGTGTACTGCTTCTTTATAACAAAGATGAGCCAGCGGATGTTGTTTCGTGGATGAATCATGTAAATACGATGCAGTTGTTGTTTATCGCAATGGGGATAGCATCGGTACCATATGTTGGTAGTTATATAGATGACAACTGTCATAAATTTCGGATTCAAATGGAACTGCGCAGTAATCATCGGGAATATTATATTATTTCGAAGATGTTAGTTGTATTCATTTCGACACAGATTACATTTATATTAGGCTTTTTGATTACGTTACAAATAAACTATATCCGATTGGGGATGCCGGATGAAACACAGTGGTTTGAAATACTGGATTTGGAGCGCGCATATATGCAGTACTTAAAAGAAGGAAGAACAGGTCTGTATTTTGCAGTTTGTATCTTCCATATGTCAGTACTGGCAGGCTTTATGTCATTGCTTGGGTTGTTTGTGTCAGAGTTTGTGAACAATAAAATCGCGGCATATACATTTCCGCTATTATGTGTGTATGTACAGGATATTTTAATGCAAAGATTACTTGGATGGCAAAGAGGTGCAGTCATTTCGTGGAAGGCATTAGGGGTGAATCAGTTGGAAATGACACTTTCAGGACAGCAACCATCAACATTTTTCTTCCAAATATGTTGTTACATATTCATTGTCAGTTATTGTATTAATTATAAGAATGGAAGGAGAAAGTGAATGGCGAATGTTCAAAAAATAATAAAAACAGCTGCTTATGACAGCATTAAAAAAATGCGTTCCTTTCGATTCATAAGTGCTGTAATGATGGTAGTCGGATTAGTGTTAGCAGTCACGTCGGGAATGGATCAATTAATTGGGGATGTGAATGAAAAAGTAAGCATCTGGATTGTTCCTCATATATTTAGTAATACATTTTTTGCGGCATTTTACGGAATTATTATATGTTATCTGTTATCGGATATTCCTTATTTTAATGCGAATGAATTATATTACATTTCAAGAATGGGACGAAAAAAGTGGTTTATGGAGAAAATGCTATCCATGATACTATCCATGTTTATGTTTACAATTATTTCGTTTGCTGTATGCGTACTTGTATTTGTTCCCAAAATCAACTTTACAATGGAATGGGGAAAAGTAATACATACAATGGCATATTCAACCAATTTGTATTCCTATAATCTGATGAATCTGGTATCACCGAGTATTTTGATGAATTATAAGCCGATCACGGCAATGGAAACCTGTTTCTTGATGGTATGGCTGGTTTCGGTCATGGTAGGATGTGTGATGTTTGCAATAAGTATCTGGTTCAATCGTACAGTGTCAATCGTAGTGGTTTTGATGCTGTCTTTGTTAGGGTTATCGGAAGGCCTGTTTTTTACCCAACGCTGGCTGCCATTTCTTTCGATATTTACATGGTATCGAATATCAGTATACGGAGAAACAATATTTATGGATTGGCAGTATCCGAAACAATATGTATATGTGATTTTGATAATCTGCATAATGTGTTTATCGTTTTTTGCGGCATATAGAAGAATCAGGCATACTGAATTTGATTGGATCAATGAAACGTAGGCATGGAGGTTTGATAATGATCGAGGTAAAGAATCTGGAAAAAAGTTTTGGTGAACAAAAGGTATTGAATGATGTTTCGCTTGTTTGCCCAAATGGTGAAATTACAGGAATTATAGGGCATAATGGATCAGGAAAAACAGTACTGTTTAAATGTATATGTGGATTATTATTTGAAGATAGCGGAGAGATTTTGATTGATGGAAAAAGATATAAATCTGGTGGCGAACTAATAAAAAATGCAGGGATAATTATTGAAAATCCGGCGTTTCTGGAAAGTGAAAGTGGGATTAATAATTTAAAATATTTGTTTGAAATTCGAAATAAAAAGAACATGGAATTGTTGCATGAAATAATGAGGATGGTAGGACTTGATCCGGAATCCAAAAAGAAGGTAAAAAACTTTTCTTTAGGAATGAAGCAACGTCTGGCAATTGCGCAGGCAATTATGGAAGACCCTGCTGTTTTGATATTGGATGAGCCTATGAATGGTTTGGATCGACAGGGGGTAGAAGAGATGCGTCAAATTTTCTGCAAAGAAAAGCAGAAAGGAAAGACAATTCTTTTGGCAAGCCATAACCGGGAAGATATTGAAGCATTATGTGATCATGTGTATGAAATGGAGGATGGACAAATAAAACAATTGAGATAGAAAAATTATTTACTGGAAGATGCCGAGCTGTGGCGGATATTCCGTAAAGGTGAAAAATGCCGCGGTTAAGAGGAGCAAAATCGCGGAAGAAAGGATGAGCTTTTCTGCCTTCCCATTTCGGTAGACATCATTTTCCACGAAGAGGGCGAAGATAACGCCTGCAAAATATAGTGCAATATTGATCCAGTCGTAGTTTGTTCCGAGGATACCATTCAGTGTATAGAAAACTGCGACAATAAAAATCATGCCGGACAAGATTCCGAGGGTACGCGCCCAGAGGTAATTGGCTGGCATTTTTTCATGGAAGAAGAACAGCTCGACCAGCGTGAGCAGAAGCATCGGGAAGAAGAGCAGCTTCAGATGCTCCCACGTGGATTCGTTGACCGCCGAGAACAGCCCGACAATGCGGTTGTCGTCCGACCATTCATAGGTGAAATGCAGCAGCACTCCGAGGATGGAGATGAAGAGAAAACGGATGGCGTTGGTTTTGAATTTCATGTTGGTTTGTCCTTTCTTGGGTTAGTTGGTTCGTGCAGATATGCATATAGTTTATGGATTTTTTGGAAATTTATACTATGTCCTGAGAAAGTATATGCGTGAATTGGGTGAATTTTTCCAAAATAGAGAATTTACTCCAACGGGAAGGTTGAGAGAAGCAAGCAGGATGGGGAGAAAGTGGAGGAACGGGAAAAACTCCCCAATCGGAAGCTGATAGGAAGAAAGCAGGATGGGGAGAAAGTGGAGGAATGGGAAAAACTCCCCAATCGGAAGCTGATAGGAAGCAAGCGGGTTGGGGAGAAAATCGAGGAACGGGAAAAACTCCCCAATCGGAAGCTGATAGGAAGCAAGCAGGTTGGGGAGAAAATCGGTGAAACGGAAAAATCCCCCAACGGGAAGGCTGAGAGAAGCAAGCAGGTTGGGGAGAAAATCGGCGAAACGGAAAAATCCCCCAACGGGAAGGCTGAGAGAAGCAAGCGGGTTGGGGAGAAAATCGGTGAAACGGAAAAATTCCCCAATGGGAAGGCTGAGAGAAGCAAGCGGGTTGGGGAGAAAATCGGCGAAACGGAAAAATCCCCCAATGGGAAGGTTGAGAGAAGCAAGCTGATTGGGGAGAAAATCAGAAAACAGAAAGATTCCCCCAATTTGGAGAATGGAGAGAGAAAAGATAGTTGAAACAAGGAAAAAGCATATGTATAATAGGGATGCTTAGCAAGAAACAGAGACAGATAAGAACAACATAGAATATCTGATTTTTGTCGAAAAATAAAACAAGAACAACAGGAGAAGAATCATGAGAATAGTAATACAGCGTGTTAATCACGCGTCCGTAAAAGTAGATGGAGAGACAATCGGAAGCATCGGCAAGGGCTATCTGCTTCTGCTCGGTGTGGCAGAGGGAGATACAAAGGAGATGGTTGACCGCTATGTGAAGAAGCTTTCCACCCTGCGGATCTTTGCGGATGAAGAGGGCAAGACGAACCTGTCAATTACCGATGTAGGCGGAGAGGTGCTGGTCGTATCCCAGTTCACATTATATGCGGACTGCAAGAAAGGAAACCGCCCAAGCTTTGTGAAGGCGGGTGCGCCGGACTTTGCTGAGGAAATGTATGAGTATTTCAAGGCAAAATGTGTGGAGACATTTGGAAAAGTGGAATGCGGAAGCTTTGGCGCAGATATGAAGGTCGAGTTGGAGAACGATGGACCATTCACAATCTTGTGGGACAGCGAGGAATGGTAAAACATGAAACAAGACAGCCAGATGTTTGGCACAGAGAAAATCAGTAAAATACTATGGAAGATGGCACCGCCTGTGATGCTGGCGCAGTTGATACAGGCACTTTATAACATTGTGGACAGCTTCTTCGTCGGACGGTATTCCGAGAGCGGACTGACCGCACTGTCCATCATCTATCCGATCCAGCTACTGATGATCGCATTTGCGGTTGGCACTGGTGTTGGTATCAATACATGTATGGCGCATTACTTAGGCTTGTCCGAGGATGAAAAGGCAGACGAGATCGGTGGAATCGGCACGCCACTTACTTTGCTTATGTGGGCAGTATTCGCCGTATTCTGTTATTTCTTCATGCCTGCATACGCGAAGATGTCGACGGATTCCGCAGAAGTAATCAAAGAAGTTGTTATGTATGGACGGATTGTATGCGTCTTTTCTTTCGGACTTTTTCTGGAGAGCATCTGGACGAAGATACTGCAGGCAAACGGCGATATGAAGACGCCGATGATCGCGCAGATTGCAGGTGCGGTTACGAATATTGTGTTCGATCCACTCTTGATTTTTGGTATGTTTGGATTGCCAAAGATGGGAATTGCAGGTGCTGCGGCAGCAACCGTCGTTGGTCAGATCGTAGCGGCGCTGATCGTCATGCGCAGAGGATTCCGGAGGTCGCCGGCGTTATCTGTATATCTGCCGGATATCCGCAAGATTTATAAGATGGGAATCCCGAATATCCTGATGCAGTCTGCGTACACGTTCTATATATTTGGTCTCAATATGGTACTTGCAACCTTCTCTGATCAGGCGGTGACGGTACTCGGCCTTTATTACAAATGGCAGGCGTTTTTCTTCATTCCGCTCGGTGCGATGCAGACCTGCATCGTTCCAATTTTAAGTTACAACTATGCGACGATGAAGATCGACCGCTGCAAGAAGACGTTGTCATTGGCACTTATATATGGAGTATCCCTGATGATGATAGGTGTGCTTTGTTTTGAACTGATACCGGGACAGATGCTGCATGTATTCTCGCATGACGCAGAAGTGATCCGTATCGGGAAGGTGGCGTTCCGTATCATCGCAGTGAGCTTTATTCCGCTTGTGACATCGCTGACATTTCCGGTGTTCTTTCAGGCAGTTGGAAAAGCGTTTACAAGCAGTGTGCTTACAGTGGTAAGAACGGTATTTTTATTTGTGCCGCTCGGGTATGCATTTTCAAGAATCGGGCTAAACTTTTTCTGGCTGACATTTCCGGTTACGGATATTATTACGTCGATTGCCGGATTTTTGCTGTACCGCCGATTCCTAAGATTCACCAAAAGTTCATAGAATTTGCGTTGTTTCAGCAAATCTCCTGTGCTATCATATGTAATAATTTGGAAGATATAGAATTAAGGCATAAGAAGAGTTGAAAATACAAAAAAGGGTATTTTCAAAAAGGAGAAGATTATGGGACTTACGCAGCAACAAGTACAGGAGCGGATCGATCAGGGACTGACGAACGAGAGCGACCTGTCTACCGATAAAACAACGAAGGAGATTATCGTCTCCAATACATTCACATATTTTAACCTGATCTTTTTGATCATTACGGTCTTACTCTGTCTGGTCGGTTCTTTTCGGAACCTGACTTTCCTGCCGATTGTCATCGGCAATACACTGATTGGAATTATACAGGAGGTTCGCGCGAAGCGGACACTGGACAAGATGAATCTGCTGAATGCACCGCACGCGATCGTCGTGCGGGACGGCGTGAAGCAGAAGATTGAAACCGAACAGCTTGTACAGGATGATGAGATCATCTTAGAGGCGGGCAACCAAATCTGCGCAGATGCAGTCGTTGTGGAAGGAAGCGTGCAGGTCAATGAATCGCTGCTTACCGGAGAAGCGGATGAGGTAGAGAAAAATCCCGGCGACGAACTCTTCTCAGGAAGCTTTGTCGTATCCGGACGATGCCATGCCGAACTCACACACGTTGGAAATGAATCCTACATCGCGAAGCTCTCACAGGAAGCAAAGACGATGGGAAGCGGCGAGCAGTCTGAGATGATCCGTTCAATCAACCAGATCGTCAAATGGGTTGGTATCGTTATCATCCCAATCGGACTTCTGTTGTTTTATCAGAGCCATTTTATCAACCATGAGACAATTCGCCGGAGTGTGACAGCGACGGTTGCGGCGATCATCGGTATGATTCCGGAGGGATTATATTTACTTACGACAATCGCACTGGCTCTCAGCACCATGAAGCTTGCCAGCCGGAAGGTGCTGCTGCATGATATGAAGAGTATCGAAGCACTTGCACGTGTCGATGTGCTGTGTGTGGATAAGACCGGTACGATCACCGAGCCGACGATGAATGTCAAGCAGATCATATGCAGTAAGAACGGGAAGAATCTGTTGCACACGCCGGAGGAATTGCAGGAATTACTTGTGGATTATACTCTTGCATCGAACGACAACAATGCGACGATGCAGGCACTCCGCACATTTGCAGAAAATGATGGTGCGACACCGCATCGGATGGTTGTGGAGCGCTATCCATTTTCCTCAACAACGAAATACGGTGCAATCGTATTTACAGAAGGAACTTATATATTAGGGGCGCCGGAATTTGTCCTGCGAGATGCATATGCGACGGTGGAAGAAGAGATTACAACCTTCACGAAGGATGGTGACCGCGTCCTGCTTTTTGCAAAATACGCAGGAACAGATTTAAAGCACGGACTTACAGAAGAGGTGATTCCGCTTGGATTTGTCATACTTGCGAACCCGATTCGTGAAAATGCAAAGCAGACATTCGAATATTTTAACAATCAGGGCGTGGCAATCAAGGTCATCTCCGGTGATAATCCGGGAACAGTTTCTGAGGTTGCGCTGCAGGCGGGAATCCCGGGTGCAGAGAATTATGTGGATGCGACCACACTTGATACAGCGGCGAAGCTTAGGGATGCAGTGGAACAGTACACTGTCTTTGGACGTGTGACACCGAAGCAGAAACAGAAGCTTGTGAAGGCATTGCAGATCAAAGGACATACAGTTGCGATGACCGGCGATGGTGTCAATGATATCTTAGCGATGAAGGATGCAGACTGCAGCGTGGCGATGGCATCGGGAAGTGAGGCAGCAGCGCAGGCAGCACAGGTTGTATTGCTGGATTCGGATTTTGCACATATGCCGGATGTTGTGTATGAAGGCAGGCGTGTCGTTAACAACGTACAGCGGTCAGCGAGTCTGTTCCTTGTAAAGAATATATTTTCTCTGTTGATGGCAGTATTCTCGATGGTTTTGATGATCACATATCCGCTCGAACCGGCGCAGGTATCCTTGATCAGTATGTTCACAATCGGCGCACCGGGATTCCTGCTTGCATTAGAGCCGAACAAGAACCGGATCGAAGGCAGGTTTATCACGAATGTGCTGCTTAAGGCACTGCCGGGCGGTCTGACCGATGTGATTGCAGTCGGAGCCCTTGTCATGCTTGGATCGGTATTTGGACTACCGGATGCGAGTGTGGCGACAGCCGCAACACTGGTTTTGTCGGTTGTTGGATTTATGATTTTATTTAAGATCAGCGAACCGCTCAATAAGATGAAGTACGGCGTGATCTTCCTGAATATATTCGGACTTGTATTCTCCGGGATATTCTTGAAGAAGCTGTTTGCACTAAGTGATATGTCAAATCGGTGTATATTGTTGATGGTTGTGTTCGGATTTGCGGCGGAATCCTTATTCCGGTATCTCACGCTGATTGCGGAGAAGTTACGGGCACGTTACGAGAAAAAACAGAAGTATACCGGCTATAAACGGAAGAGAAAACTACGTCGATAGTGAAAATTACAGGAAATTTACAAGAAAATGACGAAAAAGGGATGCGTAATCATTGCTATCTGCCAAAAATGATATTATAATCGGAATGGTGTTTTTTGGATTATAGTAGAAAACGAAGGAGAGAGTAACATGATACGCTTCAAAAAGAGTAAGAAGATTCTTGCAGCCATTTTGACAGCGGGGATGCTGCTTGCGGGAAATGGAGTCCCGATTTGCGCAGCAGAACCAGTTTCGGTGGCACAGACAGAAGAACAGTTGAATTATCTGGTCGTCGGAAGTCCGGTTGTATGTACACCGGGAAGCCAGTTTGTTCTGGCGGATGTCGGAGATGGAACGGAGAAGCTTTCGGATGCGGTTTTGACTTACGTCAATGTGGAGACTGGTACTTCCTATGAAGTGACTGCGGATACCGTAGATGAGGGAAGCCTGCTGTTTAACATGGAGTTTGATGATACCCAGCCGAGCGGAGAATATGAAGTAACCACGATTGAGGTAGTTGCAGACGGAGAGAAACGAATCGTTCGTATGGTGGATACCGGAATTGAAGCCAAATTTGGTATCAATACGGATGTTGATTCTGAGGCGGATGCCTATGTCGTGGATGAACAGGCAGAGCAGGATGCAGAGGAAGCCTGCGGCGAAGACGGAATTACCGTGCTGGATGCCGAAGGACAGGAGATGACTTTTGATTCTCTGACCGAAGCTTTACAGGAAGCCGATGACAGTGTTGCAGACAGCGGAATCGCAACACAGTCGACAGCCAACCCGAATCTGGTTGTTGTGCTTGATCCGGGACATGGTGGTTCTGATCCGGGTGCATGTAAATATGGCTTGAGAGAAGCGGATTTGACGTTGAAAATCGCGCAGTATTGCAAGTCAAAGCTGGAAGAGTATAGCCATGTTGAAGTATACATGACAAGAACTGCAGATACGGACAATAATCTTGCTAATCGCGTAGCGTATGCAAAGAAATTTAATCCAGATGTGTTTGTCAGCATTCATATCAATGCTGTTGGTGGACAACATGGCGGTGCCGAGGTGTATTATCCAAACGGCAATTACATACCGGGTATCGGAACAGAAGGAAAAGAACTGGCAGAAGTAATCCAGCAGAAGCTGGTAGCACTTGGCCTATATAACAGAGGAATCAAGATCCGGAATACAGAGGACGGCAGCCAGTACCCAGATGGTTCACCATCGGATTACTTAGGCGTTATCAAGCGTTCTAAGGAAGCTGGTTTCCCGGCAGTTTTGATCGAGCATGCATTTATCGATAATTATGGCGATGTATATAACTTTTTGTCAAGAGAAGATAAAGTAAAGGAAATGGGGTATGCAGATGCAACCGCCATTGCAGAATATTATGGATTGTCCAAGAATGGGAATTACGGTTCTAAGGCGACAATCGCGGATACGATCCGTACAGCATATGACGGTGGTACGTCCGAAGCATTGACACCAATCATGACGACTCCGACGACATCAGTTGATCGTATGGTATCGTATTATAAGTCCAACGCAACGTTCCCGACTTACTATCAGGAGCATGATACAGAGATCAAAGCATCGTCCAATCCATTGCAGACATTTTGCCAGATCTTTTACGACGAGGCAGTTGCAGAGGGCGTAGATCCGGGTGTTGTATTTGCACAGGCAATGAAAGAAACTGGATTCCTGCGATTCGGCGGCGATGTAAAGATTGAGCAGTATAATTTCTGTGGACTGGGCGCAACCGGAGGCGGCGCTGCTGGACAGGCATTTGGTTCGGTACGTCTGGGAGTACGTGCACAGGTACAGCATCTGAAGGCATACGCTTCACAGGAAGATCTGAAAAATGCAGTGGTTGATCCGAGATTCCAGTATGTGACAAGAGGCTGTGCAACTTTTGTAGAGTACTTGGGTATTCAGGAAAACCCTTGGGGAAAGGGCTGGGCAACTGCATCAAATTATGGATATAGTATTGTAAATGATTATATGTACAAATTCTGTACGGTAAAAAAGACATCCAGTACAGCAAATTCGTTCCTGAATGTAGCGTATAGCACACATGTACAGAGTTATGGCTGGCAGGCAGATAAATTTAACGGTATGACAAGCGGAACGACCGGACTTGGCAAGCGCCTGGAGGCAATCAAGATTAAGGTCGGTGGCGAGTATGATTTGGGTGTTACCTATCAGACACATGTACAGACCTTAGGCTGGGGTAATTGGGTCGATGATGGAGCTTTAAGCGGAACAACTGGACAGGCCAAACGTCTGGAAGCAATCCGTATCAAATTAACAGGCAACGACGCAGACAAATTCGATGTGTATTATCGTGTACATGCACAGACCTTTGGCTGGCTTGGCTGGGCAAAGAATGGTGAAACGGCTGGTACGTCAGGATTTGCAAAGCGTCTGGAAGCAATCCAGATTTACGTAGTACCGAAGGGGATGACGCCATCTTCGGGAACCAGCGCTGTTTCTTATGTACAGTACGGAAAGGCTGCATCGAAGAGTGATCAGCCGGGCTTGATCAATTATGCAACGCATGTGCAGACCTATGGCAACCAGCAATTTGTATCAGACGGTTCCTTCTCTGGAACATATGGAGAAGCAAAGCGGCTGGAGGCAATCCGGATTCAGGTCAACAATGACGCACTTGGTGTAGATGGTGGTGTGACTTATCATACGCATGTGCAGAAATTGGGATGGCAGCCTTGGGTTAGCGATGGCGTAGTCAGCGGAACGACTGGACAGGCGAAGCGTCTGGAGGCAATCGAGATCAAACTGACTGGTGAACTTGCTGAGAAATATGATGTATACTACCGTGTACACGCACAGACTTTCGGCTGGTTGAACTGGGCGAAGAATGGGCAGACAGCTGGAACAGTTGGATATGCAAAGCGTCTGGAAGGAATTCAGATCGTGCTCGTACCAAAGGGAGGCAAAGCACCGAGTGCAACGCCTTTGAACGATGGCAGAGCATGTATTATTAAATAAAATAACAAATCAAAAAAGAGTCTTGCAGATTGCAAGGCTCTTTTTATGTGTAAACATATTCGTGTATTGTGCGGATGAAACAGATTACATGGCAGCCACTCTGGCGTCGATATAGCGAATCAGTTCTTCTGCTGAAGCTTTCAGACCAAGGCGGCTGGTATTGATGCAGACATCATAGTACCGGGAATCGCCCCATTTGCCAGAGGAGAAGGAATTGTGATACTGCTTCCGGCTTTTATCGTGGCGTTTCATTTTTGTGAGCGCCTCGTCTGCGGATACATGCTTGACTTCCATGATTCGCTTCTGCTTCACATCGGTGTCGCCGACAAGGAAGATGGAGATCAGTCCATCATTATCCTGTAAGATGTCCTCGGCACAACGACCGAGTACTACATAGGATTCTCCGCTTTCTGCCTTTTCCTTCAGGAAATTAAACTGCATTTCTGCAATAATCTTTTCTACGGAGTTTGACTGTCCGAGTACCGTTCTGGTGATAAAAGGATTTGCTGGCTTTTCGTCGTATTTCTTATAGACATCGTAAGAATTTCCAGTTTCCTTGGAAAGCTCGTCGAGAATATTTCTGTCATAAAGTGGAATATTGTAATGCTTGGCGATTATTTCTGCGATTACATGTCCGCCGCTTCCATACTCTCGTCCGATTGAAATAATGACCTGTTTGTTCATAAATATACGCTCCCTTCTGTCGTGAAATGTGTCTGCCATTCGCGCTTTTTTTATTTACAATTATACATAAGATGGACGGAAAAAGTCAATGTATGTATGCAGGAAAAATGGGAAAAACTGTATCTGTGAAGAAGTATAAAAACAGGGAGAAACAGACAATGAAAAAAACAACTGAATTTACACCGACAGCTTTTATTTTAGGAATTTTACTTGCCGTTGTATTTGGTGGTGCCAATGCCTATCTGGGGCTGCGTGTCGGTATGACGGTATCCGCATCCATTCCGGCAGCCGTGATCTCGATGGGGATTGTGCGGCTGTTGTTAAAGCGGGATTCGATTCTGGAAAATAACATGGTACAGACAATCGGCTCCGCCGGAGAATCGCTGGCGGCAGGTGCAATCTTTACGCTTCCAGCGTTGTTTATGTGGGCGAAGGAGCATGGCACGGCGATGCCGTCTTTTTTTACGATCGCGATGCTTGCCATAAGCGGCGGTCTGCTTGGCGTGCTTTTCATGGTGCCGCTTCGCCACGCGCTGATCGTGGAAGAACATGACCGCCTGCCATACCCGGAGGGAACGGCATGTTCGAAGGTGCTGCTTGCTGGAGAAGAGGGTGGCGCGAAAGCAAAGAAGGTATTAAAAGGATTGCTCGCGGCAGCTGTCTATAAATTTTTAGCAGACGGATTGAAGCTGTTTCCAAGTGAAGTCGATTTTGAAAGCCGGAAGCTGCGTGGGGCAGGCTTTGGTATCGATGTGCTACCGGCATTGGTGGGTGTTGGATATATCTGCGGCGCGCGTGTGTCTTCGTATCTGTTGAGCGGGGCGGTACTTGGCTGGCTCGTGCTGATGCCGGCGTTCGTGCTGGTTGGTGGGGATAATATCTTGTTTCCAGCGACGAGAGCAATCGGCACTTTAACCACATGGGAATTGTGGGGAAACTATATCCGCTATATTGGAGCCGGAGCAGTTGCAGCAGGCGGAATTATCAGCCTTGTAAAGGCGTTGCCATTGATCGTGACGACCTTCCGTAAGGCAGTGCGTGGCTATGGGAATACGGGAAGGGAACGGACAGAACGTGATATTCCGATGCGGTATGTGATCATTGGAATTGTGGCAATCCTGTTGTTCCTGTGTGTGATGCCACAGATCCGGCTGTCTGTGCCGATGGCACTTTTTATTGCCGTGTTTGGATTTTTCTTTGCAACCGTCAGTGCACGGATGGTTGGTCTTGTCGGTTCTTCGAACAATCCGGTATCTGGTATGGCAATCGCGACATTGCTGCTTGCATCCTTTGTGCTGAAATTAACCGGGCAGACCGGATTAAAAGGAATGACAGTTGCAATCTCAATGGGAACGGTCATCTGTATTGTCGCGGCAATGGCAGGGGATACGTCGCAGGATTTGAAAACTGGTTTTATCGTCGGGGCAACACCGTGGAAGCAGCAGGTTGGAGAGCTGATCGGGGCGGTTGTTTCCGGACTTGCAATCGGTGGTGTGCTGTATCTGTTGCAGGCAGCATGGAGCTTCGGTGATCCGGAGCTTCCGGCACCACAGGCGACATTGATGAAGCTTGTTGTAGAAGGAGTGATGGGAGATTATCTGCCGTGGGGACTGATTCTGATCGGTGTATTTATCGCAGTTGCGGTCGAGATTGTCGGGATTCCGGTACTTCCTTTTTCTATCGGATTGTATCTGCCGATTCATCTGTCAACAGCGATTATGGTTGGCGGTCTGTTGCGCGCGTTTTATGAAAGGAAAAAGAATGAGGCGTATGTGCAGGATGGAATCTTATTTTCTTCCGGACTGATCGCCGGAGAGGGATTGATCGGAATTCTGTTAGCGGTGACGGCTGTACTTGGTGTGAGTGCAAAATTTGATTTATCCGGGCGTGGAATCAGTCTGGGAGCGGCAGGAAGTCTGGCAGCATTTTTGATCCTGCTTGTCATAATGATCTGCGTGATAAAAAAACAGGAAAAAATGGAAATTGATAGTTGACATCTGAAAAAGGAATGCTATAATAAACAAAAACATATGAATAATTGTTCATATGATATCGAGAAAAAAGGAGATACGATGATGAAGAAAACTTACAAAATTGATGTTGATTGTGCAAACTGTGCAAATAAGATGGAGGACGCTGCTAAGAATACAGCTGGTGTCAAGGACGCAACTGTAAACTTTATGGCACTCAAGATGATCGTAGAGTTTGAAGAAGGTGCAGATGCAAAGGCAGTTATGAAGGACGTTCTGAAGAACTGCAAGAAGGTAGAGGATGACTGCGAGATCTTCTTATAAGAAATCCGCACAGATGCAGCAGGTGTGCATAAGTAAGTAGAAGAAGCAGACAGAGATAGGAAGTGACGGCTATGACGAAGAAGCAGAAGAAGGTATTGATTCGGATCATTATTGCAGCGGTATTGGTGATCGCTTTGCAGTTTATCCCGGTGAAAGGATACGTGCGGTTCGGACTGTATATGATTCCGTATTTTGTAATCGGATATGATATCCTGAAGAAGGCAGGAAATGGAATTTTGAATCGACAGATTTTCGATGAGAATTTCCTGATGGCAGTTGCCACCATCGGTGCGATCGCACTCGGTGATTACAAGGAAGGCACTGCGGTTATGCTCTTCTATCAGATTGGAGAGCTGTTTCAGAGCTACGCCGTTGGTAAGAGCCGCCGGAACATCAGTGATCTGATGGATATCCGCCCGGACTATGCAAATGTAGAGAAGGACGGAGAGCTTGAGCAGGTTGATCCGGATGAGATTGAGATCGGTACGGTTATCGTTGTACAGCCGGGTGAGAAGGTGCCAATCGATGGAGTCGTTGTTGAGGGAACATCATCTTTAAATACAAGTGCACTGACCGGTGAGAGTGTACCGCGGGAAGTAAGCGTGGATGATGAGATCATCAGTGGATGCATCAACATGACCGGACTTTTGAAGATCCGTACGACGAAGGAATTCGGCGAGTCGACGGTATCGAAGATTTTGGAACTGGTAGAGAATGCAAGCTCCAGAAAATCCCGCTCCGAGAACTTTATCTCGAAGTTTGCGAAGATCTATACACCGGCAGTCTGCTATGGTGCTCTGGCACTTGCCATTTTACCGCCGATCGTGCGGATGGCATTTATGGGGCTTGCACCGGAATGGGGCGACTGGGTATATCGTGCTCTGACATTCCTTGTAATCAGTTGTCCATGTGCGCTGGTAATCAGTATCCCGCTTAGCTTCTTTGCAGGCATCGGAGGCGCGAGCCGGGAAGGTGTCCTTGTCAAAGGCTCAAGCTTCTTGGAGACATTGTCGCAGACGAAGATCGTCGTATTCGATAAGACCGGCACGATGACGAAGGGCGTATTTGAAGTAAATGGTATCCACCACAGCCCATATAAGGATGAGGAGCTGCTTGAGTATGCAGCCCTTGCAGAGAGCTATTCCACCCATCCGATCAGCAAGAGCTTACAGCGTGCGTATGGCAAGCCGATCGATAAGAACCGCGTCAGTGACGTGGAGGAGATCGGTGGTCATGGTCTGACAGCAAAGGTGGACGGAAAGGTTGTTGCAGCTGGAAATGCAAAGCTTATGAAGAAGCTCGGTATCGAGTATCACGACTGCAGCCATGTTGGAACGATTGTCCATGTAGCGATTGATGGTAAATACGCCGGACATATTCTGATCTCCGATGTCATCAAGGAGCATGCGGCAGAGGCGATCGCCGCACTGAAGAAGTCCGGTATTGAGAAGACCGTTATGCTGACCGGAGATGCCAAGAATGTGGCAGATCATGTAGCCGCACAGCTTGGAATCGATGAGGTATGCAGTGAGCTGCTTCCGGGCGATAAGGTAGAAAAGGTTGAAGAACTCTTGACGAAAAAGTCGGAAAAGGATAAACTTGCATTTGTGGGTGATGGAATCAACGACGCACCAGTTCTCTCACGTGCCGATATCGGTATTGCGATGGGCGCGCTTGGCTCCGACGCAGCGATCGAAGCTGCCGACATCGTATTGATGGACGACGATCCACTGAAGATCTCGAAGGCGATCCGGATCTCAAGAAAATGTATCCGTATCGTATATGAGAATATTTATTTCGCGATTGGTATTAAAGTAATCTGTCTGGTACTCGGCGCACTTGGTATTGCAAATATGTGGTTTGCCATTTTTGCAGATGTCGGAGTTATGATACTGGCAGTGTTAAATGCGATCCGTACATTGTTTGTAAAGAAACTTTAGTGTGAAATGAGGATACTATGGCACAGACACAGAAAATGATTGAATGTTGTGAGAGTCACGAGGTACACAAGGATCTGCTGAAGATTGTGAATGAGAAGCTGCCAAGTGAGACAGAATTGTATGATCTGGCAGAGCTCTTCAAGGTGTTCGGCGATTCGACGAGAATACGGATTTTGTTCGTATTATTCGAGGCAGAGGTGTGCGTGTGTGATCTGGCGGAAGCACTCGGCATGACACAGTCCGCAATCTCACATCAGCTTCGTATCTTGAAGCAGAATAAACTGGTGAAGAACCGAAGAGAAGGAAAATCCATTTTCTATTCTCTGGCGGATGAACATGTCCGCACAATTATCGCACAGGGTTGCGAGCATATTGAAGAAGATTAAAGTTGTTTCATTTCGTTCTGACGCACAAGGGTTCGTCCCGCGTGGAAAGGCGAGTAATAAAAGAGGGTACTATGGATAAGCGAATTTCCGTAATCAGTATTATCGTATATGAGAGAGATCAGGCGGCGAAGGTGAATGCGGTTCTGCATGAATATGCAGACTATATCATCGGTCGTATGGGACTTCCGTATGAGAAGAAGGGTGTTTCTATCATATCCGTCGTTATGGATGCGCCGATGTCGTGTACCAGTGCGCTTTCCGGCAAATTAGGGATGATCGATGGTGTGACTGCGAAATGCAACACAGCTAAGATCTAAATATTATAAGGTTAATTTAAAGGAGAGCAAATCTATGAACGAGATGAGACGAAATGCAAAGAAGAGACCGGCAGTGAAGAAAGTATTTGCTTTGTTGCTGGCTCTTTCTATGTTCTGCGCACTTTTAGCAGGGTGTGACAAGAAAGAGGAAACGGATAATGTGACAGTTCGTGTCGGCGCCATGTCCGGTCCGACCGCGATGGGTATGGTCAAGCTGATGAAGGATGCAGAGGATGGCGCGGCGAAGAATGCGTATGAATTTGCAGAGCTTTCGACCGATCCGTCGACCTTTGTGGCACCGCTTACAAAGGGAGATATCGACATTGCAGCGGTTCCATCGAATCTGGCTTCTGTGATCTATAACAATACGAACGGTGGCGTGCAGATCCTTGCAGTTAACACACTGGGAGTCCTGAACATCGTGGAGCGTGGAGACAGCGTACAGAGCATTAAGGATCTGGCAGGCAAGAAACTGTATGCAACCGGACAGGGTGCAACACCAGAATACACACTGCGCCATATTTTGAAGCAAAATGGCATTGATCCGGATAGTGGTCTTACGATCCAGTGGTGTGCAGATACAACGGAAGCACTGTCTTATATTGCAAATGATTCTGAAGCGATCGCTATGTTACCACAGCCATTTGCGACAGCCGCAATGGGACAGGTTGACGGCTTGCGCGTTGCAATCGACTTAAATGATGCATGGACAGAGATCGAGGATTGTGATATCGTGACTGGTGTGGTTGTTGCCCGGACAGATTTCGTGAAGGAGCATCCACAGGCAGTTGAGACGTTCCTTTCAGAGTATGAGGCTTCCGTTGCTTATACAAATGACAATGCAGCCAATGCGGCAGAGCTGATCGCCGGATATGGTATCGTGGCGAAGGCGCCGCTCGCAGAGAAGGCGATTCCGAAATGCCATATCACGTTCCTGAAGGGACAGGAAATGAAGGACAGTGTCAGCGGATATCTGCAGATTCTCTTTGACGAGAACCCACAGGCAGTTGGCGGTACACTCCCAGCCGATGATTTTTATTATGGATTGTAAATATGAACTATAAAGAAGTATTAAAGAAAGTGGGTGCAGCGTTGCTTGCACTCACTTTTTGGGAAATTGCAGCACTTCTCATCCACCAGCGGATCCTGCTTGTGACACCGGTTGCAGTTGCAAGACGGCTTTGCACGATCTGGCGGGTGGAGGGCTTTGCGCGTGCGATATGGTTCTCGTTCTACCATATTGCAGGCGGTTTTTTGCTTGGGTTGATTCTGGGCTGCCTGCTTGCTTATCTGGCGGCGAAGCACCCGGTTGTAGAGACCTTGCTGTGGCCGTGGATGGCGATGATCAAGAGTGTGCCGGTGGCATCGTTCGTCGTGATCTGTCTGATCTGGCTGTCCGCCCGGAATCTGTCGGTATTCATATCGTTCCTGATCGTAATTCCGATCATATATCAGAATGTCTTAGAGGGACTACGTGCAGAAAACCGGGAGATGCAGGAGGTCGCAACAGTCTTTCAACTGCCATGGCGCAAACGCTTCCGCTATATCGAGCTGCCGAAGATTCGTCCGTTTCTTCTTTCTGCCTGCCGTGTGACAACCGGTATGGCATGGAAGGCAGGTATCGCTGCAGAGATCATCGGCGTGCCGAACGGTTCGATCGGTAAGATGCTTTATACAGCAAAAATATACCTTGATACCGACGACCTGCTTGCGTGGACGGTGATCATTGTGGTAATCAGCGTGGTGGCGGAGAAGGTATTTCTGGCAGGATTGTCGAGGCTGCTTAATCCGTGCTCACGTTTTATGGAGGATACGGATGCAGGACATTAGAATAAAAAATATATCGAAAGCGTATGGTGATAAGCAGGTGTTAAACCATATCTCGAAAGAGTTCCCATCGGGAGAGACGACTGTGATCATGGGCGCGTCGGGCTGTGGCAAGACAACCCTGCTTCGGATTCTGTTAGGATTAGAAAAGGCGGACAGCGGCGAAGTAACTGGCATGCCAGAGCGGGTAGCTGTATTGTTTCAGGAAGACCGGTTGTGCGAGGATGTTTCAGCCTATGAGAATATTGCCCTTGTGCTGGAACGTAAGAAGACGCATGCACAAAGGGATGCGCAGAAGTGCAGGATAGAACAGGAGGCAGCACAGGTTGGTATCACGGCGGATGACTTAAAACAGAACGTCATGGAACTAAGTGGTGGCATGCGGCGGCGGATCGCCTTGCTTCGGGCATTGCTGTACGATGTAGAATGCGTGATCTTAGATGAGCCATTTAAAGGATTGGATGTAACGACGAAGCAGATCGTGATGCAGTATGTGAAGGAAAAGACTGCGGGGAAGACAACATTTCTGGTGACACACGATGCTTCGGAGGCAGACTTTTTTGGCGGGAACAGATGGACCCTGCCAACCGAAAATAAAAATGCAAATGATGAGTAAAATTTTACTAAAAAAAGAGACGTAAATGATAGACGTCTCTTTTCTTATGTGGAAAAATACGATATAATTGTAATGTGCGTGATTGCGCGCATCTGGTTGTTTGCAGAGACTGTCAGACAACCTCTAAAACAAGAAAATAATATAAGAATTTTAATAAAAAGGAGTGTTGAAATGAAGATTAATTATGTAGGAAATCAGGGCGACTTTACTATGGAGAATCCAGAGATGCTTAGTTATCTTTATTTTCCAATCGCAAATGAATCAGGGGTTATGAGTTCGGTTGCACCCGATCTCGCAGGTGACTCGAAGATGAGTCAGAATTCATTCCTTATGCCACCAGTGAGCTGTGAGAATCTGCACAATGACAAGTCATCCAGAAATGTATGGTGCAAGATCAATGGCAAGACACTCTGGTCATTGACTGGGCGTTCCGCTGCCCAGCAGGCAGAGCTTTTTACAGAGGACAAGGAACCAACCTATTTGGAGGCAGGCTTCATGCATCACAAGATCACACGTACATCTGAGAAGAACGGTGTGAAGGCAGCGCTTTCCAGCGTGTCACCAATCAGCGGTGAGAAGCTGGAGCTTCTGAAGGTAGAGCTTACAAATATTTCGGAGGAAGAAATGACAATGCAGGTCGTGACTGCGATTCCACTTTATGCAAGATCCGCAGATAACATCCGTGACCACCGTCACGTAACGGCTCTGCTTCATCGCATTACAACCAATGAGACAGGCATTCTTGTAAAGCCGACGATGACATTTGACGAGCGTGGACATAAGCGCAACGAGATCAACTATGGTGTGTTCGGTGGAAATGAGAACGAGACACCGATCGGCTATTATCCAATCGTAGAGGATTTCATTGGCGAGGGCGGTAATCTGGAGAACCCACGTGCACTTTATAAGAATCCACTTGCGCCATATGCAAAGGGCGAAGGCATCGACGGCTACGAAGCATTGGGCGGTGTTGTATTTGCAGAGAAGAAGGTGGCTGCCGGTGAGACAATCTCCTATGTGATCGCAATGGGTTATGGCGACAGCGCAGAAGAGCTTACAGCAGCTGCAAATAAGTTCCTGAGTGTCAAGGCGTTTGACAAGGCATGGGATGAGACAATCGCATACTGGCAGGAGAAGGTCAATGTCTCTTACCACACAGGCAACAAGGATTTCGACCAGTGGATGAAGTGGGTAAGCTTCCAGCCAATGCTGCGTCGGATCTATGGATGTTCGTTCCTTCCACATCATGATTATGGTAAGGGCGGCCGTGGATGGCGTGACCTGTGGCAGGATTGTCTGGCACTTCTTATCATGAATCCGGATGGCGTGCGTCAGATGCTGATCGACAACTTCGGTGGTGTGCGTCTCGATGGTACAAATGCAACAATCATTGGAAGCAAGCAGGGCGAATTTATCGCTGACCGTAATGGTATCGCGCGTGTATGGATGGATCACGGCGTATGGCCATATCTGACAACCGAGCTTTATATCAATCAGACAGGAGATTTGGATATCCTGTTAGAAGAAAATACATATTTCAAGGATCTTCTGATCTGTCGTGGCGAGGACCGCGATACAGACTGGGATATCTCACAGGGTGAAAAGCAGAAGGATGCAGCAGGAAATGTATACTCCGGAACATTGTTAGAGCATCTGCTGATTCAGAATCTGTCTTCCTTCTACGATGTCGGAGATCACAATGAGATCCGCCTGCGTGGTGCAGACTGGAACGATGCACTCGATATGGCAGCACAGCGTGGTGAGAGCGTGGCATTTACAACGATGTACGCAGACAATATGGATCACATCGCAGGACTGCTTGCAGCATTCGAGGCATCCGGCAAAAAGACCGTGAAGATCGCAAAGGAGATGCAGCAGCTTCTTGTATCCGGTGCAGATCTGTATGACGACGTAGCGAAGAAGCGTGAAGTACTGATGAATTACTGCGAGACATGCAGACATACATTATCCGGTGAGAAGGTAGAGATCTCTGTATCAGAGCTTGCTGCAAACCTCAAGGGGAAGGCAGACTGGATGCGTGAGCACATCCGCAAGACCGAGTGGGTACAGACTGCAGAGGGCGATGGCTTCTTCAACGGTTATTATGATAACTCCGGCAAGGCGGTTGAGGGCGATATCAATGGCGGTGTCCGTATGATGCTTACCTCACAGGTATTTACGATCATGTCGAAGACAGCAACCAACGAACAGGTGGCCCAGATCGTGAAATCCGCAGATAAGTATCTGTACGATGCTTCTGTTGGCGGTTACCGTTTGAACACCGATTTCCATGAGGTGAAGATGGATCTTGGACGTATGTTTGGATTCGCGTATGGCCACAAGGAAAATGGTGCCGTGTTCTGTCACATGGCAACGATGTTTGGAAATGCACTTTATCAAAGAGGCTTCGCGAAGGAAGCGTATAAAGTATTTAATACATTATTTGAGCACTGCAACGATGTCGAGAAGAGCCGCATCTATCCGGGTGTGCCGGAGTATGTGGATGCCAAGGGACGTGGCGTGTACCACTATCTGACCGGTGCTGCAAGCTGGCTGCTTGTAACGGTGATCACACAGATGTTTGGTGTGCGTGGACAGATGGGAGACCTGGCGTTTGTGCCACAGCTTCTGCCGGAGCAGTTTGATGCAAATGGGGAAGCAGGACTTTCTATGATCTTTGCAGACAGAAATGTCAAGATCGTTATGAAGAATGCAGAGAAGAAGGCGCCGGCTGATTACAAGGTGAGCGCAATCACAATCGATGGCGCAGCTTACGACTTTGCCGGAACACCAGTGATCAAGCGTGCAAATATCGAGGCACTTTCCAAGGATGCACAGCACACAATCGAAGTAACACTTGCTTAAGGAGGAACCAATTATGGAAGGAATTGAAATTATAGATTTTCAGCCGGAAGGCTACAAACCACTTGTGGATTACGAAAGCTGGAGAGTCGCAGTCTTAAAGTTCTGTGACGACCTGCTGATCGAGAATGTAAAGACAATGCAGAAGCATTTGTATACGGATGAGGTATTCGTACTGGTACAGGGACATTGCACATTGTTCCTTGCAGGTGAGGGTGACAAGCCGGGCAAGATTACAGCCGTACACATGGAGCCGCACAAGATCTACAACATCAAGAAGGGCACATGGCATAACCATATCATGGATACAGACGGCGAAGTCGTGATCGTAGAAAACCGCGACACTTGCGACGACAACTCCCCAATCCTGCCACTCGGCAAGAATCAGCTGGTAGAATTGGCAAACGCGGCAAAGTAATAACAAGCGTCTGAATACAAGGATAACAGATATTTATAAATAATACAGGATAATTGTGGGAACATGAATATCGAATAATGAATATTACAGTTTCTTAAGCAGACCATTGGAACACGCCAGCACTTAACGAGCTGTGTCTGAAGAATGAAGACACAGGGAGTTTAGTGTCTGCTGCGTGTGGAAGTGAGCGAGAGGAGACATCCATGGAACGGAGTTCCATTTAGGATGGATGGCGACGATTTGTCACAGAGCGTAGCGATGTGATGCTTCCCGTGCGCGTCTGCGTAGAATTGCAATATCCATCATTCGTAGAGATGTAGATTACAATTATCCTTTACGATTTAGAAAGGGAAAAATATGTTTGACAATAAGAACCGCTTTGTAATAGAAAACTACAACAAACAGTCCTGTTTCGCAAGCTTCCTCCCGGGCATCAGCGGTATCCACGGAACCCCGCTCTGGAACTTCTACGTAAACCGTGGACAGGCAATCTGCAGCTTCGGCTCAGAGAACAAAGATCATTCTATCATGGAATTTTATCCGGCACATCAGTCCTACCAGTTCACAAAGACGATGGGCTTCCGCACATTCCTGAAGGTAGATGGAACATTTTACGAGCCATTTGTGGACGATGATATGCCACACAAGATGTACATCGGTATGAACGAGCTGGAAATCGAGGAGACAAACGAAGCACTTGGCATCAAAGTAAACGTCTTGTATTACACAATGCCAAACGAGCGTCTCGGCGGTCTGGTCCGTACTGTGACGATCACGAATCTCGCTGGTGCGAAGAAGGACGTGGAAGTGTTAGACGGTATGCCGGCACTGCTTCCGTATGGTATTGCATTAAAGGATATGAAGGAGACGGCACAGACGACCAAGGCGTGGATGCAGGTTGAGGATGTAAATGAGAAGCTTCCATATTACCGTGTGCGTATCGCACTTGCCGATGCGGCAGAAGTTTCCGAGGTAGAGGCAGGAAACTTCATGGTATCTGTCAATAAGAACGGCGAAAAACTTCCGATCATCGCAGATCCGGAGCTGATCTTTGATTACGATACAAGTCTGGCAAAGCCAGTGAAATTCTTTCAGACAGAGGTACTTGCACTTGCGGCAGAGCATCAGCTGTGTGCGAATCAGGTACCGGCAGGGTTTGCGTGTGCGCATGAGGAAATCACAGACAGCTACACGATCTATTCTGTATATGGTCAGGCAGGCACGAAGGAGCTGTTCCATACATTTGCAGATGCTGGTTTGAATGCAGCATATTTTGCAAGAAAGCATGAAGAAAATGATGCGATCATCAATGAACTTGCAGACACGATCGCAACGACAACGGCAGATCCAGTCTTCGATGCGTACTGCAAGCAGACCTATATTGACAACGTCCTGCGTGGCGGATATCCGGTGAAGCTTCCGGGTGGACATATCTTCTATGTATATTCCAGAAAGCACGGCGATGTGGAGCGTGATTACAATTTCTTCTCCATGCTTCCGGAATATTATTCACAGGGAAATGGAAACTTCCGTGATGTAAACCAGAACCGTCGAAGCGATATCTATTTTGCGAACTTCGTCGGCGATTACAATATCAAAGTATTTTACGATCTGCTGCAGTTGGATGGCTACAATCCATTGCAGGTAAAGCAGATTACATATTCATTAAAGCCGGAGGCAGAAGCAGAAGTGCTCTCCTATGTAACTGAGAATGCGGATGTTCTGAAAAACTTGTTTGCAAAACCATTTACACCGGGTAAATTATATGCGCAGATCTACAACAAGAAGGTTGGACTTACCGTTGAGGAAGACAAGTTCTTCGCCGTAGTGATGGAACACAGCGTTGAGAATCTGAATGCAGATTTCGGTGAGGGCTACTGGAGTGACCACTGGACATACAATCTCGATCTTGTGGATGCATATCTGTCTGTCTATCCGGAGAAGGAAGAGACGATGCTCTTTGATGAGAAGGATTACACCTACTATGAGTCAAAGGCAACGGTTCTTCCACGTGTGAAGCGTTATGTCAAGACAGACAAGGGTGTCAGACAGTACAACTCGATCGACGAGGAGAAGAAGGCAGAGGTAACATTTGACAAGGCGCGTACAGCGTATGGAAAGGGTGACGTATATACTTCAAATCTTGCAACGAAGCTTGTGCTGATGAGTACACTCAAGTTCGATGCACTCGATATGAAGGGCATCGGTGTCGAGATGGAAGGTGGAAAGCCGGGCTGGTATGACGCGTTAAATGGTCTGCCGGGATTATTCGGTTCTTCTGTCTGCGAGACATACGAATTACAGCGGATGTTATTGTTCCTGCGTGAGGAGCTTGCGAAGTTTGACCGTGCGGTAGACGTTCCTGCAGAGCTTGCCGGGCTGATTGAAAAGACAGATGCAGCACTTAAGAATTATACAAAGGGCGGTGACCGTCTGGCAGTATGGAATGCAGTGAATATCGCAAAGGAAGCATATCGTGAGAAGACCGCATTTGGCATTGATGGAAAAGAAGAGATGATTCCGGCTGCAACGCTTATTGCAACTCTTGACCTCATGATCGCATATGTAGAGGAAGGAATTGAACTTGGTTGTGCGATGAAAGATGGCATTGCACCGGCTTATATGGCATACAGCATGTCGGATTACACAGAAAAGGACGGCGTGATCACACCGGAGAATCTGCAGGTGGTTGATATCCCGTTGTTCTTAGAGGGACCGGTTCGTTACCTGAAGCTGCCACAGACACATGCGGCGAAGGAAGCACTTTATGAGAAGGTAAAGGCTTCAGATATGTATGACAAGAAGCTTGATATGTACAAGGTAAATGCACCACTTACAAAATGCTCTTACGAGATTGGACGTGCGCGTGCATTCTCCCCAGGCTGGCTGGAGAACGAATCCATCTGGCTGCATATGGAGTACAAATATTTACTGGAACTGTTGAAGTCCGGACTGTATGAAGAGTATTTCGCAGACTTAAAGAAGATGGGCGTTCCATTCCTGCCTTATGAGACATACGGCAGAAGTCCGCTCGAGAATTCATCCTTCTTAGTAAGCTCTGCAAACTTCAATGAGAAGATCCACGGAAAGGGCTTTGTCGCAAGACTGAGTGGTTCAACTGCAGAGTTCTTACAGATGTGGGAGCTTATGATGAACGGCGAGAAGTTATTTACAATGCAGGATGGTACACTTACATTTAAGCTTGCACCGGCAATCCCGGCATATCTTGTGAAGGACGACGGCAAGGTAGAGACAACGTTGTTTGGCAAGATCAAGGTTGTATATGACTGTGGCAGCAAGCGGGATCTGATTCCGGGACAGTATGCAGTTACAAAGTACGAACTTGTGGCGGCTGATGGAAGTATAGAGTCCTGTGAGGCAGCAACTGTATCCGGGGAAGCAGCACAGCGTATCCGCGATGGAAAGGTTGCAGAGATCCGTGTAACAATCCAGTAAAACAGAATGTAATAGAAAGTTCGTGACAAGAACAGGAAAATTATATATAATAAATGTCAATTATGTGATTTACAAAAATCAAGTGAAGGAGAAGCGGGCTTTCAAGGACGCGTACAGGATTATGAAAAAAATAGGAGCATTTTTATTATCGCTTGTGATGCTGCTCAGTGTGATCGTATTGCCAACGAATACCACACAGGCAGCGGAGGCGATGCCGACAGTATCATATAGTGTACATGCACAGAGTTACGGCTGGATGAATCCAGCTCAGAATGGTAAGACGGCAGGTACGACCGGGCAGGGGAAACGTCTCGAAGCGATTGCGATTTCTTTAAAACAGAATGGGACATCTTATGCAGGCGGACTTCGCTATCAGGCACATGTGCAAACTTATGGCTGGATGAACTGGGTGGATGCCGATACGAATGGAGCATCCCCAAGAAGTCTTGCAGATAAAGGACAGTATGCCGGAACGGTTGGGAAGTCAAAGCGTATGGAAGCAATCCGGATGGAACTGACGGGTGAACTTGCAAATCGCTATGAGGTATTATATCGTGTACATATGCAGACGTATGGCTGGAGCTCATGGACAAAAGGCGGCGATACAGCTGGCACAGTTGGACAGGGAAAACGTCTTGAAGCAATCGAAATCAAGCTGATCCAGAAACCATCGGTAACGCCGGCTGCCACAGTAAATTATCAGGTACATGCACAGTCTTATGGCTGGATGAATACAGTGCCAGGTGGAACAATCGCGGGTACTACTGGAAAGGGTAAACGTCTCGAAGCGATCAAGATTGATTTGAAGACACAGGGTGTAACAGGCGGTATCGTCTATAATACCCATGTGCAGTCCCTTGGCTGGACAAAGGATGTTTCGAACAACGGTGTGAGTGGTACGACAGGTCGGTCGAAGCGGATCGAGGCCATCTGCATGCATCTGACCGGCGATATCACGGCATATTACGATATTTATTATCGTGTCCATTGTCAGTCACTCGGCTGGCTTGACTGGGCGAAAAATGGACAGATGGCAGGTACAACCAATGGTGGAAAACGGATGGAGGCAATCCAGATCCAGCTCGTCAAAAAGGGCGGAAAGGCACCGGGGGCAACGGCGAAGCCGTATGTTTATATTGAACCACCAGCGATTACGAAGGATACATATGAGATTCGTGTAAACAAGCAGGAGAGCTGCATCACGATCTATAAGGATGGCGTGCCAATCAAGGCAATGACCTGTTCGCCGGGTGACGCCACTCCGGTTGGAACCTTCTATCTGGCTGGTAAATGGCGTTGGAATGCACTGATGGGTGGTGTACAGGGACAGTATTGTTCTCAGATACAGGGTGATTTCTTATTCCATTCGGTGTTATATAATAAGACGAATCCGCGCACACTGATTCCAAGCAGCTATAACAACCTCGGAAAACGTGTATCGCATGGATGCGTCCGGTTACAGGTTATTGACGCAAAGTGGATATTTGATAATTGTCCAAGAGGCACAAAGATTACGATCTATAATTCCAGTGATCCAGGACCACTCGGTAAGCCGGCATTGCAGAAGATACCGGGCAGCCAGACGTGGGACCCGACCGATCCAGCAATTTAAATAAAAAGCGGGGTGTCGCATCGGAACATAGTTTATGTCTCCGGTGCGACTGTCGTGTTTTTGGAAAGAGACAAATGAGCGCAGCTTATTTGTAAAAGAGGAACTATGTACTTAGAAGAACAACGAAGAAGAGCATTGAGTTTGCTTGCGAATTTGATCATATGGGTATTTGAGGCAGTATCATTTGGCGTGATCTGGTTTGGAGAGTATCACAATCCGTTATTCTTTCGGGGAAATTATGTCGTGATCGGGTTGTATGCCGTCTTTCTGTTTCTGATCACCAAAAGCTTCAATGGATATAAATTAAGCTATATGCGCGTGCTTGATCTGTGTCTGTCACATGGACTTGCAATCGTGATCGGTGGAGCCGTTGCGTATATTTTCATCTGCATGGTATCGCGTGATTATATGAACGTGCTTCCGGTTATCATAATGGTAATCATACAGATTGTGTTTGAGACGCTCTGGGTGATTTTGATCCAGCATATCTACATGCTGTTTTTCCCACCGCGGAAGCTGATCGTGATCTATGGTATTTATCCGCCGGAGAATTTCCTTCTTAAGATCAATGCCAGACGTGATCGTTATCAGATCTGTGAGGTATTAAACTATCAGCAGGGTATGGAGAAGATCCAGCAGGATGTATTGGATTTCGAAGGCGTCGTGCTGTATGATCTGCCATCAGAAGACCGAAATAATATATTAAAATATTGCTTTAAGCATTCCATCCGTACCTATGTCATTCCGAAGATCACGGATATTATCATGAAAGGTTCGGATGATATGCATCTGGTAGATACTCCGGTATTTTTGTCAAGAAATATCGGCTTGCAGGCAGATCAGCGTTTCTTCAAGCGTGCAACGGATTTGTTTATATCCGGGGTTGGAATCATTGTAGCGTCCCCAATCATGCTGATCATTGCGATCGCGATTAAGGCATATGACCACGGACCGGTCTTTTACCGGCAGGTGCGGCTGACACGCGGCGGAAAGCAGTTTATGATCTATAAGTTCCGAAGCATGCGGATCGATGCGGAGGCACACGGCGCACAGCTTGCGAAGAAGGATGATGACCGTATCACACCAGTCGGAAAGGTGCTGCGGAATCTCCATCTGGACGAACTGCCACAGCTGTTCAATGTGTTTGTCGGCGATATGTCGATGGTTGGCCCAAGACCGGAGCGACCGGAGATCTTCGAGAAATACGAGGAGTCGGTACCGGATTTTGATTTCCGTCTGAAGGTAAAGGCGGGACTGACCGGATATGCACAGGTATATGGAAAATACAACACCACACCGATTGATAAATTGAAACTGGATCTGACATATATTCAGGAATACTCCTATCGGTTGGATTTGAAATTGTTGCTTTTGACCTTCCGTATCGTATTCCGCAAGGAAAGCTCGGAAGGCGTGGATAAGAATCAGCAGACCGCATTAAAGGATAAAAACGAGAAAGGATAAAGGTATCGCACATGAATGTAGCAGTGATTATTGCCGGAGGCTCCGGACAGAGAATGGGACAGGATATCCCGAAGCAGTTTATCAACGTATATGACAAACCGGTTTTGATCTATACGCTGGAGAGTTTTCAGAGAAATGATCTGATCGATGCAATCGAGGTTGTCTGTATCGACGGATGGCATAACGTGTTATGGGCGTATGCCAAGCAGTTCAATATTACAAAGGTAAAATGGGTAATCTCTGGTGGAAACAGCGCACAGGAATCTATCCGAAATGGTGTCTACAACTTGAAGGATGTCTGCTCTGCAGATGATAACATCATCATTCATGATGGTATCCGTCCTCTGGTCGACGATGAGGTGCTCGAGGATGTCATTGCGAAATGTAATGAGTTTGGAAATGGTGTTACGTCCCTTCCTTACAATGAGCAGATCTTTGTGATCGACGATGAGGCATCTACAACGAAATACATTCCACGTGAGACACTGCGCCGCGTATCGACACCACAGGCATACAAGTTTGATAAGCTTGTGTGGGCGTATGAGAAAGCGTTTGCAGAGGAAATCGGTATCTACGGTTCTTCTTATACGAATACGATGATGGTAGAGCTTGGCGAGCGCCTGTATTTTGCGAAGGGCTCGGACAAGAACATCAAGCTTACGACGAAGGATGATCTGGAGATTTTCAAGGGCTATCTGACCGCAGAGAAGGATAAATGGTTAAAGTAGGAGAGACGACGATGCATTTATATGACAGTGAACTTTATATGCAGGATGTGTGTGCCGTTGCAAGCATGATCGAGGTACAGGAGCTTGCAGACGCATCGGTGCTGATCTCCGGAGGCACCGGCATGATCGGCAGCTTCTTGGTGGATGCACTTTTGTACGCAGACAAGCATTATCAGGCAAATACGCAAGTGTATATATTAGGCAGAAATGAGGAGAAGGCGCGTGCCCGTTTCGCGGACTATGCGGATTGTCCACAGTTTCATTTTATTAAGCAGGATATCAATGAGAAGGTAGTCGGAAATCCGGCTTTGCCAGCGAAGATCGATTATGTGATCCATGCGGCGAGCAACACTCACCCGGTTGCCTATGCGAGTGATCCGATTGGAACGATCACCGCAAATGTATTTGGAACCCAGTATCTGCTCGACTATGCAAAGGAAGCGGATTGTAAACGTTTTGTATTTTTATCTTCGGTTGAAATCTACGGAGAAAACCGTGGAGATACCGATAAATTCACAGAGGACTATCTTGGCTATATCGACTGCAACACGATGCGTGCCGGATATCCGGAGAGCAAACGTACCGGAGAGGCATTGTGTCAGGCATACCGTAAGCAAATGGAGATGGATGTTGTAATCCCACGTTTGTCCCGTGTGTATGGTCCGACGATGCTGATGAGTGATACAAAAGCACTGTCCCAGTTCATCTTAAAGAGTGTGAAGCAGGAAGATATCGTGTTAAAGAGCGAAGGAACACAGGAATTTTCGTATGCCTATGTGGCAGACTGTGTCGCAGGTATCCTTGCTGTCATGTTAGATGGCAAAGATGGTGAGGCATACAATATCTGTTCGAAGGATTCGGATGTGAAGCTTCGCGATGTGGCAAAGCAGCTCGCGGATCTCGCAGATAAACAGGTCGTGTTTGACTTACCGGATGCAACGGAGCAGGCAGGCTATTCGAAGGCGACCAAGGCAACACTTGACACGACAAAGCTTCGGACAGAACTTGGCTTTGTGCCACAATACGATATGAAGACCGGACTTTCCCACACCGTACAGGTGCTTCGGGAAATCATGTAGACAGGGAATAGGAAAAATATGGGAACAAAAATCAAAGAGTTTCGTCAATATAACAATTTATTTACGGAGCTTGTCAGAAAAGGAATCAAATTAAAATACAGACGATCCTATCTTGGAATCGTCTGGTCGATGATCGAGCCATTGCTTACGATGATCGTATTGACATTGGTATTCGGTACGCTGCTTGGACACAAGGAGAAATCATTTCCGGTCTATATCCTGACCGGACGGCTGATGTATACGCTGTTTTCACAGTCAACGACGTCTGCCTTAAAGTCCATCCGTCAGAATGAGGCGATGATCAAGAAGGTGTATGTTCCGAAATATCTGTATCCGCTTGCGAATATCTGTTTCAATTACATTTTGTTTCTGATCTCGCTTGTTGTGCTTGCGGTTGTTGCACTAGTGCTGGGCGTGTTTCCGACATGGCGTACACTGCTTGCCATCGTACCGCTGCTCAATTTGTTTCTGCTGTCCATTGGCGCGGGTATGATACTTGCGACGATCGGTGTGTATTTCCGGGATATGGAATATCTGTGGAACGTTGCGTTGATGCTTATTATGTATACCTGTGCGATTTTCTATTATCCAAAGAAGATTTTGAATAGTAATGTAAGTTGGATTTTGAAATTCAATCCGCTGTTTTGCATTATCAACAATTTCCGTAACTGTGTATTCGGCAGGGCGATGAGTGCGCATATGCTGATTTATTCCTTCACCTTTGCATTTGTCTGCATCGTGATCGGAATCGCAGTATTCAATAAGAAGCAGGATCAGTTTATCCTGCATCTGTAAGGCATGGGAGGAGATATCGTGAGCGAAGAGACAAGAAAAGACGTAATTACATTATCCCATGTTGGCATGGAGTTTCATCTGAATAAGGAAAAGGTCGACAGCCTGAAGGAATATTTTATCAAGCTTGTCAAACATGATATTGCGTACACGGAGTTCTGGGCATTAAAGGATGTGACCTTTTCGGTCAAGCAGGGTGATCGTGTCGGAATTTTAGGGTTAAATGGCGCGGGCAAATCAACCTTGATGAAGGTGATTGCAGGTGTCTTTAAACCGACCGAGGGTACGATTGAGAAACAGGGTGTGCTTGCGCCGATGATCGAGCTTGGTGCCGGCTTCGACATGCAGTATACCGGGGCGGAAAATATTTTCCTCTACGGAGCAGTGCTCGGACATTCGCGCAAATTCATGGAAGAAAAATTCGATGAGATCGTGGAGTTCTCCGAGCTTGGCAAGTTTATAGATGTTCCGCTGAAGAACTATTCCTCCGGTATGAAGGCGAGACTTGGATTCTCGATTGCGACCGTGGTGCGTCCGGACATTCTGATCCTGGATGAAGTGCTGTCGGTTGGAGATGCGAAATTCCGTAAGAAGAGCGAGAAGAAGCTGGTCGATATGATGGATACCGGTGTGACGGTGCTTTTTGTATCGCATAATCTGGACCAGGTGAAACGTATCTGCAACAAGGCCATGATCCTGGAGCATGGGGAAATGAAAGCATTTGGAGATATCGATGAGATAGCTCCTGTCTATGAAGAGATGATTGAATAATATGGGTTTTTATATCAAACAGATTATAAAAATGATCGCACAGCATGTGCTGTTTCCAATCTACTATTTTATTTGCTGCAGAAAGCCTGTGACAAGGGGGCTTGTTGTGTTCGCGGATGAACATAAGACAGCATGCCCGCCGTCGATGCAGCGGCTGCACGATGCACTGCTCTTGCAGGAAGGATTGACGGTAGTGGATGATTTCTTCGATCTGCAGGCGATGTCTGCGCAGGCAGGTATGCGGCGGATGCTTGCATTTATGAAGTTGTATGCACAGGCAGAGTTTGTGATCCTGCAGGATAATTTTCTTCCGGTTTCGTCTTGCCATAAGCGCAAAGGTACAACTGTGATCCAGCTGTGGCATGGCTGTGGTGCATTCAAGCGGTTTGGCTATGATGCAAAGGATGATATCCCGCAGTTTTATAAGGGAAATGTCTATAAGAACTATGATCTTGTCACGGTGAGCAGTCCTTACTGCCGTCCGTTTTTTACCTCGGCGATGCGGATGAAGCATCCGAAGACGGTGCGGGCGTACGGAAGCAGCTATACGGATTGTTATTTTGATGAAGCTTATAAAGCTGCAATGCAGGAGAAATTTGAACAAACCTATGGTGCGAAGAACGGAAGAACCGTGATTGTCTGGGCACCGACCTTCCGGGGCAATGCCGGACAGCAAAGCAAGGGTGAGCGGACAATCGGGGAGGCATGGATCGATGAGCTTGCGAAAAATCCCGATTATCTGGTGATAAAAAGTCTGCATCCGCATATGCTGAAACGGGGAGAGTCTCAGCCGCTTACGACGGGGGAACTGCTTTTTTCGGCGGATCTGCTGATTACCGATTATTCATCTGTTTTATTTGAATATTTGCTGCTTGACCGGCCGCTGCTGTTTTTTGCGCCGGATCTCGAAACCTATGGCACAGACCGTGGATGGTATCTTTCCTATGAAGATATGCCGGGTGCGATTGTGACAGAGGGAGAACAGCTCGCGGATGCGGTTGCCGGCACATTGGGGAAGGATGTGTATGCAGAGAAACGTCATGCGTTCCGGGAGCAGTATATGAGCTGTTGTGATGGAAATGCAACGAAACGATTGATTCGATATATTTTACATGAGGAGACAAAGAGAAACGATGTTGAAAAGCTTGTTTAAAAAATTCAAGAAGACGATTGTATTTAAGACGATTCAGAAGACGATTCCATACCGGGCACTGCGGAAAGTGTACCGTGCGTGCAGAAAGCAGATCCGCAGGATGTACCGTTATGAGATGCTGCGAAAGCATTATCCGAAGCTTTATAATAAATATGCGGCAAGACCGGTCAACGAGAAGAAGGTTGTCTTTATCGAGGTGCGGGAGAGCAAGATCAGTGACAGTTTTTCCCTGATGTACAAGAAGGTGCAGGAGGAACACAAATACGAGATTCATACACATTTCCTGCGCAGCGGATTCTCAAAGCGGAAGGATTATCAGCATGCCTGTGAGGCGATGATCACAGATATCGCAGATGCAAAATATATCTTTTTAAATGAGTCTTCGGATGTCATCGCGGCACTTCCAATGCGTAAGGAGACGATCGTTACGCAGCTCTGGCATGGCTGTGGTGCGTTTAAAAAGTTCGGTATGAGTACCGCAGAACTGATCTTTGGTGATGACAGAAAGACATTGGAGAAATACCCATATCATGGAAATTACACCTATGTGACAGTCAGCTCCCCAGAGGTTGTCTGGGCGTATGAGGAGGCAATGTCGCTGCAGGATAAAAAGGGCGTGGTTGTGCCAACCGGTATTTCCCGTTCGGATATCTTCTATGATGAAGAAGCAAAAAAGGCAGCACAGGAAAAACTGCTTTCGGTAGTGCCACAGGCAAAGGGTAAGAAGGTGATTTTGTATGCACCGACGTTCCGTGGCAGGGTTGCAAAAGCAAAGACACCAAATAAGCTGGATATTGCGGCATTTGGTGATGCGCTGGGCAAGGACTATATACTCTTGTTTAAATTACATCCATTTGTGAAGAAACGGACTGCGATTCCGGAAGGATACGAGGATTTTGCCTTTGATCTGACGGATGATATGAGCATCGAGGAATTATTGTTTGTGGCAGACATCTGTATCTCAGATTATTCGTCGCTTGTATTTGAGTATTCGCTGTTTGAAAAGCCGATGATCTTCTTTGCATTTGATCTGGATAACTATTATGACTGGCGTGGATTTTATTATGATTATAAGGACTTTGTCCCGGGACCGATCCACACGACGACTGAAGAGATGATTGAGTATATCCAGCATGTGGATGAGCGGTTTGATAAGAAAAAGGTACAGGAATTCCGGCAGAAATTTATGAGTGCCTGCGACGGACACGCGACCGAGCGGATTATGAAAATGATGTTTGGAGAGTAAATATGGTTTCAGTGATCATTCCATGTTACAACGCAAGACAGTATATATGCGAGGCACTTGCCTCCGCGGTGGCACAGGAATATGTGCACGAGGTGATACTGGTGGATGACTGCTCAACGGATGATTCCGTGGCATGTGTGCAGGCGTGGCTCGATGTGCACGCGGCACAGACGGCAGATATTTCCATCCGGGTGCTGCAGAATGCAGAAAATAGTGGAGTCGCGGTGTCAAGAAACCGGGGCGTGCAGGAGGCAGACGGAAAATATATTGCATTTTTAGATGCGGATGACCGGTTTGCACCGGGAAAACTGAAAAAGCAGGTGGAGCTTCTGGAACAGACGGGAGCCTGTCTTTGCAATACCGCCCGTGTGCTGATGACGCCGGACGGAAGCCTGACACAGACGATCATGCATACCCCGGAGAAAATCACACTTGCAGAGCTGGAGAAAACGAATGTGATCAACTGTTCTTCCGTGGTTGCACCAAGGGAGATTCTGCTGAAATATCCGATGCAGCACAGCGAGGTGCATGAGGATTATCTGACTTGGCTTCAGATGCTGCGGGCATATCCATATGCGGTTGGCATCGATGAACCGTTGCTGGAGTATCGTTTATCCGCGCATGGAAAGTCAAGGAACAAGCTGAAATCGGCACGGATGACATATCGTACCTACCGGCTGGCAGGGTATCCGGTATGGAAATCCTGCAGGATGTTTTTGAGCTATATGATAAATGGTTTGAAAAAGTATGCTACGCATTAAAAATTCACCGTATTTTCAAATAGTACAGGGAATCAAAGATTGATTTTAAAGGCAAGATGCGATATGATAAGAAAGAACGGCTTTGCCGAATAAAGGTTTGAGAGGTATGGATATGGTTGACGAGAAGAAAACCATCCTTATGACGAAGCTTGCGATATTTGAGAAACATGAGAAGAACAAAAGCTTGGTTGTGAGTAAATATTATAGAAGTGATTATGTCCGTTATAATGTGTTAAAAACATGGGTGGCAGTGACAGTACTATACTGGTGTGTCATTGCAGGATACATATTCATGACATTTGACAGTATCTTAGAGAAATTGAATGATCTGGATTATTTTGCAGTCGTATATAAGATGCTGGGTGGCTATGTAATCATCTGTGCAATCTATTTTCTGTTTGCATTTGTCCTGTATAATTATCGGTATAAGAAAGCAAGAAATGGACTGGTACAGTACAATATTAACCTGAAAGAACTGATCCATGCGGACGATCCGCCGGAGATGCAGCGACGCATGGTAGACGATACAAAGCGTACGACCGATGATGTCTCTGCAGCCAGAGCGCATGCGCCACAGCAGGCATCCCGTGCCAATGTCAGCCGTTCGGAGATGGTACAGCGGCAGCTGCAGGCACAGCAGGAACGCAAGAATCAGGAGATTATCGAGAATGTAAAGCGTCGGAATGAGCGTATTTCAGAGAAGCAGCAGGAAGAAGCGCAAAGACAGCGAGAGATGGAAGAAGAACGACGCAGAATCCGCGCACGCCGCGCGCAGTTAGAGCGCGAACAGCTGGAGCGGATCAGACAGGAACAGCAAGGTATGTACCGGGAAGATCATGTCTATAATACAAATACACCGAACGGTGCAGGAAGGGGAGAAAACGAATGACTGGATTGATAGCAGTGAGAAATTCCATACGTGATTTTTTGAGAAAATATGATGAGGTAACCACTCCGATTCTTCGGTTTATCTTCTCGTTTATTGTATTTTCCTGTATAAATTCTCTGTTTGGATATAGTGAGTTTTTACATAGAGGTGTTATCACATTTTTATTGTCTGTGATCTGTGCACTTGTGACAGGACCGGTTGTTGTATTTCTGGCTGGTGTTGTCGTTGCCGTTCATTGCTTCTCGGTATCGATGGACGTAGGCGTTTTGTGCCTGTTGTTATTCCTTGTGATGTATTGCTCCTATATTCGGATGTTCCAGAACACGGGATATGTACTGGCATTGGTGCCAATCTTATATATGCTGAAGATTCCATTTGCGGCGCCTGTTATGGTAGCAATCTTTGCAGGATTTTCTGGAGCGGTTCCAGCCGCCTTTGGTGTGGTAATTTATTATTTTGCACAGTATGCGAAAGAGGCAAGAGCAACCATCCTTCTTGGTGAGGATGCGGATTTTCAGGGATACTCCTATATTGTAAATGGTATGATGAAGGACAAGGCAATGCTGCTTGCAATCATTGCATTTGTGGTTATCGTTATGGTGACGGCACTCATTCATCAGTTGAATTTTGACTATGCATGGTATGTCGCGATCGGTGTTGGAAGCGTATTTACGATTCTGGTATTTATGGTATGCGGCATGTTGGTTGACGTCAGCGTTCCGGCGGGCAGTCTGGTACTCGGCGCGATTCTCGGGGGTGTGCTTGGCGTGATTGTACAGATGTGTAAGAGTGTGATTGATTACTCGCACAAGGAATCCGTGCAGTTTGAAGATGATGATTACTATTATTATGTAAAGGCGATTCCGAAGGTGGAAAATGCACAGAAAAAACGTGTAAAAACCATGACGGAGGAAGAAGTTGCGGAACAGGTGAAGAAACCACGTCCGCAGCAGGGCACAAATGGTCAGGCAAGACAGCCACGTCCGCAGCAGGGCGCAAATGGTCAGGCAAGACAGCCACGCCCACAGCAGGGTGCAAATGGTCAGGCAAGACAGCCACGCCCACAGCAAAACCGAAACAACGGACAGATAAATCGATAAGACTAGCGATGGTTAAGGGGTGTTAGTTTGAAAAAGTTACTCACAGCATTAAGTGTATATTTTGATTGGTTTTACATACCGAAGATCCATGTGACGGACATTATTGAGATCATTATTCTGTCGTATGTAATTTACCATGTCATGATCTGGTTTAAAAAGACGCGTGCATGGACCTTGTTCAAAGGAATTGTTGTGTTGTTTATCTTTGTCGGACTGGCAACCCTTTTTCGTTTGAATACGATCCTGTGGATATTCCGGAACACGATCAGTGTCGGTATTATTGCGGTGATCATTCTGTTCCAGCCAGAGCTTCGGCGTGCACTGGAAGAACTGGGACGAAAGAAGATCTTTACAGATGTTCTGGCGAGGGATGATAAGAACCTGCATCTGGAACGCGTCAACAATCATACGATCGATGAGCTCGTTGCAGCTTCGATTGATATGGGTAAGGTAAAGACTGGTGCGCTGATTGTTATCGAGCAGGATGTTGCACTTGGAGAATACGAGAATACAGGTATTCTGATTGATGCGGCTTTGACAAGGCAGCTTCTGATCAATATATTTGAGCACAATACCCCATTGCATGATGGTGCGGTAATCATACGGGATAACCGTGTACTTGCAGCAACCTGTTATCTGCCGCTTACGGATCGTATTGATCTGAACAAAGCACTTGGAACGAGACACCGTGCGGCGGTTGGTATCAGTGAAGTGTCTGACAGTATGACGATCGTGGTATCCGAGGAAACCGGAGAAATCTCTATCGCGTATGGTGGAACCCTGTATCGGAATCTGGACGCAATTGAACTTCGAAAGAAATTGACCTCTTTACAGCCGGTTATTCCGGAGCACAGACGTGCGAGACTGCGGAAAGGGGGCAAAAAGAATGGGAAAAAATAAGAAAGAGCTTGGACATATCGGATACAAGATTTCGGCAGTTTTGCTCGCGATTGTTGCCTGGCTTGCGGTGGCAAATATTTCCGACTACCAGACGACACGGCAGATATCCAATATTCCGGTCACTCAGATCAATGGCGATGTGCTTGATGAACTGGATCAGGTGTACGATGTAGTGAGTGGAGATACTGTGGATATCATAGTCAAGGGCAGACGATCTGTGGTCGGTACACTTGATAAAGATGATTTTACGGCAATTGCGGATTTGTCCACGATGTCGATTACCAATACCGTATCAATATCTGTGGAGGCAAAAAGCAACACGGTTCAGAGTGAGATCAATATTACTTGCGTGGATAATACGATGAAACTCAATCTGGAAGAGAAGGTGACACAGCAATTTCCAATCAAGGTGGTCACAACTGGAAGTACAAAAAACGGATATGCGGTAAGTGGAACGAGTTCTACGCCGAATATCGTAAAGGTTGAAGGACCGAAGAGCGCGGTCGAGAAGATTACAGAGATCCGGGCATCGGTCGATGTAGACAAGAAATATTCCAGCTTTGAAACAGAGTCGGAGCTTCATATCTATGATGCGTACGGAGAAGAAATTACAAATGATAAGATTACCCTGGACGTTGCATCGGCAAAGGTAGGCGTTGAAATCTATGCAACCAAGTCCGTGCCGATTGAGGTGAACTTGCGTGGAACACCGGGCGATGGCTATGGTGTGGAAGGCGTGGTATATCAGCCACAGAGCGTGGAACTGGTTGGACCGGCGGATGCGCTTGCCAAGATAGAAACCGTAGATGTGGATGATGTGTCCGTGAGTGGAATGACCGAAGATTACCAGACGGATGTAGATATTCGTGATTATCTGCCGGATGGAGTTTCAGTGGTAGATATCCCACCAGAGATTACCGTGAATATCTCGATTACGAAGCTGGAAGATAAGAAGCTGACTGTGACAGAAAACAGCTTTGTGCTTGACAAGCAGGTGGATGGCTATCAGTATGAGGTGACGATCAATAACTTTACGATCACGGCATCTGGATTTGCAGATGTGGTATCGAAGCTGACGTTGGATGATGTTGTTCCAACGATTGACTGTTCCGGACTTCCGGTTGGCAATCATGGAAATGTGACTGTAACTTTGAAGGAGATTGACGGTGTGACGTATACGATGAGTGGTACGGTCAGTGTCAATGTCACAAATGCAGAGAATAAATAAAGGGTGATTGATCCTCCAGACGGAGTATGGAAGAGAAGAAAGAAGCGTGAGAATGTGGAACAGGGAAAGATAGAACAGTTCAAGGAAGCAGTTGCACAGTGTAATTCGATTGTATTCTTTGGCGGTGCAGGTGTGTCGACAGAGAGCGGAATTCCGGATTTCCGAAGCACAGACGGTCTGTATAACCAGAAGTACAAATATCCACCGGAGACGATTGTCAGCCACAGCTTTTATATGCAGCGGACAGAAGAATTTTATGAGTTCTACAAGGACAAGATGCTGTTCCCACAGGCACAGCCGAACGCCGCACACAAGAAGCTTGCAGAGTTAGAACAGGCTGGAAAGCTGAAAGCAGTTATCACCCAGAATATTGATAATCTGCATCAGATGGCAGGCAGTAAGAAGGTGCTGGAGCTTCATGGAAGTGTATACCGCAATTACTGCATGAAGTGTCACAGATTTTATGATTTTGCCCACATGAAAGCATCCACAGGTGTTCCGAGATGCGAATGTGGTGGAATTATCAAGCCGGATGTGGTATTGTATGAAGAAGGTCTGGACAATCAGACGATCAATGAAGCAGTGAAGGCAATCTCAGAGGCACAGGTGCTGATCATAGGGGGAACTTCCCTGGCTGTTTACCCGGCAGCAGGACTGATCGATTACTTCCGGGGAGAGCACCTTGTAGTGATCAACAAATCCCCGACTCCGAGAGACAGATATGCAGACCTTCTGATCCAGGGGCCGATCGGACAGGTATTTTCACAGATTCATTGCTAGCGTGTCTGAAAAATCAAGGGTAACTGTTCAGCGGTTCGCTATTTGGCGAAATACCGGACAGTTACTGTCAAAGTTATATAAGAGGAGTAAGAGATTATGGGACTTCCCTATGAAGTTGG
>OGPG01000088.1_pt1 | contig 80079 bp, 95 predicted proteins | sample 1552851 | NCBI WGS metagenome assembly OGPG01 (sample SAMEA2579909, study PRJEB22360) | human gut metagenome | biome: human gut; feature: human-associated habitat; material: faeces | place: Denmark | collected 2008/2010 | reverse complement strand
GATCCTATGTACATTGTGTTCAAGGATATTTTTATTTTTCGATGTGTTTTTTGGGCTAACTAAGAAGGTATAGGATTTTGGTCAAGGCTTTAAGAATAATATAATAAGGCCTTAGATCATTGTGTCCATTTAATTCGATGTAAGGATTCAAGGCCTTATTATATACCATAGAGGGCCCTAAGTTTAAATAATCCTTCGAAGTGAGCCTTGAATCAAAGCCCAAATTTTATATGCGTATTATATTATATATAATATATAATGATTATATTTGCATTGTAATATTAATCATATAAAAAATTATTGCCCTATGAACACAACAGATCAGTTATTTAATAACACAATCCTATTCCAGGATACAGAGAACATTGAAGGAACAGTAAAAAATGTTTATCTGAGACAATTCTTTTATGAATCCTTAGGAATGGATGATCCTAGAGGTTATAATCTTTGGTCAAAGATTTTTAATCGCTTTTCTAAAGTTGATTCTAGTATGGTTCGAATTTTACCTAATGATCCTGAGAAATTAGTTTGGTTCTTAGAATTATCGATTACAGATAACAGAGACCAAATTATATCAGAGAATTATGATAAGGCATTATCCTTCTATAAGGAAACATTAAATGAAATCCAGGATTACCTTGACCTATCTAATGCCTTTCAATATATAGGATTAGGTAATACGAAATTATATATCACATTCATAGCTGAAATTTAATGCTAGCCTGTTCGATACATCGAATACTAATTATCTTATGAAAATAAATCTTAATCATACTCAATAGGAATATTTTACTCTAATCAAATCTGTATAAGGTAGCTCGCTTAGGATAAGTAGGCTACCTTTTTTATTTGTGTTCTTTTATCTTTACTTCGTAAAACCTGCTAGCTAAGGCCCTAATTCTTTGAGCCCATCCTACTTTCAGGATATCTTTATACGATATATTATATAAAACCTGCTAACCAAGCGTAAGGCCCTGTAAGCCCAAAAGGCCTTTATTTAGGGCCATCGATGGAGATTATTAAGGCCTTCAAAAACCAGCCAACTAAGGCCTTGATGATTTTGGTGATCAGGTAGGTAATGATGAAGGCAGGGTGATGGTGAGCAATGATATTTTAATAAATAAAATCTATTTGTTTAATAGAAAAATTCAATAAAAATTTTTCTCAAAATATTTTTGTATTTAAAAAATCCATTGTATATTTGCAATACAGAAAAACAAATAAAACGTATCACTTTAAAATTTAAAAATCATGAATGCAAATGTAAATGAAAATGTGTTAGTAGATGGAGTAAACAACAATGTAGAAAATACTGCAAAAGTTGAAAAAAAGAAAGCACAAAAAACAACTGCAAAAAAGAGCACAAAAAAAGAAAGTGCAAAAGTAGAAAAAAAAGAAATAGAAAAACTTTCTTTTTCCAAATTACTCGAAACATTGGACACAACGGGATTGCATACCAATTCAGGTCTAAAGAAAGAGAATTTATATAACTCTTCTATTTATGCGGATTGCTTAACTGATAAAGATAAAAAGTCTGTTAGACGCAAAATACGTAATCTTTTGGACAATTTTATAGGAAGCATTATTCGTTCAGAGAAGAATAAAACAATTTGCGAAAATCATTGCAAACAATTCAAATTATTTTATGAGCAAGTTTATAAAATAAATGATTTTTCAGTAGAAAGTTTGGTATCTAATAATACGGATGAATTAAAAAAAGAGAATTTAAAGAAAATGCTTGAAATTGTAAAAAAGAACTTGAAATGAAAAAAGAAAAAATAAAAGAGTGCATAATATTTGCACTCTTATTCCTTATATATATTTGGTGTTGCTGCAATTCATAATAAATAATAAAGAGAGTATATTTTTGTCCCCTATAAAATATACTCTCTTTTTACTTTAATGGGCAACCCTTCCCCTCTCTTATTCATATAAGACCTTTCAATAAAGCCTATAAGGGATTTCCTTCATTTCCCCTCTTCCTTTCGAATTGCCACAACTTTTTTCTGAAAACACAATAAGGGAAATCCCAGAATCTTCGAAGAATACAACCCCTCTTCCTTTAAAAATCATATAGGATTTTTCGATAAAGCTAATAAGGGAAATCCTTTAAAACTGAGCCAAGACCTTTCAATAAAGCTAATAAGGGATTTCCTTGAGAATCTTCGAATAATTCATATAACTTTTTTCTGAAAGGCTTATAAGAGATTTTTATTATCTCTACTTTTTTCATAATGGGATTCCTTTTATCCTTTTCATAGGATAAGGGCTTTTATTATTACTCTAATGTTATCCTTTATTTCATTTGTTTATTGGGATTCAAGGTTTACTCTCTTATTATTTATCATCTTATGATTTTCTTTTTTCATTTTTGTTTGTTGTTTGGGGACTCTTACAAGAAAGGCCTAAGATATTTTTATCCCAGGCCTTTATTCTTATTAATCACTAAGGATTTTTTTAATCCACTGGGCTCTTTCCAACTTTTAATGCGTACCCAGTAAATGAGAAATTATATCTACTAGTATTAACCGAAGTAATACTTACACTTTCAAGAAATAATACGTTTCCTACCCAGGGGTATCCATTTTTCATACCGGTTGAACTACCGTATCCAAAAAAGTATGAAAATGTATCTTCTGATAAATTATAAATACATAATCCATAATTGCCATCAATGGGCATAGCATATGTAGCGATTACTACCAGATCGCCTTTATAGAATCTTCCATTGATTTCATCTAAGGCTGTACTGTCTAAAGTGCAATTGACTTTTATGGAGACTGTGGATTTATCTGGAGCCATAACCATCTTTCTAGCGGTTTCATTAGTATCCAACTTGGTACTGAAGATGGAACCTTTTCCTATTAATTCTTTGTACTTATCTCCAGATGGGATTCTTTCGATTCCCAATCTTAGGGTTTCAAAGGATGGCTGAGATCCTGGGTCTACCCCCCTTATTTCTCAGAGCATCCCTTAAACTTGTTTTTGCTTGGTTGATGGATGATGTTAATGATTGGATCCTTTCTTTCAATGTAGGCATAATGTGTAGGAATTAAAAATTAATGATGAATATTAAAAGATTAATAATGAGGGAGGATAAAGAAGTTTTTTTGAATTCTTTATGACTCCCTTTGTTAATCTTTAATTGTTATAGGATATAAGTACATGGTTGCCTTGGAAGGTTAATTTTGTTCCTCCAGCTGCTGCTGTGGCTTTAGTTAAACGCATTATCCCTCCTCTCCATTCTACATTGTTAGTTGCTTTGATTAGTTGAGACCAATTTGTTCCTTGATTTAATTCTGAGATAGCCAGGAAGGATTTAGGAGATCCAGCAGTAACCTGACTGGATACTACACACCAAACAATAACCTTGTTTACTAAATCCGAATTCATCCAATCTACAATGGATGAAATTGTACCTAGATTGAATTTTATCTGACCATTATAATAAACTGTGTACTGGGAAGTATTAAAATTACTTCCCTCCAAGTATGCTGAGTAGATTCCAGATGAAAATTGTAATGATACTTTTGGCATTACTGGGATTTCGATATCATTAATCCCTTGAGTAATCTGATCCCAGGTTGGGCTTATTGGTACACTTACACCTTTATTGGATAATGCAGATCTCAGTGATGTTTTTGCATTACTGATTTGTAAAATTAGGGCTTCAATTCTTGATTTGAGTGACATATTTGTGATGTATTAAAGTTAATATTATAAGATAGTATCTTATAATATTAATCACTAAGGCAATAATACAATGAGTTTAACATCAAGAATTCAGGATCAAAAAGATCACATTACACAAGCAAAAAAAGATTTATGTTCGAAGGTTGGGATTTCCAGTGAACCCTTACCAAGTTTTTCAGAGATCATAGGCTCTGTTCCCTCTCCCACATTATCAGATATTATAAAATGGGATATCCCAGAAACTTACCAAGAGGGTATTGTTACATATTTTTTCGAATCTTTTCAAAGGCCATGGATAAAGATTTGTGGACCAAATCAATTAATTACTGAGATAAATTATAGCTCGGGTAGAAATTATTTCACATTAGAGGCAATCTACAACCTAATAACTGGGAAAACAAAAACCAGAATCTCTCAACCTTCTCTCAGTATCGGAGGAGTAGCTGATCCAAAACCATTCAGGTCATACCATAGTAAATATTATATGGAGATCTATGACCCTGATTCATTCGAAGTTCAGCTACATGTTTTGGATCATACCAAGAAGGTACCAGAAGTAGTACATAGAACAACTTACAGTAAGAACCGAGCTTTTTTAGGCTATGCTGATGGAGTATTGGATGCTGAAGGAAACTTTTGGTTCTGGGATTGTAAGTTAGTTAGTGGTAACATGGACCTTTATTATTGGAGTGGAAAACTTAATGAAAGTGGAGTTCCTACTTTCACAAACAATGGTACCCGATGGGAAAAGGTTTCTATAGCTACTTCTACTGGAGCATGGGATCCACACCTTTATGTAGATTTCGATGAGAATAAAGAGTTTCTTTATGTATTATCGGATCAATTTAATTATAAATGGGATTACAAAACTAACCAATTAATCTTGGATGATTTTAGTACTGATTGGGTAGGTGAATCGGTTAATAAATATTGGGTTGGGATATTAAGAAAAACAGATGAAACCAATAACAAAGATTATCACTACATGTTTTTTCAAGATCCTACTAGCTATAAAGTATACTTATTAGTATGGGATGAAAATAGCCAAAGGTATAGATGCTATGGCCCATTATACATAAATTATGTTGCTTCTAGTTCGGATGTAATTCAGTTCGGATTTTTCAATTATAATGGTAATATTTACATTATGTATCAAGTTAAAGCAAAGACTAATACAGCAGATTATAGGTCTACGTTTATATTGAATAACATTGGCCAGATTGATAAAATATTCCCAAAAGAGAAATACGCTGAAATAAAATAGGCACAATAAAAAATCCCTATCTACTTTCTCAAGCAAATAGGGATAAAAACCTGACCCATAAATAAGAGTCCGCGATTACGTTTTTTTGATTACACTGAAAAAATCAATTCTCAATTTTTAAAAACATTTACCAAAACCTATTCGTTTATAGTTTCCTTCTGTAGACTTTCCAATAACTCATTCAATTTCATAGAGTAGCCATCTAATTCTTCTGTAGAATATGAATTATTAGGGATTCCCTTTTTAAAGTTTTCTAGTGCACTCTGCAATTTAGAAGCAGTATTTCCTAAGCAATATTCTTTCCAAATTCTTTTAGATTCACTTCCATGAACCAATATCGTGAACTGGGTTCCTTTTAAATTTATTAAATTTAAAGGAGTCAAGGATTTAATCTTTCGATCATATTTGGGATTTACTGATATCCCATTCGAAAGTAGGGCAGAATTTTTATTTACATCGATTACCTTACAGAGTTCACAATGTGATGGGCCTTTGATTAAAACTTCTTGATCTTTGGATAACAATTTGATGTTTTTATCCTCTTTTTTAACAGATTTCTTTTTCATGTGATTAATTTTTGATTGTGATATTGTATAGTAAACACATAATTCTACAGGGTATGAGCAATACTAATAGCATTTTTCATATACAAAATGGAGTGTTATAAATCTTTTAAATACCTTGAAAGGTTTTTTCTGGACCTCCCATCAATTTTTGAAATGAAGACAGTGGAGAACCCCATTTGTTTAAGCAATCTTACCCAAAATATCTCAAATGTAGTAAATTTGGGCCCTGTTCTGGGAGTAATTTTATAAACAATGTTATCTTTACCCGACTTAAATAAGGAACCACTCCGATTTTCAGCGACCATTTGTTGCATATTTTCAGACTGAGTTCCCCATTTTAGGTTTGAAAAATGGTTATTTTGAGGATTGTTGTCCAAGTGCATCACCAAAGGCTTATTTTCTGGATTTGGTATATGTGCTATAGCTACTAATCGGGAAACTTGGTATTTATATACTTTTCCATTTTTACGTAACTGTACTCGTAAACGACCTTTGTGTGAAATCATAGGGTTAACTTTTCTCCAAAATTTAGCTTTACCCCTACCATTTCTTGACCTTATTGTCCAAATAATTCCTTTTGGACTAACATAATACCCCCAAAATCCTGGTATATTGTCATGTTTTACCATAAAAAATAAGTATTAAGTTATGAAAGTTTTTAATGTTATAGGAATTAGTTGTGGGCATATCGGGCTTCACCCTTTCCTAAATGAGAAAAGATTCAAAATATTAGCTAATATGGATAGTCGTAGTTGCTTCCACACACCAAAAGAGGAGCAATGGAAGGAGAATTATGGAAAAATCTCTTTTTATCGGAATCCTAAAAGCATATATGATCATGTGGGTACTCAGAAAGTACATGTGCTAATCTCTCACCCCGCCTGTGGAGGACAATCTATACTCAGAATCAGTAGAAAAAAGGATTTTAAATCTACCGAAGAGCAAAAGGCAGACCCTACAATGGTAAATTTTATCGAAAGTGTTCATCATTTTAAACCTCATGTATTTTTATTGGAAAATTTACCTAAATTACTAGAAGTAATCCCAGAAAATCAATGGGAAAATGAAATATTCCCAGATTATAACCTGGTTTTTCACAACCATTCAGTTTCAGAATGGGGCAATTCTCAAATATCAAGGAACAGATTAGTAATAATAGGAGTAAAAAAGAGCTCTCTTTTATTCAAATTGGAGCAATTCCTTTTTGTTAAACAAATGAAAGCTCTTAGGACAACACAAGATTTATTATTTAACCTCCCAAAGAATGGTAATATAATCGAGGATTTGGATAAAATCGTTTCAATGTTTCACCCAGACGATAAAAATAAAACCAAATTATCCCTGAAACAAGTACAAAGATTATGGACAAATGAGTTCAGGGATGAGTGGAAATGGCCTTGGGTTAATTCTAAAGGGTCTAGAGGGACATTACCTGGTGTATATAGAAATAAACCGAATGGTTATCCAATGACCGCTAGGAAAGCGGATAGACAGTTTAAATGGAATGGTTTACCAATGTCTCCAAGAGAACTTGCAAGGATAATGGGAATCCCTGATAAATTTAAAATTCACATCGAAGAAGATAGGAAAAATTATTGGATAAACAAGGGAAGGTTAATCGTTACTCAGACCTTCCCTTATGAAATAGGATTATGGTTTAAAGAATGCCTATTAAACTGTTAATCTTTCCCTCTTCTAGCCTGGGATTCACGCTTTTTATTTTGATACTTTTTCCAAGCTAAGTTAAATTTGATAGCAAAGACTTTACTTTGCTTTCGAATTTTCTTAGCTTTCTCAATAGATTCAAGGATATCTGCTAAATCCTTGACATTGGTCCCATGATTCACTTCATCGAGATATTTTAATCTCAACTTTTCAACAATCATCGAAGATTTATAATAACTGATCCGATTACTGAGAAATTTAAAAAGGATCATGTTCTCTGCTAAAGTTAAGGGAGAATCCTTTTTCGATGTCCGAGATAAAATTGAAATTACATTCATATGATTAATTTTTAAAGTTTGCGAATTTCAATAGAACCGATAAAAATCCTTACGGTTCCTTGGTCTGGGATCTCCTATAATATATATAATACATATAGGATATTAAAGTATCAGACTGTAATTATATACTTTGGTGAAATCATAAAAACCCCCTAAAGAGGGTTTTTAGATTTCCTCTTTAAGGGAAGAGAGGTTTTTAGTATGATAAGAAAAGGAAGGGATGCAAGGGAAGAAAAATTCGAACCTAAAAATTATCACAATCCTATGAAACACAGAGATGAAATTTTTTCATGGGTCATGGCAATCCTAATTTTATTTTCAATGATTGGGGTTTCCTGGGTGACCTATAAAATCACAAAACGAAAATTTAAAAAGGAATCATCGAATAATTTCGAAAACCAAAAAACAGACACAGTTTATATCCCAGAGATTTTTACAATCCCTGAACCTTTCGAAATTATTATGAATCCTTCAAAGGTTGAAATTTATCGAAAGGATACAACTTCAAAGTATAATGAATTTTCCCTACGGGAAAAAGATTTGGTGTTATTCACACCAAATCGATTAGACAGCTTGATTCTTGATTTGAATTATTTGAAGAATCTTCCTATGAATCCAAAACTATTATCACTTGATTTGAATCAAAACCAGTTGAGCTTGGGATTATTGGATATTAATGGGATCACGTCTAGAATATCTTATCCATTAAACCTTCAGAATTATTCCTATAGGTGGAATGGAAATTCTTTAACAAGCAAAAAACAGCCAAATTTTAAATTTTATCCAACACTTGGATATCAATATCGAATTTTAAATAATTTTCATGACATTGATCTCAAGTTAAATTTCAAGACTAAGGGATTTAATTACGAACTTGGGCTAAACGGATTTTACTATCCCAAATTCAAGAGTGATCCTGGATGGGATATCACAATAGGTTTAACCTATGATTTTTAAAAGAAGAAAAGAAAATGGCGAAAAAGGAAATAGATACCTCTCATCTGAATGCTCAACAATTTAGAGAATTGGTTCAAGTACAAAAGGACGTCTTTTACTTCTCAACATTTGCTTATGTGGTTCACCCAGTAAGAGGTAAAACAAGGTTCCTTTTATATCCATACCAAAAATCAGTACTGTATTGCTTCCTAAAACATCGATTTAATATCATCCTAAAATTTAGGCAAGCTGGGATCACAGAATTGATTTCTCTTTATTGCTTATGGCTAACGATGTATCACCCAAACAAAAAGGTGAATATCATCTCCATCAAGGATTCTGTAGCAAAGAAGGTTTTAAAGAAAATCAAATACATGTACAAGAATCTCCCAGAGCACTTAAAAGTTCCCATCGTAAATGGTAGAATGGGTGAGCTGGGAACAGCCTGTATAACAGGCGATACCATGATCCTTGGTACTAAAACTGATTTCCCAATTCAATCCATAGCTCCATCTGAAAAGGGTTATTTAGATGTATCCGGTTTGAATATAAGGGTTCTTACAGAGAATGGTACTTTTGAAAGGATTATGAAAACTTTCAATAAGGGTAAGCTAAAAACTTACACAATTGTAAATGATCGCGGGTTAACCCTGAGATGTACTCCAAAACATAAATTATTAACTACCAAAGGTTGGAAAACTGTAGGAGAGATCCTTAAAAACAATCTAACAGTGATTTTTAAGGATACCAAAGAACTTGTAAACTTAGCTCCACCAAAGGTAGAGAAACCAGTTACGGAGGAGATAAGAGAAACTAACATACCCGGGTATTGGGTATCCAATCTTGGTAGGGTGTTTACTACTAAAACCAAGAAAGGTAAAGGTCACGGTAGGGATGGTATAAATCCCTATGGGACAGAACTAAGGGTAATGGTTACTATGGTTAATCGACATGAGAGGGTCAAATTAACATACAAAGGTTCTCGTCAAGTGTATTCTGTACATAGATTGGTATGGGAAGCTTTTAAGGGACCTATCCCCGAAGGGATGATTATTGACCATATCAATGGTAATGGTTGTTGTAATTGGATAACTAACTTGCAAGTGATAACCTATTCGGAGAATACCAGAAGGGCTTTTACTATGAATAGAGTCTTAAAACAGTCTGTTCGTCAAACAGAGATATTATCATATAAACAGATAGGTCGAGTAAAAGAGCTTTTAAAAAGGGGTAAATACCTAAATAGAGAAATAGCCAAACGAGTAAGTGGTGGGGATAAAGACCTATTGGATCAGAAGAAAGTATCTCGTATCAGTAGGGGAAAAAATTGTAGTGATATATATATCAGTAAGATAACTAAGGTAGATACTACCCTAGAAACCATATATGACATGGAGGTAGAGAATTACCATAGTTATATAACTACTAATGGGTATATAAATCATAATTCTACAATTGAATTTATCAATGGCTCTTTTATAGAATCTATCCCAACCTCGGAAGAAGCAGGACGTTCAGAATCCCTTTCTTTATTGGTAATCGATGAGGCTGCAATTGTAAGATGGGCTTCACAGATTTGGTCTGCAAGTTTCCCCACACTTTCCACTGGTGGGAGTGCTATCCTAAATTCAACGCCCTATGGAATTTCTGGCTTCTATCATTCAAAATGGGTTGAAGCGATTACAGATTCCGATTCTCCTTTTCACCCTATTCGATTATATTGGAAAATGCACCCAGAGCGAGATCAGAAATGGTACGATACAATGTCTAAAGCTTTGGGCCCAAGGAGAACGGCTCAAGAGATTGATGGTGACTTCCTTTCTTCCGGTAGTACTGTATTTGATCTTACAGATATTAAGGCAATAGAAGATACCCTATTGGAATACCCAGTAATCGAAACAAGGTTTAATGGCCAGTTAAGAATCATGGATAAACCAAAACAAGGTGTAAGATACTTTATTGGTGCTGACGTTGCTACAGGACGTTCTAATGACTACTCTGCTTTTACTTTGGGTGATTCTAATGGAGAAGAAGCTGCAGTATTTAAAGGGAGAATCCCAGTAGAGAAGTATGCTAAAATCTTGGGCAATCTGGGAAAAGAATTCAATTGGGCAACAATTGCCCCTGAAACTAATGATATTGGTTTGGCAGTAACAACTTTACTTCAAACCGAAGGATATCCTCAATTGTATTATCATAAAAAGCTTCTCAAAAAGAAAGGAAAGTCAAGGCCAGAAGTAGAACAATATCCTGGATGGATAACCACATCTAAGAACCGATCCCTAATCATCGATGGATTGGAAGAGGATATCAGAAAGGATAACATTACAATTAAGGACCCATTTTTTGTTCAAGAGGCTTATACCTTTATCTATGATTCAATAGGCAGGCCAGTAGCAATGGGTAAACACAACAGAAACAATCAAACCTCAGACATTGACATGGATGAGGAAACCTATTCGGATGATAGTATTTTTGGTAAAGCAATATACAATCATGTGAGGAAGAATTACAAACCTTCATTGATAATTCAACCTAAATAACAAAATATATGGTATTACAATCAATTGGGAATTGGTGGTTAAACTTAATTGGTGTTCGAAGGGATGATTCGAATGCCTATAAGGATAAACCAAAGTCTGACCCCAATCCAAGAACCACAGCCCCTATCCCACCAGGTAGGGTTTCTGTGTCTAATGATACTACTGATATGTTATCTGTATTAAAGGGAGAAGCTGACTTTGTTACTCCTTCTTTTCGTACAGAAATCATCCCACTTATCAGAAGTCTTTATAAAGTTAACCCAGATGTAGGTATAGCTGTTCAGGATATGTTTAAGTTGGGAAATACGAAACATTTTATCGAATTCCCACATAATACTCCGGAAGAAGCTTTAAAAATGAGAAAACATCTCCATGATGTTTCTAAAACCTGGTCTAATTATACAGCAGGTATCTTTGGCTTAGTAAACAAGATGTTTGTTCAAATGCTTGTTTCTGGTGCCATGAGTATGGAAGCAGTACCAAAAAAAGACCTATCTGGGATTGAAAGCATTATCTTCATTAAACCAGAGGACATTGTATTCCAAAGAGATCAAAATGGTAAATATCGACCCTACCAATTGAACAAAACTTGGAATCATGGTAAATCAGAAAGGTTAATTGAACTTAACCTAAATACCTACATCTACCTTTCAATGTTCAATGATACTGATGAACCTTATGGGATTCCAACTTTCATGGCTGCATTGGATTCATTAAAGACCCAATCAGATATGAAAATTAATACCAAGCATATTATGGAATTGGTTGGTATGATGGGATTCTTAGAAGCCAAAATGGCAAAGCCAGATATATTACCAAATGAAAATCCTAAAGCCTACGAAGCCCGATTAAATCGAATGCTTCGGGAGTTAAAGGTTAACACAAGGGAAGGATTAAAAGATGGTACTGTAGCTGGCTTTATCGATGATCATGAATTCAAGTTAAATTCCACTACCAAGGATATGGGTAACTTGGATAAACCCTGGAACATGAATCAACAATCAGTGGCTAATGGTTTGGGTATTTCTGGTTCTCTTATTGGGGTATCCAATGACAATAAAACAGAGGGTGGAACAAGTATAATGTTCTCCAAAATGATCTCTCAGCTTGCGAATTTACAGGAATTTGCAGTTTATGCTCTTGAATTCATCTATTCACTAGAATTGAGATTAGCTGGACTCCCAAATAAGGGATGTAAGGTTAGATTCTTTACTTCTACGATTAATGATGAAGTCAAAATTCAACAGGGTAAAGAGTATAAGATTCGTAATCTCAATTCTCTATATGCAGCTGGTATCATTAGCCAAGATCAATATGCCTTCGAAATGGGTTATGAAAAGCCCAATGAAAAGGAACCCAGAGTTCCATTAAACAAATTAGAAGATGGTGATGATGGGGCTAAAAAACAGAAAAGGGAAGCTGACAAGGATAAATCCGATAGATCACAAAGGGATAAGTCCAAAACAGTTCCTAAACGAAAAGATGGTGACACTAAAGAAAGGTAAACATTATGGGACAATTTAAAAAAGGGAAACAGGATACCATAGTAATTGGAGAAGGCCATTCTCTAATGCTTGGGCATATGCCAAACTCGATTCCTTCAGATGCTTATTCAGAATTAAACTTTGGCTTAAACAAGTCAGGGATAGAGAGTTATGGTTTTTGGAGTAATTCCATTAATTATAACACATTTTATCCGGGAGTAACCCAAGAGGAATTTATGCCTAAGGATACTGATTTCATTGAACCCGTTTATCGATTGCTTTCCGAGGTAATCGTAAACAAAGAATGGAACCCAGTAGACTTCAGTCGTAATGGAGCATTAAAAGCTTCATTAAAAATGTTGGTAGGGCAAACAGTTAACTGTGATCATTCAACTGATGTAGCAAATGCAATCGGTAGTGTAAAACAAACCTTCTGGCAAGAATCATTTAAACAGGATGGAATCGTAATCCCTGCGGGAATTAACGGAGTATTAAAAATTGATGCTAAGGCAAATCCCAGACTTGCTAGAGGAATATTAATGGACCCACCAAGCATTCATTCCAATTCAGTATCTGTAAGATTCATTTGGGATAAATCACATCCGAACTTGGATGAAGATGAATTCTGGAATAAATTGGGTACATACGATGAAAAGGGTAATCTGATTTGTAGAGTAGTAAAGGAAATCGTATCCTATTACGAAACTTCTCTGGTATCTCACGGAGCTGATCCATTTGCCCAGAAAATCGATGAAAATGGGAATATCAATGATCCGAAATTCGCTTCGAAACAAAGTTACTCGGCAAACAGAGGTAATGATATCGAATATTATTTCATGGATTATAAAAAACTCATAGATACTGAGAGTATTAACAATACTACAGTATTTAATATGAAATCTGATAATTCATCTGATCATTCAAACAACAAAAATTCTATCAATATGAAAGAAAAGGAATTGCTTGCCCTCTTAGTAGGTACAGGGATGTTAACACTTGCCGAGGGCAAGGAAGTTAACCTTGACAACGTTAAAGAGGCAGTTACTTCATTGGTAGCTTTGAAAAATTCTTTAGAAACTCAGGTAGAGGAATTGAATAATTCCAAAACTGGTTTGGAATCCAAGGTTACTGAGTTAACTGCTAAGGTAACTGAATTGGAAAATGCAGCTCAGGTTAACAAAGTAATGGCAGAACTGGGAGCCAATTATTTGAAGAGCTTGCAGGAAAGCACAGTAGAAACTTACAAAAAGATCTATGGTGAAAAGGCTGATGAAGCAATTGTAACCTTGATCACAGGAACCTCCGATGTTGCTCAGCTAACTGCATTAAAGAAAACTTATGATGCAGAATTGGAAAAACAGTTCCCTTTAACTTGTTCTGCATGTGGCTCTCACGATGTAACTAGAGCTTCTTCTCAGGCTGAGGATGAAGAAGGTACTACCTCTACAGACAAACCCAAATCTCTTCAGGACATTGCTCGCAACATAGCAAGCAACAAAAACAAAAGGTCAATCATTTTTAAATAATCTCTAAAAGTCAATCAATATGGCAGACTTCACTAAATTCGGAGGAACTACTCCTCGAGTGGTGATTTACAAAAGTGAATCCCACAAATTACATCAGGCATTCCCTGTTAAAGCTTCCGTAAGGATTTATGCTGGAAACCCGGTAGCAATTACCCCTGAGGGTACAATTGAATTGTTGACAAAGGCTAACGAAGCTAACTACTTGGGAATCGCAGTTACCGATAACATTAACCCAGCTTACAAAGAATCAGCAAATGCAGGTTCCGTGGAAGTAACAGTTGCTGTTCAGGGTTTCATGATTATCAATGCAATCTCAGAAGCCGCTTTAGATGCGGGTCCGGTAGAAATTGATACTGGCATGGATGCTACTAACCATTTCACTAAGTTCAAAACTTTCACTCAGGCTGGTGCTGATGCTGCAACTTGTCCCGTGAATTTTATCTCCCTGACAAAAGCTTCAGCAAAAGATGAGCTGATTCAGGTATTATGTAAATAACAAAAAGAACAGAAAGATATGTCTGAAACAAAGAAGAATTTAACAAAAGAAAACTTGCTCAAGGAATTGCCCGAAATGGGAAAAAATCTTGATGCAATCAGAAAAGGTACGAATACCGAATTATCTGCCGATATCTCCATGGCAGAAGTAGTAAACGAACGATATGGGGTTTCAATGGATCAGTATTTCTCCATTTTGGGTATTGATACAAGAAAAGATACATTGCAGAACCTTTTCACAATGCCAGATCAGTCAGTTCGTTGGGTAGTTCCCGAAATTATCCGTGCTGCCATCACATTGGGTCTTCGTCAGGCTCCATTCTATCCGAACATCATTGCTGGTGATCAACCGGTAAATGGTTTGCAGGTAACTATGCCGTACATCAACATGTCTGATGCTGCTCCGGCAAGAGTAAACGAAGCTGAAACAATCCCGTTGGGAACCATCTCTTACGGACAGAAACAAGTTTCTATCTTCAAAATTGGTAAGGGTATCAAAATTACTGATGAGGTTAAAAACTACGTTTCTCTGGATGTGATGGGAATCTTCCTTCGTGACTTTGGTATTCAGTTGGGGTATGCAATGGATAACCTTGCAATCGACACTGGTATCAATGGTGACAAAATCGATGGCTCAGAATCCGCTCCAGTTATTGGCGTAGGTATAACTTCAGAAGGTATCCAATATCGTGATTTGCTTCGTATCTGGATTCGTGGTTCTCGTATGGGCCGTAACTTCACATCAATGATTGGAGGAGAAGACGAAGCATTGAATATCCTTGATTTGCCCGAATTCAAGGTAAGATCAAATGGTACTACAGAAGCTACTCTGAATCTCCATACTCCGGTACCTAACCGTGCAGACTTCTGGATTCATGGTGGTATCCCTGCAAATCAGTTGATGCTTATCGATAAAGCTGCTGGTATGATTAAGCTTACTGCTCAGCCTCTGATGTTGGAATCTGAAAGAATCGTTTCTAATCAGACTGAAGCTATGTATGCTTCTCTTACTACTGGCTTCTCAAAAATGTACAGAGATGCAATCGTTATGTTGGATTCCAGCAAGACATTCTCTTCCAATGGATTCCCAGAATATATGAACCTGGATCCTCTGATGTCAGTAAATCTGGAGTAATTTCCTTTTTCTTCGGTCTTTTTCTATCTCATCCCAGCTCATACATTTTCATGGGCTGGGATTTATCACATAACAACATATAAAAATAATTTAAGATATGAAGTATTTGAAATTAGGCGATAACGCAACCTCATTCTATGATATGGGGACTGGCCTTAAAATTTCCGGTAAAGATGTAGTTGCTGTAAACGAAGCCTACATTAATCAAGGTAAAAGAACCAGAAGAGCTCTTCAGGGCGGTCATTTGATTTATGCAACCAAAGAAGAGTATGAAGAAGCTAACGGTGTAAAGGCAGAATCCGAAAACAACACCATAGAAAGCCTTTCGAAGAAATTCTATAATCTCTACCAGTCTGGGAAATCAACAAAGGAATTAGCTGATGCTTTCAATAAGGCTCAGTTGGTGAAGATTGCTGAAGCTGCGGAATTGGAAGTAGAAGAAGCAGATACAAAATCCAGTTTGGTAGAAGCCATCATCGAACAGATCGAATCCACCGATGATGAAACTGATGAAGAGTAAACCCCCTCTCAACATACTCAATATAAATTCATAATGGGGCGAATGCCCTAAAAGTCCTAAAAATATGGTAACAACAAATTTTTCATTCCAAAAAAACGGGTTATCAGTATCTTTTAGAGACCTTTCAACCGGAGTCCCAGATGGTAGTACATATCACTGGGACTTTGGCGATTTTAAAGGGTCCGAAGAGAGAAATATTACCCATGAATATGAAAGCTCTGGGTTTTACATAGTGACCCTTAAAATCACAGCTCCTGCAGTTGGAGAAGAAGAACTTCAAGTAGGTGAAAAACAATTAAGGTTAGGAATCAGTGATATGTCCAAAACACAACTCTCGGATTCAATATATAACCTTATTAATTCCTATATCCCAGAAAGTTTACTTCCTTACCTTTCGGATATCGACAAACAAGCCTACATCGAAAAATGGCAATTATATATCCAACCACTTGTCTGTCGACCCTGTGGAAAAGAAATCCCATTAGAAGCATATAATAATGAGCTTGCTTATGAAGCTCTAGAAAACCAATTAATAATGGAGTTATCCGCATATGATTTCCTTACAGTGGGAATCATCAATATGATGAGATCAGCTACGGATATAATCCAAAACGAAACAAATAGCTCAACACAAAAACCTGGAGAAGGTGAAGGTGGAGAAGCTAATGCAAACCAAAGAGTAAAGGCAATCACAACAGGCCCAACAGAAGTTCAATTCTACGAAGGATTATCTGGAGATTCAGCCTCATCTTTGGCTAAAACAATTACAGGAGCATTACAACCAGGTGGAGTAATCGATACATTAAAAGCTAACCTATGTATGCTTGCGGGAAGGCTATGTATTTATCTCCCAATCTGTAATCAACCCAGAACAACTAAAGTTCCTAAGGTTGTTAATCGAAGAAAACCAGGACCAATTGGGGGCCCTAATCCAATCAGTATATTAAATCCTTCAAACATTTAAAGCTATGAGTGTATTTATTGGATATCCCAGTTTCATGTCATATCAAATGATGAAAGGTAAAAAAGGTAATAATGATGGCTTTCCATCTATTCCTGGTATGATTGCAAGATATTCCGCATTAGATCTTACTAATGAACAGATGAAAGAAAATCCTGTGTGGGTAAGATAAGACGAGTAATGGGCACGATCTACAGTTAAAAATAAAAAACTTAGCCTGGGGTGGAATGAGTGGGGTAGGTGGATATGCTGATAATTGGAATAGTTCTGCTGATTGGAAGATACGTATCACAGGTATGAAAAAAGGGGATAGCTGTATAGTTGGAAATGTAAATAAAAGTGGTGATTATATAAAATATATCAAGGATGGTATATATACTTTCCAAAAACAGTATGCTGCAACTTCGATAAATGGTATATGGTATAATTCTTCACAAGAAGTAGATGTTTTAGTTGAACAAATCCCCGAATACGAAGGATACCTCATTACTGATGGGGTGGATGATAGAGTTGAAAGCAGTCTCTTTACACTTAATAAAGAGTGGACGATTGTTGGCAATTGGACAATGTTATCAAATATTCCCTCCAATTGTGGTATAATAAAAGTGTCGTCTATGTTTTTGTATAATTCCCTTGATGGCGTAACTATCTACTTCCCAGGAGGACCCATTAAAATACAAAGTAAATCTATTAATGCCTTTTGTTCGGATGGAAGAATATATCTTAATGACTGGACGGAGATATTGAAACCTGATGTTCAGATAGCATCAGGTGGTAGTAAATCTAGTTTAAATATTGCATCTTACAGTGCTAATTTCACCAAAATGGCGTTTAAAAACCTAGCTATCTACGATGGTAAAAACCTCTCCAAAGACGACTGTATCAAAGCCTACAACTACCTCCAAACCCTAAAAGCAAAGTAACATTAAAAATTAATTGGATATGAAATACGCAATTGTAAACATCGTATGGGCAAAGTCCCACGGAATAGAAGTCCTACCGGAAATGAGGACAAGTGTAGATCAGAGCAAGGTGATCTTGCATGAAGAGTTTCTATCACCTTTCGATGATGAAGATTTTCCTCGCTATAGTTTTAGCGATCCGTCTTTTGTCGAACTACTAAATAGTGAAGAATGGACTTATCCAGAAGGAGAACAACCCGTAATCAATAGGCAGTTCAGCAGATTGCTTGCATTGGAGGCTTTAGACTTGGAAGCAAATTCAGAGATTAACACTTACAACTTAACTCCTTCAGAGGCATTGCGAGTAAAAGAAAGACATCCAAAATGGAAAATAGGAATTGATGTCGTTAAAGGACACAGATACCAATATGGTGAGGATCTTTGGGAAGTTTTGCAAGATCACAAAACACAGGAAAATTGGAAACCCTCTTTGGAAACAGCCTCCCTTTGGAAACGGGTTGATGAAGAACATGCAGGGACAAAGGATGATCCTATTCCTTATGCACCTCCAATGGAAATATTCAAGGATAAGTATTATACCCAATCCAAGGTATTATATAAATGTATAAGAGACAGTGGTCAACCATTATCTCATAATCTGTCTGATTTAGTAGGAAACTACGTAGAGAAAGCTTAATCCAAATCTATGGCATTCTTAGTTAACGATTCGATATGGAAAAAATATAAACATATCGTACAAAACTTCATTGACCAAGATGCGGGGTTACAAGAAGTGATTTGGTTAAAACATATTCAATATCCTTTACCATTTGGTGAAGATGATGATGAAAATAATTATGAAAGAATCCCTCTCCAAGCTCTAATCAATTACAATGCTTTCAGAACATGGCCTTTAAATGTGGGTACACCCTCTGGGGAATTGGATGAGATTAACTGTGCTATGTTAATCTCACAAAAACAGCTTGTAGAAAAAGGGCTCACCAATAATAAAGGATATTGGACATTTGATGCTGCATTAGATAGATTCATCATTAATGGTGAATTATACATCTCAAAAGGTGATACTCAAGTAGCCCAGGCAAAAGATGAACCTATAGTATTTCAAGTATTACTCAGAAGACAAGAAGATGGCACAGATACAACGAATTAAAACTGGTGATACAAATTGGGGAGATGAAGCAACCAAGCTAAACACCAATTTCAACCAGTTAAATCAGAATAAGGTAGAGGTAGTTCCAGGTTCAAGGTTAATCACCGAAGAGGAAGCTCAGAAGTTAAATGATTTACAGAACTTGGAACAACCGAATTTAAACGAAACTGATCCAAGTAGTTTTGCTTATGTAAAGGGCCAAGAAAAAATCCAATTGATTATGAAGGCCCAAGAATTACAGAGCCCTCCTACTTCATTAACATTAACCTATCAAGTAAACGGTGAAACTTTTAGCTATAAAATTGGTCAATTTGTAAGGGCAATTGTAGATGGAGAGCCCAAGATTTATCAATTATATAACATTGTAAACGGTTCTGCTGTATGGAAAGAAACAAACACTGGTTCTGGTGGTGGAGGTGAAGTTTCAGGGTATGCCGAAGGATTCAGTTGGTACGAATTAACCAATCCAGGAGATATTAAGCCAGTAAATGGGATTACCCTAAGTAAATCCTTAGTAACATATACTGTTACAGAAAGTGGAATTACTGGTGATACTACAAACATCTACAGCTTAATTGTTTGGGACCCAACTGATGCTACAGATAAAACAGTAACTTACAAAGCTAGTGCTGGATTAACAGTAGAAATCAATGAGGGAGTAATTGCTAATATTACAGCAGAACCTGGTGATTATACGATTACAATTACTACAGTAGATGGGTCTCATACTGCAACATTAAATGTAAAGATTCAACCTTTAGAACCTGCTAATGTTCCAGTTGAATCCATATCTGTCAGTAAATCTGAGGTAGAGATAGATACAAATAATAGGGGGGGGATTGACGTATCACAGTACATTACAGTTTTTCCTGACAATGCTACGGATAAATCAGTAACCTATGAGATATCAAGTTCTGATTCGAAGTATGCAACAGTTTCATCTAGTGGCATAGTAACAGCTAAATCAATAAACGGGCCATTCACAGTAAAGGTAAAATCGGTTAGTAATCCAGAAGTTGTAGCTACAATTAATATGAAAGCATATACAACGTTAACCGGTATATCGAAGTTAAATGACATGGTAATAGAGGGTCAAAATCAATCGGCTACCTTTAGAATATCGATAATACCAACTTATGCAAATCGATATAACCCTTTCACTGTTCAATCTTTAAACCCAGACATAGCTTCAGTAAGAGCTTCTGGAGCTGATACTTATACTGTAACCAGTGTAGGATTGGGTACTACCCAGATATCGGTTACTAATGGGCCCATAAGTGAGCAATTCGATGTAACTGTACAAAGGGCAAACATTGCGGTAAAAAAAATAACATTATCAGAACAGAATAAATCAATGCTAGCTGATGATGAGTTTACACTAACTGCAACAGTGGAACCTACCGATGCTACAGAAGAAATTGATTGGAGTGTTACTCCATCCGATCTCTTGGCAGTATCCTACCCAAACAATAAAACTGCAAATATCACTGCCTTATTAAAGGTAGGGACTGCAATTGTATCTGCTGCAAACAAAGATAGAAGTTCAGTAGCAACATGTACCATTCAATGTAGTGGAGGTATCTCAGTGGTATCACTTAATTTCCAATCAGTACAAGGTTCCCATAATTACTGTGTAGTTTCTATCCTTAAGTATCCTAACAAAACAGCAAGGGAAAATTCTAGGGATGAGTATGGGGACTTTACTTCAACCCCCCAATCTACTTGGATAATTCAAAATTCTACAGAGTCTACAGTTATGTCAGTAATCATATCTGGAGAAGAATGCCTTGGAATTAATCAAACAGCTAGTAGGGCTATTTGGAGGATCGATGGAGTTGCTCAATCAGGTAGGACTGGTACTGTGGATTGTGATAATGAACTTCATAGTATACAATTTAATGGAGGATAAAAAATATGAGTATAATAACAAAAGGTGCAAATGGTAGGCTTATCCATGGATGGACTAAGGAACAAGCCGACCAAGAAATAGAAAAAGGGGTATTATCCCAAAGTGATGTGATCTTTTTGGATAGTACCAATCAAATCTATGCTTTCAAAAAATTTTGGGGAAGCTCAGGAGGTACCTCAGAAGGAGGTGAAAATAAATTCCTTGATGTTACAGCTATATTTGACCTTATGGGCCAACAAGGAGGTAACCTTTCCGATGAAAATGTAGCTGCTGTTAGAAAGGCTTTTCAGGATCATGTTTCCACTGGGTTTATTTCTATGGATACGGTAGGGTTAACTGGGTATGTACCAATGCAGATCATTAAACCTCCAGAGTCAGCTGTTAGTGGTCACGAAGTTTACTTGATAGTAATATCAATCATCATTGTAGAGGGGAGTTCCCAGGCTCAACATGAAATGTCAGGATACGCTGATAATATAATTGCTATTCTTTGTGATGCTACTTCTAAGTTGTATGAAGTTACTTCTGGAGCAATGGCATTTAAAATCGATGGTAACGGTAATAAGTATTTAGCTGATGATGGAGTTTATCATGAGATCAATGTTGATACAACTGAGATCACAAATAAACTTAATACATTAACTTCTGATGTTAACACATTAAAAACCGAGGTTAACGGTGCATCGGCTGCTTTAACAGAATTGGAAGAAGCTTCAAAATAAATAATCTTCGATAAGGGTAACCCAGTAGTAGGTAACGTTACATTAATGTAATATTACAATACTACTGGGTTTTATTATGTAAACATACTTATTCTAAGGATTATGGCTAGAAAACAACGTAGTTCCATTAGTGTTTATATGCCTCCCATTCCTAAAATCGAAATCCGAAATAAGGGGAACTGGGTAAAGGTAGAGAATGGATTAACACATCTTCAGCCTGCTATTCAACATGGCTATGATATTGGGGTTGCCAAGTTTTCAGATAAACTCATTAGAATAATCCGAAAGGCAATCCATACACATAAACCCCCAGCAGGTTCTGGAGTTCAATGGGCTCCATTAAAAAGGAATCATGATGGTGGGATATATTACCTTAAAGGTGATTATTATAAAGCTGTTGGGGTTTATAAATATCGAAACAGAATCCTGGTTGGTATGCCTTCTGGAACAAAACATTACAGTGGATTAACTTTAAACCAGCTTGCTATCATATTGGAATATGGGAACGAAAATATCCCAGCCAGACCATTATGGAGACCCTCGCTTAAAAGTGCAGGTGGCTCTAAAGAACTTCGAAACATTTTAATGAAGGAAATCAGAAGATCAATTATGACAAGGACTGGGTTAAAGGCAAATCAAATCCGAGGCTTATGGTAACATCACAAGAAATCATTGAGAGGTCATTTTATATGGCCCTTATGGAAAACACTCTAAGATTAGGATTAACAGTAGACCCTAATCTCTATGAGAAAACGAAAGAGAGCATGGCTCTTTACCAACAAGCTGTGGAAGAAGTAAAAAAGAACAAAAACAAATTCATTCAAATCTTTGGTGTAGGTAATAGCCAATCCAAAGGTATGAAAGAAAGCTTTCCCAGAATCGTAGTAGAATCCGAAGGATTCGCTCCCGGAGGTATAGGTTTAAATCGATTTCACAGAGAGAAACAAGGAAATAAAGGTTATGTGGTTAGTGAAACTCCTTTCGAGGCAATTGACCAATATATAAATGTAAGGTTAGTTTCCAAAAACTCAGAAGATCAACGATTACTAAACCTTATCATGAATTCCTCAATTCCTCAGAGAGGTTATTTAAAACCCTATATCTATGAGAGGGCTCCATTCGATGGGAACATTTTTGTAATTGCTTCTAATTTCTATGATAATTCAAACGATGAAAGAGGGATCATAGAAAAGGTGTATACTTGGGAAATCCAAGATACCTTACTTCAGCCACCAGTTGAAGTTGGTAGTGAAACACCGATTAATGAAATTAACATTGATATCTTTAATAAGGATACAGAACAACCCCTTAAGGATAACATACACATTCCATAGTCGAAACTCAGATTAGGAGGAAGGAGGTGATGAATCATTTCATTTCTCCTTCCTTTTTTTGTTTATATCGAAACATTCTTTAATCTCTAATTTATTAACAATATGCCTACAAGTCCTAAAGTTGACTTCACAGTCATTAACAACAATGTTGCAAGCATTACTCCTAACAATGGTATTGGATTTGTCCTTGCAAGAACAACTAAGGGCCCATTCTTTGATGCTTCAAAGATAATCAAGAGCCCTGCTCAATTTGCAGAGGTATTTGGTTCCGAGGTAGTTCCCGATGGTTCCATTTCAAACATTTCTCGTGCATTAAGCATGGGGGGACAACTTCGAATCTGTCGTATTGGTCACTTAAACTCGGGTAAAGTAGATGCAGTAAAGGGTACAGTGCTTGCTGGTAAGGTTTCTGGCAATGCTTATGTTTCGGATACTGGTGAAACATTGAACCTGGAATTAACCGGATTCGATGCAAAGGTTATCACTATCCAGCTCAAACTTGAAACAAAAGAGTATGGAGGGGATATCCAAAGTACTAACGGTAAATTTATGGTTGTGTTTACACAAGTAGGAAATCGAGTAATTTCTAGCTTGTATAATACGAATGCTAAAGATAACCTTACTTCTGCATTCCTGGTAAATACCAATCCAGTACTTTCTTACAAGAATGGTGATGGTACTCATCCAATCTTTATCGATACAGCTCTTTTCAAGAACTTCTTAACCGCAGACCCATATTTCGATGTAACAATCACAAAAGTATTAGTGGGCTCTGATACTTCCCAGGATTACTCAACAGTCCAGGATGTGATCAATCTTTTGAATGATGCTCAGAAGGTAAACAACACTACTCTTGCTATCAAGAGTACTAATACTGATCCAATAACATTGGGTGCTGATAAACCATTGTATTACCTTGGTACAGTAGGTAATGCGGGTACTACTCCAGTGGCTACAGACTGGGTTCAGGGATTCGAAGTTATGAAGGATTACTCAGACTTCTATATGTTCTTCACTTCTCATATTCATCAGCATTTATCAGAGGCTCAAGCTGTACATCAGGCTGGGTATTCCGCTGCCGATTTAACCAAGAATGCTACCTATGCTATCGAAATCCCAAAAGTAAACACAACCAAGGCTACGATCTTAAAGGCAAAACAGGATATAGGGATCAACTCTGAACATGTTGCCTATTTCGCTGGAGGTCTGAGATTGTATAACCAGGATGGTATGCTTATGGATTCCGATGTATTGGGTACTGTATTTGGTTTGTCTGCTCAAGCTGCTACCGAATGGGGACCTTGGTATTCATTCGCAGGCCAGAATCGAGGAATCGTTGGGGATGGCAATGGGCCAGTAGCTGAAAACTTTGGTAGCCCAGGAAGATATGATGATCTCAATGAATTGGCTGCTGAAAGCATCAACATCTTTGTTATCAAGGAAGTTGCTTCTGGTGGTAAAGCTACATTGTTATGGCATAACTTCACTTCCACGATGCTTTCAAATTCTGAAAGATTCCTGAATGTAGAAAGGTTGATTTACTACATCAAGAAAGTTTTGAGACCAATCATGGAACGTTATCTGGAAGAACCCAATAACTTCGAAACTTGGAGTAAGATGTATTTGGAAGTAGACCCTTATCTCCAGGATCTTCAGAATCGAAATGGAGTTCATTCATATGAATGGCAAGGCGATCAATTCGCAACCTCTTTTGATGATTTGCAGGTTAACAACGAAAAGGATGTACGTCAGGGTAAGTATAAAGCTAACCTGGTTATCAAAGAAGTTGTTGCTTTGCAAGAGATTAACATTGGAATTGTGCTGGATGCTTCTTCTGGTGCAATTAATATCGAACAAGCTTAAATCAAAAAGATATGGCAAAAGTTTCTAATCCCAGAAAAAAGTTTCTTTGGCAAATTACATTCGTAAAACATCCATTGAATCCTTACCTGTTTCAGAATGTTACACTTCCTGAAATCTCTATTGACCAGACAGAACATGGGGATATCAATTACAGTGTTAAAACAGGTGGTAGAGTACAAGTAGGTAATCTTACTTGCCAGAAATTGGAATCCACCTCGGGTTCAGATGTATGGATGTGGAACTGGCTTATGTCCGTCCAGGATTTATTAGTAGGCGGAGGTCTTACACCAGATCAGTATAAGGAATCAGTTAAGATTGATGAATTAGCCGAGGATGGTAGTTCAGTACTTAACTCTTGGATTTGTACTGGAGTTTGGCCTTGCCGAGTAAATGGTCAAAATCTGGACCGTATGAGTTCGGATAATACATTGGAAGATTTGGAATTCTCAGTTGATCAAATCGAGAAAATTTAAAGTGTAGAAAACTGAACAGAGAACGAGGGGTTGTGAAATCCCTCGTTTTTTTATAGTAACAACATATAAAAAAACAGAAAAGATGGAAACATTAGTAAACAGCAATGCTATGAAGGTAAACCTTCCAGATATGAATGCCTATGTTTATATCCGAGAACAGAATGGTGAGGATGATGATATTTTATCTAATCCCATAAAATCAGAAACACTCTCCAATTTTTCAGAGTTCATCTCAAGGATTGTAGTAGATACTAATCTTACTCCAAATAGAAAGCTCACAGAACAACAGGCACATGAATTACCCTGTAACATTAGATATGCAATATTGATTGCCTCTAGAATCTTTTCATTGGGTCAAGTAATGGAATTCGAATATACCTGGCCAAATGGGGATAAGATTCGGTATGAGCAGGACCTTAAAGAACTTCTCTTCGATGATTATCATCAATCCCCAACAGAAGAAGAATTAAATGCAAAGCCTTTCGCAGTTCCATATTACCCCTTTGGAAACACAAAGAACTTCACCATAACACTTCAAAGTGGAAAGGAGGTTTCATATTCTTTGTTAACTGGTAAAGGTGAAGCAATGATGATGAACACTCCAGTTAAAACAAAGAATCTGGAATTAAAAGCCAGAGACCTTAAATTAAAGGTGGGTGACAAATGGGAAACAGTTCAAAGCTTTGCATTATTTTCACCCAGGGATATGGCAGAAATCAGAAAATCAGTTGCTGAGAATGATCCATATTATACTGGGCTTATTGAATTGGAACATCCAACAAAAGGATACAAAGCTGGATTTTCTATTATGGGTACTCCAGATTTTTTTTATATCGCGGGGTATTAGAGGATGAATTAGCTTACATCAACAGAGCTAAAATCCAAATAGATTATCTTACTCTATACAAACTCCCTCTTTCAAAAAGAAAGAGACTTCTCGAAAACGCTGATCAGTATTTTGCTCAGCTTAAAAAATTAATGAAATAATGGTTTCACTTAAACTATAGGAGGACTGCCTTATTTTCACTTCAGGGTCCCCAAATCAGGGACAACTACAAATCGGTATTGCTTTGGTATTGGAGGATAGATTTTCCAATCAAGCAAGAGAATCCTCCAAAGAAATCCGAAGACTACATCAAGAGGCTAAAAATATAACCAATGCTAATCTCAATGCTGTCAATAGAATGGCAACAGCGGGAATGGCAATTGGTAGTGCAGCTGCCTATGGTATAGGTGAAGCTGTGTTACAAGGAGCAAAATTCATTGATACAATGACCTTTGTAAAAGCAATTGCAAAGGATACAGGTACAGACTTTTCGCTTCTTTCTCAAAGAGCTAAGACTTTAGGTAAAGATACAATGTTTACCTCACAGGATATTGGCTCCGCGATGCAATATATGGCAATGGCAGGACAGGGAACAACAGAGATATTTAATAATATCACTGCTGCAGCTGACTTAGCCAATGCTACAATGTCAGAACTCGGTGGAAAAGGAGGAGCTGCAGATATCATGACCAACATCATGAAGATGTTTATGATTGATTCTACAGAAGCCAATTCTACTCGAGTTTCTGACGTTTTAACAAGAGCAGTAACCAGATCGAATACAAATCTATATGATTTGGGTGAAGCAATTAAGTATGCTGGTACTACCACTACAAACTTAGGAGCTACCCTGGAACAAACTGCTGCTGCAATCGGAGTACTTGGTGATGCTGGTATTCAGGGTTCAATGGCAGGTACCGCATTAGCTAATGCTTATCGATATTTATCTAAATCAATCGGAGACCCTAACTTCAAAGGTGGAAAAGCCTTAGCTGCATTAGGGTTATCCAAATCAGATTTTATAGATGCTAATGGTCAGCTCATTGATCTTGGCTTAGCATTACAGAAAATTGCTAATGCAAGTAGAGGACTTGGAGAACTGGATCAGTATAACTTATTGGTTAATATCTTGGGTGTTCGAGGTGAACGAGCTGGTTCTACAATGATTCGAGCATTCCAGAATTATACCAATCTTCTGGATGAATTAAATAACAACTCCCAGGGAGCTGCTGCTTCTGTTCGTAAGCAAAGAATGACTTCATTAGCTGGAGCTATAGAAACAGTACAATCAACTTGGGAGAACTTAACAACTTCTTTTGCTGAATCTTTAGGACCCACTTTAACACCCTGGTTAAGAGGTATAGGTAAAATCCTGGAAGGTGTTCAAGCAATATTGGATTCTCCAATAGGTCCATTTGTTTCAGCATTAGTAACTGGTACTGTAGTATTAGGTACAATTAATGCTTCAGTAATTGCATTAAAGTCCTCAATGAGATTGCTTTTCAATGATTCTACAGTTTCATTAAGGAACATGTTCCTTGTAATGAAACAAGGTTGGAAAGCTTCTACAATTTCTGCAGCTGAGTATGCTGCTATGCAAAGATCAATCATTGCTCAGGGTAAGGCTGGCTTAGCAGGTAGAGGTGTAGGTAATGCAATGCTCTACCAGGAATGGATGAGATCACATCAAGGCCAATATCTTGGTAAGGTAATGGGCAAAGAAGATAGAATTGGTAGGATGAGATATTATGCTCAAACTGCTTCAGGAGGAACCAGAAGAATCTCAGAAGCTGTTGCTACCAGATATGCTCAAAGGTATAATCCATTATCCCTGATTGGAGGAGCTGCTGGTGCTGCTGCGGGAGGGGCTGCCCTAAGATTCGGAGCTTCATCAGTAATGAGAGGAGCTTTAGCTTTCTTCGGAGGACCGTGGGGATTAGCTCTTTCAGCGATAATCACATTCCTACCAATGATCATTACAGCATTGAATAAAAACAATGATCAATCATCAGAAACAAATTCTCTTCTTAAAGCTACCCTGACTTCCAAAGAAGAAAGGCAACAACGAATCGATGCCGCAAACCTTACAACAGCAGAAAGAGAGGTACTCAATACAGATGCTTTGGTAAAGTTCTACACCTCATTGGATAAATTCAATGCCCATATGGAAAGGAACTTTGCTAATGCTCAACCAGGTACCAAATCAATTAACATCTACTTGGATGGCAATCTTATTGGTAGCAAAGCTATCAATGAACACAGTCAAAATGAAGTAATTGAGGTAGGAGGAAAGTAACATGGCAAGTGCAATAAATAAAATACATGGAGTGCTACAAGAGGCACTCCTTAAACCCTTTGATAATTCTACAGTAGGTCAAGCTGCTGTGGGTCCTGCTACTTACCTTTGGAGAGCAAGGATCTTGGCAAACAGATTAACTTCTCTCAAAGCTCAGAGAATTGTATTACCCACAGAGATTGACCCAGCTAAGAAAAATATTAACACTGGAGTAAGTGCTTTACAAGCTACAAAACGAAGAGCATTATTAAAGGTACCTAAGCCTAAACTTAAAGCTACTCCAACAGTTAACACAGTAAAGAATCAGATTATCATTATCAATCCAAATACAAATGCTGATGGTAATGGTACATATGAATCCATTGTTATCCAGGGTAAACCTTCTGAAGTAAACATCGAATCAGAAAACAGTTGGGTAGCAGTGAGGACAAATGGAAGAAACAATCCTTTCTATATGTACACAGGTTCAGAAGATACAATATCTTTCGATATCTCTTGGTATTCTACACAATCAGATAGAAAGGATGTAATCAAAAAATGTAGGTTATTAGAATCCTGGTCTAAGGCTGATGCTTATGCAGCTTCTCCTCCCGAACTTTGGATATCTTGGGGTTCAGCAGAGTTATTTAAGGATTACTCATTTATCTTGGTATCAGCACCTTATGTATTGAGTAATTTTCAGAATGCCTGTAGGGCTAACAGAACCTCACCAGTTACAGATTTGGGATTATTGCCTAATGCTGCTACACAAAAGCTAACATTCAAAAGGGTTACTAAACATAACCTAACTACTGCAGATATACAAAGGGTTCACGGTAATGTTCCTCAACCCATGCCCGAAGAACCAATAGCTACTCAAAGTAAACCTAAATACCCAGATAAAGTGGAGGTGTAAGATATGAAAGAGTCTACAAGAAATCCCTATACTAATTCAGTAAGGATTAAATATCCAGATGGTACCAGTACATTAGAAAGGATTCCCAGTACTTTCAGTCTTACAGGGAAAGAAAAAGTTCATACATTATTGGAAGGTGAAACTTTACAAAGTGTAGCATTCAGATATTATGGTGATTCTGGGTTATGGGCTGACATTGCTGATGCAAATAATATCATTGACCCTTTTACAGAAGTGTATAGGGGTAAACAATTAATCATACCGAACTCATGAGTAACGAAAAGTCAATGTTACCCAAGGGGTTCGGTATGCCTTTTGTTAAGGTAACAGACTCACAGAATAAACCAATCATAGACCCTTTATCAGGATTACCAATAGGTACTTTTGTTACTGGGTTTGAATATACATACCGAGAAGAAAAAGATGATGAATGTTTTATCACTATCACAACAGAAAATCCTAACCTAATAGATATACCCCAATTCAGAGAACAGCAATATCTGGGAGTACAATGGGGAATCGTTTACCCGGATAAATCCTATGCTCCAAGTGCTCCAAGAAAAGTAATGGTAAGGGATACCAACATAAGGTTCTCCGCTCAGGGTATTATCATTACTTTAAAATGTACAGATGGATTTTCAATCCTTAAATCCCAGCAGCTCAAAAAGAATGCTGATGATAATTTTCTCAAATGGATTGAAGATGAGCTAAAGGGAAAGGTTCAATTTAAATCCTATATCTATGATGTTAAGGAATCTAAGGAACTTGCTCCTGGATATGTTTATACTGGTTACTCTTCTATAACTGGGTTAGCCATTCCAACAACAGATCATGGATGGTTCTATGGGATGAAGGAAGTTGGGAATGATAAACTTATAAAACGAAGAACATTCGTTCAAGTAGGTAGGACTCCATATACTGCATTAAAGGATGCGGCAAAGTATATCCCAAATGGTCCATACCATGTAGATGGAAGAGATGATACAGTATCAATCCATCCTACTAATTTCAATCAAGCTCCAGTAGCTTCATTTACATGGCATGAAGAAACAGGAGAAATTGTATCATTTAATGTAACCACTCGAAAAAAGCTTAAGGCTTTAGATGTTGCCAAGAAATCTCAAATTGATGGTGAAACAAAATCCTTAGATTCTGGAGTAACCCAAACAGATGGCTCTTTGCCGGATAATTCAGTAGATGGTATTACTGGAGAAACCATTCCCTCCAATGCTCCTAACACTTATGATTCTCGAGTAGATGGTATCACTGGAGCTGCAACTAGACCCAGCACAGATAAATATAAAGATGAAGAAGCAACTAAGAAACTCTTAGAGAAAGACCCTAATTACCTTAGGAAATATGCTCCCGAGTATCTTGAAAAGGTTGTAAATGAGTATAAAGCTGCAGGGAATGACCCTATGAAACTAGCTGCTATCTCACTGGATAATTATACAGTAAAGGTAAAGGCTAAGGTAAAGGAAACAGTAAACCCAGAAGACTTTGGTTCAAAAGATTATCAAAGTTCTTCAGCGGGTTATGATAGAACTACTGGATGGCAATCATTGGAAAGGGATAAAACCATTCAGATAGTTCCAAAAAGTGATGGGTCAAAATATGAATATTGGGATAACCCAGAAGTAGTTAGAGAAAAGGAAATCGAATTAAATCTCTCTGCGAAGGACCTTTTAGGGTATGCAGGGGATGCGGATTCTTCCAAGATACTCGCATTCAATCAAGTAAATGATGCTTTACAAAAACAGGTTGAAGCTACAATGGTTACAATTGGGCAGCCAACTCTAATGAGCTCTCAAATGCTCTCTATTCAAAATGTTTCTCAAAAGTATTCTGGAGATTGGTACATTAAAGAAGCTTCTCATCGAATAGATGACTCCACTGGGTACCTTACTACATTCGAATTAATTAAGAAAACCATTTCAAATGGTACAGTGGTTCAATCGGATGTAAAGGTAAATACCCAATCTTTAGCAATGAAGGTTCAGAAAATTGCTAATGATCTTACTCCTGCTGAGATTGCTAAAGCTGAACAAGTAAAGGCATTCCAGGAAAAGATTCTAAAGGAAACCGAAGATATGGGAGAAGTTACAGTAATCACAGGTACTGATGAACAGGGAAGAGAGTATACCGAGATACAAGCAAGTCAAGATGCAGTATCTTTAAATAAAGCTACTCAGACTGCCAATATTAACAAGAATGATCAAATCCTAAAAGATAAAACAAAATGAGCCTGGTATATTTAAGGGAAAATGGTTTAGAGGGAATTGGTCGATTCTATTCTACTTACCGTGGAATAGTAATTAATAACGAGGATCCTTTAAAACTTAATCGATTACAAATCGAAGTCCCAGATATAACTCAAACATTGGTTTGGGCTTATCCCAAAGGACAGCCTGGACCCTTGCAATCAGGAGCTAAGTATTTAACTCCAGAAATCAATGATGTAGTTTTCGTGGAATTCCAATCTGGAGACCCGAATTATCCTCTCTGGTCATACTGTGGATGGGCAAAAACTCAAGTACCACCGGAATTAGAAAAGAAGGAAGTAATCGGAATAGTTACTCCAAATGGTAACAAAATATTTCTAGATGATGAAACAAACACTACGAAAATTTTGTTGAAGGTATCCGAGGATAAATTTCATGAGATTACATTGAGCCCAGATGGTGTAATTATAAAAACTCCTACACCTATTACTCAAGAAACACAATCCACTTGGGACCAGACTGCAAAAGAGGATCATAATATCCGAGGAAAACTTGTGATATTCAATGATGGGGAAGTTGGTACAACGATGACAGATAAACTCCTTCAGAGATTAAACAAGATTGAGGATGATATTAATAACCTTAAGCTTGGATTAACCCAAGCAGCTGCAGTAGCTACCCCAATGGATGGTGGTAAAGCCGCATTCCTCTCTTTAGCTGGGTATGCTAATACGCCATTAGTTAAAACAGTAATGGCTGATATCGAACATCAAACAGTAAAACAATGAGCGAAAATATATTGGAAAAGTCAATTGGTTCAGGGCCAACTTTTCCCATCCAACTAACAAGTGGTTCATGGAAACCTAAAAAAGGTTCATTGGAATTAATCGAAGATAACATTATCTCTATCTTGGTTTATCAAATCGGATTTAGATTAAGGCAAGAGATATTTGGTACTCGAAATTATGAATGCTTGGAAGAACCAAACATAAATGCAACTCGGTTATTAGTATATCGATTTACTAAAGAAGCTATCGAAGCTTGGGAACCAAGAGTGAGACTTTTGGAAACCCAAATACAATTCACTCCTTCAGAAATACAGATTAGGTTAAGATACCAAGTTTTAACTAATCAGATGGTTGGAGAACTTGATTTTTCATATCAAAAATCGGCATAGTTATGGCAATATTAAAGAATCCCTGGTTAGATGTTTTTTCGAGATCTTACCAATCAATCAAGAGCCAATTGGTTCAAAACATGAGAACTAAGTTGCCCGAAGTTACTGATTATTCTGAGGGTAACATTTTTATTATCTTACTTTCCATGTGGTCTTCAGTAGCAGAAGTAATTCATTACTACTTGGATAACATGGCAAGGGAAACTTTCTTTATCTCAGCAAGAAGGTACTCATCCTTAGTTAAACATTCGAAGTTGGTGGATTATCACATTAAAGCAGCAATCCCAGCTTCTACTGATGTATTAATCCAGATCAATAATGGAGACATGGCTAAGGAAGATTATATCATTCCTATTGGTACAACCTTTAATGGTACAAATGGATTAACATACATCTCCACAAAACAGAAAACTTTCTACAAAGATACCTATGGGGTCTATGTCCCAGTAGAACAAAAAACTTTGGTACCAGAAAAAGATCTTGGAGTAATCTCGGATCCTAATGCTATCATTTATATCGATGAAACAGATGGGTTCTATGTTGAGGGTTCTGCAGTATTAAAACTTGGTGGAATTCTTTGGACTTTAGTAGAAACATTAGGATATTCTGGACCTAATGATAAACATTATATGGTAGAATTAACCGAGGATCAAAAACCCTACATTGTATTTGGTGATGGAATGTATGGTGAAAAACCTGCAGTGAATTCCCCAATATTACTCAGCTACTTCATCACAAAAGGTGAAGCTGGCAATGATGCAGAGAATACCATTACCTCAGTAGATGGAGATCTTGGTATCAAGGACATGACTATCACAAATCCGAATAGAATTACTGGTGGTTCAAATTATGAAAACTTTGATATGCTAAAGGAACATGTTCCTTTAAACATCAGAACACTTGGAGTAGCAATCACCAAACAAGATTACATAGATGTAACTAAACTTGCTCCTGGTGTAGATAAAGCATACATCGATTTTAGGTGTGGTAAATTTGTGGATATCTATATTATCCCAGATGGAGGAGGGGTTGCCTCGGAATCTTTAAGGGATGCAACTTATCGATATGTTTCAAGTAAGAAAATCATCACTACAAATATCAGAGTATTACCTGCTGGTAGTTCCTATGTAGTTTTGAACTTAACAGTAACCGGTATGCCATCATTGAGAAGTAATATTATTTCTGATGATATACTGAGAGCTTTGGTTCAGAATTATGATTACAGTAATTCGGATATTAACAAGGTAATCCGATTATCCGATTTATATGCCCTCATCGATAATTTGAGTACAGTGGATTATCTTACCATCGATAGTATTTATACAATCCCTTACCCAAACAAATCCGAGGACACAGAAACAGATTTAAATCTGAGTAACTTTAAAGTTAATTCCATAGAAGATGAAGTAAATTATACGATATCTTATTTGGAGAAAGATACCTTTACCGTTGCTTCAGAATTTGGGGAAGTTTATTCTACTTTCCTTGGTTCTCCAATTACTATCATCTCAGAAAGTGCTGGAGTAAACTTTACATTCACAATTGGTAATCCTTTATCGGGAGCTTACAAAATTGGGGATACTTGGGAAATGAAAGTAATTCCAAACGGTAAGGATCAAATTATCAATGATTACTCAGTACCAAGAATCATTGCAAGCAATGTACATATTAATGTAATCGAAACATCATGATAAACTTTCATGCTTTAATGGATTTACTCCCCTCTTATTTTAAAGCCTTCGATACTTACAAGGATCAAAATGATAAGGGAGTATTAGAAAGGTTCTTAGAATTAATCGGAGAATCTGTTGTTGATGATACTGATAGGAATTCATCGATGTTGCCCAATATAGATAATATCCTTGACATCATCGATGTAGAAACTACCAGAGCGGGATTACTCGATTATATCTATGATTTTTTAGGGGCTCCACCACAAGAATATACTACTCCAGTAACCGAAGGAGAATTTTTACATAATCCTCCATTCTATGTATGGTACTTGGAATACAATGTTCAGTTGGAATATTCTACTAAACTGGGATATAAACCAGAGAATGCTCAAAGGGTAGTAAAATACTACTCAGCTATTGACCGAAGGTTGATAAGGTATGCAGTATCCCTATATAAAATCCGAGGAACAGAAAAGTTCTACAGGGTATTACTTACTGCATACTTTAAACTCAAAGGTTACACATTAGAAGAGGAAAACTTATTAACCACTATCGTTGGTAAAGCAAGATATGATACATCATTAACATATGATAGCAATTATCAATACGATGGTGATTCCACAGATTGTAAAGCTTGCTCAAGTTACATCATTGATTTAACCTCAGTAGCCTCAACCCTTAAACCAGAAGAACAAGCTCGATTGGAAAGGGTGCTTGCTAAGTATGCTCCAATTAATGTTCAATTAATGGTTGCTTATGATTTCTGTAATATTATCGTAAGCACACAGGGTCCATCCATCGAAGAGGGCATGGTGGTTGTTACTGGTAATACAGATAAAGCAGTAAGAGGATATGATCATACGGTTAGTATTTATTACGAATCCAATATCATATTCTTGGGCTGGTATGATAACCAAGGAACACTACTATCTACAAGTTTTTCTTATACATTTAAAGTAACAGAATCTACTCAAATCATTGCAAAATATGAAAGAGATGACTTATGATATTATTACAACAAATTCAGGATATTGATAAACTAACCAAGGTATCTTTAGAACTTGCCGAAGCAGCATCTAATTATGGAGCATTAAAAATTATCTTTGGTGTCTTCATGGTGATAATGTTATTAATCGTATTGGTATTCGTATCCCAATCTGTATTTTTAATCAAAAGGGTTCAAGGGATTTCCAATGTATCCGATAAAATTGATAATTATTTCGAAGGATTATCAGAATCTGATATTGGTAAGGAAGAAGCTAATTCGATGATTAGGGAAGTTCTAAATCACAATTCAGTACTTATTAAGTATTATATAATCCGAGTAAGATCCGAGAACCATATTTCTGATAAAGAAAACACAGAATTAAAAATTCAAAGGATCCTTAAAAATATCTATTCAGAAACTTCCACATTTTTAAATAAATTTCGATATAAGTCCAAACCTCTGGGAGTACACTTAGATGTAGAAACTGATACTGAAAATTTATTTAATCTGGTGTTGGAACAAATCTACATACCAAAAGAACATTTTCAATTGTCTCAAATGGACCAATCCATCGAATTATTCATGCAAGGTTTGAAACTGAATTATGTAACTAAAATAGAAAACTCATGAACACTAAATCATTATGTATTATCTTAGACCCCGCACATGGAAATGATGTAAAGGGTAAATGCTCTCCAGATGGTACTCACAAAGAATATCTTTGGAGTAGAGAAATTTGTAAAAAGCTAGCAAGTAAGCTAGACACCCTCGGATATGAGGTACATTTTACTACCCAGGGTTTAAAGGAGCCCGGACTATCCAAACGAAAGTTGGAAGCTAACAGTATCCCAACTTCAAATGTAAAATTGCTTATCTCATTACATAATAATGCAGCTGGAGATGGTAGTAATTGGTACACTGCCTCTGGAGTAGAGATTTATACTTCCCTGGGAAAAACACAATCCGATATCTTCTCTTCAATGATGTATGGGCAATTAAAAAAGGATTTCCCTAAACTTAAATTCCGATATGGGTCTCCCAATATGCAGGATTGTGATAAGGATGCTAACTTCACAGTATTAATGGGAAATTATTATGCTATGCTTATCGAATGGTTATTCCAAGATAACAGAGAAGAGGTAAGTATGCTAAAGGATGAAAAGATAAATAATGCCTTCTGTGAATCTCTGATAAAAGGAATCGAAGATATAAACCAATATGTATATGAACACTTAAAAAAGTAAACCTATGGGACAGATTCGGTATCATGATTACTTATCCGAGATCAGGTCTAAGAAAGCTAGTGAAGCTGTTGCTATTCCAATTGGAATTGGACCATTATTTGGATATAATGTAATCTTTTATGATGGAACTACTCTGTTGATTTCAGCAGACGATACAAAGAATTTCCGTCATAACTTAACAAACGAAAGAAATGTGTTGGTTAATCCCAAATCTGCATGTATCACACCAGATGGGATTTTAACCTTAGAATCCTCAGAATTGGAGGTACCTCTAAGCTTAGGTAAATTTACTGGAGTAAAAGAGGTAGCTTTAATCGCAACTCATCTCTTCTCCAAACAAGAAGGTGGTACAATTACATCTTACAGAGTTTATGTAAACCCAGATCAGCAAGATGCTTGGACACCTAAATTAAAACAATCAAGCTCCACAATGGAAACTTGGCTATCCTTATTAAGCGGTACTCTTAGAAGGAACCAAGAGGTAGTACTTGCAATGTTCTCTGTAGAAGTTGTTGGAGAAGATTACCTTATCAAGGATATTATGAATCCTTATAATTATATGTGGGGAGAAACAGATTATGTACCCTTATCAAGGTATGAAGCTGATATGGCTAACCTAAATCTGTTAATCCCTAAATATGATTCAAGGTCAATTGGACTTTCAAACTTTACTCAGAAAGTAAGTAAGAGAAAATATACTAATGGAACACTTACTCAATTTAGTAAGTCCAATATTGTTACTATCGAAGACCCAGGCCTTACACTAAATACTCTGGGTGATGCAGTAAACTTAGTGGGGGGTATCCATTTGGATTTCTCTTCTCTTCAAATGAGTTTAGAAGATCAATTAGTTGCCGAGCTCTCTGCAACCATGGATTATATAATGCCTACTCCACTCAATGTTAAATTCCAAACTCCAGTAGCTTTTAACTGGTTAAGGAACAACTCACAAAATGAAGACACTGGAGAAAAAATTCAACAAACCAATTACAGTGTATATGGGCTGTTGAATATGTATGAAAGTAATTTCCAATTAGTACTTCAGTTCTACCCAGTTGGAGATCAAGATACCAATCCAAATCTTATTGCTTCGGATGTACATTGTAAGGCAGATTTTACAATGGATATCTCAAGAATGATATCTTTGGTTGATATGTATGATCTGAACATTGAAGTTGTTTCTGCGGCAGGTACTACTGGTTCAGGTGAAGTAACTGGAGCAGGTAGATATAAACGAGGATCTCTTGTAACCATAGTTGCCTCTCCCGCCAGTGGTTCTGGATTTGTGGGATGGTATGAGGGGGATGCTTTGATCTCCAATGAACAAGTTTATCGAATAGAAGTTAAAAAGAACACAAACTTAAAGGCAATCTTTAATGGTTCTTCTACAAAGGTAAAAGTTAGTGTTACAGTTAATCCCGCTGGTAAGGCTACGATTAGTGGAGAAGGGATGTATTCTATTAATACTCAAGCTACACTTCAGTGTGTACCAGTAACTGGATATGGATTCGATTATTGGGAAATCGATGGAGTAAGATACACAATTAATCCTTTAACATTTGGGGTAACTAAAACTACGAATGTTATTTGTAAATTGGTACCACCAAAACGAGATCTAACATTATTGGGTTCTCCAAGTGGTATCTTCCAATTATCAGGTGCAGGAGCTTATTCTGTAAATGACCCAGTAACAGTAAAGGCAAACCTTCTTTCTCAGGATTATGAATTTGCTGGATGGTATAGAGATTCTGTTATACCCTCTAATCTGATATCCACAAATGCTACTTATTCATTCAATATGCCAGATCAGGATTTGGTTCTATATGCTTCAGCTAACGAAAAGATCGTAGAAAATTATTTCGAAATCAGAGTAAGCTCGGGTGCTGGTGGTACAACATATCCTGCTGGTGTAAATTCATATAAGGAGGGTACTACAATTAGAATTATTGCTCAACCTGCTAGTGGATATTCATTCTTAGAATGGAGAGCTGGAGGACCTAGTGGTATTAAGTTGGATTATCCTTCAAACTTCCAGCATACGGTTACTGGAGATTATTATTTCTATGCTCTGTTCATGAAAGATGAAGAACCAGAACCAGAACCAGAACGGGTATTGATTAAAACCAATTCTGATAGAGGTGGTTTAACTGAACCAGTGTTTCAATATTATGCTAAGGGTTCAAGGGTAACCATTACTGCTACTCCATGGTCAGGTTATAATTTCGTTGAATGGAGACTTGAAGGTAGGGATGGACAAGTAGTATCTAGATCTGCTAGTTATACATTCACTGCTAATTCCAGTGTTACTTATTGGGCTGTATTCGAGGAGAAACCAGAAGAGACATATCCAGTACATATTAAAGTAAGTACCGATGGAAAATGTCAATATGTTCTTTCACATAGCACTGCTTCTGGTGGAAGTCAAGTTCCAGATACCGGAATAACTTCTGCTACTACAACTAAGGATTGGAATTTGCCTAAGGGTGCCGTAATCCAGGTAGTAGCTCAGGATGGTAGTTCTAAATTCCATAAATGGGAATATACGGTTAATGGAGAGTACACTGGTACTACGGATCATCAAGTTCAATTTGTAGTTCCTGGAGCTCTTAATATCGATATTAAAGCGGTTAGTAAAGAAGATCCAGAACCTCCACAACAGACCGTGAAAGTTTCACTGAATCTCACAAAAAATAATACTCCATCAATTGGTGATATTAATATTTATCGAAATGGTAGTATTATGGGAACTCATAAACTTTCAAGTTTACCATTATCATTCCCAGCTCAAACTTTTGTTGTGGGTGATAAGCTTCATATTGGTTTGCCCGGTGTAGTAGTAACTCGAATTAGAACTGCACATCAAGTAAGCGGTGATTATCGAGATTATATAGATTCTGGTAATACTTCTAGGGATATAACCATAGAAGCGGGTTCAACCATTATAAGTTGGACAATAGAAGGTAAAGGTTAATTCTTCTGTTCTTGGGTTTTTTATATGTTGGTGGGAGAGGGTACCTTGTGAAAGGCCTTCTCCTTACTATTTTTTAATGTAAATCCTATGTTAAACTAAAATTTCATAACAAAATGTTACTCAAGAAGTTAATTATTATGTTGAACATGCTTCTAATGTTCACAGTTGGAATTGCTGCTCAAACTGCAATGGGTTTAAGTGAAGAAGTTGTTGAACCTGGGCTTGTAACAGACTTTGCATCTTTTACCGGGATCATGACTTTAGTCTCATTGGTAGTAACCCAACTATCAAAATTAATCCCGGGAATTAGTGAAAAGAAATGGGCTAAACCATTAGTTTCAATTGTAGTGGGAATTTTATCATGCTTATTCGGATGGATATTACAAATTTCTCCAGTATTAGAAGGATTAATCTGGTATATGGTAATTCTATATGGAGTATTTGCTGGGCTTTCTGCTTGCGGATTGTATAGTATACTTAAACCATTAATCGAATTAATCTTTCCTCCCAAACGGGAATAGGTATAACATTATAATAAGATAACACATTTAACCCAGACTCTATCAATTAGGGCCTGGGTTTTTTGTTGTAGGTTATCCCCATGTTTCTTTCATATCTTCGATAGCTTCATAAATTTCCTTGTTAAGCGTAGAGATATATTTAATGTAAAGCTTAGTCTTAGGCAATTCGAAGAAATCTAATAAAGAGCTAGTTGTAAGCCTGGGTTTAGATTCTTCACTGTAAAAGAAAGGAGGAGGACTCATCTGTAATTGAAATAACAGATAAGCATCGGCAGAAAGGTTAGCTCTCATAAATTCATGAATTTCGGATATTCTTTCTTGTTTAACCCTTTCATCTTCTGATAAGTCTGATAAATCCTCTTTTGCTCCTTCAAAGCAATCTTCGAAAGAAGCAATAGCAACATTAAAATCCAAAGATTGTTTGGAATAAGCATTGATTAATAATCGAGTCTTATATAATTGAAGAGAGCTAATGATGGTAGCCTTAAATTTTTCTGGGTTCTCAGTACTCAGATTATAATACTTCCGAAATACATAAAGTAACTTGTCATAAAAATATGAGATTATTATATCCCTTGAAACATTGAATCTTCTTGGGTCAATGTTTTTAGCTAACTTCCGAATTAAAGGTGTCATGCTCTTATAATAAAAATTGAAGAGTTCGACATCGTAATCTTCAGGTAATTCTTTCAGCCTATTGATTTCACCTTCTGCAATCATAATTCCGTTGTTTTAAATAAATGTTTATGCAAATATATAAATAATATTCTTTTATTATGAGCTCAGGGTAATAAAATTTAACCCTAATCAGGGAAGTAACTGATATATAGGGAGTTATAATTAGGATAACCTAAGGAACAATTTACTACTATCAATTTTCAAAACAAACATATAGATAACATGGCAAAGAAAGATAAGAACAAATTTGCTTTCGGAACAGACTTTCAACAAGAGATATTACATTATATCATAAAAGATAAAAATGGTATCCTTGCATTAAACCAGGTCAAAGATTCCTATTTTACTCTCATCAATCATCAAGTTATTGCAAAAGCATTAGCTAAGCTTTCCAAAAAGAATAAACGAATCCCTAAAAATGCTTCAGTACTTAATCAGGAGATACAGGATTTACTTTCTGTGAAAGGGATTGCAGATTTAGTTACTAAGGATGATTTGGTTGAGATTAAACATACAGTAGAAAAACTTTATTCAGAGCCTTTATTGGATGGAGAGGATATCCGAGAAAAGGTTTTGAAATTTTCTGTGTTTGTTCAAATGAAGGATTTGAATGATAATTTCGATTTATCGGATTTTAATCAATATGATGAATATTCTAAGCGTATTGCTAAACTTCTTTCAAGGACAAAGGAAAGAAAAGATCAACCATTATACTTGGTTAAAGATGTGGTAGAACGTCAATTTGTGAGACAATCTGATCCTATGGTATTACCTACCCCATTTAGGCAATTGAATCACTTAGCAAATGGAGGAGGGTTCCCAAAAGGTTCAATCATTGTGGCATTGGATAAATCGAAAGCAACCAAAACTTTCACATTGGTTAATGTTGCGAGAAGTTATTTAAAAATGCAAAAGGTTGTTCTTTATATAGATATGGAAAATGGAGCCAGTGAAATTATGACTCGTATGGAACAATCAACGTTGAACAGAAGTAAAAATGATTTGTTGTCTGGTGATGTGGATAAACTGGAACAAAAACATTTAAGAAAATATCGAAGACTGGGTTCAGAATTCATCGTAAAAAAATTACCCGCAAATGTTGGGACAGTTTCTGATATTGCTTCAACAATCGATGAAATATACAATGATACTGGGATGAAGGTTAATGTATTGGTAATCGACTTCATGGGGAAGATGGGATCATTAGGAAAACATGAAGATGATTTTAATCGTATATCCAATGTATACATAGAGGTTGGTAACCTTGTAATGGAAAAAGATATTGATATCGTATGGACTGCTCAACATGTTACTCGTCAAGGAGAAGTAAGAAGAGAAACAAGGTATGAAGAATCCGATATAGCAAAATGTATGGACATCTCTCGTACTGCTTCATTTGTTTTTGGGTTAAACTCTACTCAAGAAGAAAGAGAACATGGAGTTCAAAGATGGGAAACAGTAGTTGCAAGGGATGCTCCTTCTTGGGGAAGATGTTTATTTAACATTGACCTGGAAAAACAGAGATTCCAGGAATTCACAGTTGCTCAGAGAAAAGCATACGATGAAAAGGTTGCTCCCAATTTAGACAAGCAACTAAAATCCTCAAACTCATTCAAGAAAAGGGATAAGCCAGTAGCTGACCCAGAAAAAATGAAAAAAGCAAAAGATATATAATATATAATATGTATATTTGCATAAACATTTATTTAAAACTTAAAATTTAAAACTATGGTAACAACATGTTCAATTTGCGGTACTACAGAAGCAGTAGATCCTGGGGAATTCAGTAAATGCCTTTTACGAGATATCATGGAAGAAAGGAAATGTTGCTTTCATTGTGCTTTTTGGATTAATCATCTGGGTTTATACAAAAATGACCCAAAATGGTTAGTTATTAATGGAGCTTCTTGGATAGTATATCCTTACGTACCCGCTTCAGAGAGAAAATCCTGTTTTATTGGATGTGGTGGAAGAGAAATGAAAGCTATCACAGAAGATGGTAGAGAATTTTTCTCCAACAATTGGTGGCATCAAGGAGATATTCCGGAGAGGTTTTTAAAACTCATCGATAAATCTCACTTTGCTAAATGGGTTAGGTAATCATGTATAATAAAAATTTCAGGTCATTATTGGGTGCTTACTTCTTAGCTCATGGATTTGAAGATTATAGAAGGGGTTGGTTAAAGGGTCCATACTTTAGCTGCCCCTTCTGTGGTAGAGAGGGTAAGCTTGGAGTAAATCCTTCAACAGATTTTTACCATTGTTTTCGATGTAACTCCAAGGGAAATCTCCTCGATTTAGTTTTAATTCTAGAGCGATTAGAAACCTTTAATGAAGGATTAAAAGTATTAGAACAGTATAAGGATTCTGGATATCGAATAAAGGAAGAAAGGGTAGAGCTAAAGCAATTAGCCCCTATGATTCTCCCAGAAGGTTTCAAATTACTTAATCAAGGAACTTCCCAAATAGCTAAGTCAGCAAGAGCTTATATAAAGGGTAGAGGATTTGATCCCAACCAATTATCCAAATTAGGTTGGGGATACTCCACAGATGAAAAACATTTCGGATATCTGATTATCCCATATTATAAGGATCACAAGATTATATATTATAATGCAAGGAATTTCCTTTCAACTGGACCAAGATATTTAAATCCAGATATCGAAGAATCCTCTTTAGGTAAATCACAAATCCTATATAATGAAGAGGCTCTTTATATGTATAAATCCGTTTATCTTTGTGAAGGAGTTTTTAATGCTATTACACTTTCTCAAAATAGGGGAATCTGTACTGCGGGTAAATTTGTTTCATCCTACCAAGAAAACAAAATTATCAAATCTCCAGTAGAAAGGATTATCCTATGCTTAGATGGAGATGCAATAGAACAAGCAATTCAATTAGCACTTAAATTATGCTTATACAAACAAGTCAAGCTAGTTATTTTCCCAAAAGATAAGGATGCTAATGATCTTGGATTAAGGAAATCTTTGCATCTAATATATAATACAAAATATATGAATTACCAAGAATTAATTCAACTAAAACATGAACTCACATAAAATGAATAAAGGTATGGAAATATTACAGAATCTTTGGAGATGTTTAAAGTCTGAACCTGATACATTATCAGATGAAGATTATTTTACTTATTATGCTCCTGTTGCATGTTTAGGTATGATTGGATTTATATCGTTTACCATAATATTGCTTATGTTCTAATGAGAGATCCAAGTATACACATAAAAGAATCTGACTTAATCGAGCTTCTCAAGGATTATATCCCTAAAGGTAAAGTCCTTGAGATTACAAAAAAAGCTAAGAAGTATGCTTGCATCAAAAGGTCAATGGTTGCTACAAATCAAAAACAAAGGAAGGTAGTAAATACATTATTATCTTCGGATAAAGAAGATGCAAGCTTAGTTGCTCGGATTATTCAAATGTTACGAATAAAACAGGGTCATACGGGAGTACGAAAGATTAAAGAAAATGGAAGAGAATGGCCTCAGATAAAGGAATTAACGAATGCTTGCAATAGCTTCTGTGAAGTAAATAACCTGGATAAAAAAGAAGGTTATGTAAAATACTTAGAGATTGCGTTCAAACATATCAAATCCTTTTATGGGTATCTCTCGAAACTTATTAATCTCTATGATAAGGTAATCGAAGAGTATAGGGTTACTCAAGAATTATCGAATATAGATACCAATGATGCTATTGAGATGCACTCTGCATATGTTTCAATGATTGCTAGTAAAACGGGATTACAAGAAACATATTTGGATGATCCAGTTAAACTTAATTACTTTGCAAAAGCTGCAACAGAAGCAAAAAATTTAGGTTGTGATTATGATACCTGGATAGAAGCTCAATTTGATGCTCTATCATTTTGTAATGGGATTCCCTTACCAGAACAACTGTTTGGGATGAAAGCTAAGGAAAGGTTAATGAAATACCTATATAAATATAACATATCATTGGATAATAATCCCAACTCTCAACCTAAGAATTCAGATTGGGATCAAATATTAAACTCATGAACACAGTTAAAATTACATTGACAGGAAATAAGGGGACTCTATCTGGGCCCCCTGTTTTGTTGAAAAAGGTCTATGATAGGCTTCGGATCAAACATCCTAATGCTTGGTATTTAATGCAAAGAACCCGAGGTAAATGGGATGGGTATGTAAAATACCTCTCAGATTATGGGGACTTCCAAATAGGATTATTAAATCACATCTGTAAGCAATTAAAGGAATTAGATTCATCAGTAAGAATTATAATTCAAGATAACAGGTTAAAGTTACCAATTAAACCAAAGATGGTAACTAGATTAGGCAATTATCAATTAAGAGATATACAAAAAGATGTAATCAAAAGTTTTATTAATAATTCTGTTGAGGGCCATCCTTTTTATATAGGTGTGATCAATGCAGCAACTAATAGCGGGAAGTGCATTGGGAAAGATAGCTTAGTGAATACTGAAAAAGGGTTGATCCGAATTAAAGATTTAGTAAATTTACCATATAAGGGAGAAATCGATTGTAAACATAGGGTATATAATCATTTGGGTAAGAAAGTATTTACCTCTCGGGGATGTAACAGTGGTAGAATAAAAGCTATCCGAATTATTACTAAAAAGGGGTACAAGCTCATCGGAGGATATCACAATCATAGGATATATACTTGGATTAATGGTAAATTCGATTGGGTGTATTTGAGAGATTTAACAAAGGGTCAACTTATCCCCATAAAGCATTCGCTTAAATACAAAGGGGTATTACTAAACGAATATTTGACTCCTGAGATCGCTTATTCATTGGGAGCATTACATGGAGATGGGTGTATCAAGACAAGGGGCTTTTCTATATCTGGTCAAGATTATGAAATAGCAAACCATTTGGTTAAAACTTTCCCTCAAATGAAGTTAAAGATCAAGCCTCATAGAAAATTTGAGGGTTTTAATATATCCCATAAGAGTGAGGAGTTTAGTAAGTTAATTTCTTGTTTTCCTGAGTTAATTGGGACATCACATACAAAAAATATTCCAAATGGTATACTATCCGCTCCATTAGATATACAAGCTCAGTATATAGCGGGCTTATTCGATACAGATGGAGCATTTACCAAGAAAAGAGGTTCTATCTCTTTTAGTTCCGTCAATGAACAAGTTATAGATGATCTTATGGTCATACTTTTAAATTTTGGAATCATCTGTAGAAAAGATAAGAAAAAAACTTCTTGGCAAAATGGAAAATCTCATACTTTTAGGATACATATTCAAAGCCAGTATAGAGATATATTTTTTAAAAACATCCCAATGAAAGTGAAAAGGAAGACTTCGGATACTCCGCTTGGGTATGCTAGAACTTCTTTTGATATAAGTCCTAAAGATATATTGGAAGAAGTTGTTAAACAGTATCCCTCCAGAAGGTTTAATCAGAAAGTAAGAAGAGGCTCTAACATAGGTTTTCCAGAACTTCAGAGATATTTAGGGGATTTTCCAGTTAAAGGTAAATTAAAAGAGTATTTAGATTTTACTAAGGAAGACATATTTTGGGATAGGATTAAAAGCATAGAGATTATTAAGGAAGAATGTTATGATATACATGTTCCAAAAGGTAACTCATACATAGCAAATGGGTTTATAAACCATAACACTTTACTCATGTCTGCTATACATGAGTGTTTTCAAAGGAAGTTGAGAACTTTAGTGATTATTAATAATTCCCAAATCTTTGCTCAAGCCAAAAAAGAATACAGGGAATATTTGCCTGGTGAAGATATTCAATTTATTCAAGGCAAAAATCTGAAATTTGGAAATTTCAATGTTGGGATGGTTCAAACAATGTCTCAGAAAATTAAAGAGATTCGAAATGAATTATCCAAGATTGATATTGTTTTGGTTGATGAAGCTGATGTTGCTGATAACAAACAATTCAAAACTGTGTTAAGTTATCTCTATAATGTTCGAATAAGATTGGGATTATCCGGGAGTATTTATATGTCCAAATTAAAAAAGGACCTTATTCATAATATGAACCTTCGAAGTTTCTTTGGTGATGAGATTCATATTATTACCAAACAAGATATGGTAAAGAAAGGATATTCTACACCCGTGATAATTAAGATCACAGAAGGAAACTCACATAATCCTCATTTAGTAGCTGATGGATGGCTCGATACATTTAAAAAGGCAGTTATAGAAGATCCAGTAGCAAAAAAGAAATCAGCTGAAAGAGTTTTATATAATATTAAATATAATCGACTACCAGCAATTGTTGTTACTCGATTTATTGAACATGCTGAAAGTTTATATAAATATTATACTAATCACCCAGAACTCAAGGATTATAATATAAGGGTAATCGATCACACATCAAAAAACCGAGAATCCATAATTAATCAATTCGCTCAAGGAAAAATCGATGTATTAATCACCACCTATATTATAAAGCGAGGTATAAATTTACCTTTAGCTGTTTATTTACAGAATGCAGCTGGCTCAGATTCAGAGGAAGATATTTCCCAAATCTGTGGTCGTATGGAAAGAACATTTAAAGGTAAAAAGAAATCCTATCTCGATGATATGTATTATTATGGGCAATATTTAGAACGGCATAGTAAACATCGTATCAATTATTATATAAGGACTGGTATGAAAGTTATTAATCTTAAAAAGAAACGAAATGGAAAGCTATGATTGGGATTGGGGGGATGATGAAGATACCCCCAGATTATGAAGAGGATGATTCTTTTGAGATACCTTAATTTTTCTGAGAAAACTAACTAAGCAAAAAAGCTAAGCTTTAAATAAGTTTAGGTTTTTAGGTTAGTTTTGGGGGGAAGGAAAAGAAGATATAGATAAAGAATATCAGAATAGAAAGATAGAAATTCTCAATATAAAGAAAAATAGGATATCAAATATCAAGGATTAAGGATATAAGGATATCCTATTATCATTTATATAAAGGAAATTACATAATGTAATAAAGCATTAAATAAATATGGTACAAACATTAACACTTTCAAGTACGAATACTGGAGATTATTTTTTATCTTCAGATGGTCTCCAATTATATCATCGAGAAAGGGACCTAATTAATTTAAATCTGTATGATGATTGCTTTGGGTGTGTATTTTATATTCCTTCAAATAGGCAATCCTGTTTTAAATGTGAAAAACTCCCTGATGTAGAATGTTTAGCTCAATCTAATTTTCAAATGGTTGATGTATATTATTCGTTTATGATTTTATATGAAAACTTAGAATCAGCTGGGTTGAAGATGTATACCAGTTTGAATGAGATACAAAATATGCTTTCAGAGGATATTCAAAGTCTATTTATATCTGCGTACAATACATTGCTCACTAAAGATATACTTAGAATTCTTAAAAAGCCTTTAAATAAGGGATATGAATTAGAGTTATCAGTAAGAAATGATGAATTAATGATTAAATATACATGGAAACAGAATTAGAAAAACTTGAAAAACAGAGAAAAGCCCTTTTCAACGAACTGGATTTGTTAAGGGAATTTGAAACAGAATCAATGATTGATTATAATGAGCCTATTGATTGTAAAGCTGATCAGGAGCTTAGTTTGGTTCCTCGAGGTGCTTGCAAATATTGCACCTTACATTGTGATCAATGCTCTTTGAGATGTAACAGATTCCTTCAATATTATGATAGGAATAAGCTTATCTTTTCTAATAATCTGTTCAAGGTTAATCCCAAGTATGAACAGAAGATTAAGGAACAGGTTATTTCTATAGATAAGAAAATCAAAATAATCGAATATAACAATGGCAAAGAAGAATAAATTACCGGATATTAAAGGAGCTCAGGTTTTAGTTCCCACCAATGTATCAGAGATTATTGGTACAAGAGATGATTGCTTTGGCAAAGAATATGACCTCTCTACATCAGAATGTAAAAGATGCGGAGACTCTGAGTTATGTGCAGTATGCTTTGCTCAGTTTATGAATAAGACTCGCAAACAGGTAGAAGAAGAAAATACTTTCAAGGATATGGAAAGTATGGTTGATCCTAAACTTGTTGCTAAGTATATGCGAGGATTAAAAAGAAAAGGGGCAGAGAAAAAAGAAGTAATCCATGCTGCAATGGAAAAGTTTAATCTAGATAAGAAGACTACAAGAACCATTTATAAATCATTAAAGAAGTAACCATGGATAGTAGAAACATTAAAGAACCTACTCCTCAAATAGGGGATGGAAAACATTTGGAGAAAATCTATGATCTCCAAAAAGAATTATTGGATTCTTACATTAAGATCGAAGGATTGCCTTCATATCCCATAGATGTAAATTCCAAAAAGAGCCAGATCATCCTAAAGGATTTTACTGGTAGGGTAATCGAAGAACTTGGAGAAGGATATGAATCTATGCTCAAGGTTTTCAATAAGAGATTGGATTACATAAAGGATATGGATAACAAAGAAACATTCCTTTATATTAAAGCTGAAGCACAAAACCTAAATGAAGAACTAGCTGATGCTTTACACTTCTTCATGGAATTGCTTATCTACACAAATATTCATCCAGAAGATATTTACCAATACTGTAAAACAACAGCCAAGAATTTAGGGATTCCTTTATATGATTGCTGTTGCTTAAGACAGGTACTCAACTTTTCCAGAAACATGGTAATGGGATCAGAGATTGATTTACCCAATAAAACACTTATCAGAATTGCTCATGAAGAAGATGAATGTATCCCAGTGGGATGGGAAACTAGCGAGGATTTTGTTAGAAGATGTGCAATCCAATTATGGGATGTGACATATTCTTTATCTATTGCAAGGAATTGCCTTAAAAACAAACCCTGGAAACAATCCGGAGAATTAACAGATGAAAATCTGTATCAGAATTTACTTTGTGAATCATTCGTAAAATTATGCGGATTTTACGCATTAATGGGTTATACAGATAAAACCCTATTTGCAGTATACTTCAAGAAAAACATGGTTAATAAATTTCGTATAGCAAGTCGTTATTGATATGGATACAATCAATAAGCAATTAAAAGTAAGGCAAGTATTTTATCCTACCTCCCAAGCAGCTTGGGAGGGTATCAATGAAATATTTATTAAAGGGGATCCAATTCTTTTTACTGAAGGTGAAGGAGGAAGGATCTCCTCCTCTGCGATTTATGCCTATAATGTTGTTGTTAATATTAGGAAAGCTTGGATGGACCCAGAATTTGATTTTGGTAAGCTTTTCAATTATCAGAAAACCAAATGGAATCTTCTTTTGAATAATTATGTAAACTTTAATCAGTTGGACCTAATGAGATCTCAAGTTAGGTCTACTGAATTAAAGAGAAGCCATTACAATTATTCATTCGACTTTGATAATACACATTCTAATGGGAAAGGTTGTTTAATAGCAGCTTCTTTTTGTAGAAGAGATGATTTGGATATTCCAATTATAATTGCAAACTTAAGATCTTCGGAGATTACAAAGAGATTGGCATTTGACCTTTTATTATTACAGAGATTGGGAGAATATGTATATGGAGAGGACCAAACATTTATGATTCAATTAAACTGTAATCAGATGTATGCTGCCTTAGAAACCTTAATAATGTATGATACTCATAAATCGATAAAGAAAGTCACCAAGGGACTCGATTCTGTTTGGATTCAAAAGGTCCTTAAGATGTTGAAGTTCTTTAAAACTTGTGATGAAAAGGATGTAAAATATAAAGTATATCGAAGAACATTAGCTTGCATACAACCAGGAAAAGTTCCCGGAAAGAAAGAGATAACCCTTTGTGCTAAGGATTTGCTATTAGGATATGACGATATTCCATACCCGGAATCCTGTATTTCATATACAGCTCGTCAGGCATTTAAAAAGAAATATTTAAAACAAAAGGAGGATAAGAAATGAGAATCTACACTTCAAGTTATGAATTAATGTCGGAGACTATGCGGAACTGTATTGAGATGGGTTCTATAGTTAGACCCAAATCTTATCAGAACAAAAACATTGAAGGACAAGAGGATTACATTACAAAAGAAGTAATCTGTCATCAGTACTGTTTAACTTCTTTGGGAGACCCAAAATGGTTATTCTTAGCTGATAAAAGGAGTAAACAATGGGTAGAAGAGGAATTCAAGGAAAGAATCCATGATCCTTTAGAGAGCCCAGATAAATTCTCCCATATTAACCCAGGATCAGCATTCCTTATCAGAGAAGATGTTTGGAGACCATTCTTAGTAAATGGGAAATTCGATTATACCTACAATGAAAGATTAAGATTTGGATGGACTGATTCTAAAGGAATTAATCACCAAGATCGGATTTGGGATGCTTTAAAAGCAGTAAGGGATGAGTTAATTAGGAACCCAGATACTCGCCAGGCAGTAATCCCAATCTTTCATCCGACAGATGTAAAATATATTGGAGGAGAAAGAAGAGTACCTTGCTCAATGTATTATGACTTCTTAATCCGAGAAATAAAAGGTAAAAAGAGATTACACATCTGTTATCACCAAAGGTCATCCGATTTGGTAACTCATTTTGGTAATGATGTATACCTTGCATGGAAACTTATGGAGTACATGGCTGAGCAAACAGGGAATGAACCAGGATATTTATATCACACTATCGATTCCCTCCATTCATATAAAAAGGACTGGGTATTACTCAAACAATGTTTGGATGATATCACAGAATGAATGAATAATTGGGAAAAAGAATGGATTAAAACTTTAGCCTCTATCATGATTTGGTAGAGGCTTCTTAATTTATATAAGAATATGGGCAAACCAAAAACAAAATATCACATCTTGGAGAACGAGCAACAATTAGATATGTTAATTGATGCTTGTAAGAAAACTGGATATGCTTCGGTAGACTTTGAGACTACTGGTAATCGAATATATAATAATGATTTTTATCCTACAATTTTAGGTGTATGCTTCGAACCAGGTAGGGCAGGAGTAATTCCTTTAGGTCATTTCGATTCGAAATTTAAAAAATCCTGGAAAACAAAGCTTCAGAAATTTGGAGAAGAAGTTATTGCTAACGAAAACATTGTTAAGGTTGCATGGAATGCTAAATTTGATATGCAAGTATTTCACAAATATGGTATCTTTCATAAAGGTAGGTTATTTGATGGGATGCTTGCTAAATATGTTTTGGATGAAGTAAGGCCCCATGATTTAAAGAATCAGGTAAGGAGGTTCCTTCCTAAATTTGGAGATTACGAAGAAGATTACGAAGGATGTAATTTACCTTGGGATCAAAAACCTTTATTGGGATTATCCCAGTACTGTGCTATAGATACTGATATGTGTTTAAGATTATTCCTATTCTTCGAAAAGAAAATGATGGACAAGGCATTTTACCCTTTGTTTAGAAATCTTATTATGCCTGCTTCTAATCTACTAACAAAGGTAGAGACAAGAGGGCAAAGACTTGATAAAGAATGGCATGGGAAATTAATGGAGGAATATCCAAGAAGGATACTAGAAGCAGAAACCAAGGTAAGAGCCCTTAAAAAGGTAAAGAGATTTGAGAAATCCCTCATCCAACAGAGATTAGATAAAGCAATATCGAAGATAGAGGAAGAGATTAGAGAATCTAAGAAAGTAATAAAAACATCAGATGATTCTCGAAAAATTGCTTCTGCTGAAAGATCAATTAAAAATAGAGAAGAAAAGATTGCCAGATTAATGGCTGGAGAATTTAATACTAAATCCGAAAAAGCCATAATAGAGCCCATAAATTTTGGGTCAGCTTCACAAATGACACAACTTCTATTTTTAGACCCAAAAGGATTTAGATTCCCAGTAGTAAAATATACACAAAAAGATAAAAAGGATACAGATAACCCCTCTTCATCAGAAGCAGTATTATTGGAATTACAAAAAACAGATAAAACTGGATTTATTGATACGCTTTTAGAATTAAGGGGGCTTAAGCAGATTAATAATATGTTTGTAAAGGGGTTTGCAAACTTAGTTCAAGATGATGGTAGATTACATCCAAAATTTCATATCCAAGGTACTGTAAGTGGGCGATTATCTAGTAGTGACCCCAATGCACAACAGTTTCCTAGATTAGCAACAAACCCCGATATTAGGAAGTGTTTAGTTGCATCCACTGGTAGACTCTACTTGATGATGGATTATTCACAAGCAGAATTAAGATTGATGGCCCATTTATCAAAATGTAAAGGTTTGTTGGAAGCATTTGCAAAAGGTTGGGATCCTCACTTATCAGTAGCATGTAAAAAATATGGGGCTAAATATGATGAGATAGAGCCTATCTATAAGGATGAGCAACACCCAGAATATAAAACTTGGAAAGTACGAAGAAAGCAAGCTAAACACATTGTTTTTGGGTGTATATATTGTATCGGTGCAGCTAAACTTGCAGAAGAGCTTTCAGACCCAAAAACAGGGTTGGTGGTAAGCCCAAATGAAGCCAAGTCATTTTTAGAAGATTTTTTCACGGACTTCCCGGAGGTGAAAAAATTCATGGATAAACAAATGAAGTTCATGCATAAACATGGCTATGTAAAAACACTTTTTGGTAGAAAAAGGAGATGCCCCGAAATCTTTGGAGATAATCAGATGCAGATTGTAGAAGCAGAACATGCTTCAGTAAACATCCCATGTCAAGGTGCTGCATCGGATATGGCATTATTTACTTCAGTATTAATTGATGAGAAAGTAAATAAGGGGGAATTACCAGATTTGCAGGAAGTAGGTACTGTCCATGACTCCATATATTTTGATACATTACCTAAAGACATCAATCCAAAGACCATATATCAACTTTGGGACATGGCAAGAAATCCTAGTACAAAAGAATGGTTTGGATTCCAAATCGATGACATAGATATGTCAATGGATTTCGAAGTAGGAAGGTCCCAGGGAGAAGAATTACCCTTTGCAGTGGGATACGATTATAATCGATTATTAAATTTCAAAGGGGAATGGAAAGGGTCCAAGGAAGAAGAATATTATTTTTCACTGGTAAACAAATGTAAATCAGTAGATATCAAGGACTATCCAAAGGTTTACCCAGAGTATTTCAAGTGAACTAATTTTATTAAATTTTAAACATACATATATTATGAAAGATGAAAAAAGAGGGATAATCATATCCCTAATAATCTGGGTTTTACTTATGTTTATGACCCTTACTCGATGGATGGGTGATGGGACCCTAAAAGAGATCGGGGATTACATTGCTATCACATTTGGAGTAATAATTACTCTGTTGGTGGGAATGGGAACTTGGAGTATGAGATCATTTATTAAACAATATGGAGGAACAGAAGATGAGGATAGTACAAAGAGGAATTAATCTTAGGGTAACTAAACCCAAGCCCATAATTTGCCCCAAATGCGGATGTGCTTTTGAAGTACAGAGTCCCAGGGATGTAATCCATTCAGCTCATTCAGTTAATACAAATTTCGTTGAACAGATGATTGTTATATGCCCAAATTCTTCCTGTAGATTTGAACATAGACTTTCTTTTGAAAAGATCAAATCTATAAAACAGAGCTTTCCAGATTATCCATGGGATAATGGGTCCAATACATCGATAGATACCATAACCACTTAAGATTTATGAGGGATTCCAGTATAAAAGAACTTAAGAGGGAGTCCTCTATAAATCACCTAACAGTAAGGGTAAGAGGTAAAAAACTCGATATAGACCTATCAAAGGAACTGGCAATTAATGAAACTTCCATTAATAAGCTGATCTCAGAAAACCCTTCAAGTTACTCCTTAATCTCAATTTTAAAATCCAAGGCAGTAGCCGAGAGGGATCAATTAGAAAGGGAAAAGGATAGGATCTTTTCTCAAGTTTATGTTTCTGTGGTAGACAGTAATCCTAAAGCTACAAAAGAATACGCAACACATAAAGCAAATGCTAACACAAAATATCAAGTTGCAAACGATAAATTTTTGGAAGCTAAGGAATACGCGGATAAATTAATTTCTATCTGTAAAGCTTTTGAAATGAAAGCTCAACTACTACAAACATTCTCATCCAATATCAGAAAAGAGTGAACACTATTTATTAATCGCATAAAATAAAATTATTATCTTATTATGAATGTTATTCAGAACTTACTTACTAAAGAAGCTGCATTAAGAGTATCTCAGAATATTCCAGGTACTCCAACTGAAGATCGGATCCTTTTAGCAGTACCTAAAGATGATGCAAGGACTGCCAGTGGTTTAATCATCCCTGGTAAACCCGAGGATTATCCCAGAAAAGGGGTAATCGTAAAAATGGGATTAATGGAGCAGGACAGAAAGATCAATAAACATTTAGAAATTGGTCAAATCGTTACTTATGGGAATTACGCTGGAAAGGATATTTCTTTCGATAATGGATATTCTTTAGAATCTGTTAAATTTGTGGTACTCTCAATTGAAGAGGTTATCTATATAGAACAAAACAATCATTAATATTTTGATATATCATGAAGAAAGTAAAAACAGAAAAGAAAGGTCTTTCCATGAGGGAAAAACTTTTGGCTAGAAAAAAAGAGTTGGAGAAGAAAGGATCTGGTGGGGGAATGGTTTATCCCAAAGAGGGAACCATTCGCTTCAGAATCAAGGATCCAGGTGAAGATTGCGAACTAGCTATCGAAATTATTCAGTTCTATCTGGGTTCAAAATTAGGTGGAGTAATCTCTCCAGCTACCTTCAACGAAGATTGCCCATTCATGGAGAAATACCTGGAACTAAAGGAAAGTAAGGATGAAGATGATAAACTTCTTGCAAAGAAACTGGTTCCAAAAAGAAAATATGTAATCGCAGTAGTTGCATATAAAGATGAAAAGGGAAAAGAAGTCGATGAACAGAACATTGATAAACCAATGTTAATCCCCAAACAAGTTTACCAGGATATCATTGATCTTTATTTGGATGAGGATGAATGGGGAGATATGACTTCCATCAAAAATGGATACGATTTGAAATTAACCCGTTCTGGTAAAGGTCAAATGGATACCACTTATACCATTTCACCATGTCAGAAAAAACCTCTGGATAAGAAATATGCTAAGCCAGTTAATCTTGAGGAAATGGTAAGAAAACATATCCTTCCTTACGATGAACTAGAGGATAAATTAAACGAATTTCTTTGTGGTGGGGTTGATGACGACGATGATGAAGATGATACTCCAAAAAAGAAAAAGAAATCCTTAAAGGACAAGGATAAGAAGAAAAAGAAAAAAGCTAAAGGTTCTGATATTTAAAAAATCCATATCACTCGTAATAAAGTTAAAGGGAGTATGCCTTCAATTGGGTTGCTCCCTTTTTTAATCTAAAACAAATCATCATACACTATGGCAAAGAAAGTAAAGATAGGGATAAAGGTCCCAACATCCAGCGAGCTTAATAGAAGGTATGGGAATTTATTAATTAATCCCAGTACACAAGAAAGACCCAAGTTATGGTTACCCTCAAGATTCTTAGCTTTAAATTATCAGTATGGTGGAGGAATCCCTTTTGGTAAGATACTGGAAGTCATGGGCCAAGAATCAAGTGGGAAAGCAGTTCCTTTGGATTCTCCAGTTTTAACTCCTACTGGATATAAATTAATGGGAGAATTATCTCTATCAGATAAAGTAATGGACCCAGTTTCTGGGGATCCAATCTCCATTATCGGAATATACCCTCAAGGGTTAAAACGAGTATACAAGGTTACATTTAGAGATGGTGCTTCAGCAGAATGCTCAGAGGATCATTTATGGGAAGTACAATTCAGATCTCACAATCAGTATAAGTCTCAAGTATTAACCCTAAAAGAGATTTTAGAAAAAGGGTACAGAACAAAAAGGGCTTCTGGTAAAGGTAAATTTAAATATAAATATAATATACCAAGTACCATACCGTTAAACTTTGAAAAAAAAGAGTTACCCATTCATCCATATATATTGGGATACATATTAGGTGATGGAGGTTTAGGTAGAGCAAATTATATTATGTTTAATATTGGATTAGAAGATGCTGATTCATTTAAACATAATATTTCTAAGTTCCTTAAAGAAGGGGCTGAATTAGAAGATAAGGGCATCTATGAAAATCCATTTGGGAAAACTCATAGATTTATCTTAAAGGGGTATTCAAAGGAAATAAGATCCTTATGCTTAGAGGGGAAATTATCCTCAGATAAGTTTATCCCAGAAGATTACCTTTGGTCTTCAGTAGAAGATAGGAAGTACTTATTATCGGGATTACTTGATTCTGATGGTACTATTGGTGAACAGCACAATCGAGCAAAATACTCCTCACGATTTAAGTTCTCATCTACTTCTTCAAAGATGATAAAACAGTTAGTACAAGTAGTACGATCACTTGGAGGATTTATAACAGAACCAAAATCGAAGATTCGAGAACGTCAGTTCGAGGGTTATGAAAAAAGAATTTCAAAGGAGATTAGAACTGGAGGTAGATTGCCATTTAATCCATTCATGTTAGAGAGAAAAAGAAAACAGTATCAAGTAAAAATAGAGAACCAAACCAAATCCGCTAATTATAGAAGGTCCATTATCGATATCTCATATATTGGTAAAAAAGAATGTCAATGTATAAAGGTAAGTTCTGAAAGAGGGTTATTCATGTTGAATGATTTCATTGTTACTCATAATACTCTGGTAGCTTATGACTTTGCATATTGTACCCAACAATTGGGAGGCCATGTTATTTGGGTTGATGCCGAGCAATCTTGGGATAATTCATGGGCAGAACAAAACGGAATAGAATTGGATAAAGTTACAATCATCAGTTCAACCGAGATAGAAACAATTTCTGATGCTATTGCCGATTTATCCATTCTATGGAGAAGCAAGTTAACTCATAATGAACCAATCCTTCTAGTAGTGGATTCTATAGCTGCTATGGACTGTACAGAAAACATTAATATAAAAATGACTGATGGTAAAGCCGAGATGGGGGGCAGAGCTAAGGCATTGTATAAAATGTTTAGGATCAGAACAGAACTTCTCTCTAAGCTGGGCATCACTCAAATTTATATCAATCAATTAAGGGTAGCTTTAAATGTGGGATTTGGTCAAGATAACACTACTTCAACTGGAGGGAAAGCTCTTGGATTCTATGCTTCTATTCGTTCTGCATTTTATGCTGGAAAACAAGTTACTAAAAAGGTAAAGGGTAAAGAAAGAAAGGTAGGGAAGTTAGTAAGTATACGCCCAATTAAGAATAAGGTATCACCCTTGAGGAATACAATCTCTAAAGCTCCCATATATTTCAATCCAAAATACGTTGAATATGTGGGTTTTGATAGATATCATGGATTTGCAGATATTCTGGTTGAAGAAGACGTATTGGAGAAAACCTCTGGAGGTATCTATAAGTATAAGGGAAAAACAGTTGCAAGGGGTGAAGAGAAATTTCAATCTGTAGTAGAAGAGGATGATAAGCTTAGAAGAAAATTGATTAAAGCTTGTGGGATAAACACTATCCGTGTTACCCAGAGTAAAATTGATGAGCTTGTAGAAAAGGGTATAAACCTCTTCCCAGTAGATGGGAATTTGGATTATGAATCTCAATCCGATGATTCAGAAGATGAAGAGGAAGAAGAATTCGAAGATTAAAGTAGTGGTAGCCATTGTCCCAAAAGGGATGATGGTACCTTGCTTTCAAGTAGTATCTGCAGGCTCATTAAATAATCCCAGAGTTATATTTTTATATCAAGAATTACAATGAAAGAAGAAAGGATATTATTGGTAGATGGAAACAACTGCTTGTTGAGAGCTCATTTCAAATTCAAGAATAAAGGGTTCTCAAATGGTAAGATTCCAACAGGTGCAGTATATGGATTCTTTAAAATCCTATACTCAAACATTGTAAGGTTTAAAATCACTTCAGTAGTAGTATGTTTCGACTGTCATAGGTCTAAACTAAGGACTGATATGTACCCAGAGTATAAAGCTCATAGAAAAAGGATTTCAGAAGATTGGGATCAGATTTTCAAGGTACAGTTTCCCATTATTAAACGTATCTTAAGGAACTTAGGAATTGTTTATGTATGGGATAACAAAAGGATCAATGAAATGGAAAGTGATGATTACCTTGCATTGCTTTATCAAAAGAATTGCTTATCTCAAGTATACTTATTATCATCAGATGAAGATTTTGTTCAACTTCTAGCATTTCCAAATATCAAATTGATAAATCCTTCTAAAGATATGCTAGTAACACCTAAAAATTGTAAAGATGTATATGGGTATACACCAGAACAAGCAGTGGATATGAAAATCCTATGTGGAGACACATCTGATAACATTTCAGGAATAAAGGGGGTAGGTCCTAAAACTGCTTTAAAATTCTTAGAAGAATATGGAAGTATAAGAGAATTCTTAAAATCCGATCATGGAGATAAGAAATTCCCCAAATCAGAATTAGAACCAATATTCAAACGAAACCAATTGTTGATAGACCTGTTCTATTATCTAACAAAGGTTAATCCAGAAGTAATCCCATATCATGATAAAAAACATGCAATGGATAAGATTACCTTAAATGGGATATTTGAGAAATATCAACTCAAATCTTTCATGTCATCAGAATTTATGAAACCATTCAAACAATTAAAAACTTACAAATATGAAGAATAGAAGGATAGTAATCTGTGGGCCGGCGGGTACTGGGAAGAGTACTGTAGCCAGAGCTATTTCAGAGGAGTTTGGAATTAAATATGTTTCTGGGAGTTTATATGATTTAATGCCCAATCTCCCAAAAAGTCATTATGATTTAAATACCAAGTATGATACCAATGAAAAACACAAAAGGAATTTCCAAATCCTAAACCTAAGGTATCATCAGTATATGGAATTAGAAGGCAGTTTTGTTACAGATCGTAGTCTGTATGATACTGCGGGTTACGAAATTCAAGAGAATTCCCTGGGACTCCCAACCTGTGAAACACATGATTTTATCGAAAAGATAAATGCTATCAATTATGATCTTATGTTAAAGGAAAAAGAGATAACCCATATTATTTTCATTCCTTACAAAAGGGATCAATTTGAAAGATGGGAGATAGAAAACGATGGCAAACGCATTACTAATAGATACTTTCAATACATGGTAAGTGCTTGTCAAACTTTGGTATTCAATGTTATTGGAGTAGAGCAATCTTTTGGCCAGCTTATCAGAAACATATTCAGTAAAAACAGGGTTGGTACTTTATTTGTACATGATACTGACTGGGAAGTAGCAGCTGGGTATGACCCGATCGATGAGATTAAATTCTTAGAATTAAATGAGATGGATCACAGTAAACGAATGAAAGCAATCAGAAAGTTTTTAAAATGAAAAAGGAAGTTATAGCATTAGCCTTTTCGGATATTCATCTAAATAATTGGACAAAGTTCAATCAAAATGGGAGTCGAACAGATTCCCATTTTTTGATTTTAGACAAAATTTTCAGAGAAGCAATAAAACAAAAGATCCCAGTTTTCTTTTGTGGGGATTTGGTACATACTCCAGAAACAATCAATATGGAGTTATATATTAAGATGTCTAAATATTTCGATAAATATTCAAATGAGCCAAAGCTTCAAGTATTTGGAATCTCGGGTAATCATGAAATACCAAATCTGAACACCCATGATCAAAGGTCAGATTCTTTCTTAACAGCCCTTGATCTTCAATATCATTGGTTTCATTGTATGGATTGGAAAACTATTGAATGGCCAACGTTTGCATTACATGGTATACCATACCTGGATCATAATATTGGTTTAAAGCAAGCATTAAAAGAAACAAAAGTAATTAAGGGTAAAAAGAATATCCTATTACTACATACTGATTATGCTGGAGCCCGAGATACAGATGGTAGAGAAGTAGGTTCTGTAGAAAACTTCGATAGAACATTACTCAGAAAGTTTGATTTGGTATTATGTGGACACATACATAAATTTCAGAAATTAGAGAAACATGTATACATGGTTGGATCACCTTTACAACAAAGGTTCACGGATGAAGGAAACAAAATGGGGTATCTTAAGATTTATTCTGATATGTCCATTGAGTTTGTTCATATTAAAGGATTGCCTAAGTTTAAGACAGTGGGCAGTGTGGAGGAAATTAAAGAGGACGGAAATTATTATAGAGTTCTCAAACCTAAGGCCTCTAATGATGAGCTCAGCTCAGAAAGCAAGGTTATACAGAAAAACTATTCGAAAGTTAAAGCAGGTAGACGATATCTTCGAATACAAGGTATCAAAGATCCTGAAAAGAAGAGACTTCTTATTGAAATACTTAAAAAGGCAGAGGAGGAAGAAGTATGATTAAATTCATGAATATGGAAATAAAAGGATTCTGTTCTATTCAGGACCTTAGTATAACATTAGGTACAGAAGGGATACACCTGGTTAAAGGAAATACGGGTTCAGGGAAAAGCACTTTCTTGAACGCTATCAGTTGGTGTTTATATGGTAAAACATTAAAAAACATAAAAGATGTAAATACCTTAGAATCTTGGAGACCCAATGATTATAAGGGTACAATGGTAAAAATCTTTTTTGAGAAAGATGGCTCAATACATCAAATAATCCGATGTCAAGAATATAAAGGTAAAGTAGAAGAGGCTAAAGGAGGAAACAGATTACTCTATCTAATCGATGGAGCCCAAGTAAAAGAAAAATCCAAACCAAAGATTCAAGAACTTATCGAAAAAGATTTGGGTAGTAGCTTTAGGCTTTTCAAAAACACAATCACATTCGGTCAAAGACTCCAGCGTATAGCTGAATCATCTGGTCCTGATAAAAAGGCTTTGTTCGAAGAAGCTTTCGAAATAGGTTATATTACTGTAGCAAAGAACATTGCTATGGTAATGAAAAAAGAAACACAACAGAAATATGATGAAGCATACTATCGAGTTAAATCCATAACTGAAAGATATGAAGATGCAAGGAAAAGTTATGAAAAATTCCGAGATAGTGAAAGGAATTATAAAAAGCTCTTCAGAGAACAGGTTGATCAGATCGAAAATAAAATTACATTGAGACATGAAAAACTTGTTAGATTGGAGAAAAAGTTCGATGAAAACCTGCTAACTAAGAGCTTAAAAAATTTGGAGCATCTTAAGAGAGAGTTAACCAAACTTAAAAAAGAAGAACTTAATACCAATCAACAACTAACCAAAATCACAAGTAAAAAAGGGGTCCTGGAATTTATTGAATCCATCATGGGTTTATTACAGAAAGGGAAATACAAGGTTGCATATAATGACCTTAAAACCTTATCCTCACATTTCAAATCATCGGAAGAGATTAAGGATAAAAAATTTAAGACCCAGTCAAAAATCTACGATGTAGAATCTTTTTGTAGAGAACAAGAAGATATTAAAGATGATATTACTACTTTAAAGGGTGAAATTACTAACCTGATAAAAGAAAAGGGAAACTTAAGATTAGAGAGAATAAACATAATCTCACCTCAGTATCGAAAACAGAGAAAGGAATTAAAGGCTAAGTTAGAAAAACATCGTAAAAATTGTGAAACTCAGAAAAAGGCATTAGAAAACCTAAATTGGGTAATCAATGACCCATTAAGTAATTCTGGGATGAAAACTTTTATTTTCGATGCTTCATTAAAATCCTTGAACGATTGTTTGGATGATTACAGTAGTATAATCGGATTTAATATAAAGTTCACAGTAAACACAGAATCATCAAAAAGGGATTTTGTAACCTTAATCGATAAAGATGGCCAATTGCTTCAATACGAAGAATTATCCGGAGGTGAACAACAATTGGTAAATGTGGCTATGGCATTTGCATTACACTCTATCACAAGCGTATCATTGGGAATAAATTTACTTTTCTTGGATGAACTTTTCGAAAACTTAGATAAGGCAAATATCGAAATCGTAATGGACTTAGTGAAATATATAGGTAATGGGAAAAGCATTTATATAATCACTCACCAAGAGAATTTTTCAATCTCAGGTTCTAATACGATTAAGGTAAAAAAAGACAATGGTATTACCACTATAATCCCATAATACTTAAAATTCAATACCAAATGTCAGTGAACAGTAAAAATAAAGGATCCAAAGCTGAAAGGGAACTTGCTAAGGTATGGGAAAGATGGACTGGCTATAAATTTTCTCGAACTCCCATGTCAGGAGGTTGGGCTAAATCTATCGAATCTTTTGGAGATTTAACCTGTACTGATCCGAAACATAGCCACAAATTCCCTTTCAGTGTTGAATGTAAATCCTATAAGGGTATAACATTCAATGATATTCTAAAAGGTACAAAATCCGATGTACTTAGGTTTTGGGAACAAGCATCATATGATGCTAACCGATGTAATAAAATCCCATTATTATTTATGAGAGAGAATGGGATGGCAAAGCAAACCTATTTTTTAGTATGTGATGTAAAAGTGGGAAAGCTAATCGTAGATTTATCCAAGAAAAGCTTAGACATGATTGCCCTGAGCTGTTCATTAGGGAATCTACTGGTATTCAATTCAAATGACCTAACAGCAATTCCCTATAATGAATTCTATAAAGCAGTAAGGAAATTATGAAAAAAAGAGAATATGTATGGTGTATATGCCATATAGATAATAAACTTTATGGTTCAATCGAAGCTGAGCTTAAAAAAGCAAAATATGATGATATCAAAGTATACATTCCAACACTTTCAATATTAAAAAAACGAAGTAAAGGAAAAGATATCTATGAGGATGTACCCATGCTATTCTCTTATGGCTTTATCAGAATGAGAAAAGAAAAAGCATTCTCAAGGGTATTCCTACATCGATTAAAAAAGGCGATCCCGGGAATCCATTCTTGGGTAAAGTCTCCAGAGACAATGCACCAAAGGAAAATAAAGGCCAGGATTCAAAATGCCGAAGATTGGGATGACTTCTCTATTGTAGCAACAGTATCCAGAAAAGAAATCAGAAGATTAAAAAGACTCTCCAAAGAAAACAAGGTTTATTCTAAATATGATATTGCCCAATTAACAGTGGGAAGTTATATCGTATTAAGAGGGTATCCTTTTGATGGTGTTCAAGCAACAGTATTAGAGATAAACCTTAACACACAAAATGTAAAGGTAAAATTATTCCCAAATGGGGGTGAAATCGAAATATGGTTACCTTTTGAGAATGTTCTTTACAGTACATACTTGGATTATGATCCAGATAAATTAGCTTATGATCATGCCGAGGATAATATTAGCAATTCTTATAAATTAACTACAACACAAGAAGAGGACTCATTATGGATGGATTAGTAGATAACAAAGCATGGAATTGTCTTACTAAAGAAGAACAACAATCATTATCTCTTTCAATTTCCTATGGTAAATCCTCCTGGGAAGTTGGAGAGATAATGGGAATCGTACATTACAAGTATTTGGAATTAAAAGAAAGATCGGAAAGGCTTTTCAGATTGTTTCATGATTTTTTCGAACTTCATGATAACATCTTTAAGCCTGTTCGTTGTGTTGATCAAAGATTTGTAGATTATATAGAAGCTTGTATAGAACGAAGAGTTACAAGAAAACAAGCTTCTGACCCTTTTGGAGATGCTGCAATGTATGTGGCTCCAATTAAAACTCAATTCCTAATAAAACAGATGGCTCTATTAAAAGAGTCTACCGATCCATGGGATATCGATACATATAAACTTATCATGGAATTCGATAGATGGAATAATTGGAGAATCCTTCCAAGGAAAATTCAACAGCCATCCGCATATAAAAGAAGGAATAATCGAAGAGATATCTTTTATATCAAATACATCTGTAGCTTGGATTCTGAGCAAGTTCAAAATCTCATAGATCAATATTGGTATTCAAGGAAGAAACAATGTTATTACTTTGTTGTATTCGATTATGATAGGTTCGATGATGGGTATCAGATAGTACCTGTAAAAAAACGAGACAGTACTTTAGAGAAGCTATCTAAACTTTATATCTATGTATTTGATGATAAAGACATGGCTGATGTATATGGCTACTTGGTAGTAGAATTCCAATATGGGAATAAGACTGCAAAGAAAGGTCAAGCGTTCTGGCCAAATTATCGTCAAACAATCGAAAAAGCAGTAAACTACAACAGTGTAAACAATCTAGATTTTTATGCTGAGAAATTAGATTATGCTTATCAGAATAATGATAAACAGAAGTTACTGAATTTCGAAAAGAGAGAAAAGAAAAAATGTAAAGGATTACAAAGAGCTAACGAAAACTCATTTTACATATGAAAACATTAGAAGAAAAGTACAAAGATTACAGAGATTTGTATTACAAATACTTTGTATGGATGGGAGATGCTACAAAACCGGGAACTTACATTCCTTTATCCAGAGTAGACTTAGTAAACGGTTTAGGTGAAATTGGGGATGGTACAATTAATTTTGCTGAGCTCCTGACATTAGAACACCTCCTCAATAGAAAAGGTACAATGTATGCTACTGCCTTTACAAGGTTAGTATATGCTGCCAAGAATTATTTCAAGGGTTCCTTTATTACTAACAAAACCTATGATGGCTTTTTTGTGAGGGATGATATTAATCCCTTAATGGCCGAAAAATTTAACCTTGAGTATATTGATTCGATGGCTTATAATTCATTGAAACTAACATCTTCAGAAGATCCTTGTTATTCACCTTTTGTTTCTCAAGATCAGGTATGGAACCTAATGTTGCCTATGTTCTTTACAGATTTTGGTTTACAGAACAGATTAAAATCAATCTTAGATTATATCATTGTAAACAAGCATAAGGTATATAATCCTTATCTCTCTGAAATCTTACATTATTATACATTTTTACCTTCAATGAATGAAAAGAGGGTTAAACCCTGGGATAGGATTTATAACAGGATGAAACATTTCAAACCCAACATCAAGGTAAAAAGGGGAGCTAATAATTGGTATTTCTCTTATGGGTTCAGAGCAGTATACAATAAACTTGGTGGAGCTCAAGTTAAAACATTCTGGCATAAACTTTGGTACATTCCATTCATTTGGTTAGCCGATAGAGTATATCATCCATATATCTGTAAATGGTTTAACATCAGAGTAAAGAGAACTTCTTATTATTCGATGGGATTATTTGCTTGGTATAATAAAGGTTTCGAAAAGAGGTACATAAAGCAATTTAACAAAGCCTTAGAAAAGGGAGAATTCTTTGAACCTCAAATATTACCTTATATCTCAAAAGAACATCGAAAAAACATAAACTTCGAAAAGTTCAAAGAAGTAATGGAATCCTATCCTGAATTGGATACCTCTAAACCAATTGACTCACCAGTACATTTCCTAATTTTGTATAATATTTTAAAGATGGATTATTGCATATAATATATAATATATGTATATTTGCATCATAAATTAAAATTCAATAAAAATATGGCAACAGATAAAAAACAACAAAAACCAGCTCGGTATTGGCACTCAGAATTAAAATACCGAGACATTAAAAAAATGGCAATCGAAAGAGGGATGCCATTCCCAGAGGTGGTTTCTTCAGATTTTTATTCTCTGGTATCATTCATCGATTCTGAAAGGGCTCAAAAACCTAATCCAGATTTGGTATTACAATTTGATCTCTGGTTAGAAGGAATCTTAAAAGAAAGAGGTGCTGATTACTTAGTAAAACCCTCTCTCAGATTATCATATGTATCCGATGAAATGAGAGAAGGGTCTAAGGAAAAACCCGCTAAAGAGAAAAAGGTAAAAGAAAAGAAACCTCCAAGAGAAAGGGATTCTAATAATCTTCTCAAGGGAACAAAAAAATCCTATACTTTTGAACTTGCAAAGAAAGGGTATTCATTGGATAGAATCAAACGAAGAGTATTAAAGAAATTCCCAGAAGCTTCTGAAAAATCTATCATTATCTGGTATAGACAGGCTTTGGGTATTAAACATATAGCTAAACCCAAAGAAGAAAGAAAACCCAGAGTAAAAAAGGAAAAGACTCCAGAACAGATTAAAGCTTCCAGATTAAGGGCTCGAGAAAGAAAGAAGGAAAGGGCATTATTAAGGAAGCAAGCTAATGAAAGAACAGAAGCTTACAGAGAGTCACTTAATAAAAAGAAACGAAATGGAAAAAGAAAGAAAAAAGCCAAAGCCATTTAAAGTAAATGAGGATAGGATTTATGCAAATAAGTTCTATCCTTATTATTTTACAGAAGATTTAAGAGTAAACATAGTACCAGTTAAATTCTATACTCGTTACCAAGCAAAGCTCACTTTAAAAGGGCAATTTGGAAAAGATTGGCATAAATATCTCAAAATTGCCACTGGAAGGATGATCCTTAGTAGAGGCTGGAAATTTGGAAAAAATTCGGTAATGATAGAAGGAAAACACCATCAGATTAGAAGGTATTATATCCCTTCAGAATGGAATTATAACAAGAGAAAGAGAAAAGTCTTTAGAAGACTCATGGATAAAACTCTAAAGATTGGAAAACGTTCTATGATTAATCAATTCTTAAAAACATATTACATGCAAACATTATGAGAAGCAATCCTAAAATATCATCATTCAAAGATCCTTTATTTTTCGAAGGATTATTGAAGTATCATGATGCTTCATATTTAAGGTGGAATCGATTAACGGATAAGCAACAAAGACAATTCAAGGAATATAATTTATTGCCAGATCAATTGAATCTTGCTTTGAAGGTTTTACATCGATTAAAAACTGAATATCAAACTGAGAGTGTACCATTTGCAATAAACATCGTTTCATTGATCTATGATAAATACAATGAATGGTTAACCACTCAAGATATCGAAAGAAAACATTTATCTGAAGACAGGGCTCATAAAGAACTTCTATTCAGAGGATTTGTTTTACTTGATAAATTTCATGTAAAACCTAAAAGGAGCTATGTGATGACTGCTTTCCCAGTTAAGGGTAAATTTTACATCCATCCTTTCGAAATGGGGAGTAACTATAGGATGACAAACGGGAAGAGGGAACTTCCTCATCTCTGGGATAACTTTATTAAAATCGGATTATCCGGGTATACCAGAGTTATCTACCCTGAAATGGAACATTTTCCCAATCTCTCTTCGAAACAATTGAACCAATTAAAAATTGATTGGGATATTGCATAATAAATTTAATGTATATATATTTGCATTGTCAAAATAAAAATAAAAAGATATGGAAACAAAAATAACATTACAAAAAAACAAAATAACTCAAAATGCTATCAAGGTAGACGAAGTAACCTATCGCTGCAATTGGGCTAATGAAAAGATTTTAGAAGATGGGAGAGAAGAAAAAACCTTCAATTCTCTTGAGGAACTAAAATCTTATGTTTCAACTTTCACTCCCCTAAATCAAAGATTATACGGGGAAGCTAAGAAAAAGAAACTTCCATATTATTTAATGAAACAACTCGAGAACAAATAACTATCATTTATCAACAATTTAAAACATTACAATCATGGCTAGAAAAAAAGAAGCTAAAGTAGAAGTAGTTAACGAAGTAGCAATCAGCAAAACATTGGTATTGGTAACCTATTCAGATGGCACCTCCGAAATCCGATTTAAATTGACTTCAGATGAACTTGAGAAATTGGTAGCTGCAGTTTCTCCTGCCGAAGAAGAAGATGAAGAAGAAGATGAAGAAGAAGATGAAGAAGAAGAAGATGAAGAAGAAGATGAAGAAGATGATGAGGATGAAGAAGATGATGAGGATGAAGAAGAAGAGGATGAAGAAGATGAAGAAGCCGCTGCTCCTTCTCCCGAAGAATTAGCTGGTATGGACTTCGAAGAACTGGAAGATGTTTGCGATGATCACTCCCTGGATGTAGACCCGGACGATTACGAAGAAGAAGACATCGAAAAGTTCCGCAAGGCAATCGCCAAGGAATTAGGTATCACTTTACCGAAAGCCAAGAAAGAAACTAAGGCAAAAGGTAAAAAGGGAAAGAAATAACCCAACTATAGGATAAAACAAGGTCTGGGATAAAAAATGAACATATTATCCATCATCTCTAATTATCTCGTCTAACAAAAAGTAATCCCAGACCTTGTAAAAAACGAACACATTTAAATTAACACACATATCAACATCAAAAATTAAATTATCATGGCAAAAGCTAAAGAAACTAAGAAGGCTATGTCTGCAGAAGAAAAGGCAGCAAAGAAAAAAGCTCGTTTGGAAGCTATCAAAAATCGTCCTGCTGGTCAAAGATGCAACAGTAAACAGATCGATGTAATCGAAACAGAGAACGGCACAGTAGAAACTTGGGGTTATCCAGTGGTTGCTGCTCGTAAACACATCGGAGTTCTTACTACCACAATCGTAAAGGATAAAGATGGTAACGTTACCTCTACTGCTTCAACTTGGGTTCCGGGAGATATTACCATCAAGGCAAAGAAAGGACATGGTATCATCACTGGAGTAAAATCCAAGAAGGAAAAGGAAGAAGATACTGATACTGAGAAAGATGAAGCTGAAGAAGCCCCTAAGGCAAAGAAATCTAAGAAAAACGATTAAGTAAAAATAACCTATATTCGAATTTTTGGGAAAAGGGGACCCTTAACTGGGTTCCCTTTTTTCGTATAAACATCTTATCATGGAAGATAAAGAAAAATCAATCATATTCATGGCACTAAGCAATCAAATATTGATTTATCAAAGTAAACTAGAAAACCATGAATATGAAGATGAAATAGAAAAAGAGATTTATAAATCTATCATAGAAGAAAGTATGAGCCTTTTAGATAGGTTTATGCCCAAAGAGCCTTCATCACATCCAATACCCAGACCCACCTTTTAAAGATAAGGAATTATATTGCAGTATTAAGAATAATATTTATATTTGCATAAAGAAAAAAATAAAAAAAAATATGGTAACTAAACTACAAAGGATCATCGATAACATCGAATTAGTAAGACTCAGAAGAGAAGAATATTACAAAGCTTCACCAAAAGGGAAGGCCCTTATTCAAAAAGAGATTAATATCCTTCTCCGAAGAATCCGAGATATGGTACAAGATATTTCGAATATTGGGAAAGGAAACATTTCGAAAGTTACCTATGTTATCAAAAATTCTGAAGGAATTAAAACTTTCGAAGAAGAATTCATAGGATTAGATGAAGATGAGATTAAGAAACTTTTCGAAGTCAGAAAATTCTTTACTGCTTCATCAAACTATGAAATCCTAAGAATCGAAAAATATCATACCCAGATCAGGGAAATATCTACTAATTAAAAACATATCATTAACACATTAAATTCATAAGAACATGAAGGAAAAAGCAAGCAAAACAAAGAAATCAAAGATCCCAGTTCCAGAAAACCAGGAAGCTTTGGCAAAGGTAAAGGAAGTAAAGAAGGAAATGGAAGCCTACTACAAGAAAAACAAATTGGATCCCACTAAGGATTACACCAAGGATAAAAAACATGGTGCCATTATCTCCAAATGGATTCAGATCTTGGAAGTAAATCGTAAAAAGGTAAAGGATTCCACTCCTCAAGAAATCCATCACAAAAAGTCCGAGGATAAAAACAGAAAGCCTAAAGCTGAAAAGGCAGTAAAGGTTGCTAAGGATGGTAGAAAGGTAGCTAAATACGATTATCCTTTAGTTGATGGTAGAGAAATGACCTCAGAAGAAAAGAAAAAATATCGCATCAAAATGCGAAAAGAATCTAAGGGGGGTGCTTCTAAACCGAAGAAGGAAACTACCAAAAAAGAAACCAAGGAGGTAGAACCCGAAAAAGCTACTAAGGAAAAGAAGGATAAAAAGGGTAAGGATAAAAAGAAAAAAGCTAACGATTAAGTTGGTTGCCATTTTTATATAAACCCAAAAGGGGAAGTATCCATATCTCAATTTGGGTCTTCCCCTTTTTTCATTTTAAAAAACTATCAATCATGGAAGAAAATAAAATCATCATAAAACCCAAGATGAGGATTACCTTATTGGATTCAGAACTTCGATGTATATCGGATAGATTAGTAGATCAAGCTACTGAATTCATGCAAGGAGCTAAAGTAAAGCATACTGATCCAATTAAGCTGGAAGTAGTATTAACTTCTAAAAATGATGTTGAATCACTTAAAACTTATTTAGATCAACTAGTAGGTAATCTACCTATAAAGGTTATTGGAACCCGAGGAAGACCTTCTTCTACTCCTTCGAAAGAATTGGAATCTCCGAGAGAGGATATTTATCTCAAGGTTGAAGAGATGACTAAAACTGAAAGCCAGGATGAGATAATTAAATACCTTCGTTCATTAGGCTTTGTATTCCTATTAACCGAGGATTTTTTACATTATTTTCCAGACTTTAAATTCAGAGCCAAGGATATTGGGGAAGCTAACAGAAATGGCCAATATATAAATTCCTATCAATGGCTTGTAAGAAGGATTAAGATGGCCAAAGATCCTAAATCTGATAAATATGATCCTCAGATTATCTTTGGATTCTATCTCAATGAAAGAAATCCCAGATTTGTGGGTTATCTCTATAAAGACTTCAAATCTCGAATGAAGGCTTATATTCCGGATAAAACTAAGATTACCTTTGCTTCATTCGAAATGGCGAAGATGCCTCCATATATGGAAGAACTGGAAAGATTAAAATGGTCTACAGAAATGAGGCAATTAATGCTAGACCCAGAAAAGAAACCTTCAAAATTCTTTATCAGATGGGCTCCAGATATTCTTTTACCCGAATCACATAAAGAAAAACTAAAACATCTCGATATCACATTCAAGGGGTAGCTTCTGCTACCCTTTTTCGTACCATATAAAGTATAAAAAAGGTATTTATAATAAGAATAAATTTTATATATTTGCATTGGTATAATTTATTATTAATTTTAAACATATAAAAATGGAACAGAACAAAGAAAAGACATTACCAAAAGAACATTATGATTCCTTTGTTGCTCAATTATCCAAGGATATCCAAAGAGCTCAAGAGGAAATCTCTAAAAAAGAAGGCTTTGAAAAGGTACATCAATCTGTAAACCCAATTTCACAAAATTACGTAGGATGAAATTAAACATTAGTACAGAGGTAGCGGAGTTAATCTCTCATATTGCAGATGTACAGATTAAGGCTCTCTTAAATATTCAACAAGGTAATTACCAAATTGATGAAGAGGATCAGGAATTATTAATGCAATATCAAGCTACAATTCAAACTGTACAAAGGGAAGCAAAGGTTGTAATCTCTCATTTCCAGGATATGAAAAGGGAACCATTATTAATAGGTATCACTTCAAATCAATTCCTATCTATAATGCGGCATATCCTATTTCGAATAGAAGAAGAATACCCAAATAAACAAGCAGTTATCCAATTATGGGATATCTTCTTCTACATAGAAAGGGAAAGAACACCCGAAATCAAATTAATGGTCAAATCGAATAAAAAACAAAACAATGGGAAAAGCATTAGCATCAACAACAATCGAATTAGAAGGAGCAAAGACAATCCAGTTTCAACCAGATAACATGGAAGGAGTAGATTCTTCTAATTTATACAAAATCTGTAAAGGTTATATCCATGATAAAGAAAATCAAAAGGAAATACCTTATGTAGCAGTAAACTTTAAAAAGAATCCTGGCCTTCTTTATATCTATGAGGGTATTCATCCAAAGGTTTATCAAGAATTCAGAGAAGCTTCCTCTAAAGGGCAATTCTTAAATCGAGAAATTATTCCTTCTGCGAAATCGACTTATAAAGTTCATATACCGGGATTAAGATGAGTAAGAAAACATTCTTTATATCGTTATCAGTAGTTCTTGGGATTTTATTCCTGGGAACTACTCCCCCAAAGGTTAAAGAGCAACCCAAATGGGAAAAGCCAGAATCTGGGAAATGGTGCTTGGGATATGATTATAAAAATCATCGATACAGATATGATACTTCACCAAAAACCAAATTCCAGCCAACTAAAACAGTAATCAAAAAAGCTCATCATAGTTTCGAATTATATGAGAATGGGAACTTTACTAAGGAACAAGCAAAAGATCTTGAATATTACATTCAATCCCAGAAAAGTACCCATGATTACTACCCAGAAGATATCCAAGAATTAATAGAATATTATTTGGATTAAATAAATAATATATGTATATTTGCAATAAATAAAAAATCAATTATTAATTAATAAAACATTTACAGCTATGACAACGAAATCAACATCTCAGAAAGTAAAAGCAACAAAGGTTGAATCCAAAAAAACAAAGGCTTTGAATCCTAAGGTAGAAGAAGCTAAAGCGAAAACCTCTAAAAAGGTAAAGGCAACCAAGATTGAATTGCCTTCAACCAAATTGGAGAAAAAGAAATCCAAGGTAGCTAAGGAAGTTACTCCAGTTACCAATACTGCTCTCATGGAACAGGTGGTATCGAAAAGGGAGATCAAATACATATATCCCGAAGATTGCATTGATACGCTTGCCAGAAAACAATTCCGTCAAAAGGTAAGGAACAAAATCCATAAAATGGAGAACCAACTTTTCAAGATGGAAGATAAAACCTCTAAGGAATATCTGAAAATTTCCAAAGAACTCAAGGCATATTATTCTGCCAATGTCAAAGAAGGTGCTGCCATATAATATAAACCAAATTAGGAGGATACTTACTATATCCTCCTAATATGTACAACGAAATTTAAAAGGTTTATATTATGGCACTTATAATCGGATTACCAGAAAAAGAGATTCAAAAGGTAAACAAAGACCTTTATGAATTACACAAACGAGTTATTCTCAATTACCTTTTATCAAGATCTTTCAAATTAAGGTCCAGAAAAAAATTCTTCATAGTATATGGACATTACATTACAGAGAAAAACATTCACGAATATTTCTATACACCTATACATATATTCGTTCAACTTTTAATTCGAAACGAATTATGGAGATGCCGAAAATATCACAAAGATACTAACACTAAAAAACGTAAAAGAAAATGAATACAGAAACATTTTTCGTAACAGGGAGTAATGCCTATAACATCTTAGAGGTATTACTGGATAATGAATTCCTTTGGGATAAGCCCCAATATAAATGTTATTATGGGTATTACATTAATGGTAAAACCAATAAAGTGATTGCCTTTGATAACAGAACTGGGCATTGTAATACCGAAGAATTCAAAACTGTAGAACAAGCTAAAGAATGGTTAGGATATGAAGACAATTGATTACATCAAAAAGTATGGATTGGATAAAAACAACAAAAGTTTATCCAAGTTAGAAAAGGATGAATTCTTTAAGGACTTAGAAAAAGAGCTCTTAGAAAGAATTCAAGAGAGGGAGAAAAATTATCCTGGAGATTTGCCCTACAAAATCTTTCAGAATTTGGTTAAACAGGTTAATGATAAATTCCGGGCAATATCAAATAAGAAAAAAGGATTTGCCTTTACCTTCGAATTATGGAATGCCTTTTTTGCAATCAAGGTAATCCCTATTCGAAATAAATATTTCCCAGAAATGGAGAAATTTAAACCTAAAAAGTAAAATTACAGCAGAGCTCGAGACTAACCTTGAAGGCTCTGCTTTTTTTAATCCTTAAATATCACAGATATGAAACTTTCAGGGCAACACATTAATGGGGCTTGGCTATACATTGTTACCAAGATGGTTCTTCTCACTAAAATCGGTGAAAATAAAGAAGTAAACATAGATATTCAAATCACTGGTAACAGTTTAATAATTAAAATATTGGACTACAGAGAAATCATTGAACCTAATTATTTCGAAAATCTTAAGGAAGAACTTCAAAGATTCAAATCAGAATATGAAAACCTTCTAATCAGAGAAACTTCGATAGGAAACGAACATAGGTATCTCATAACATTAATCCCATAAAATTATGCAAATAAATGATATATTTACAGACCTTCATGGTAACCAATATGAAATAATGGATTTCCATGTTTTGGGCCCAGATTATCCACTATTCCAGGATAACAGGGATGCCATACTCACATCATCTACTCAAGATGAACATATTAACCTTATCATAAGAGGAAATGATCAACTTATCATATATAATGAACATCATAAAGTATATTGGATGTATGACATCAAGTTTATTCAACATTTCGATAAATTTGACATAAGAAAGGGTTTTTATAATGAAAAGAATACCAAGGGTAACAGGTCTAACCGCAATGATGGTAGAATATCATCAAACAGTAAGTTCAGAAATAAAAGACGTTAAGAAGAAGAACATCATTACCCATGTAGTAAATCAATGGGCACTTAATAATGGATTACTTTGTGGAGTAATCCATAATCCTTCATCATTAGCTTCATATCTGGGATGCGATATTGAGGATATCAATATGGTCCTAAGAGAAAGGTTATTAAATAATCGAATCTGGGATAAACAAAATCAAGAAGAGATATTAAATGCCATTACAGGTATGTCTATCAGTATGGCAATGGAAGATCGAATGGAAGCTGCTTCTCAAGTAGAAATATTAAAAAGATCCCAGGGAGATCACTATGTACCTTTCATATCTGCAGAACTTAGACAAGCTTTAGATTTGAAGATGAAAGCTGGAGCACAAATATCTTCAATGATTAAGAATGTCATGGGTGGTACAACTAATGTCTTCAATATTAACAATCAAAGTTCTGCTGGAGTAATGGAACAAAACAACTTTGTTACTAAAGAAGATGCCCTAAAAATCTTAGAGGAAGAACATACTAAACAGAAAGAATCTGAATCTTTTAATGAAAAGGATGCTAAATTCTTAGAAGAACATTATGAGTTAGATGCTTTGCCAGATGTATCTGCTAAGACTCAACAAGGATTAGATGTAACTAAAGAAGGTCTGGATGCAGTAAAGACAGAGCTTATTCAGATTACAGATAATTATAAGATACATAGGGAAGAACCTGAAGATGTGGATTTTCATGAGATCCGAAGAGAATTAGAAATGAACATAGATTCAGAAGACGATCCAGAAATGGACAACTATAATTAAATGTTTTACATACATCATTAACAAAAACAAATTTCGTTGTTTTAGCATTTTAGTAATTATGTTATGCGTTCAAGAACAGTAATGTTAACCTAAATCTTGATGCTCGTTTTATACGTTAATAATCTTATTATTCGAGACACTGGAACTGGGTAGTTGGGAAACTACCCTTTTTCGTAGATATCCAGCTACTCTTACCATCCTATTTAAATTTTGCGTATTAAATACAAATAAAGTATATTTGCAAATAAAATATTAATCATTAAAAAACAAAAACGATGACTTCATCACAGATTACATTACTCAAGCAACTGATGGATTCTACAGATTATAGAGTCTATGTAAAACTCAATGGAAAAAGAGAATTAGCTACTCAACTAAGAATTGGATCAAAGAAATCCCAAGCAATCCTTCAATGTTACAGCTTTTCATGCAATCCATATCAATTAACTACATCAATGGTTGATATCTACAGAGTAAGTAGACCTTTAAAATTCTTTTCATCTAATGGGAACAACACATTAAACTTTCAAGGATTAACCTGGCTTTGTATTAAACAAAGAGAAGTAAGGCCTGGAGATATCTTACTAGATGCAAAGAACTTAAAAGATACCTATTTAGCTACTACAATGGTATCAGAAGTAGATAACACAATCTTTGCTTTTTGCCCTATTCAAAAAGAAATCATCTCCTTGATATACATTGAAGATGTAGTGGCTATTAGGGCTGTTTTTTAAGCCCAAATTAATAATGCAAATATATTTGTATTTAAAATATAAGTATTATATTTGCATTGTCGAATAAAAATAAAATTTATTAATCATTTAAATGCAATTACAAATATGGTATCTGAGTATCAATTCAACAGTCAAGAAGTCTGCATTTTCCCTAAAGAGGGTGGAATTTACATTATCTCAGTAATTCGCTATTACTACACAAGGAAAAATCATTCCGAACCTAAACTTACAAGCGAATCAAATTGGAGATGGGAAACCAATTGCAAGGAATTTGTGCTCAAGCTTCAATCTAATAACATTAGAACGAAGGCTTTTACTCAACAGCTAATTGTATTAGCTAAACAATTTGGAACATTAACTCATAAAAATTACACAAATCATGCTAAGGATTATATCAAACAGGGATTCTAATTCAGTTACAGTACAAGCTTTGGATAAAAATGCTCAAGAGATCCTATTAAGAGCATTCCCAAATGAATCAAGAACTGATTGTACTGGACACTCATGGTATTTCAAGGATGCCTATGTATACTACGAGAATCAAATAGTAACCATAATTTCTTCAAAAGATTCTAGGGATAAGTATCAGAAGAAGCTATTCGTTACTTCATTAGTTAACACAATAATCGAATTCAGATGAAAGTAAAACAATTCATAGGATTAATGATACTAGCTCTCTCCCCAATGGGAGCTGGTATCCTTTATGCTCTTTATCAAACAGAGTTTAAGCCAAATGCAAATCATGCTCACTACACTTGGCCTAATGGAGAAGTAAAAACAGAAAGAAAAGTAACTCTAACAGATGAAGAAAAGAGGCTCATAGTTCAAGACGGTATTTTAAAAGCATATGAATTACATACTGAAAGTATCATTACAAGATTAAAGGATGAGATTCAGATAATTAAGGATTCTGGAGAAAACTCTAGCGATATTAAATCTGGAAGACTAGAATATTTGCAACATAATCTAATCTATGCCACTAGAATTAAAAAACTTATCGAAAAGATGAGAGATACTGGATTAGATTATACAAAAGAGGTAGAAATCCAGATAGAACTTCAAGAGAGAAACCAATATAATTATGAACAAGGTAAATATAAACAATCGAACGTATGCCGAAAAGAAATAAAATGGTGAAATTCCTCCAAGAGGTAAAACCAATCATAGAAGACATCAAAATCATGGGTTATAAGAACTCAACAAAGAACCTAATAGGTAAAATGGAGATTTCTATTAAGGTTGAAAACAAGAATGATCTCTTAGATCTTCAAGTTGAACATCTTCCCAATGTAGACAGAGAACATTTCGAATACAAGGGCAATGATTTAGTCCTTATCACAATGTACTTCAATAATTATGATGAAAGGAATACTTGGTCACAACATTGGAAAGAATATCCTTCAATCGAATCATTCCTAACAGGGCAAGCCTAACAAGCTTGCCTTTTTAATTTAATAAAAGAGTATGCAGTATTAAAAATATTAATCGTATAAAAAACATTCATCATTATGGCAACAACAAAAGAAATCAAAAACTGGGAATGGATCAAATCAGTAGAGGTCCAATATATGGGATTCCTAACCCAATATTTAGGAACTGCAACCGATAGTAATGGATTGGTTGAACTAATGAAACAACTTAGATTAGATGAAGCAATAGCTTACCTAAAAGATGACCTTGGAAAAGGTAGTTCAGAACCAAGCTATTACAAATTCCAATTCTATACCAAAACAATGCAGTTCACAAAAAAGGAAGAGTTCTGGGAAGCTATTAGTAAGGGTTCAATGCCTGAAATCGAACAACTGGAGGGAAAGGAATTACTGGATACCTTAGAAGCTCTAAGATCCATTTCTCCACCCAACAGTAAGAGCATTACTAGGATCCTATACAATAGATATGGTAATGCCCATACCGGGAATTATCTCCTTCTTATTGATAGGGAAATCCAAACAAGAAATTGCCTGGCTCAATAATGTTTCGTATCAGATCTCCTGATGGAAATCAGATCTCTGATGGAAGAATTTATAGACCCTGAGCCAACATCACTACTCAAGGAATATCATGTCCACCTAAACGCTCAACCAAAAGAAGGCCAAGAAAATCCTTCCATAACACAAATCATATTATTATTATCAAAGAAATTAACTACCATCACAATCAAATAATAATCATTATCCTTAACTATGAAAGGATTTACATTTCCCACCAACAATCACAATTTAAATCAGAGCTCATCATACTTCAAGGATAATAAAAGAATCCCTTACACCAAATCACAAAACAATGATCATAGAATAAGGATAATATAATCACATACATTAGGATCCAAAAAACACAAACAAAAAAGAAATCGAATAAATAAATCCCAGTTCTATGATATAAATAATTCCCCATATCATAAGGATTATATACCCATAACCCAAAACAAACAAATAAAAAAGAAAAAAGGATTATCATAAGTCAATGATAATAATTATCACATAAAGCCAATGATCCCATACAAACACATAAAATCATATTAGATAATGAATATCCTTGATATTATCATAGATCCCCCAAAACAACAAACATAAAATAAATAAACACAGATATCCCCATAATATCAATGATAAAAGAAAATCCTATATATATATAACCTACATACAAAACAACAACACATAAAAAAGGAAATAATAATATCAAATATGAAATACATAAATAATATCAAATATACTATCAAATAGAAGCTATATAACATGGGTATAACACGGGGGCGAAATTTACTCACTATTACGAACTATATATACGTATCTCTAAACCATAGAGTTTTCAAGTTTTAAGGCCCTAAAATTTGCATACGTGTTGTGTACATTTTTTTCGAAAAATTAGGTCTGGGATTTGAGGATTTAGGGCCTTTTTTACCCTAAAACGTCAACTTAGCTCACTTTTAGCACTTTTGACTTTTTTAACCCATTTTTTACAAACATATCCAAAACATATCCAAAACTGTACTTTTTTTCGAGCACAAGTTAAAAATAGCCGGCTTTAGAAAAAAATATCAAACTCTCAACTTCAAGATTTTAGGATAAATTTTAGGGTTATCTATGGATAAATTAAAATCACAATCGAAGCTAAAAACAATGTCTTTTATTTATTAATCTAGAACATAATAGAGGGGAATCTTTCTAGTTACTTAGAATTAAAGTAAAATTTACTAGAGGTATGTTAAATTAAATATTTAATCGAAAGTCTGGGATTATGATAAAATTCGATGATTATTATAAAATCATTGCCTTGAATCTGATGATTTTAATAAATTTGGTTCAATGATTCGAAGATTTTTTATTAAATCCTTGATCTGGGATAATGATTTTATTATAACCCTTATTATTATTATATATAATA
>OGPG01000086.1_pt1 | contig 80743 bp, 64 predicted proteins | sample 1552851 | NCBI WGS metagenome assembly OGPG01 (sample SAMEA2579909, study PRJEB22360) | human gut metagenome | biome: human gut; feature: human-associated habitat; material: faeces | place: Denmark | collected 2008/2010 | reverse complement strand
GCTACGCCAGCTGAGTTACAGTCAGCCCCATTTGGCCACTCTGGTAACTGCCCTTAATTGTAAAAGAACTCTCTCTTTTTGCGGGTACAAATGTATGCTTTTTTTCTGTTAACTGCAAAATTTTTGACTCTAAAAATGCGAATAATAAATGAGATTTTTTTTTGAAAGATACTATAATTCTGTGTGTCAGGTTACAAATCGTCTTATTTTTATTTTGTGGTAGGATCGTTTGATTCTTTGCCTGCTTTTATCGTAGGGTAAACCTCCTGGCTTTTTCTCGACAAGCAGTATTTCTACTCAGATGAATTTTTAGAAGAGGCTAATATTGTCAATCTGATTTTCAGACTTTGATAGATAAAAGAAAATCCCCAAAGTTCAATGACCGATCTTTGGAGATTTTCCGATTACTTGTAAGTCAGTTCGATGCTGCGCGTTGTATTGGCCGAATCGTTATATTTGACGATCATTTTTATCGGTTTTTCATAGCCTTCGGTGAGCTTCTGTATGGGGAAAGAAACTGTACCGAAATAGAGTTTATCCCGGGAATCTCCGAAATCATTGTGCCGGAATTCGAAGATGAGGCGGTCGTCTTCGGTGGGGCATTGTAATAAATTTACCATATGTGTTTTGCCTGTACTGGGATTCAGATGGGCAGCAAACATAAACTCAAAGTTCAGGAATCCATGAGCGAACCAGGAATTGACGATCTTTACCGGAGCGTTTCCGACACTGTCCAAAATCGTTTCGTCGTACGGAAGAATGGATTTGGTCAGAATTGTGTCGGCATAGACAATCCGGGCATATAAATTCGTATCCTGTTCTTCCAGAATGTTGAATCGTATCCGTAGACGGGTACTGTCGTTCAGTTTTTCAGGATTGAAGTAATATTCCCGGGGATAGAGCAGATAACCATCGTCTAGCTTGACGGTAAACTTTTCGTCGCCTGATTTACTGACCAGGCCATAACCTTCATAATAGGTTTCATAATCATCCTTGCAACCGGTGAAGGAAAAAACAAGGGGGATCAGGATAAGAACGATCCCCGAAGTTAGATTGAAATGTTTATTTTTCATGTTTTTATTTTTAGTTGTTTTCTGTTATAAAGATGAAAACTAACTAAAAAGGTTGCGTGGCCTGAAAGTTAAAATAATTTTTTTCTCAAAGAAAAAATGAACTCTAATCCACCGTCTTTCCGGTTCTTAGCCGTGATTTGGCCTTTGTGAAACAATACGGCATTTTTTACGATGGAGAGGCCCAGACCCGATCCGCCCGTTTTCCGGCTTCTGCCTTGATTCACCCGGTAGAAACGGTCGAAAATACGTTCCAGGTGTTCTTCTTCGATTCCCCGGCCGGTATCGTAGAATGAAAAATAGTAAAATTCGCTGTCTTCCATATAATTGTCGATACCGATCGTGATATTTTCTCCGGCATAGTTGATCGCATTGTCGATCAGGTTCCTGAAAATGGAATAAAGTAGGGTATGGTTACCTTCGATTTCAACTTTCGGGCCGATATGATTGTGAACGACGATGTGATTGTGTTGTAAGGATACTTCCAGGTCGGTGGTCACTTCGTCGATGGTCGTTCGGATATTGATCGTTTCTTTCTCGAATAGGTCGGAGGCTTCTTCGGTCTTGGTGATCAAAGCCACGTCGCGAATTAATTCGGATAAGCGAAGAATTTGAATATAAGCCCTCTCCAGGAAAAATTTCTGCTTGACAGGTTCCAGGTGTTCCTGTTCGAGAATAGTTTCGATGTAGCCGCGGATACTGCTGACCGGAGTTTTTAATTCGTGTGCGATATTATTGGTCATCTCTTGTTTCAGCAGCCTGTTTTTTTCTGCCGAGGTGACGTTGTTCAAAGTAATTTCGTAACTGTTGTCGTAGAAAATAAGTAACCTCACAGCGAAATGTTTCCCGTTTTTGGCAATTTTTCCTTGCCAGATCGGAATCGATTTGGCCTGAGGATTGACCGGTGTGTTCTTTTGCAGAAAAAATTCGGCTTCTTTGAATTCAGGTGCCTGGAAAATATGATCTACATCAAAGGTAGGTTCGTCTAAAATAGTGTTTACATATTGGATGAAATGGGTGTTGGCATATATCTTTTTGTGATCTGCCGAGAAAATACAAATACCTTCATCGGAATGGTGAAAGTGGCGTAACAGTTTTTCCCTTTCCTGATTGAGCTGATCTTTGCTCTTTTTCAGCATCTTGTAGTTGTCGACGATCTTATGACCGATTTCTCCCAGTTCGGTATCGGGGAAATCGATTTTGTCGTAATCCGGTTGGCTGTGTTCGGCCGTGATGATAAATTCGTTCAGGCCGGATACGGCTTTCCCGAAACGATCTGCCAGATATAACAAAGAAATCAGGGTAGTAAAAAACAAGAGCAGAATGAAATAAGTGAAGATTTCGTCAGCTTTCAGGATATTCTGTACCTGATCGGTATAAGGTAGAGCTACCCGTACGAAATAGTTGTTGAAAAGGCGGGCATCGTAATAATAATCGATACCGGTAGTCTCCGATTTACGAATATTCGTACCGTTGCTTTGGGTTAATGCTTGTGCTATTTCCGGTCGGGACAAGTGATTTTCTACCGTTTCTTCCTCGTCGATATCGTTGTCGTAAAGCACTTTTCCCTGGCGGTCGATAATGCTTACCCGTAATCCTCGGGGGAGTAAGGGAAGCAAATTATTTAACGAATCCAGCCGTTTATCTGCGATCAGACGGTGACTATCGACATAGTTGGCGATGATTTCTGCATAAGCATTGAGACTGGCTTTGAAATTCTCTGACTTATACATTTTCTCCCTGTTCTGTTGAACTGCAACGATGATGATTGTAAATATGGTAAATACAATCAGAAAATACAGGAAAATCTTCTTTTTATAAGTAAAGTGCATAAAAAAGTAAAAAGTAAAAGGTTAAAGGTAAAAAGCTAAAAAAAAGCTATAAGCTAAAGGCTGAAAGCTGAAAATTGTGGACCAGGAGTTGAAGGCTTTTAGCTTAAAGCCTTTAGCCTTTTCAGCATTCCAGGCAGTAACCGTACCCCGAACGGTTGGCGATATGTTTACCGAAAGCTCCGAGTTTTTTTCTGAGCCGGGTGATGTGGACGTCTACCGTTCTCTCCAATACATAGCCGTCTTCTTGCCAGGCTTTGCCCAGAATATCTTCCCGTGAAAAGACCCGGTTGGGAGCTTTGGCCATCATACTGAGTATTTCGAATTCTTTTTTGGTTAGAAGGATCTGCTGCTCATTGAGGTATACGGTCTTGCTGTTGAAGTCCAGAGTGAGTTCTCCGATTTCGATCGTTTTCTTTTTTTCCGGTAGTGCGATATTACCGGCCCTTTTCAATACTGCTTTTACCCGGGCGGCAACTTCTTTGATCGAGAAGGGTTTGGCGATATAATCGTCTCCGCCGATACTGAATCCGGTCAACATATCGTTTTCGGTATCCTTAGCGGTCAGGAAGATGATCGGGGTATTCATATGCATTTCTTTGCGGACTTTTTCGGCCATTTTGAATCCGGACATACCTTCCATCATGACATCCAGTAGAATTAGTTCATGTTCATCGGTCAGCAGTTTTAAGGCTTCTTCGGCTGAATTTGCGATGTCTACTGCAAAACCTTCACTTTCCAGATTGAATTGAAGGATTTCACATAAATCTTCTTCATCGTCGACTACTAATATTTTATTCCGTTCCATATATTTTGTCATTCAAAATCGTTTATTATTCTTTTCTCATTTTTTAACCTTCACTTCCTGCCAGTAGCAGGTCTTCGTCCGGTTTCGGCCAATGTTTGATATTCTTTCCTTCGATCAGGTAAATAGCGGCTTCTGCAATATTGGTCGCATTATCTCCGATCCGCTCGATGTTATAGGCCATGCTGTTGATGCATAGGGCATCCGTTACTTCTTGTTGCGATAATATCTTATCGAAACATTGTGTCGGGAGATGCTGGCCGATAAAATGATGCAGTTCGTCGACCTGGTCATCCGTCTCGATCGTTTCTTTCGCTAACTGGATATCCTCACATGTAAAAGCAAATATAGCATTTTGTGTCATACTTTCAGTGAGTGAGAGCATCTTTAGTAAATCCTTTTTATAGGTTGTGAACAGACAGTCGTCGACTGCTATTTTTTTCATGAAATGGGAAACATTCAGAATCAGATCTCCGATCCGTTCGAGATAAGCGGTCATATCGTAGTAAGAGATGATCATCCTCAGATTCGTGGCCCGCGGACTGTAAAGCACGATCATATTGATCACTTCGTTGCGGATTTTGACCTCTATACTGTCGATGATCCGTTCGTTATTGTTGATCTCTGTATATATCTCCTCTTTGTGGTTGTCGTCCATTAATTGCTTGGTCAGATTCAGCTGGCGGATGACAATCTTTGCTAATACCTGAAAATCTTCGGTTATCCGGCTGAATACTTTTTCTTTTAAAGTTGGCATAATAGGAATTATTTTTTTTGTTTTTTACATCGGTTTATCCGAATTGTCCGGTCAGATATTCTTCGGTCCGTTTATCCCGGGGATTGGTAAACATAATCCGGGTTTTGTCGTATTCGATCAGTTCGCCGAGATACATAAACATCGAATAGTCTGAAATACGGGCAGCTTGCGACATGTTGTGGGTGACGATGATAATGGTAAATTCTTTTTTCAGCTCGAGTAACAATTCTTCGATCCGGTTGGTGGCGATAGGATCGAGGGCGGAGGTCGGCTCGTCCATCAGTAATACTTCCGGTTTTAAGGCCAGGGCCCGTGCAATGCATAGCCGCTGTTGCTGACCTCCTGATAAGAAAGTGCCTTTCTTGAACAGAGCGTCTTTCACTTCATTCCACAGCCCGACGTTGGTCAGACAAGTCTCTACAATTTCTTCTTTTTCTTTTTTTTTCAGGCGGATGCCATTGAGTTTGTAACCGGCGATCACATTATCGAAAATACTCATAGTGGGAAAAGGATTAGGGCGCTGAAATACCATGCCCGCCATACGCCTGACCTCCATGGGGTTCATCTTTAAAATGTTGCGGTTGTCCATCAGAATTTCTCCGCTGATCCTGATGTCCGGATATAATTCGTGCATGCGGTTGATGGCACGCAATAAGGTACTTTTGCCACATCCCGAGGGCCCCATAATGGCTGTGATCCGATTCTTTTTAATATCGGCATTGACATGATTGACGGCATTTTTCCCGGGAGTATAGGAAATACTGACATTTTTAAATTGTAATATCGGATGATCTATTTGCATGATGTAGTAGGACTGTTATAAATTAAATTTTCCATTTCCGGGCGACATTTTTAGCGATGATGTTCATCACCAGAATCAATAGTAATAGAAATAAAGAACAACTCCAGATCATATCGGCCAGGTTCGGGTCGTTATAAAATTCCCAGATGAGCAAGGGGACTGCACTGGTCGGATCCAGAATATCCCAGTTGATCGCTGTACTACCGAGGGCGGTTAGCATCAGGGGGGCTGTTTCGCCCATCACTCTCGACACGGCTAGTAAAGTACCGGTGAACAGTCCGCCGAAAGCTGAGGGAACCAAGACTTTCAGGATAACACTCGTATAGGAGGCTCCTAGCGCAAGACCGGCTTCTTTGAGGCTTGTCGGGAGAAGTTTCAGGGTCTCTTCTGTCGAGCGTATGATTAAGGGTAACATCATAATAGCCAGAGCGACACTACCTGCCAAAGCGGAATAACTACTCAAAGGAACGACAACCCAGGCATAAGCGATGATACCGATGACGATCGACGGCGTGCCTTGCAGGAGGTCGGTCAGAAAACGGATCACATGAGAAAATAAGGTTTTGGGTTTTTCCGATAAGTAAATTCCACCCATAATACCGGTCGGGATAGCGATAACGGAGGCCAGTACCACCATAAGTAATGTGCCTGTGATTCCATTGGCGATTCCTCCGGGAATGATTTCTCCGTTGATTTTCGCTAACATGGCATCCAGGGTACTGGGGGCTGTCTCGGTGAAGAAATTCAGGTTGATCTGTTTGTATCCTTTCCGGACCACTTCCCAGATGATGACTACTAATGGGACGGCCGTTAAAGCAGAGAACAGGCAAACCAGCCAGAAAAATATCCTGTCCTTGGCTTTGCGCCAGCCTGAATGATAAGATGTAATAGGGCGTTGTATCATGTCAGCTTAATTTTTTCATGATCATCTTACCGATGAAATTGATGATAGCGGTGATGAGGAATAGCAATAGACCGATAGCGATCAGGGAACTGAGTTTCAGGCCGTCGGCTTCTCCGAACTGGTTGGCGATGACACTGGCCATCGTGTTGCCGGTAGAAGTGAAAGACGTAGGCAGGATATTGGTATTGCCGATCAGCATCGTGACTGCCATCGTCTCTCCCAATGCTCTTCCTAAGGCCAGGATATAACTAGCGAATATTCCGGAACCTGCGACCGGGAAAATCACCCGCCGGATCACATCCAGACGTGTACCTCCCAGGCTGTAGGCCCCTTCTTTCAATTCTTTGGGAACCATAGAGATAAACTCGGCACTCAGTGAAGAGGCATAAGGGATGATCATGACGGCTAATACGACCGCTGCGGTGAATATGCCGAACCCCTGTTCCGACAGCTGTAAATCGACCATGAAGGGTCGGAGGGTGTAAAATCCCCACAAACCGTATACAATCGAAGGGATACCGGCCAGCAGGTCGATGACCGAACCGATGATCGTGGCTGCCCGGGTACCCCGGAAATATTCGCCGGTGAATAAAGCCACAGGTAAAGAAAACGGAATACAAAATACCAGGGCTAAAAATGAGGTCATAATGGTTCCCGTGATGAATGCCAAGGCGCCATATTGCTCATTACCGGGCCGGGGATCCCATTCTACGGAAGAAATGAAATGAAAGAATCCGAATTTTTCAAAGGCCGGTACTGCCCCGCTTACGAGGGAATAGACCATTCCCCCACAAATCAGCAGAACCAATAAAGAGCAGAGAAATAACAGCCGTTTGAAAATATAATCACGCATATTATTTTAGGATTGGTTGACCGTTATAAGTGATGGTTTTCAGGATTTGTTTGGCATTTTTCACTGTCGAAGCCGGCAGGGGAGAATAATGTACTTTTGTCGTTATATCCTGGGCTTCCGGATTCGTTAACCAATTCAGCAGCTCCACCGTAGCTTGGGCCAGGGGTTCAGGCCGGTTTTTATAGGCTTGTTCCTGATAAAGGAGAATCCAGGTAAAGCAGCTGATCGGATAGGCATCGGCTACCGGCGAGTCGGTGATCATGGTGCGGGTATCGGCCGGCATTTCGATATCTGCGGCAGCAGAGATGCTTTCGGTTGTGGGGGCTACAAAATTTCCGGCCTTGTTTTGCAGTTTGGCTACCGGTATTTTCAAGGCAAAAGCGTATTCCGAACCGATATAACCGATCGCCCCCGGAGTTTGACTGATTGTCCCGGCTACGCCTGGATTTCCCTTGGAGGCAATACCTACCGGCCATTTCAATGCTTTTCCGGTTCCGATATTTTCTGCCCACGGAGCACTGATCTTTGTCAGGTAATCACTGAAGACATAGGTGGTACCACTACCGTCGGAGCGATATACCGGGCTGACCGCTTTGTCGGGAAGGGTAACTCCCGGATTTACTTGTTGAATACGGGGATCGTTCCAACGGGTGATTTTGCCTAGGAAGATGTCGGCGATCATGTCACCTGTCAATTGCAGCTCTTTTACTTCGGGTAGGTTGTAAGCCATGACGACAGCACCCATACAAGTCGGGATATGTACAACCGGGGCCGGCATTTCCGCCATTTCTGCTTCAGAAAGATAAGCATCGCTGCCTGCAAAATCTACGATCCGGTCTTTCAGGCTGCGTATACCTCCACCGCTGCCGATTCCGCCGTAGGTCACCGATACCCCGGTAGAATCTTTATAGGTTTTAAAAGCCAGATTGTAATAGGGGAGCGGGAAAGTGGCTCCTGCTGCTGTCAGATCTATATTACTTTTGTGGTCCGAGGTCTTCTTCTTTGAATGGCCACAAGCTGCCAGGCTGAGTGCTAATGCGATAATGATTAACTTGTTCATGTCTTTGACGATTAGTTTTTTACAATGCAATATTAATAAGTGGTTGCTACACCAGTGTTACAATATTATTACGATTTTGTTACAGTATTTCGGATAAAATTCCACTTAACCGGATTGTAATCCGGGACGATGGAAGAGCTTGCTGTAAATGTACGGATGACTATTGCCGGGGAGCGAAATTTCTTTTTACTTTGTGGCGATATGTTTTTATTGGTAAGTGAACGAAATGGAAGACAAGAAGAAAGAAAAATTGTTTATGCGGGATTTTTTCCGGAAGGCGGGAAAAGCCATTTATGATTATGAGCTGATCGAACCGGGTGATAGAATATTGGTCGGAGTCTCCGGAGGAAAGGATTCTTTGGCTTTATTGGAAGTATTGGCATTGCGGGCCCGTGATCCGAAACAAAATTATACGGTTGTGGCTGCTCATATTGCTGTGGAAAATGTCGCTTACGAAGTCGACGGTGAGTATGTAAGGCAATTTTGTGAACAGCTGGGAGTAGAGTTTATACATCGTACGATTGCTATTGCCGTAAAAGAAGATTCCGGTAAACCGGTCTGTTTTGTGTGTTCGTGGAATCGCCGGAAGACCTTGTTCGGGATTGCGAAAGAATACGGATGTAATAAATTGGCCTTGGGACACCACCGGGACGATGCCATCGAGAGTCTGCTGATGAGTATGATGTTTAACGGTACGATTGCCAGTATGCCACCGAAGTTGGCTATGTTCGATCGTACGTTTACCCTGATCCGTCCTTTTATCTATCTTACCGATGAAGAAACTACCCGGTATGCTGCCTACCGGAATTTTAAAAAGCAGAAAAAGAATTGTCCTCATGAACGAGCGACGAACCGTCATGCCGTAGCTGAAATTATCCGACAGATGGAAGCTTTATCTCCCCACGTAAAAGGCAACCTCTTTGCGGCGATGAAAAATATCCAATCCGAATACTTACCCTAAGAAAGAGAAAAAGTATAAGATAAAAAAGAGAAAAATCCACCTTTTACCTTATACTTTATACCTTTTATCTTTCCTCCTTTTATTCGATGACCTGTAGTTTGTCTCCGGCCTTTTCGATGATGGTGCGGAGGTACCATTCGGGTAGTTGCGGTTGTTCTACTTTAGGATTTTTTTCGCCCGGGACCGCAGTTTTGATATTACCATCCATATAGCGGCAGAAAAGATAACCGTAGAAATCTCTCCAGGTGTCTACCAGGTGGTTACCGGTATTGCAGGAGAAATCGGTCAGGAATTCTATTGCTGCTGCACGATCTTTGTCGAATAGTGCTTTAGCTCCGGAGTCTATTCCTTCGACAAACGTTTTGTATTGGGATTCCAAAGCCTTTTGTTTTTCCCGGATTTCCGGATGAATAGCATTATAACGGGTATAAGCGAAATTAGTCACCTGATTGAAAACCCAGAAAGCTGCCTGATTGGTGAATTCCATCATGCTGCCGTTGCCGACTGCATAAGCGTGAGGAACACGGGTGGAGCAGGAATACATGGGGAAATACACGGTACTGGCAGCGTCGTCAACACCGAACCAAAGGATACCGCCTACTGCATCCGGCAACCAACTGCGGCTTTGTGATACAAAGGTAAAACCGGTTTGCTGGGTGGCTGTGGCCCGTTCGTGAACATATTCTTTACCATCGACTTCGAAACTCATCGGCCGCCATCTGTAAGGGCATTCGTAGGGACCGGCTCCCGGATCTTTACTCATATCCAATTCGGTGCCTTCGAGGTGATCACGCATAAAATCCATGACTTCCAGTACATCCACTTTCCGGTTCGGTTTAACCCACAGGGGCATCCGGTTTGTCGCATAGCCTTTACCGTCACGTTCGATTTTCCCTTTGGCATAGTTCCAGTACTGAGCCATATCGGGATTTACAGCATTGAAGAACGCCCATACCCGGATTTCACAGGCACGGGCACCACTGAAATCTACCGGAGCATAAGTATCGGAAAAACTGAAATCGGCATTTTTCCCGTCCTGGGGATAAAGGCCTTTTTGTTTGGCAAAAGAAATCACATCTTTTGCATATACCGTTGTAATTTCTTTATCATAGATTTTTTTCATCTGGTCGGATGAAATGGAAGTTTTTCCTTCCAGGGGGAAGGTGGTGATCCGTGCCTGGTTGGCATGTGCACAAACATAACCGTCGGGGACCATCCGGGCCACCCATACCGCTCCTTTTTCGCCTTCGCCTTTACCGATCATTTCGAGAATCCATACTTCATCAGGATCACTGATGGAGAAAGATTCGCCTGAACTGGCATAACCGTATCGCTCTACCAGATCGGTCATCACAACAATGGCTTCCCGGGCATTTTTAGCGCGTTGCAGGGTGATATAGATCAGACTTCCGTAGTCGATAATAGCTCCCGGCTGACTTTCCAGTTCTTTACGTCCGCCGTATGTCGTTTCACCGATAGCCAATTGATATTCGTTCATATTACCGATTACGTTGTAAGTCTGGGCAGCCTGCGGGATTTTACCCATATATTTACCGGTATCCCATTCATAGATATCCATCATCGTTCCGGCAGGCCAGGTACCGGCAGGCCAATGATAAAGTTCCCCATACAATACGTGAGAGTCGGCCGAATAGGTGATCATCGTCGATCCGTCCTGAGTGGCTCCCCGGGTGAGTAAGAAATTAGTACAAGCAGAAACTTTGATAAAAGTTATCGCTATAAGAAATAAACTAGCACAACAAATTTTGAACATACGATTTAGATTAAGGAAATGTTATAGTTTACGATTTAGATTTTCCGTTTTCCAATGGCCACTACAGCTGTTATGGGCTGTAGCGGTATCGTTTACCGAATCCGGTCGAACGATTTCAGTAAGGTGATATCTTTCACAATTCCCCGGATAGCCAGCCACGTGAAGATCACACCGATCAGTGGAAAGATAAAACTGATATCGGCAAACCATTCGGCATTGAGTTCGTTGCTACGTTGACGCACTTGTAGCCACATCAGGACGATTAACCCCAATTGAAGCACGATATTGACAATACAAAGACGCAATTGCAGAAATAGAGTCGGTTTCACCGTCTTGGATTTTTTGTGATGAATGAAAATAGTGACTACTGCCAATGTGGTAATAAGGGCATTCAGGATCAATGACATCCAGTTCCAGGTGATGAATACACACGGACTTCCGGCCTGTACCACTTTTGTCGTATAAAACGCATAGGTAAAATTATTCGGAACTACAATGGAAGCAACCGGCATAAAAAATAACAGTCCGGTCACAATTGCTGTACAAAGCAAAAAAAGAGATTGAATACGTTGAATCATAATATAAAGTAAAAAATAAAATGCTAAATACTAAAAGCAAAAGGCTTATAGCCTATAGCTTTTAGCTTAATTTTTCCAGGGTATAGCGGATCAGTTTATTCATATAGCTGTGGTAATCGGCGGAGGCATCTCCGTTTATCCGGTTGGCGATGATCAGGCAGATGGTGGCGGCCCGATGCCCCAAAAGGTTACAAAGGCCTGTGATAGCTGCACTTTCCATTTCATAGTTGGTCACTTTGTAGCCTTCGTAGCGGAAAGCGGTGATCCGGTCGTTGATTCCCGGCATGGCTAGCGGCAGACGCAGGACACGTCCTTGCGGGCCGTAAAATCCGACTGCTGTCAGGGTAACTCCTTTGATGGTGTGTTCTTCGTCATACAGGCGGTCTACTAATCCGGGATCGGCATTGACTACATAAGGGCGGGCTGCAGAGGGGGTCCATCGGCAATGCCGGATAAAAGCTTCTTCGAACGGATGGTCGCAAACCGATTCGTTGTTTGCATAAAACCTCAATACCCCGTCGCAGCCGATGCTTTTTTCCGAGATGACAAAAGAATCTACCGGAATGTCGGCTTGTACCGAACCGGAAGTACCGATACGGACGATATTCAGGGTACGGCCGATCGCTTTTATTTCTTTGGTTTTCAAATCGATATGGGCCAGAGCATCCAATTCGTTGATAACGATATCGATATTATCCGGACCGATACCGGTGGAAATCACGGAAAGCCGGTGACCCCGGTAACTGCCGGTGATGGTGTAAAATTCGCGGTTACTTTTTTTCAACTCGATTTGTTGAAAATGGGAGGCGATGGTTTCCACCCGTCCCGGGTCACCGACCAGAATGATATCGTCGGCAAGGTCCTCCGGAAGTAAATGCAGATGGAAAATACTGCCGTCCTCATTGGTAATCAGTTCTGAAGATTTTATAGAGGCCATATTGTTTTTCTTTATGCTTTAAACGCAGTCAAATTTAACGATGTTTGGTTTATTAACCAAATAATCCGGTTCTTTATTCTCCTTGCAGCTTATAGTACCCCCCGTGTTTGTTCTCGATGCTTAGCGCGGGATCTTCACTCAGTTCCTGGCGGAGATGGCCGATGTATCTTTTCAGTTCCCCGATATTTTTTTCCATTCCCCACAAACCGAAACTTAATTCCTTGGGCGATACCCATTCATTGAAGTGCAGGCACAGCAATTGCAGCAATCGCATATCTTTCCCTTTCAGTTTATGACTTTTGTTTCCTATGGTCAATACTCCGTTTCTCTGGTTGTAAGTGGTGATGGCCGATAGTTTATATCGCGGGTTTTCACCTGTCTGGGAGTAATTGCGTTTGGCTATGTTTCTGAGTTTGGCCAGGAAGACTTCGCGGTCGGTATCTTTACCGATATGGTCCATGACTCCCAGTTCAATGGTGGTGATCACGGTTGCCGGATCGGTATGCGAACTATAGACGATAACCGGATACTGTTTTACTTCGGTGATAATCTGCCGGATGAGGTCGATTCCGTTCTTGCTGCCTTCAAGGTCCAGGTCGACCAATAACAGATCCGGCCTTCGGGTATGGAATAACTTCCAGGCCTCTTCAACATTTGTCGTCAATTCGACCAGAAAGCCGGCCTGATCCAGGAAAACCTTGGTCATACGCCCGAAATCGAGGTCGTCTTCTACATATAAAATCCGTATCACACTCATATTCTTTCATTATTATATCGTTAGCCCCTCTTCTCCAACTTATTAAATCTAACCTCCCTTTTCTCTGTTTATCACCCTTTTTAGCCTTTAGCTTCTAGTCTTTCGCTTTTCTCTGTGGTATTTCGATGATAAATTCTGTTCCCTGCTTTCCGTCACTGTTCACCTGAATATGTCCGTGGTGGGCTTTTACGACTGCTGCCACATAACAGAGTCCCAGTCCGAATCCTTTCCGTTGTTTATCTCCTTTATAACGTTGTCCCCGTTTGTATTCCTGAAAAATGAATTTTTGTTCTTCGGGTGGTATGCCGTAACCATCGTCTTGTACTGTCAATATCCATTTTTTTGCCTCCCGGCGGCAACCTATCCGAATACGGACTTTTGTTCCTGAATATTTAATCGCATTTCCTAATAAGTTTCCCAAGGCACTATATAAAAGTAAAGGATCGACCTGTGCAAGGGGGACGGTAGGAGAAATTTCTGTTTGTATATCGATTTGTTTGCCGATGCTATTGTTTTGCCTGTATTCCGTTGTGATTTGTGTTAATAATTCCCGGATATCGGTCGGTTGTATACAGGCTTTCAGACCGTAGGCATCGACAGAAAAGGTCAGTAGATTTTCGATATCTTCCAAAGTTTTATCGGTCCATTGTTTACATCGTTTATAGGTTTCGTTCAGGGAGATGGCGGTTTTGTCCTGCTGGTCGGACAAAAGATTTTCCAACTGGCATTTTATATTCAGTATCGGCCGGCGTAGGTTATGGACTAGGGTATGCGTAAATGCTTTTTGATTATCCCGTAGTTTTTTTTCATTTTTCAATAGCCGATAAAGAAGATAAGTCAGACAAATAATCAGGATAAAGAGCAGGATAGAAGTAAGAATACGTTCCAGGGCTAGTTTGAAAAATAAAATCAGGGGGAAATTGAATTCTGCTTTTAGAAGATGTTTTTCGAGGTATCCAAGAGGAAAGACAAGGGATATCTCCGGAGAGGTGATCTGTTGCTTCGTGTTAGAATACTGTGATAGTAATGTCCCCAGAGAATCCGTTAACGTCAATCGGTAAGGTAATGCATGCAAATTTTCACTGGCAAGGTGTGTATCGAGTAGCCGGGCTAAAGTATCCGGTTGCCATTTTCGGGGATTACGGATATCATAGCCGATGATCCGGTTAAGGGAATCCAAATTAACATGGGCATTGACCGGAATAACCGTATCTGTATTACGGATGTTATAATGAATTTTGTTTTGGGAAAGAGCATAACTGGCACTCCACCCTTTCTTTATACATAGTACATTCAAATGACTGATATCTGCCTTTAAAACGTCTTCAATGGTATGGCTGAGAAGAGATTTTTCATGTTCGTATACCTCTTTCAGTGTGAACAACTGAAAAATAAACAATATAATAATTGTAGAAATGATAATGAACCAACCTATTTTTATGTGTCCTTTCATAAGATAAAATTATTAAAAATTGCTACTGTTTTTGCTACTGTTTCAATTAGGTTGTTTGAGAAAATATGCTGAAATTTGTTTTGGAAAGTTAAGTAAAATATGTGATATGTGCAAAATATTTTTTACCGGTTTATTTTTTATCCTTTGGGGTGTGGATCAGAATTCTGATCCGGTAATGGTATTAAATCGCTTCGGGATGATGGATATTGGGGTTGCCGATGAGTGTGGCTCCACCCTGTATTTTGGCCGATCGGATGAAGTACCGGGAAATGTTTTTCAGTATTGCAGTAATTTGATTGTATTCGACCGGCAAGGAGGAATCCTTGAATCCTATAGACTGGACACCGATTTAATAGCCCTTTGTTATGCTCCGGACGAACAAAGGTGGTATGGCAAACGGTTATCGGCCGGAGATCACCCCGATGTTTCTGTGTTTATCCCAATCGATAAATAAAGACTGACATGAGAGGTGGTGCTATGCGATCGATTTTAATAATCGGAACACTTACTTTGGTTGGTATTGCAGGACTTTGGTTCTTGTTCGGAGACTCTACGGAAGTGTTTGAATTATTATATTCATCACCGACTACTATTCGAATAGAACGGGATACTATCGACCTGGATATTGTGAGGTATGGCGAAAAGAAACAGATTTCTTTCCGGATCTGTAATACGGGCGAGGTTCCCTTATTGATCCGTGATGTGCGGCCTTCTTGCGGCTGTACTGAAGTTCGATGGGAAAAGCGTCCGGTACAACCCGGAGAAGAAACGTTGATTTTCGTCACTTTTGAACCGAATTCTTTGGGCCGGTTTATGAAATCGATTGAGGTATTGTGTAATACATCCTCACAATTATTGAGACTGAATTTAAAGGGGATTGTTCTTAATGATAGATGAAGAAAGTCTTGATATTAGAGAGTGTATTATTGTGTTGTCTTTATTTTTGTAAAGATGATTTTGTGTTATATTAAAAATGATGGTTATGTTTAGAAAAATTATTTATGTCTTTTTGGGATTTTTTGCAACAGTGTTTGCTTTGAATGTTGAGACTGGCTTTAATGATGGTATCATGAATGTGACTCTTTATGAAGTAGAGGGATTGGCTCAAGGTGAATGCGGGGATAATGGGTTTACAGAATGTCCAGATCGTGGAAGTACGCTTATATCATGTGTAATAAAAGATCCTGTAACACATGAAACGGCCCCTGGTGAGATGGATTTTTGTATGTCTGAGGGAAGAGGTTGTGCTATTACTCCTTGTTATAATAAATTGTAGTAATTATAAAAAGAATGTGCCAAAAATATTTTATTTATTGAAATGTTTTGGGTGCTTCTTTTTTCATTTAGTGAGACATGTTAAAAATAATTTTACAATTATTGTTGATAATTTTAATTTTTTCTTGTCAAAAACAACAGGTTCCTTCTGTCGTAACAATTAAAGTTCCTGAAATAGCTAATGATGTATGGATGACGATGAGCGAAATCGTGGACACTGCGATTTATATCCCTTTGGAAACGACGGACGAATGTTTGATTGACGCTTCGATGTTCCGACGCATGGAGTATTATAAAGGAAAATTTTATTGTTTTGTATTTACAGGAGGGTTGTATATTTTTGACCGGAATGGTAGATTCCAAAAATTGATTCCGATAGGCCGTGCACCTGGAGAATTAAATGTTTGTAATTCTCATAAAGCGTTTTTGATTGATAAGAAAAATGATCGGTTGGTATTTCCGGGTTGGTATAAATTTTATTATTACGATTTGGAAGGGAATTACATCGAAAGCCGGAATCTGAAATCGAAGTTGGTTCCTGCTCAGGCTGCCTTGGAGAACGGTGAGTGGTGGTTTTATTTTTTCGGAAGTGCTTCTTTTAATAAAGGCGATGCCAGTCATTACTACCGGTATGATTTTGATGAGGGAATAAAGGAAGGATTTATGCCTGCAAGTCCATTAAACCGCTACGCAGAAGGAGGATTTGGATATGGAGTGGATAGTTTAGTATTGGCTTATTCTCCTTTAGTGAGTGATACCATTTATCAGATTAACAAGGGACATTTCTGTCCTGCTTTTTATGTCGATTTTGGGAAAGATAAATATGTTTTGGGGAATGATTACATACAGCATAATATAAAAAATCTGAGATCGAAGACCGGTATTATTACAGAGGTCGTTGCTGGGGATGATGTTATTTATTTCGTTTTTGTACGTAAAGGTTATAGTCAGGAGGCTTACTTCTATAGAAGAACAGGAGAAGTAATTACGGGAGCGAAGCATAAAGAAGAGGATATATTTGTACCCTTCGGTTCAACATTAACTTATACGGACGGTTACTTCGTTGCTTGGGAAAATGCTTATATTTTTACCCAATGGGCTCCAGATATAGCTGCAAGATTGAATGTGAAAGAATCGGATAATCCGGTCATTGTTCTTTATCGTTTGAAAAAATAAAAATCACATAGTATATGGGTGCAAAATGGAAAAATGCAGGATTATTTATTTTGAATATTTGTTGTATCGTATTTATTTTATATAGATTAGTTTTGAAAGAAAATGAGATAAAGACTTTAAAAAGAGAAATATATAAAATTACCCTTGAAAAGGACGGGTATATAACGAAATTAGAGAATACATTGCTTCGGTTCAAAATGTACTTTGTCAGCGAGGGGTGCCGGTTATCCCCTGAAATAGTGATAAAAGCTGAAAATGAGAAAACACTTTTATTGAAGGAGTTGGTAAAGAATGGTAAAAAATTAGTGCTGAGAATTTCTAATACTCATTGTCCTGCTTGTTTGTATGACCTGTGTCCCAGTGTTGCCCGATTTTTAAAATCTGTTGGGAAAGAAAATGTGATCTATTTGTCAGATTACGATAATGCGAGAACATTGGCGTTGTTGAAATCGAATTATAAAATCGATCATGAAGTATATTCAGTAAAAAAGATCGATTTATCTTTAGAGGAATCAAATGTTCCCTACTTATTTCTCTTGGATGAAAATTTGAAGATAGAATTGATTTTTGCTCCGATCAAAGAATTACCCGAATTAACAGATAGTTATTTTCAAATAATAAAAAGTCGTATTTGAAATGTATGTAAGTCAAATTGTTAAACTAATTTATTGATGATGAGAAAGTATTTATAATTGAAAAATGGAACGGATGGTAGGTGTTATCATACCGAAATTTGACAGAACAAGGTTCTAGTTGGATTAAAAATCACTTATGTCTAATATCAAATGTTTTGTATATGAAGAAAAAATATTTCAAATATGTAATAATTATGATTTTTGTGAATATTGTAACTTTGAGTAGTTTCCGAGTTTACAATAGTTCGAATAATTCCATTTTAGGGACTCTTTTGTATGAAAATATTGAAGCACTTGCTCAAACGGAACAACCTGATATTAATGACTGTATTCCATCTGATGATTGGAATTGTATAGCATTACATCCTACTGATCCTTCTAAGGATAAAGAACGGGTAAATGCTATGTGGCCCTCCTGATATATCGATTAATTGTATATAGGACTTATCACTTAAATGATAAGTCCTAAGTTATAATAATTTAATTTCAATTATATAAATGAAGTATATTTTGAAAATCCTGCTATTTCTTATCATTTGTGATGCATGCAAGCGTTCAGATATCGATGTTTTCGATATTGTCGAGGAAATCACTGACTACGACAGTGTTTATTCTGATAAGAATGACGTTTTTAATAGAATAACTGATATGGCGATTTTGGACAGTGTCTTGATAACTAAGCATATGAATGACACATATCATTTTTCATTTATTGATGTCAATGGGAAGAAGATCATAAAAAGATTAGGAAAAAGAGGACGAGGTCCTGGTGAATATCTTCAAATAGGAACTGGATTTACGGTTTGTGGGTCAAAATTGGTTTTTTTGGATGCTATGCAGAAAGAAATAAATTATGTTTCGATTTCTGATGTGATTGAGAATAAAATTCCTTACCATATAGAGAAAGAAGCTTATCCATATACGGTGGATTTTAGGCCCAGGCATATGGAGGTAATCAATCACGTAAAAGTTGCAGTTGGATCGTTTAAAGAAGGGTACTTTGGTTTGCTTGATTCAAGTAATAATATACTCGGTTGTTTTTTCGATTATCCTTTTGCTTATGAAGGAGTGGAAGGAATATATAGAGGGAGTGTATACCAAACAAAAATTAGTTCAAATGATATTCAGAATAAATTTGTTATTTTAACCTTAGCATCCGATGTTTTTGAGATTTATCAAATTGAAGGAAAAGATATCCATCGTATATTTCTTAATCCATATAATCACATCCCTCTTATTCGTGAAAGAGCAGGACGCTATGGAATCAGAATAAATGAAAGTATAGCCGGCCTGATGAAGATGGCTGTTTCTGATGAAATGATTTGTTTTACTTATTCTGCAGAAAGTTATGCGAAAGCTAATAAAGCCGGATTTATTTCAAATGAAATTCTTTGTTTTAATTGGAAAGGTGAGAAAATAAAAAAATATTTATTACCTTTTCCAATAAGCACTTTTTGTGTCGATAAACACTTCATTTATGGAGTCAGGTATATCGACGATGAATCGATAATCTATCGTTTTAAACTGTAATTTATTCTCTCCTGCCGGTGTGCCGGATTAAATGTTTGTATGAAAGACGATAGCTCCTTTCATACAAACATTTAATCCTACATTCATTTTACCATCCGGGATTCTGATCGTGCTGAAGATTAGGATTCCGTTCCAGTTCTACCTGCGGGATAGGCCATAACTCATGCCGTGGCTGGTACTCACGTGTAAACATCAAATCGCCGTAGATATCGGTTGCATTTTTGACTGTCGGGCCATAGATACCCCAACGCCTCAGGTCCCAATAACGGTGGCCCTCAGCCGGCAATTCATATGCCCGCTCGTTACGAATACGTTGCCGCATTTCTTCCTGGCTGTTGACAGCCAGCCAGGGGCTGCCATTGTTCAACCACGGCATCCCCACCCGGTCGCGTACTTTGTTGAGTTCTGTAACGGCTTTGTCTAAACTGTTATCTTCGTTATATGCCTCTGCCAGCATCAACAGTACATCCCCCAGGCGGATCAACGGAAATTCATAAGGTACCCGCGTATATTCTCCCCAATAACCGTCAAGATTACCGGTGGGAATAAATTTACGCCAGAAATAAGAATTCCAGCCTTCGGAATTCCGGATAAAGGCCTGTGCTTCCATCGGTGAACCGCCTTTTTGGGGATTGTGAAGCACAAACTGCTTATCCATCGGCACCGAACCGGCGTCTGTTCCCAGATAATGGGAATAAGGCGTAATGACATTCAGGCACAGGCGGGGATCCCGCTTGCGGTATGCGTCGAGGACTTTAGTTGTGTCACAATTCAATAAGTCGGTAATCTTTGTACTCCCGTCATCTATCGCAACACTCAGGACATCACGCCGGAATTCCGGACTACCGTCGTTGAATCCCGGAAAGATATCGTCCCAGTTAAACGGACTGCCATCGAGGTTCTCGTACATATCCACCAGGTGGGTCGAAGGTACGATACAATTGCTGGCAATGAGGCGCATAGTGGATTTATTGCCCAGAAAACTGCACAATTCCAGCCCGTGCCCTGCCACGTTACCGTCCAGAGACTGGATGGAGAAAATCATCTCTTTGCTGCGTTTGCCGTTGTACAAGCGGAACAGTTCATTGTAATCCGGATGCAGTTCATAGCCGTAATTATTCGTTTTGTTGTAGACGATTTCTTCAAAATCGGCAATGGCCTTGCTCCACTCCCGGTTGTAAAGATATACCTTCCCGCGCAAAGCGTAGGCAGCCCCTTTCGTGGCACGCCCGTAATCGGATGTTTCCCAGGCTACAGGAAGTTTGGAGATGGCATCCGTCAGGTCGTCGAGAATGTGACCGCGGATGGTTTCTGCCGATTCGCGCGGGTTGGACAAGGTGGCGAATTCCTCTTCGATGATACAGCTCTCATCGTAATAAGGTACTCCTCCCCAGCAATTGAGCATTCTGAAATAGGCCATGGCACGCAGGAATTTGGCTTCGCCTATGACACGTGTTTTCACTGTTTCATCGATATCCATGGCGGAGACATTCCGGATGACCGTATTCGAACGGTGTACTACTTCGTAGAGATATTGCCAGGTGTTCTGGACAGAAGCGTCACCGGATGAAAAAGAGGTACCCCGGGCAATTCCGGCATGGGGAGACGTACCGTCCGCAATATCGGATATCATATCGAAAGTAAAGTCGCGTCCGAAAGCCCAGCCGGCTTTCATGGCAGCATACAGAGCGACGGCCGCCTGATTGGCATGTTGCTCCGTCCGCCAGAACGTTTTGTCGTTCAATTGGTCGGCAGGAGTATAATCGAGCGTTTCACACCCTTGGAGTAATAAACCTATACCTAAAAGAGCGGAAAAAATATAGTGTCCTTTCATTAGTGCTGAATTTTAAAATGTGACATTGATTCCTACTGAATATTGCCTCAACTGAGGATAACCTACGCCGGCGGCTATTTCCGGGTCCAGGCCGGGGAAATCCGTTAAGGTAAACAAGTTGTCGATGCTGGTATATATTTTGAGATTTTCGACAAAAAATTTCTCCGAAATATGCCTGGGAAGCGTGTATCCTAACTGTATGTTCTTACACCGTAAATAAGAGGCGTTAAACACCAAGGCATCGCTGGCAATGTTGTTTTTACTGTTGGCATTGTTCCGGAGCCGGGGATATTTGGAATTGTAAGGATTTTCAGGTGTCCAGGCATGGTCGGTAATATCTTTATTCAAGGATTGCCCCATGACAGTGACAAACCGGAATGCCTGGTTGTTATAATAGACTTTGTGTTTTCCTACCCCTTGGAGCAACATACTGAAATCGAATCCTTTCCAGGAAATACCGATATTACCGCCGAAAGTAAATGCGGGGGAGTTGCCGTTACCGATCTCGATCCGGTCGTTGGCATCCAGATTCCCGTCATGATTCGCATCTGCATACAGGAAGTCGCCCAATTCCGGTCTTTGATAAGTGGCGAAATAGTCCGGATTTTTATCGACCAGAGACTGTACATAGTCCAGATCGGACTGATCGCGGACAATACGGTCCACAGACATGACATATAACTGATTGATGGGTTTTCCTTCCTGCAATTTATAAACGCCGTTAATAGAAGGGACTTCCCCCTGAAATTTGGTCACTTTATTGCGGACATATCCCATGTGGAAGCCAAGAGAATAGGTCATACTGCCGATATGATCGAACCAGCTGATATCGAAATCGATACCCCGGTTGCGTACCTTGCCGGCATTTTGGTTGGGGACAGCAGAAGTGCCGTGCTCTAACGGTGCCGGCAATGAAATCAGGATATCTGTCGTCAGCCTGTTGAATACATCCACAGAACCACTTAAACGATGGGCAAACAACCCGTAATCCAGACCGATATTGGTCATGTGCGTCGTCTCCCAGGTGAGATTGGGATTGGCGAGGGTGGTCTGTGCCAGGCCACTGGCCACCGCATTGCCCAGTACGTAATTGGCTGAAGCATAGAGGGGCTGATACATATAGAAAGTCGATGTGGCGTTGTTGCCGAGTGTACCGTAAGAAACCCGCAGTTTCAGCATATCCAGCCAACCGGCAGCTTTTTTCAGGAAGGGTTCTTCCGAAATGCTCCAACCGGCGGATACGGAAGGAAACCATCCCCAGCGCTTATCGGGGGCAAAACGGGAGGAACCGTCTGCCCGCAGGTTTACTTCCAGTAGATATTTATCGTCCCACGACAGGTTTATCCGGCCGAAATATGAACGCATGGCCCATTCTGTATAGTTTCCTTCAATCTCACCGTTGGTACTCCCCCCGTTGATACTGGTCAGAGCATCGTCGGCCAGATCGTATTTCCTGAACCGTTCGTCTTCCCGTTTATTGTATTCCTGACTGATACCAACCAGTGCAGAAGCATTCAGTTTGCTGACATTCCATTCATAGCGTGCCGTCACATCCGAAGTCCGGAACGTATTCCGACGATTATACCGGTTGATATAAGTACGGACCGTACCTTCCCGCAGCAGTACAGGTCCATCCAGTGTAAAGCGATATAAATTTTTGTCGCATAATTGATATTCTTCATTCCGTTCCCAGGAGTTATAGGTGAACGAAGCACTCAGGGTCAAACCTTCTACCGGTGACAAACGGGCAAACAGTTTGGGGACAATACGACGGGTTTTTATCGGAAAATCCTCTTTGTAAAACCACATACGCCGGTAAGGATTAAAATTGCTGACGTTCTCTTCCTCCGGATTTTGCACACCTCCGTACAGACCCGTTTCAGGGTCATAGAGCGTCATGCCGGGAACTGTATTCAATGCTCCCGAACCGAATATCACGTCTCCTCCGTTGGTAGCATTTTCGGCATTCGGATTATTGGAATCCATATAACCGAAGATGTTCATTCCGGCAGTGATCCAGGGTTTGATGTCGACTTCGACATTCGAACGCAATTGATAACGCTCATAATCGGTATTATAAACGATACCCGGATTTTTCACATAGCCCAGAGACAGGTTATAACGTACCGTTTTCGTTCCTCCGATAGCCGAAAGATTATGATTCTGTACCACCGACGGATTCCGGTAAATATGATCCTGCCAGTCGGTATTGGGATAAACGGTGGGGTTAGCTCCGTTGTCATTGCGCCAGGCGTCGATGGAGGTCTGGGAGAAACGGGGGGCTTGCCCGTTAGCACTCAGAGCCGCATTCTGAATCTCCATAAAATCGGCATAGTCGGTGACCAGATTCAAACGTTTAGCTACCTTTTCAAACGAGAAATTGCCGCTGTACGTAATTTTGGCACTGCCTTCGTATCCGGTTTTTGTGGTAATCAGGATCACTCCGTTGGCAGCCCGCGAACCGTAGATGGCCGACGAAGCGGCATCTTTCAGTATCGAAATGTTTTTTATATCCTGGGGATTGATATCACTGATAGCACAACCGGCTACGCCATCGATCACCACGAGCGGATCGGCATTGTTCAATGTACCGACACCCCGGATCCGGATCGTAGAAGTCTCGAAACCCGGGGTATTCCCCCCCGAATTGGTTACGGTCAGTCCTGAGGCCAATCCGGCCAGGGCATTCTCGGCATTGGTGACTGGCCGCTCGGCCAAGGCATCGATGTTAACCGAGGAAACAGCTCCGGAGAGATTTGCCTTTTTCTGTGAACCATATCCTACTATAACTACTTCATCCAATTTTGTCCGGTCTTCATACAAGGTAAGGCGCATATTTTCCCGCGCATTGACCTCGAGGGGTTTGTATCCGATAAAGGAGATGCGTAACGGGGAACCGAACCGGATATCCGGTAATTTGAATTCGCCGTTAAGATCGGTCACTTGCCCTGTGCCGCTTTCTTTGATCAGTACATTTACACCGATCAAAGGTTCTCCGGCAGCGTCGGTCACTCGTCCCTTGACTGTAATGATATGCTGTTTTTTCAACTTATCCTTTTGGTCTTCCAACGGTTCCGGAGATTTTTTCCGGTTATCCTTTTCTGCATAAGAAATCGGTTCACCGGCCGGCCGGAATTCTTTTCCGGCCTCCTGAGCATGAAGCGGCAGCCAGAACAAAGTTACCAGAAAGGTCAGGCATCGTATCCGGACTCTATACTTTCTATTCATATTAAATTTTTTCAGATTGTGCATATTTTCCATTTTTTGAATATACTATAGCATCCAATAAAACACATGCCAACCGGATTTTGCAAGATTTTACAACTGATAAACAATTATTTACATTTTAATTACACAAGCGATAGCTGAGTAATAATTCCCCGGTTTGTGGAATATTTCCCCAACGGGTATCTCCGAATTCTATTATAATTTCCGATTTTTTTATATATATGGTGTATTAAAACGGCTTATATCGGAAAAATCTTTAAATTTGTCTTATTTTCTGATTCGTTATGATTATTTGATGAAACAGAATATGGGATCACTATATTAATTTTTAAAAGAATCGGATGGTTTCGGATAATCGGTGGGTTGCCACAACTAAAGGGATCGTGGTGTTTTTGTTGACTGCACTGTTGTTTGTATTTTGGTACGATCGTGATCGTGAGCTGGCAGAAAGCCATGTAACGGCCGTGCGTTTCGGTTTCTATCGGGTGATTTGGATAGAAGTTTTGTGTGGTATTACAGTGGCTTGGTGCGTTCGGAAAAAATTTCGTTTTCGCCTGCCGGATGCGGGGGTATTGTTGTTGGGGGGATATGTCCTGCTGCGTTCGGTTTATGGGGATGGGATGGTCGGTTATCGGACAGAATTATGGATTTTGTTTGTGATCCTTTATTTTTTATTGCGTCTGCTTTCTTCGCTTTTCCGGAATGCCGTCACGGTGATGTTGTGGACGCTCATGGGAGCGGGATTGGTAGAGACGATTTATGGGTTCGGACAATTGTATGGTTGGTTCGCCTCGGGGCATTCGCTTTACCGGCTGACAGGATCTTTTTTTAACCCGGGGCCTTATTCGGGATTTTTAGTGATGGTATTGCCGGTCGTTTTGTTCTATTGTTTATCGGTGTATCCCGGTCGGCAAAAGAGTGTCGGTGAGTGGAGGTACAAGTTGGAGTCCGGCTTTGTATGGGGGATACTGTTGTTGATTTTGTCTATTTTGCCGGCCGGAATGAGCCGGAGCAGCTGGTTGGCGGCGGTTGCCGGATGCGGGGTGGTAACGGCATTTTATTACCGGATCAGGAAACAGCTGAAAGAGCTGGGACGAAAACTGGGAAAAAAGGCTTGGTGGGTAGCGGGTATCGGTGTGGTGTGTCTGTTGCTGTTGTTCAGTGGACTTTATCTGATGAAAAAAGATTCGGCCGATGGACGCCGTTTAATGTGGAAAATCGCTGGTCGGGCGATAGCCGAAAATCCTTGGGGGGGATGTGGATTGGGTTATTTTGGCGGTGCATTCGGGAAAGCGCAGGCTGCTTATTTTACCACGGAGGAAGCCTCGGAACAAGAAGAGTGGGTGGCCGGCTCGCCGGAATACGGGTTTAATGAATATCTGCAGTTGGGGGTGGAATTGGGGATTGTCGGGAGTATCCTTTTCTTATTGGCTGTCGGGTTGGCAGTCCGGCAATTGCTCTATTCTTCCCGTCCCGAGAAAGGAGCGGTGTTGGGAGGGCTGACAGCCTTTTCGGTGTTCGCCTGTTTTTCTTATCCGTTGAGTGTGATTCCTTTGGTGATTGTATTCGTTCTGTTTATGGCGCTTGCCGGTACGCTGGATGACCGGAAACTGCCTGCGGAGGAACGAAAAAGGACTGTGGGTGCATGGTTTGTCATGGGAGCTTCTCTCTTGATGGCAGGTATTACCTGGCGATTGACGGAGCATAAGGAGGAATGGAAGCAGGCTTATATCCGTTGGGGAGAGGAACAACGTTATTTCAGCATGGATATTTTTGAGGAAACGGTAGATCATTACCGGGATTTATATCCTTTTTTGAAAGACCAGCCGAAATTTCTTTTCGAGTATGGACAGTGTTTGTCGAAAACCGGGCAATATGAGGAAGGGATTCGGATTCTGACAGAAGGTACACGGCTCAGTGCCGATCCGATGTTCTATAATATTATGGGGAAAGACGCCGAAGCCTTGAAGCATTTCGGACAGGCTGAAGCCTGTTTTAAGCAGGCTTCCTATATGGTGCCTCATCGTTTATATCCCCTCTATTTATTGGCGAAAATGTATTTCGAAAGCGGACAATCGGAGAAAGGCCGTGATATGGCCCGGCAGGTGATTCAGAAAGAACCCAAAGTGATGTCGGATGCCGTAAAAGAAATGAAAGCAGAATTGGAAGAAAGACTGAAACCATAGGAAAAAGAGAGAATTTGTTAAAAAGTACCGTTCGGATTGAAAAAGAAGGGGAAAAGTGAAGGGAGATTGTAAAGTTTTAATATATTTACAACTAATTATACTTTCGCAATATTTTAAAGAAAAGATATGAATAAAATCGCTTTTTTTGCATTAATGCTTGCCTTGGGGCTTGTCGGTGGTTGTGGAAATAAGAAGGAGGAGAAAAAAGAAGAAAAAGATTTGGCCCGGATCAGCCAGAAACAGGACCAAATCGAGGTGAAAGCTGCAAAAGCCCGGCTGGCTCCCTTTGAAATGGAATTGGTCAGTAATGGCAAAGTTAATGCCCGTCGGAAAGCGGTTTTGGCTTTTATCACGAATGATGTGGTCAGGAAAGTACATGTGAAAAATGGAGAAAGGGTGAAAAAAGGAGATCCCATCGTGAGCGTGGACGAACTGAAAGCCGGTCAGCAGTTGGAAGCTGCCCGCCTGAGCTGGGAAAAGGCGAAGCTGGAATTGAGGGGACGGCTGATGAATGAGGGGATAAATTCATTGGAAGATACGCTGGACGAGCGTGTAATCTCTAAAACCCGGCTGGAAAATATCAAATTACAGATCGGTTATACCTCTGCGGTTAAAGAATATGAAAAAGCGGTGTACGATTATTCGAACATCACGGTGTATGCTCCTTTTGACGGCGTGATCGCCGATCTGGAGGTGAAGGAATACAATCAGTCCTCTGCCTATAAAGAGGTTTGTTCGGTAATCGACGATGCTACCATGGAGATTGTGTTTAACGTACTGGAAACCGAGATCGCCCATTTGAAGGCAGGGATGGAAGTAGAGATTACGCCTTATGCAAACGATAAAGTTACCCTGAAAGGCACGGTGACTGAAGTGAATCCGAAAATCGATGAAAACGGTATGGTGAAAGTCAGGGCTACAACCGATAATCCCAAAGCAGTGTTGGTGGATGGAATGAATGTCAGTATATTGGCTAAACGGCAAATCGCCGATAAATTGATCGTTCCGAAAACAGCGGTGTTGCCGCGGCAGGGGAGAAAAGTCGTGTTTGTCTACGAAAACGGCCGGGCTATATGGAAATATGTCGAAACAGGATTTGAAAATAGCCGGGAAGTGTGTATCGAATCGGGATTAAAAGAGGGGGAAGAGGCTATTTACGAGAATAATCTGGGGTTGTCGCACGAGTGTGAGGTGACGCTGATAAATAAAAAGGAGTAGTAGTTCCTGAAAACACTTGGAAGGTGAAATTATCTGCTTTTTCTGTCAATACTATTTTTGTCGTACTGATGCTTTTAGGGATCAGTCTGATTCCTGTGTTGTCTTTGCAGTTGCTCCCTTCTTCCCGTTCGAACGATTTGTCGGTATCTTTCTCTTGGGATAATGCCGGCCCCGAATTACTGGAAATGGAGGTGACGACCAAATTGGAAGGGGCTTTGGCGCGGACGAGAGGGTTACGGGAAATTGTTTCGGAGACCGGGAATGGCTGGGGAACAATCAGGCTTTCTATCGATAAAGAAGAAAATATTGATGCCATTAAACTGTATCTGGGGTCTGTGGTCCGTTCGGTGAAAAGCGGATTCCCGGAAGGGGTACAGGTGTCGGAAGTACGTGGAGGAGAATACAGTTCCGGTAAAGAAGCTAAAAAAGAACGGCAGCTTTTATTGACTTACGGTATTTCAGGGCCTGGTACTACTCAGGATGTCTCCCGTTTTGCGGAAGACAATATCTCGAACATCGTCTCTACCATGCCGGGGATAGAAAGTGTGACGGTAACCGGGGCTGTTCCCATGGAATGGGTACTGATTTACGATCAGCAAGTGCTTGAAAATATCGGTATCAGTGCTTCCGATATCCGCTCGGCTTTGAACAATTATTATATGCGCCGGGATGGGGGAAAAGTATTGATCGATACCGTTCCTGCCAAAGAATATGCTTATATTATTTTCCGGGGTAATCCGCTGAGTCATGAGATCGATATGCTGAATATGCCGATCAAGACACTGGGGGATCGGATTGTTTTATTGAAAGATATCGCAACCCTGGATTATCGGGAGAAGTCTCCTTCCTCCTATTACCGGATCAATGGTCTGAATCAGTTGAATATCAATATTTTCGTAGAAAAGAATGCTAATGTGATCGACCTTTCGGCCAAAGTCAGGGATAAGATGGATTTGTTGGAAAAGGATTTCGGCGGAAAATATTCTTTGCAGATGGCTTATGATGCCAGTAAGGAACTGGAAGATGAATTGAACCAGACGCTTTTCCGGACCTTATTGACGATTTTGATTCTGCTGATTTTTGTGTTTCTGGTGAGCCGGGATTTCCGCTATTTGTTGATTATCGCCGTTTCTTTAGCTGCTAATGTGCTGATTGCTTTTGTTTTCTATTATTTCCTGAAAGTAGAAATCCATATTTATACTCTGGCAGGGATAACTGTGTCGTTCGGTATCATCATCGATAATGTGATCGTTATGGCCGATCATTACAGACATCATCGTGACCGGAAAGTATTTATGGCTATTCTGGCTGCGACGCTGACGACGATGGGGGCTTTGACCGTCATTTTCAATATGAACAATGAGATCATGCGGAATATGTGGGATTTTACTACGGTTATCATTGTCAATTTGTCCGTATCGTTGTTTGTAGCTCTTTTCTTTGTACCGGCTTTGATGGAAAAAATACCGTTGCGGAAAAAAGAAGCCAGAGTGCGTGTTGCCCGCAAGAGAAAAGTTGTAAAATTTACCTGGAAATACAAGCGGTTTATCGGGTTCACCTGGAGATTCAGGAAAGCATGGGTGATTTTGGCTATTCTCGGATTCGGATTACCTGTATTTATGATTCCTTCTTCAGTGGACCGCGATAAGTCGTATGCCGAGACCTATAACCGAATCTTTAGCAGCGAATGGTTTCTGACGATCAGGCCATGGATGGATAAGCTGTTGGGAGGAAGCCTGCGCTTGTTCGTGGAAGGAGGAAAAGGGGAGTGGAGGCAAAATGACAATAACGACCGTATCCGGACCTCCCTGAGTGTAGTGATGACAATGCCGCATGGAGCGACACTGGAACAAATGAACGAGGCATTTATGAAAGTGGAAAATTTTGTCTCCGGATTTCAAGAAGTCGACCTTTTTACGACGAGTATCAGTTCTGCTAACGAGGGAAGAATGAAAATCACCTTTAAAGAAGAAGCCGAGATGACCGGTTTCCCCGAGATGCTGAAGAATGAGTTGGTGCGTTATTGTAATTCGATCGGGAATGCCGATTCACAGATTTCCGGAGTCGGAAGGAGTTTTTCCAATAGCCTGGGAGACGGTTACCGCAGTGAAGAGCTGAAGGTGGTGGGATATAATTACCGGCAAGTGATGAAGTATGCCGAAGTCTTGAAGAACAAGCTATCTGAAAACCGCCGGGTGAAGAAATTATATATCGGAAATGCCCGGAATCCCGAGAAAATGAGGGAGTTTGTGGTGAAAATCGATAAAGCTAAACTGGCCCGTAATAATTCGAATGTCAATGATATTATGTGGAGATTGAGGAGTTTGTCTTATGCCCGGGATGAGTATACTACGGCTTATATCGATAACGAACAGACTTCTATTGTTATCCGGCCCAAAAATACGGTGGAGACCAGTATCTGGGAGATGCAGAATTATCCGGTACAGGGCGATAAAGCCACTTTCCGTTTGAGTGACGTCGGCACGATCCAATATGAGGATACGTTCGATAAGATCACGAAAACGAATCAGGAATACGATGTATCGGTACAATATGATTTTATCGGGGATTATATGTTGTCGAATAAGGTGAAAGAGAGAGTGATGAAGGAAATGAACCAGAGTATGCCGATCGGTTTCCGGGTGAAGGAAGGCCGGGATTATTGGGGAGGATACTGGAAGATGAGCAATGGGTTCGATCGGCGTATTCTGTATATCTTACTGGTATTCTGTATAATTTATTTTATCTGTGCCATCTTGCTCGAATCCTTGAAGCAAGCGATGATCGTAATGCTGATCGTGCCTTTGTCGTTTATCGGCTGTTTTTTGGGTTTTTACTGTTTCGGGCTGGTATTTAACGAAGGGGGATTGGCGGCCTTTATCCTGATGTGCGGATTATCGGTGAATGCGGTGTTGTATATTCAGAACGATTATAATAATAAGATCATTGCGGGAAAAGCGAGAGGGTTACAAACTTATTTGAGTGCCTGGAATGCGAAAATTATTCCGATTCTGCTGACGGTTATTTCCACAATTTTGGGATTTATCCCTTTCCTGATCGGAAGTAACGTGGCCGATTTTTGGATCAGCCTGGCGATCGGGACGATGAGTGGCCTTATTTTTTCTGTATTGGTGTTGATGATTTATCTGCCTTTGTTTTTTATGCGTAGGGAAGATAAAGCGGGATACAGACGGAAAAACAGTGGGATGAAGGAAGAGGGAAGAAAATGGTTAAGTCATATTAAATTGAATAAGATACGGGGATTCATAAAGCATTGATGTTTTCCTTTTTGGTCATTAAATATTAAGAAAATGATTGGTTTTTTACTCAAACGTCCCGTCGCGGTAATCATGAGCACCATTGCCTTTTTGGTATTGGGGGCAGTGGCTATGTTTCAGCTACCGGTTTCATTGATGCCGGATGTAGATATTCCCGAGATCAGTATACATTATACTCAGGATAATGCCTCGGTCAATGAAATAGAAAACAGTATCACCAACTTACTGAGAGGGCAGCTGCAACAGATTCCGTCATTATCGGACATTACTTCCGAATCCAGGGAAGGGAGCGGAACGATAACCATGAAGTTCGAATACGGCACTTCGATCGATTATGCTTTTATCGAGGTCAATCAGAAAGTGGATGCTGCGATGAACAGCTTCCCTAAAGAGATGCAACGGCCTACGATTATTAAAGCTTCGACTTCGGATATTCCTGTATTTTATATTCAGTTGAATTTAAAAAAATTGGAATCGGATATCAAATTCCTGGAATTTTGCGAATTTGCCGATGCCGTTTTGAAAAAGCGGTTGGAGCAATTGCCGGATGTCGCGATGGTGGATATTAGCGGGATGTATCAGCCCGAAATGTATATCTTGCCCGATGAAGCCAAAATGAAGAGTCTGAATATTACCCAAGACCAATTGAAAGAAGCTATCGATCAAAATAACCGGGTGTCGGGAAGCTTGTCGATCCGGGACGGTTACTACCAATATAATATAAAATTTACCAGTCAGCTGATGTCGGTCGAAGATGTCCGGGAGGTATACCTGAATATCGAAGGGCGTCTGATGCAGGTGAAAGATATTGCCGAAGTGGGCATACGGCCGAGAGATAAGAGAGGGATGTTCGTGAATGGCGAAAAACAATCCCTGTGTATGGCGGTGATCAAACAATCGAGTGCCCGGATGTCGGAGATGAAAGAGAAAGTCAGTGAGATGCTGGAAAATTTTGAAACAGAATATCCGGATATTGAATTTTCCGTATCGCGGGATCAGGCTGCCTTACTGAATTACTCGATTACGAATTTGCAGCAGAGTTTAGTATGGGGGATTATCCTGGCTGTATTTATTATGTTGTTTTTCTTGCGGGATGCCCGTTCACCGATGATTATCGGGATCAGTATACCGGTTTCTGTGGTCATCAGTGTACTGTTTTTCCAGTTGATCGGTTTGTCTATCAATACCATTTCTCTCTCCGGTTTGATTATGGGGGTGGGGATGATGATCGATAATTCGATTATCGTCATCGATAATATCAACCAGCGAAGGGAACGGGGAGATTCGCTGTTTGTGGCTTGTGCGGACGGTACGGCCGAGATTTTCCGTCCCCTGTTGTCTTCGGTGTTGACGACTTGTGCGGTATTTGTGCCGTTGATATTTCTGGGAGGAGTTGCCGGGGCTTTGTTCTATGACCAGGCGGTAGCTGTAGGCGTCGGGCTTTTTGTCTCGCTGATCGTTTCGCTGACGATTGTCCCTGTCATTTTTTATCTTCTCTTTAAAAGAGCACATGAAGACGGGAAAATCAGTAATTTTATCAAACGGATCAGTTTTAAGCATCTGGATAAGTACTATACGATTGTCTATCACTTTGTGTTTTATCACCGCCATAAGACCATGCTGATCGTGGCTGTGCTGGTATTGTTGGGTGCTGCTACGGCTTTTTTCACTAAAGTGGAACGGATGCCTCCGGTAGAAATCAATGAAATGTTGATCCGGACAGACTGGAACAACAGTATTCATGTCGATGAAAATTATAACCGGGTGCAGGATATTATCCGGCAGTTTAAGGGACGTTGTACTGAAATATCCTGTCATATCGGTGAAAAACAGTTTTTCCTGAATCCCGAGGATAACGGTAATATCAATGAGGCGGAGTTTTATATAAAAACTACCGATAATGAAAGCCTGAAAGTTTTGGTCGGGGATATAACCGCTTATATTAAGAAAAACTATCCGGAAGCCCGGGTAGAACCGGCGAAGGTGGAAAATCTGTTCGAACAGTTGTTTAAGGGAGAAGATGCTCCTTTGATCATTTACCTCTCGGGAGAATCTGCCCGCAAGATAGAGGATTTATCGAAAATTAATGCATTCATCGACCATTTGAATGAGGAAATGCCCGGACTGAAATTGAATAAGCCTGCCGTACAGGAAAGAATCGTAGTCCATATCTTGCCCGAACGTTTGGCGTTGTATAAAGTGAATCAGAATGTGCTGTTGAATACGTTGGAAAAGAATATCAGTAAGGTCAGTATCGGAAAATTGAATACGGGGAACCTTTATATTCCGATTGTCATTACTGAAAATGAACATACGATCCGGGATATTCTCAACGAGGTGTATGTGTCTAATTCGGATAGGAAGTATATTCCGGTAGCTGCGTTGACCGATTTGTCAATGGAATACGATTACAAGAAAATTTTCGGGAAAAAAGAAGGAGTCGTCGTGCCTGTTCAGGTATACAATACAGGGGATAGTATCCGGGAGATTATAAAGACGGTGAGGACAGAAGCGGTAAAAGCTAATCTGGATCCTCATTTCGGAGGGGCTTATTTCGAGGGGAATGAGACTTTCTGGCAGATGTTGATGATCGTAATCGTAGCCTTGCTGATGCTCTACTTTATTTTAGCCAGTCAATTCGAATCGTTGACATTACCTTTGATCGTATTGATCGAGATTCCGATCGATGTGGCGATGACTTTGCTGGCATTGTGGATTTGTGGGATCTCACTGAATCTGATGTCGATGATCGGTATCGTGGTCATGAGTGGTATCGTGATCAACGACTCGATTCTGAAGATCGATACGATCATCCGGCTTCAACAACAGGGATTTCCTTTGCTGGAAGCCATTCACGAAGGTGGGGTGAGGCGGTTGAAGCCGATTCTGATGACGAGTTTGACTACTATTTTTGCTTTGATCCCTTTTTTATGGGGAGACGATATCGGTTCCCAATTACAGCGGCCGCTGGCGGTAGCTATGATCAGCGGGATGACGATCGGTACACTGGTCAGTCTGTATTGGGTACCTTTGTGTTATTATTATTTGGTTAGAAAAAAAGGAGAATAGACGATGGAAACATTTACGCGGTGGGTGTATTATTTTTTGGAGTCTTTAGGTCTCGATCTCAGTTATATGACTAATCTGAATCGCCTGATTGTTCTTGTATTGATAGCCGTATTGGCTTTTCTGACAGATTGGATTTGCAGGAAAGGGATTGTGCGGTTGGTGCGTAAGGTAACCCAAAAGACAAAGGTGACCTGGGACGATCTGTTGTTTAACGATCGGGTCATGAATAATTTCTGCCACATCCTGCCGCCTGTGGTGGTATATATACTTTTGCCGATCGCTTTCCCCGACGGATCGGATGCCCTGGCGTTTATCCGAAAGCTGTGTATGGTGTATATTATAGCGGCTGCTTTGCGGTTTATCAACATTTTTCTGGGAGTCATATTCCAGTTGGCCACACAGAAGGAAGTATTTCGTGACCGGCCTCTGAAAGGTGTCTACCAGATTATTCAGGTCGCTTTGTTTTTTGTCGGTTCGATTTGCATTATTGCTGTATTGATCGAGAAATCTCCTACCCATCTTTTGGCTGGTTTGGGAGCTTCGGCTGCTATTTTAATGTTGGTTTTCAAGGATAGTATCATGGGCCTTGTTTCCGGAGTGCAACTTTCGGCCAATGATATGTTGCGCCCGGGGGATTGGATTACGATGCCTAAATACAATGCCGACGGTACGGTGATCGAAGTGACTCTGAATACAGTGAAAGTCCGTAATTTCGACAATACGATTATTACAATCCCGCCTTATGCCTTGGTGAGTGATTCGTTTCAAAACTGGAGGGGCATGCGGGAGTCCGGTGGACGTCGCGTGAAACGTTCTGTCAATTTGGATGTGAATAGTGTCTGTTTCTGTACCCCGGAAATGCTGGAAAGATATAAAAAGATCGTTATTTTAAAGGAATATATCGAGCAAACCGAGCAGAAAGTACAACAATACAATCAGCAGCAGGGGATCGACGATTCTGTGCCGGTCAATGGAATACACCAGACAAACCTGGGCGTTTTCCGGGCTTATCTCGAATTATACCTGAAAAATTTACCTGTCGTAAATTCTGATTTGACGTATATGGTCCGGCAATTACAACCGACCGAAAAAGGAATCCCTTTGGAGGTGTATTTCTTCTCCAGAGAGAAAGATTGGGTGCCTTATGAGAAAATCCAGGCCGATGTTTTCGATCATATTTTTGCGGTAGTTCCTTATTTTGGTCTAAAAGTATTCCAAAATCCTTCTTCTGCAGATATAGTCCGGGTTTTAGAAAGAGTGTGATTGGTGTTTTGTATAAAACAATCCGTTTTTTTTATAAGTGTGTCTTGGTTTAATCGTTCTATCTTTGGGGGAGATAAAATGACCTAAAATCGAAAACAATGAGTAGAATTTTATTCGGATTGGTGGGGATTGCTTTGATCAGCTCGTGTACGCGTCCGGGAAATTTATATAATGGCGGACAACGGATTGCTAATTGTGTTACTTCAGAGCCTTTTGAAGTACCGGTTCAGGAGGGGTATGCCACCTATGTGATGTATGGGCAAGATACTGTCGCTATTGTCACTCAGCCGATGACCATACAAATCCCGAAAGGGATGAAAGTATCGACGAAGGGAAGTACCGGTGATGAGATCTCGATCGAATATGAAGTATTGAACGATACAGATGCTAAGATTGCTTATAATAAATCCTGGCAGGCGATTATGTTCGAAGATACCCGTTCCGGTGATTATGATTATAATGATTTGATTATCCATGTTCGGAATTTACATTCCTGGAATAAATTGCTGATCGATATTCAACCGATTGCTTTAGGGAGCCAAAAGGTGATCAAACTGGGATGTGTGATCGGTAATGATAAAAGCGAACATATCATTTCGGAAGATGTGCGTAAAGACTTGTTCGGTGGTGAAAAAGGATTTATCAATACACAAAGTGATCTGCAACCGGTCTGTTATAGCCTGGAACGCCGTCTCGACCATGAATTGGAAAAAGGGAAAGATGAATATGCTAGTATCGCCTGGTTTATTGAAGTAGATGATAATCGGTATTTTGCAATAAATGCCGATGCTGAATACAGTGACTATGATTTATTGAATGAGGAAGGGATGCCTTATGGTCTGGTCGTTTATGGTCTGAACGGCAGTCACGGTACGTTTGCTTATGCCGAAGAAAAAATTTCTTTGTTCGAAGCTTATCCGGATTTCAAAAGTTGGATTAATGGGGAAGTAGTTACTTTTGGGAAATATGCCGACAAGAAAATGATCTACAAATACAATTATGAAAAAATCCCCGGGACGACTAAGCGGATCTGGGATTGGCAATAATGGAAGGGCGACAGCCTAATCCTTCTTTTACGGTAAAAAGGTGTAGCCGTGTAGCGATAGCAACGTTAAAACTGAATGCTCTTCGTTTTTGTTTAGAATAGAATAAGTTTTAAACCTTATGAACTTTCTAAACTAATTTAATTCCAGGTTTATTTTTTCTTTCTATTCCGATTCCGGGTGAACCGGTCTGATGACACAAAAACGAAATAGAAAATGGATTCTACTCTTACTGAGATTTAAGTTCTGAAAACGGTACCGCTTTGTCCGTTTGCTTCATTGCTACTCTCCAACTACAATATCGACTTAGCATGTTTTGAGCGAGAAAAGGAGTAAAATGGGACGAAAGGTCCGTCCCCGGAGGACGGAATAAAAAACAGCAGACCGGGTAGGGCCTGCTGTTTTTTATAAAGATGAATCTTAAACTATTTGGCATAGTTGATTGCCCGGGTTTCGCGGATGACGGTTACTTTAACCTGTCCGGGGTAAGTCATTTCATCCTGGATTCGTTTTGCGATATCGAATGAGATTTTTTCTGCTTCTGCATCCGAGATTTTTTCACTCCCTACAACGACTCTCAATTCCCGTCCGGCTTGGATGGCATAGGTCTTCACAACTCCATTGTACGAGAGTGCCAGATCTTCCATATCTTTCAAGCGTTTGATATAAGATTCGACGACTTCCCGACGTGCACCCGGACGAGCTCCTGAGATCGCATCACAAGCCTGTACGATAGGTGCGATCAGTGTCGTCATTTCGATTTCTTCGTGGTGGGCTCCGATAGCATTACAGATATCCGGTTTTTCTTTATATTTTTCGGCTAATTGCATACCCAGAATAGCGTGTGGTAATTCCGGCTCGTCGTCGGGCACTTTACCGATATCATGGAGTAATCCGGCACGTTTGGCTTTCTTCACATTCAGACCCAGTTCGGCTGCCATGATCGCACAAAGATTAGCTGTTTCACGGGCGTGTTGCAATAGGTTCTGACCATAAGAAGAACGATATTTCATTTTACCGATCAGACGGATCAATTCGGGATGTAAACCGTGGACTCCTAAGTCGATTGTGGTGCGCTTACCGGTTTCGATAATTTCTTCTTCGATTTGTTTTTTCACTTTATTCACTACCTCTTCGATGCGGGCAGGATGGATACGTCCGTCTGTTACCAGCTGGTGTAAAGACAGACGTGCAATTTCCCTTCTTACCGGATCGAAACCCGAGAGTACGATCGCTTCAGGAGTATCGTCGACGATGATTTCAACTCCTGTTGCAGCTTCGAGTGCGCGGATATTACGACCTTCGCGTCCGATAATCCGGCCTTTGATTTCGTCCGAATCGATGTGGAAAATAGAGACTGCATTTTCGGTCGCTGTTTCGGTCGCTACACGCTGAATCGTCTTTATCACGACCTTTTTAGCTTCCATATTGGCAGTCATTTTAGCTTCCTCCATGATCTCGTTGACATAAGAGATGGCTTCTGCCTCTGCTTCTTCTTTCAGAGAGTTGATCAGTTTTTCTTTTGCCTGCTCACCGGACATACCTGAAATGGCTTCAAGTTGTTCGATTTGCTGTTTTTTGATCTTGTCCAATTCTGCCGTTTTCTTTTCGATCAATTCTTTTTGTACTTCTATGTTGCTTTGCTGGCTTTGGAGTTCTTTCCCTTTGCGTTGTATTTCTTCCAGTTTGCGCGAAATATCGGTTTCCTGTTGTTTTAACTTGTTTTCGGCCATCAACAGCTTATTATTTCTGGCAGCAGCCTGTTTTTCATGTTCGGCTTTGATCTGTAAGAATTTTTCTTTAGCCTGGAGAATTTTATCCTTTTTGATCACTTCTGCTTCAGCTTCAGCTTCTTTGATGATATTTTGTGCCCGGTATTTCATGGCTAATCTCATAATAAACCAGCCGATCGCTATACCGACGAACAAAGCTATCACGCTTGCGATTATTGTTGTCATTGTCATATTTCTGTTATTAATTAAATTTATAATATAGTTTAATGTTACACTGTTTTCTCTTTTTGTAAATGCACAAAAAAATCCCGCACTATTTCTTTTTAATAAAACCCCTGTATGACACGGGTAGAGCTGCCATTTGATTCAGACTTCCACTGTCCCGAAGGAACTCCGAAGAGTCGAGGCCTGTCTTGTGCAAATATAAGCGTCTGCTCTAATTGTTTGAGTGTTGAGTTTTTCGCTTAAAGTCGAAATAATGCGGGAATATCTATGTTCAAAGAACTCTAAAAATACTTACTCTTTGATGAATTCATCAAGTTTCAAATTAATTTGTTCTATTTCATTAAACTTCTGTTCTTGTTGCAGCATTTTTATCGTATGCAACAGCGAAACATAAGCTAAAAAATAAAAAGGCTCCGGTTCTGTATTTCCGGTTTTATATTTTAAAACACGTTCATTAATTTCCTTTGCCGCTTTCCGGATGATCTCTTCATCTGCTGCTGAAATATTCAAATTCAGAGGTATATCGGCAATAGTTAAGTTAATGTTGCGTTTTTCAGACATAATTAATTATTCAAAAGAGCAATACATTTATCTATCTCCCGCACCAGTTGGTTGATTCGCATTTTCGCTTCATAACTTCCGTTCCCTTCCGAAATTGCACTAGCCACTCTGGTTGTTTTTAGTTTATTGTTTAAATCTTTGTTCTCTCTTTGCAGGTTTTCAAGCTCGGATTGCAAATCCTGTATTTTGCTTTCCAGACTTTTGTTCTGTTCCAGAGAGGATATATATAGTTTTATTAATTTATCTATTTTAAAATTCAGCTCGTTTATAACGGCATCGTGTTTTGCTGCCATAACTCAATCTTTTCATGACAAAGATAAAATTTATTCTTTAAATTATCAAGAGTGTTGATATATTTGCAGCATAAAATTAGTGTTTTTTTTGATATGGAAAAAAGGAGGTATAGGAAATTTATTCGTTATTTTTTGTTTAATTGGTTGTCTTTGATTTCATTAAATATATTTGCCCAGGACATGATAAAGCCGATCGATCGGCCTGTTTTGTTGAGTGGAAATTTCGGAGAATTGAGGGCGACTCACTTCCATTCGGGTATTGATATCCGGACCGGTGGGGTGGAAGGATTGCCTGTTGTGTGTGTGAAAGACGGTAAAGTTGTCCGGGTGAGTGTGTCTCCTACCGGCTATGGGCAGGTATTGTATGTGGAGCATGAGGATGGAACGACCACGGTTTACGGACATTTGCAACGTTTCAACGCTCGTATCACAGCGCTTGTCCGGCAAATTCAATACGAGCAGGAAAGCTTTAAAATAGATGAAGAGGTGAGGGACAGGCAGTTGATCTTCCATCAGGGAGATACGATTGCTTTTAGTGGTAATACCGGATCTTCCGGGGGACCACACTTGCATTTCGAAGTCAGGAATACCCGTTCTGAACATACCTTGAATCCTTTGCTTTTTTATAAGATCCGGGATAGCCGGATACCGGTGGTGAGAGGTGTTTATCTGTATCGTGAATCGGCTTCGGGTTGTGTCGGATTGGTGAGGCGGGTGGCTTTGAAACAGTCGGTGAACGGCTGCTATACGCTCGGACAGTTGAATATTCCGGCAGGGAAAATAGGTATTGCTGTATTTGTTACGGATTATATGAATGATTCCTGGAATAAACTGGGAATTTATCGGTTAGGAGTAGTGGCCGGAAAAGATACGCTTTTTGCCATGCAGATGGATTCCTGTTCTTTTGATCAGACTTGTTTTATCAATGAAATAAAGGATTTTGACTGTTATAAGAAAAAGGAAACGGTTTATCGTTGTTTTGGTAATTATCAGGAACAGGTGATGGGGGTGAAGAATCGGAATCAGGGATGGATTACTGTCGGTGAAGACAGTATTGTACCGGTGAAAATCGATCTGAAAGATATCAATGGTAACCGGGCAACCGTAACGTTGACCCTGAAAGGCAAGGAGGCGCCTGTGCAGGAAGAACAGGAGGTGTTGCGCTATGATCGCAGCTATAGCCTGGACTTGTCCGGGGCTACGCTGGATTTAGAGGCCGGAGCTTTGTCGGCTTCGGTGCCGAAAGGGATGAAAATAGAAAAAGATACGGTTTCCGGAAGGGATATTTTTGTATTATCGGAAAAAGATGTTCCTTTGTTAAAGAAAGCCCGTTTGTCTGTGGCCGGGGAATTTGACCGGAAGGCTTTGATTTGTGAGGTGGACCGTGCCGGCAGGAAATACCCGCTTGCAACTCAGTGGAGTGAAGAGGGCCTGGTGGCGGGAATCGGCTATCTTAGCCGGTACACGATAGCCGAAGACCGGCAACCGCCGGTGATTTCTTTTTTAGGGAAATTTCCGGATGGTTCTTTGAAATTTAAGATAAAAGATGATTTTTCAGGGATTGCAACTTATCGGGGAGAGGTAAATGGCCGGTGGTGCCTGTTTTCCTATGATCCGCGCTATAATTTGATGCGTTGCAGTCTGAAAGAACCGGTTTTTGTTTCCGGTCAGGTGAATGAAGTGAAGATTATTGTCGAAGACCGGGTCGGAAATAAAAATGAACTCCTTGTCAAGGTAAAGAAATAAAGAGAGGATATTATAGAAAAGGATTAATTGGAAGCATATTTATGAGAAAAGAAATACAGGAATGGATCGAAAAAGGGAATCGGACAGAAGCTGTCCGCTTACTGGAAGAATGGGTTGGAAAACATCCGGCAGATGAAGAGGAGTGGTTGCTCTTGGGAGAATTGTTGTATGCCGACGGAAAAATGACGGAAGCCTTGAATAAATTCAATACGGTTCTCCGCCTGAATCCGGATCACCGGAAGGCAGCGAATTATGTGATTATGATCAATAATATTTTGGGATACTATTGTAAAGATATGTTCAATCCTTAGGTATGAAATTATATCATAAAGCCTTTTTATACCGGCACAAATGGATACAACCTTACCTGCAAAAAGTGTTGGGTGGGATAGATGCTGTCACGTTTCTGGCAGCCTTGGCCTTGATTGGCGGTGTCGTCTATGAACATGGCTTTATTATTTCGGAAGGAGCGGAGGCAGATCTCGGTGTATTGTATCGGACCGTATGGGGCGTTTTCCTGGTTCAGACCACGATGCATATCGGGCTGGCGTATCGGGAAACGCTGAAGAAATACCGGACATTTACATGGGTATTGAATATTTTACTTTATCTGACTTTAATCCCCGTCATTTTTTTCGAACCGGAATCGGGGGCATTGAAATATTTCTGGTTATTTTTAAACAACCGTATTTTTCAGCTGATTCTGTTGTTGTTACTTTCCTTATTGCGCTTATCTTCGGGGGTGATCGGACTCTTGGGAAAACGGACCAATCCCTCCCTGATTCTGGCCGGAAGTTTCTTCCTTATTATTTGTATCGGCACCGGTTTGTTGATGTTACCTCGTTGTACCGTTGATGGTATTTCGTGGGTAAATGCTTTGTTTGTGTCCACCAGTGCTGTTTGTGTGACCGGTTTGGTACCGGTAGATGTAGCGACGACTTTCACTTCTTTGGGACAGTTGGTCATTATTATATTGATACAGATCGGTGGGTTGGGAGTAATGACGCTCACCTGTTTCTTCGCCATGTTTTTTATGGGTAATACTTCCGTATATAATCAGTTGGCGGTGAGGGATATGATCAGTTCCGATTCTTTGTCGTCTCTGTTGTCGACGGTGATTTATATTTTATTTTTCACTTTAGTGATAGAAGGAGCCGGGATGTTGGTCTTGTTTCTGAGTATTCACGGTACTTTGGGGATGACGGTGCAACAGGAAATGGTGTTTGCTGCTTTTCATTCTATTTCGGCTTTTTGTAATGCCGGTTTCTCGACCTTATCGGAGAATCTCGGTAATCCTTTGGTCATGCAACACCATAATCTGCTCTATATAACCATTTCCGTATTGATTATTTTGGGAGGAATCGGTTTTCCGATCTTGGTGAATTTTAAGCATATCGCCGGTTATCATCTGAAGCGTTTGTTTTATTTTATCCGTACAGGAAAAAGGGATAGACAGCGTATCCGGCATTTGTATAATCTGAATACTAAGATTGTTTTGTTGACGACGCTGATTTTATTGACCGGTGGGACTATAGCGATTCTTCTGTTCGAATGGAACGGAGCTTTTGCGGGAATGAGTATGCCGGATAAATGGGTACAGGCCTTTTTCAATGCGACCTGTCCCCGTACGGCCGGGTTTACGAGTATCGGTTTGACCTCTTTTCATTACAGAGTTTGTTGCTGATGTTGCTTTTAATGTTTATCGGAGGGGCTGCCCAATCTACTGCCGGCGGAGTTAAAGTGAATGCTTTTGCTGCCGCTGTATTGAGCCTTTTTGCTGTGATCCGGGGAAAAAGCCGGGTGGAGGTGTTCCGGCGGCAGCTTTCGGTGGATTCGATCAGGCGTTCCAATGCTACCCTGGTGATGTACCTTATGATTCTTTTTCTGGGTGTATTTGTCCTGAGTGTGCTCGAACCGCATGCTTCGCTATTGGCCTTGGTTTTCGAGTGTACTTCGGCTTTGAGTACCGTCGGGTCGAGTCTCGGTCTGACTCCGGCTTTAGGAGAAGCAGGTAAATTATTCGTATCCTTGCTGATGTTTATCGGGCGGGTGGGAGTCATTACGATCGTATTGGGATTCGTACCTCCGCAGAAGCATACCAAATATAAATACCCGGATGATAATTTGATCATCAACTAAGCAAGAGAGTTGTCGTATTAACATGATATACATATGAAATATATAATCATTGGTTTGGGAAATTATGGAGGAGGTTTGGCCGAGGAGTTGATGGCCATCGGACACGAAGTCATCGGTGTCGATCAGAACGAAGGGCGGGTGGATAATCTGAAAGACAAGATTACCACGGCTTTTGTGTTGGATGCAACGGATGAACTGGCTCTGGAAACTTTGCCACTCCGAGAGATCGATGTGGTGATTGTCGCTATCGGAGAAAATTTCGGGGCTTCTGTACGGGTGGTCGCTTTGCTGAAACAAAAGAAAGTGAAGCATATCTTTGCCCGGGCTATAGATTCGGTGCATAAGGCGATACTGGAAGTTTTCGCTATCGACAAAGTGCTGACCCCTGAAAAAGATGCCGCCCGCGAATTTGTACAGTTCCTGGCTTTGGGTATTCATGCCGAGTCGTTCCGGGTCGACGAAGACTATTATGTGATTAAGTTTAAAGTGCCTCGGAAATGTGCCGGTTATCCTTTGAGCGGAATGAACCTCGAAGAGGATTTTCATTTAAAACTGATTGCTTTGAAGCAGGCTGCCGAAGTGAAAAATATACTGGGAATGAAAAAACTGACTAAAGAGGTGATGACGGTTATTCCCGACAATTACCTGTTGAAAGAGGAAGACGAATTGGTGTGTTACGGTTTGTATAAAGATTTTCAGGCCTTGTGGAAAGCATTTTAAAAATCGGGGTAAATTTTCTTTCCCTTTTACTTTTTACTTTTTACTTTTTCCCTTATCTTTGCCGTCCATTTTGAATAGGTTTAACGCATTAAAAATCAATCCACTTTGGAAGGGGGTGCTTAAATTCGGACAAGCGGTGCTTGCCATGAAGTAGAAAAGAACTGAAAATAGAAGACAAAATGACCTCAGGAAGAGACTAAGCCGGAGGTTGTAATGGGAGGGTGTTACCCTGTTGTTATTTTATTTAATGCGTTTATTATAAACTATAAAAATTAGAAATTATGATTATTGTACCTTTAAAAGAAGGCGAAAATATCGAGAGAGCCTTAAAGAAATTCAAGAGAAAATTCGAAAAAACCGGTATTGTAAAAGAATTGAGAGATCGTCAGGCTTTCACAAAACCATCAGTACGTAACCGGGCCCAGCGGATCAAAGCTGTCTACAAGCAGAGTTTGCAACAGGCAGAAGAATAATTTTCTTCCCGGGCTTGTTTTTCCCGGAGGAAAGTGTTAAATTGGGTTCGTTTTAAGAACGATGAGTATGGAAATAGATTCATTTCTGAGTTATTTGAAAAATATTAAGCGCTATTCAGCGCTTACTATTACAGCTTATAAAGAAGATTTGAATCAGTTTCGTGAGTTCTGTGAAAAAGTGGAATTGATCCGGCAGGATGAGGAAATTACTTCCAAGATGGTCCGGCGGTTTGAAATGGGATTGATGTCCGGTGGGTTGAAGATTGGCGGGGTGGACGGTGAAGAAAAGCTGAGGCCGATGACTGCCCGTTCCGTTAGGCGTAAATTGAGTTCTTTACGGACTTATTTCCGTTATCTGGTACGGGAGGGAAAGTTGACAGAAGATCCGACGGAGATTGTTGTGGCACCTAAAATGGGAAAGCGATTGCCGGTGTTTGTGCCCGATTATCAAATGGATGAGGTGTTGGATAAACACGCTTCCGACAAGGATTTTGCAAATATCCGTGATCGGATGGTGTTGATGACGGCTTATTATACCGGAATGAGACGCTCGGAACTGGTGGCATTGAAATTGGAAGACATCGATTTTGGGGGAGCGGTGATCCGGGTGAATGGGAAAGGAGACAAACAACGGATTGTTCCCATGTTACCGGAATTGGTCGGAGATCTCCGGATTTATCTGAACAAGCGGGAAGAACTGGTAGGTGAAAAACATCAGTTTGTATTCGTTACGGATAAAGGAAAACCGGTATACGATAAATTTATTTATCGTTTAGCTGTAAAATATCTGGGCGAAGTCACTTCGTTGAAGAAACGAAGTCCGCATGTCTTGCGGCATTCTTTTGCTACGGCTCTGTTGAATAACGGAGCCTGTATCGAGGCTATCCGTGAATTACTCGGCCATACCGGACTGGCAGCGACTCAAATCTATACTCATAATTCTTTTGAGAGTTTGAAAAAGGTTTATAACCAAGCTCATCCCCGGGCTTAAAATTTAAGGAGGAAGTACTATGGAAATTAAAATTAATGCGGTTGGTTTTTCAGCAAGTTCTCAGTTGGAAGATTTCATTCAGAAGAAAATTTCTAAATTAGATAAATACCACGACGGAATTATCGGTTCGGAAGTTACCTTGAAACTGGAAAAAGACGACAATCTGGAAAATAAAGTAGTCGAAGTACTGTTGAATGTTAAAGGCCAAGAAGTTTTTGCAAAGAAAAATGCAAAGAAATTCGAGGAAGCAGTCGATGAGCTTTATGATGTAGTAAAGCGTCAATTGGTGAAAATCAAAGAGAAAGAAAGAGAGTGCTGAAAAGACTAAAGGCGAGAAGATCAGAAGCTAAAGGTTAAAGACTGGAAAGCTAAAAGCGGGAAGGTTAAAAAAGCAGGGGAGGAAAGGCTGGAGGCGGATGAGTAAAACCTGAGCGATAGTCGGAAACCGATAGTCGGATAAAAAGTTGAAACACAAACATTCAACTTTAAAGAAAATAATTTTGTAGAACAGAATTATTTAATTATATTTGCACGCTCAAAAGAGTGGGCTGAATAGGCTTGTTGTATGCAGGTCTTTGATTCCCCTGATGAGTTTTAGTTTGTATATAGAGTTATTTGAGATAAATTGTTTAATAATAAAAAGTTTTTAAGTCATGGCTAAAGAAAAGTTTGACAGGTCAAAACCACACGTAAATATTGGAACTATCGGTCACGTAGACCACGGTAAAACCACTTTGACTGCTGCTATCACTACCGTGTTGGCAAAAAAAGGTCTTTCAGAGTTGCGTTCTTTCGATTCTATCGATAATGCTCCGGAAGAAAAGGAAAGAGGTATCACCATCAATACTTCTCACGTTGAGTATTCTACCGCTAACCGTCACTATGCTCACGTTGACTGTCCGGGTCACGCCGACTATGTAAAGAACATGGTTACCGGTGCTGCTCAGATGGACGGTGCTATCCTGGTTTGTGCTGCTACTGATGGTCCGATGCCTCAGACCCGTGAACACATTCTTTTGGCTCGTCAGGTAAACGTTCCGAGAATCGTTGTATTCCTGAATAAAGTGGATATGGTGGATGATCCTGAAATGTTGGAACTGGTTGAAATGGAAGTTCGTGAACTGTTGTCTTTCTATCAATATGATGGTGACAATACTCCGATCATCTTAGGTTCTGCACTGGGTGCATTGAACGGCGAGGCTAAATGGGAAGAAAAAGTAATGGAATTGATGGATGCTGTTGATAACTGGATTCCACTTCCTCCGCGTGATAATGAAAAACCGTTCCTGATGCCGGTTGAAGACGTATTCTCAATCACCGGTCGTGGTACTGTTGCTACCGGTCGTATCGAAACTGGTGTTGTACATGTAGGTGATGAATTGGAAATTATCGGTCTGGGTGCTGATGGTAAGAAAACCGTTTGTACCGGAGTTGAAATGTTCCGTAAATTATTGGATGAAGGAGAAGCTGGTGATAACGTTGGTCTGTTGCTGCGTGGTATCGACAAAAACGAAATCAAACGTGGTATGGTACTGGCAAAACCGGGTTCAGTTAAACCGCACAGCAAATTTAAAGCTGAGGTTTATATCCTGAAAAAAGAAGAAGGTGGTCGTCACACTCCGTTCCACAACAAGTACAGACCTCAGTTCTATCTGCGTACGATGGACGTTACCGGTGAAATCACTCTGCCGGAAGGAACTGAAATGGTAATGCCGGGAGATAACGTAACAATCACTGTTGAATTGTTGACTCCGGTAGCATGTTCAGTAGGTCTTCGGTTCGCTATCCGTGAAGGTGGACGTACCGTAGGTGCCGGTCAGATTACTGAAATCCTTGGTTAATTAATATCTGATTTGTGATTCCGGTCTGCAAACTTGTATCGATCGGAGTCCGAATCCTGAAGGATATTTTTACGGTTTACGGTTACCGGTTTCCCGGATAATCGTAAATCGTAAATTAAAAATCCGAAATAAAGATACGGGTGTAGCTCAGTTGGTAGAGCACTGGTCTCCAAAACCAGGTGTCGGGAGTTCGAGTCTCTCCTCCCGTGCTGAAATGTTTTAATTTTAAATTTTAAATTGTAAATTTGCAGGCAATTTAAAATTTACAATCGAAGATCTAAAATGAAAATAAAAGCTTATTTCGCAGACGTTTATAACGAGCTGGTCAATAAAGTCTCCTGGCCATCATGGTCTGAACTCCAGAGCAGTGCCACCATAGTAATGATAGCTTCCGTCATTATTGCAATTGGTATATTTGTAATGGACTTTTCGTTCAGACACATTATGGATTTCATATATAGTATGTTTTATTAATCTTCAGAACTACATGGCAGAAATTAAAAAAAGATGGTATGTACTTCGTGTGATCGGCGGGAAAGAGAAGAAGGTAAAGGAGTATATCGAGAATGAAGTTGCCAGTCTAGGGCTGCAAGATTATGTTTCACAGGTTTTGATACCTACCGAGAAAATTTATCAGGTACGTAACGGTAAAAAGATCAGCAAAGAGCGGAACTTTTTTCCCGGTTATGTAATGATAGAGGCGGCTCTTGTCGGTGAGATTCCCCACATGCTTCGTGATATCACGAACGTGATAGGCTTCCTGGGGGAAACTAAAGGGGGCGATCCGGTGCCGATGCGTCAATCGGAAATCAACCGGATTCTGGGTACAGTAGATGAACTGTCGGAACAGCCCGAGGAGATAAACATACCTTATGTCGTTGGCGAATCGGTAAAAGTTACTGACGGTCCGTTCAACGGTTTTACCGGCGTGATAGAGGAAGTGAACAATGACAAAAAACGAGTGAAAGTAATTGTCAAGGTTTTTGGTCGTCAGACACCACTCGAATTGAGTTTCATGCAGGTAGAAAAAGAATAAACAAATATTAGTTCTTAAAGTTTTTAAAGTTTCTAAAGTTCTTAAAGTGTGTTCTGCTCTGGTTGTGATTAAAGCAGCACTGCAGTTTTCATTAACTTTATAAACCTTATAACTTTATAAACTTTCAAACTCTAAAAAAAATGGCAAAAGAAGTTGAAGCTCTTATCAAGCTACAGATTAAAGCTGGTGCCGCGAATCCTTCTCCTCCAGTGGGTCCTGCTTTAGGTTCTAAAGGAGTCAATATTATGGACTTCTGCAAACAATTCAATGCAAGAACTCAGGACCAGGCAGGTAAGATCATTCCGGTGATTATTCAGGTTTACGGTGATAAATCTTTTGATTTCATTACCAAACAGCCCCCTGTTGCTATTCAGCTTTTGGAAGCAGCAAAACTCAAATCCGGTTCTGCAGAACCTAACCGTAAAAAGGTGGCTTCTTTGTCTTGGGACAAAGTAAAGGAAATTGCAGAAGGCAAAATGAGCGATTTGAATGCTTTTGAAATTGAAAAAGCAATGAGCATGGTAGCTGGAACTGCCAGAAGTATGGGGATCACCATCGATGGTGAGAAACCTTTTTAATGAATTCGTAATACTTCAAACGTAATGAGTAAACTGACAAAAAATAAGAAGTTAGCTTTAGAAAAGATCGAAGATGGTAGAGCTTATACCATTGAAGAAGCTGCTCAGCTGGTGAAAGAAATTACTTTTACCAAGTTTGATGCGTCAGTTGACATAGACGTTCGTCTGGGTGTAGACCCGCGTAAAGCCAATCAAATGGTTCGCGGTGTCGTTACATTGCCCCATGGAACCGGTAAAGATATCAGAGTATTGGTACTTTGTACCCCTGATAAGGTTGAAGAAGCCAAAGCTGCCGGTGCCGACTATGTTGGATTGGATGAGTATATTGAAAAGTTGAAATCAGGTTGGACTGATATCGACATCATTATTACTATGCCGGCCATCATGGGTAAAATTGGTGCTTTAGGACGAATCCTAGGTCCGCGTGGATTGATGCCAAACCCGAAGAGCGGTACTGTTACCATGGAAATCGGTAAAGCCGTAAAAGAGGTTAAGCAGGGAAAAATTGATTTTAAAGTTGACAAATTTGGTATCGTACACACTTCTATCGGTAAAGTAAACTTTGAAGCAGAAAAGATTATGGATAATGCCCGTGAATTTATGGCTACGATCCAAAAACTGAAACCTTCTTCTGCAAAAGGTACTTATGTGAAGAGTGTATTCCTGTCAAGTACAATGAGTCCCGGTATTAAATTAGACCTTAAGTCATTACTTGATTAATTATTAACCTTTAAAGGACCATTTGTAGAATGAAAAGGGAAGAAAAACAAGTAATCATAGACAATTTAACCGAGCAGATAAAAGCACACAAGCATATCTATATCAGTGATATCTCTGAATTGGATGCAGCTGCGACACAAGAGTTGCGTAGAGCTTGCTTCAAAGCAGGAATTAAACTGATTCAGGTAAAAAACACTTTGTTGCGTGTTGCTTTGGACGGTTTGGAAGCTGACTATAATGAAATTTATAGTGCTTTGACCGGTTCTAGCGCTGTGATGCTGTCTGAGACAGGTAATGCTCCTGCGAAACTGATCAAAGAGTTCCGTAAGAACCATGACAAACCTGTATTGAAGGCTGCTTTCGTGGAAGAATGTGCCTATGTGGGTGAAAACCAACTGGACGCTCTGGTTAGCATCAAATCGAAAGAAGAGTTGCTGGGAGATATCGTACTGTTGCTGCAATCACCGATGCAGAAGCTTATCTCTGCCTTGGAATCAGGGAAGAATACTATCGGCGGAGTGCTTAAAACTCTTGAAGATAGAGCATAAATATTATTATTATTTTTTGAATAAAAACATTTTAAATACTTATCGAAATGGCAGATTTGAAAAAACTTGCAGAAGAATTAGTTAACCTGACAGTAAAAGACGTAAAAGAGTTAGCTGACATCCTTAAAGAAGAATACGGTATTGAACCTGCTGACGTTCCTCATGCCGGCGGGTGCGGCCCTGCTCACCGGCCCCATCTACCTGCTGCTGGTGGCGAAGGTGCTGCTGCTGCTGAACAGACCGAGTTCGACGTAATCCTGAAATCAGGTGGTCAGTCTAAACTGGCTGTTGTGAAGTTAGTGAAAGAGCTGACCGGTCTTGGACTGAAAGAAGCTAAAGAATTAGTTGACAAAGCTCCGGCTCCTTTGAAAGAAAAAGTTTCTAAAGAAGAAGCTGCACAATTGAAAGCTCAACTGGAAGAAGCAGGAGCTGAAGTTGAACTTAAATAAGTCATAAGACCCTCCATGGGTTTCGAGGTTTAGAGTCACTTTTGACTCTAAACCATTTTGTTGTTATTATTGTTTAGGTTCCAAAAAATTATTAGATGTCTTCAAATACTTCAAACAAAAGAATAAGCTTTGCCTCCACGAAAAATCAGTTGCAATATCCTGATTTTCTTGAAGTGCAATTAAAGTCTTTCAAGGACTTTTTTCAATTGGGTACGACGCCTGAAAACAGAAAGAACGAAGGCCTGTATACTGTTTTCAAGGAGAACTTCCCAATCACCGACACCCGGAACAATTTTGTTCTGGAATTTTTGGACTACTTCATCGACCCGCCCCGTTATTCGATAGACGAATGTCTGGAGCAAGGATTGACTTACGGAGCTCCGTTGAAGGCCAAACTGAAGTTGTATTGTACGGATCCCGAACACGAGGATTTCGACACGGTGATTGAAGACGTATATCTGGGGAATGTTCCGTATATGACGCCCAAAGGCACCTTTGTGATTAACGGAGCCGAGCGTGTGATCGTATCTCAGTTGCACAGATCACCGGGTGTATTTTTCGGACAGAGCGTTCATGCTAATGGTACCAAACTTTATTCCGCCAGAATTATCCCGTTCAAGGGTTCCTGGATCGAGTTCGCGACAGACATCAACAATGTGATGTATGCTTACATCGACCGGAAGAAAAAATTGCCGGTAACGACTTTGTTACGTGCTATCGGCTTTGAGACGGATAAGGATATCTTGCAGATATTTGACCTGGCGGATGAAATAAATGTTTCCAAAACGGGATTGAAAAAAGTCGTTGGCCGTCGGTTGGCTGCGCGTGTTTTGAAGACCTGGGTGGAAGATTTCGTGGATGAAGATACCGGTGAGGTGGTTTCTATCGAACGAAACGAAATCATTGTGGACCGGGAAACTGTTCTGGAAAATGAACATATTGATGCAATCGTCGATTCAGGTGCAAAGACGATTCTGTTGCATAAAGAAAAGCAAAATCTGGCAGATTATGCCATTATATACAATACACTGCAAAAAGACCCGTGTAACTCGGAAAAAGAAGCAGTGATGCACATCTATAGACAGCTGCGTAGCTCAGAACCACCTGACGAAGCGACTGCCCGTGATGTTATCGATAAATTGTTCTTCTCTGACAAGCGCTACGACCTGGGAGATGTTGGACGTTACAAGTTGAATAAAAAACTGGGACTTTCTACCGATCCGGCTGTTCGGGTGCTGACCAAAGAAGATATGATCGAGATTATCAAATATCTGATCAAGCTGTTGAATGCCCGTACAGATGTAGATGATATCGACCACTTGAGCAACCGTCGTGTACGTACTGTAGGCGAACAGTTGTACAATCAATTCGGTGTCGGGCTGGCCCGTATGGCCCGTACAATCCGTGAACGGATGAACGTTCGTGACAATGAGGTGTTTACTCCGGTAGATCTGATCAATTCCAAGATCCTGTCTTCTGTGATCAACTCTTTCTTCGGTACGAATGCGCTGTCACAGTTTATGGACCAGACGAACCCGCTGGCTGAGATTACACATAAACGTCGTATGTCGGCCTTAGGACCTGGCGGTCTTTCCCGTGACCGTGCCGGATTCGAGGTGCGTGACGTTCACTATACCCACTACGGACGACTTTGTCCGATCGAGACCCCGGAAGGTCCGAATATCGGTTTGATTTCTTCACTTTGTGTATATGCAAAAATCAACGATTTAGGATTTATCGAAACTCCTTACCGGAAGGTGGAGGCCGGAGTGGTGGATCTGTCACCGGAAGGGGTGAAATATTTATCGGCAGAGGAAGAAGAAGGACTGGTAATCGCTCAGGCGAATGCGAAGATCGACGACGAAGGTCACTTTGTGAACAAACGGGCTAAATCCCGTAAAGACGGAGACTTCCCGGTTGAAGAGATCGAGAATGTTAATCTGATGGACGTTGCACCTAATCAGATTGCTTCTATCGCCGCTTCTTTGATTCCGTTCCTGGAACATGACGATGCCAACCGTGCCTTGATGGGGTCTAACATGATGCGTCAGGCTGTGCCTATCATCAAGCCGCAGGCTCCGATTGTAGGAACCGGTTTGGAAGGCGCTTTGGTGCGGGATTCCCGGACACAGATCGTAGCAGAAGGACCTGGTGTTGTCGATTTCGTGGATGGACGCCGGATCGTGATCAAATACGACCAGACCGAAGAAGAACGTTTTGTAAGCTTTGACGGGGATACGAAAGAGTATGTCCTGCCGAAATATAAACGTACCAACCAGAGTACGACCATGACTTTACGTCCGATAGTCCGTAAAGGACAGCGCGTAGAGGAAGGGGAAATCCTGACCGAAGGATATTCTTCGGAAGGAGGTGAACTGGCACTCGGACGTAACCTGAAAGTGGCTTATATGCCCTGGAAAGGGTATAACTATGAGGATGCTATCGTGATCTCTGAAAATATCGTTCGTAACGATGTATTTACTTCTGTACATGTGGATGAATATTCACTGGAAGTGCGCGAAACGAAACGAGGTTTGGAAGAGTTGACTGCCGATATCCCCAATGTCAGTGAAGATGCTACGAAGGATCTGGATGAAAACGGTATTATCCGCATCGGAGCCCGTGTGAAACCGGGAGATATCCTGATCGGTAAGATTACCCCGAAAGGAGAATCCGATCCGAGTCCGGAAGAAAAATTGCTGCGTGCGATCTTCGGTGATAAAGCCGGTGATGTGAAAGATGCTTCTCTGAAAGCTTCTCCTTCACTGAGCGGTGTCATTATCGATAAAAAATTGTTCCAGCGGATGATCGGCGACCGGAAATCGAAAGCTGCAGGTAAGACGATCCTGGCTGAAATCGACGAACAATTCGAACGGAAAGTAGGCGATTTAACCGATTTGCTGATCGACAAATTGTTCGAACTGACCAATGGGAAGACTTCTCAGGGAGTGAAGAATTACCTGAACGAAGATGTTATTCCGAAAGGCGTGAAGTTTACGCTGAAAACCTTGCAAAATCTGAATTATCTGGAAATCAATCCGAACAAGTGGACGACAGATAAACAGAAGAACGATATGATCCGTGATTTGCTGCACAACTTTGTGATCAAATACAAGGAGATCGAAGGACAGATGAAGCGTAAAAAATATAATGCTACTGTCGGAGACGAACTTCCTTCCGGCATCATCAAAATGGCTAAAGTTTACGTAGCGAAAAAACGTAAATTGCAGATCGGTGATAAGATGGCAGGACGTCACGGTAATAAAGGTATCGTATCCCGCGTTGTAAGGGTTGAAGATATGCCGTTCCTGGCCGACGGTACTCCGGTGGATATTTGTTTGAATCCGTTGGGTGTACCTTCCCGTATGAACCTGGGACAGATTTTCGAAGCTGTATTGGGCTGGGCCGGTAAAGAATTGGGATTGAAATTCGCTACTCCGATTTTCGACGGTGCAAGCCTGGACGATATCAACGCCTATACCGATAAAGCCGGTGTGCCTCGTTACGGTACAACCTACCTGTATGACGGTGGTACCGGTGAACGTTTCGACCAGCCGGCGACAGTAGGAGTGACCTACTTCCTGAAACTGGGGCACATGGTAGATGATAAAATGCATGCCCGTTCGATCGGACCGTACTCGTTGATTACACAACAGCCTTTGGGTGGTAAAGCTCAATTCGGTGGGCAGCGTTTCGGTGAGATGGAGGTTTGGGCTCTGGAAGCTTTCGGAGCTGCTCATATCCTGCAGGAAATCCTGACCGTGAAGTCTGACGATGTAATGGGCCGTACCAAAACTTACGAGCATATCGTAAAAGGAGAGCCTATGCCTACCCCGGGTCTGCCCGAATCATTCAACGTATTGTTGCATGAGCTGAGAGGACTGGGATTAAGCGTGAACTTGATATAATGTAAAAAGCTATAAGCTAAAAGCTATAGGTAATAAGCCTTTAGCCTTTAGCTTTTAGCCTTTAACTTCAAAAATTATGGCTTTTAGAAAAGATAATAATACCAACAAGCCCAAGAGCTTTACAAAAATTGCTATCGGACTGGCCTCTCCTGAGGAAATTCTGGAACACTCCAGCGGACAGGTGTTGAAGCCCGAGACCATCAACTACCGTACTTATAAGCCTGAACGCGACGGTCTGTTCTGTGAGCGGATTTTCGGTCCGGTAAAGGATTACGAGTGCCATTGCGGTAAATACAAACGCATCCGTTATAAAGGTATCGTTTGTGACCGTTGTGGTGTGGAAGTGACGGAGAAAAAAGTACGCCGTGAACGGATGGGGCATATCCAGCTGGTCGTTCCGGTGGCTCATATCTGGTATTTCAAATCCCTCCCCAACAAGATCGGATATCTGTTAGGATTACCTTCCAAGAAATTGGATGCTGTCATTTACTACGAACGTTATATCGTGGTACAACCGGGTATTATGTCTGAAAAAGGAATCGCTGAGCTGGATATGCTCACGGAAGAGGAATACCTGGACATCGCAGATGCTCTGCCTGCCGACAATCAGCATCTGGACGATGACGATCCGAATAAATTTATCGCTAAGATGGGTGCCGAAGCGATTCAGATGTTGTTGGAACGTCTGAATTTGGACGATCTGTCTTACGAATTACGTCATAAAGCCAATACCGAGACTTCTCAGCAACGTAAAAACGAAGCGCTGAAACGTCTGCAAGTGGTAGAAGCTTTCCGTGAAAGCAAAGAGGTGAATAAACCCGAATGGATGATCGTGAAGGTGCTGGCTGTAATTCCACCGGAATTGCGTCCGTTGGTACCGTTGGACGGAGGACGTTTCGCTACTTCCGACCTGAACGATTTGTACCGTCGGGTCATTATCCGGAATAACCGTCTGAAACGGTTGATCGAAATTAAGGCGCCGGATGTGATCCTGCGTAATGAAAAACGAATGTTGCAGGAAGCTGTCGATTCATTGTTCGACAATTCACGTAAATCCAATGCCGTTAAGATCGAGAATAACCGCCCGTTGAAATCACTCTCCGACAGTTTGAAAGGTAAACAAGGACGTTTCCGTCAGAACTTGCTCGGTAAACGTGTCGACTATTCGGCCCGTTCGGTTATTGTGGTGGGTCCGGACCTGAAAATGCACGAATGTGGTTTGCCGAAAGATATGGCAGCCGAATTATATATGCCGTTTATCATCCGGAAGCTGATCGAACGGGGTATCGTGAAGACCGTGAAGAGTGCCAAGAAAATCGTAGACCGTCGTGATCCGGTGGTTTGGGATATTCTGGAAAACGTATTGAAAGGTCATCCGGTATTGTTGAACCGTGCTCCGACCCTTCACCGTTTGGGTATTCAGGCCTTTCAGCCGAAATTGATCGAAGGAAAGGCTATCCGTTTGCACCCGCTGGCTTGTACCGGATTCAATGCCGACTTCGACGGTGACCAGATGGCCGTTCACTTGCCGCTGGGTAATGAAGCTGTTCTGGAAGCTCAGATCCTGATGCTTTGTGCACATAACATTCTGAACCCTGCTAATGGAGCGCCGATTACAGTGCCTTCGCAGGATATGGTGCTCGGCTTGTATTATATCACCAAACCGCGTAAGGGAGCTAAAGGAGAAGGATTGAAATTCTATTCACCTGAGGAGGTGATTATCGCACTGAATGAAAAGGCGGTAGATTTGCATGCTCAGATACAGGTGAAGATCAAGGATGTCGATCATGCAGGAAATGAATATGTCCATATGATCGAAACGACTGTGGGACGTGTTATTCTGAACCAGTTTACACCGAAGAATTTCCCGTACATCAATACGCTGATTACAAAGAAATCATTGCGTGACATCATTAGTGATGTGTTCAAACGTTGCGGGGTTGATGTGACTGCCAAATTCCTGGATGATATCAAGGACCTGGGATACCGTATGGCATTCGAGGGCGGATTGTCGTTCAATCTGGCCGACGTTATCGTACCGGAAGAAAAGGACGCCCTGTTACAGGAAGGATATGACCAGGTAGAAGAGGTCATGAACAACTATAACATGGGTTTCATCACGAACAACGAACGTTACAATCAGATCATCGATATCTGGACGCATGTGAACGCCAAGCTGACCAATACGTTGATGAAACAATTGGCCGAAGACGATCAGGGATTCAACTCTATTTATATGATGCTTGACTCCGGAGCCCGTGGGTCCCGTGAACAGATCCGTCAGTTGGGCGGTATGCGTGGATTGATGGCAAAACCGCAGAAATCGGGTGCTACCGGTGGTCAGATTATCGAAAACCCGATTTTGGCGAATTTCAAAGAGGGATTGTCCGTGTTGGAGTACTTTATCTCTACTCACGGTGCCCGTAAAGGTTTGGCCGATACGGCTCTGAAAACGGCAGATGCCGGTTACCTGACCCGTCGTTTGGTGGATGTTGCCAACGATATTACAATCACAGAAGAGGATTGTGGTACGTTGAGAGGGGTAACTATCGCTGCTATCAAAAATAACGAGGAAGTAGTTGCTTCACTGTATGAAAGAATCCTGGGACGTGTGTCTGTACACGATATTTACCATCCTCATACCGGTGAGTTATTGGTGAAATCAGGAGATGAAATCACTGAAGAAATTGCCGAAGCCATCGAGAAATCACCGATCGAACGTGTAGAAGTACGTTCTGTACTGACTTGCGAAGCGAAGAAAGGGGTATGTTCGAAATGCTACGGACGTAACCTGGCTACCGGGAAGCTGGTACAGATGGGTGAAGCTGTCGGTACCATTGCTGCACAGTCTATCGGTGAACCGGGTACACAGCTGACCTTGCGTACATTCCACGTGGGTGGTACGGCAGGTAACATCTCGACCGAGAACTCTCTGAAAGCGAAATACGACGGTATCATAGAATTCGAGGAATTGCGTTCTGTAGAATATACACAGGATAACGGTCAGAAATGTGATGTCGTTGTCGGCCGTTTGACTGAATTGAGGATTATCGATAAGAATACCAATATTATCCTGATTACGCATAATATTCCTTACGGTGCGAAACTGTTTGTGAAAGACGGGCAGGAAATCAAGAAGAACGATTTGCTTTGCGAATGGGACCCGTTCAATGCGTTGATCATTACTGAATTCAGTGGTAGGATCGGTTCTGAAAATCTGATCGAAGGAGAGACTTACAAAGAAGAATCGGATGAAACGACCGGTTTCCGTGAAAAAGTGATCACCGAGTTCCGTGATAAGACCAAAGCACCTGCTTTGACTGTTGAAGACAAAAACGGAAATATCGTCAAGAGTTATAACTTACCGGTAGGGGCTCATATCGTAGTGAAAGAAGGAGACGAAGTAACAGCCGGTAGTACGATCGTGAAGATCCCGAGAGCTGTCGGTAAGGCAGGCGATATCACGGGAGGTCTTCCTCGTGTAACCGAATTGTTCGAGGCTCGTAACCCGTCGAATCCGGCAGTAGTCTCTGAAATCGACGGTGAGGTGACTTACGGTAAGATCAAACGGGGTAATCGCGAAATTATCGTGACTTCTAAAGCCGGCGAGGTGAAGAAATACCTGGTTTCTCTGTCAAAACAGATCCTGGTACAGGAAAACGACTATGTACGTGCCGGTACGCCGTTGTCCGACGGGGCGATCACTCCGACCGATATTCTGAATATTCAGGGACCGATTGCCGTTCAGGAATATATTGTGAATGAAGTTCAGGATGTATACCGGATGCAGGGTGTGAAGATCAACGATAAACATTTCGAGATCATTGTACACCAGATGATGCGTAAGGTATTGATTCAGGATTCCGGAGATACTCGTTTCCTGGAGAATCAGATCGTGGATAAGAGCGAGTTTATGGAGGAAAATGACGAGATGTTCGGTAAGAAGGTGGTGATGGAACCCGGAGACTCCGATCGCGTGAAAGCCGGCCAGATTATTTCTGCCCGTACACTCCGTGATATCAATTCTCAGTTGAAACGCCGGGATTTAAGAGTTGTCGAAGCCCGCGATGCTGTACCTGCAACTTCGGCTCAGGTATTGCAAGGAATCACCCGCGCTGCTTTGCAGACCTCCAGTTTTATCTCTGCCGCTTCTTTCCAGGAAACGACAAAAGTATTGAACGAAGCTGCCATCTACGGTAAGGTGGATCCGTTGGAAGGTTTGAAAGAAAACGTGATCTGCGGCCACTTGATTCCGGTGGGTACCGGTATGAAAGAACTCCGGGGATTGGTCGTTGGATCGAAAGAGGAAATGGAGAAAATGCAGGGTAACAAGTAACTGAAGTAAGAGTAAAACGATCGGTTGCTTTTGTAATATAATCCGATGCGGTATCAAATTTATTTGAATACTGCATCGGATTTTGTTTGATTTCTATGAAGCGAATGTTGATTCATGGATAATTGATTATTGGGGAAAATATCTTATTTTTGTAACAAAAACTAGCGAATGCACGTGACGTGAGCAGATAGGAAGGTAAATGATTGCGTTGTGAATGATAGGTAATATATGGTGAATTGTCCTGAGTATATATCCGATTTTCAACTGACTGAAAGTAATTTTCATCGTTTGTATCTGGATTATTATCCCTCATTGATATTGTATGCCCGTAGAATATTGAAAGAGGAGGAAGGATGGGCAGAGGATTTGGTGCAGGATGTTTTTATCCGCACCTGGGAAGCCAACCGGGAAATCCGTGAAGCGGAAAATATCGTGACTTATCTGTACCAGGCTGTCAAGTACCGTTGTCTGAATGAATTACGCAACCGGAAAAGGCATCGGCTTATAGAAGATCACATTGACCGGCCGGGAGATACGAACTTTGAAATGCTCTATTTCGAACAGGAGGTTGTACGCCGTGTTAATGAGGTGGTTTCGCGGCTGGCCCCTAAATGCAGAGAGATCTTTGTAAAACATATGGACGGTTTATCACAACGGGAGATTGCCGAGCAACTGGGTATATCCGAAGAGACCGTTAAAAAACAGAAACAGATAGCCCGGAGAATTATCAAAGAAAAAATCGGAGATTTGTGGTTGCTTTTCTTTCTTTTCCGGGAGAAACCATCGCTTTGCTTATTGGACTGATTTTTATATGTTTGAACTCGATTGAACGACTTCCCTCATGGTGAATCTTGAAAAAAAATAATTTTTTTTATATTTCTTTACCCCTTAGCAAAGAATTAGGTGACTATATAGTGTAAGTGAATAAATACGCTGAATATGGATACACCTATAGAATTGTTGACACAAGCTTTATTAGGAGAGTTGCCGGAGGAGAGGAAACGCTGTTTCGAGGCATGGTTACAAGAAAGTGAGGACCATCGTTTACTTTGGGAAAGGTTTCGTCAGCAAGGATATTTTGAAAATACTTTGTCGGAGCTGCATGCTGTGGATGCAGAAAGAGCTTTTCGTGAGTTTTTAAGGAACCGGAAGCGCATCCGTATGCGTCGCATAATAAAATATGCTGCGGTCCTTTTACCGTTTGTTTTCTTGCTGGGATGGGCTGCCCGGCAAACCTTCAGGACCGATGAGACGGTAAACTTACCTGCTGAGGAACAGATCGCGCATGGAAAAATAAAAGCACAATTGTTTCTGAGCAATGGGACGAAATGCGATTTGGGAGAGAACGATTGTCTATTGAATGAAGGGCAGGTGAATGTGGTGGCTTCCGGAGGAAAACTGCAATATGAAAACAACGCCGGAGAGCTGGAGGAGGAGGTAAAGTATAATGTGTTGGTAGTTCCCCGGGGGGGAGAATATACGTTGGTTTTGAGCGACGGAACTATCGTGAATCTGAATTCCGAATCGGAACTGAAATATCCTGTACTGTTTACAGGTGATACCCGTACTGTCTGGGTTAGTGGCGAAGCTTATTTTGAAGTGGCTGAAGATGCGGCACATCCGTTTATGGTAGAAACTGCGGGAGTAAAGATCAAGGTATTGGGCACCGGATTCAATGTCATGGCTTATCCAGGCGATGCAGAATCTGCTGTGACCTTGGTACATGGAAAGGTCGGTATACAGACCGACCGGCAACAATTGGTATTGCAGCCCGACGAACAATATGTTTATCAATCGGAAACCCATCGGGGAACCGTCCGGAAAGTCGATGTCACTCAATATATCAGTTGGAAAGAAGGAATCCTGAATTTTGATAAAATGCCTTTGGATGAGTTAGCACGTAAATTGAGCCGTTGGTATGATGTGGAATTCTTTTTCACATCCGAACAATTGAAACAATTGAAATTTTCCGGGGCATTTAAGAAGTATAATGACCTGCATTATGTTTTGAATATCATAGAGGAGCTTACAGATGTGCAGTTTGCTGTAAATAATCGCACGGTTATAGTCAATAAAAAATAAAAATCGGTGCGCGCTTCCAACACGCACCGGAATTCTCCCGAAAAGGAAGAATAATTTTAGTAATTTAATCTACAAATCTATGAAAAAAAATGCGAATTGGCGGTTTGTTATGCGAAAAAACAAGCCGCAAAAATTACTTCGGATTATGAAATTGATTTTTTTGATGTGTGTTTGTATTGTAACATCTGTTTCGGCGAAGTCCTTGGCCCAACAGCGGATTACAATGCAATTGGGCGAGACCGGATTAAAGGCGGTGTTTAAAGAGATCAGCCGGCAAACCAGCAAAACGGTCATATATAATGATGACCTATTGAAATTCGATAAAAAAGTAAGGGCAGATTTTATTGATGTAGAACTTGAAGAGGTCTTGAAACAGGTGTTGAAAGATCAGGGAATGTCCTATAAATTTATGGATGATTATATCATGATTGTCCGTGAGACAGCCCGACCGCAGGCCGTGGAAGAGATTACTTACAAAGGGGTGGTTAAAGATTCGAAAGGCGAACCGCTTCCGGGGGTTGCTGTTGTTGTAAAAGGAACCACTTTGGGTACGGCGACTGACATAGACGGTAGCTATAAGTTGAAAATGGTGAAGAACAAAGCTACTGTTCTGGTGTTCTCCATGATTGGTATGAAGACCAAGGAAGTGACCGTGGGTGACAAGGTGGAGTTCAATATTGTGTTGGAAGAAGAGGCGAGCGAATTGGACGAGGTGGTAGTAACCGGTATCTTCGAGCGGAAAGCCGAGAGTTTTACAGGTTCTACCGTATCCTTGAAAAACGAGGACTTGAAACGGGTGGGCAATGCAAACGTTTTTCAAAGTCTGAGAAACTTAGACCCTTCTTTGATGATTTTTGACAACATGGAGTTCGGTTCCGACCCGAATAAGGATCCGAAGATGACTTTGCGCGGTGCCTCGTCCATTGATATCGGCAGCGAGGATATTGACCTGAAAGGTTCGTATGTGAATGATCCGAACGCACCGTTGTTCATTTTAGATGGTTTTGAGGCTAGTGTGCAAAAAATCAAGGACTTGGATATGGACCGTATTGCCAGTCTGACGATTTTGAAAGATGCTTCTGCCAAGGCCATTTATGGTTCGCGGGCAGCTAACGGTGTGATTGTCATCGAGACGAAACGTTCGTCGACGGGCGACCTGAACGTGACCTACACGGGCAACGTTACGCTGGAGGTTCCGGACCTGACGTCGTACAACCTGACTAACGCTGCCCAGAAGCTGGAATTGGAGAAGGATTTCGGGCTGTACGAGGTGACTAACCCGAACGACATAAGCGGGGAGGTAAGGCTGTTAGAGCAGTATAACCAGAAATACAAGTCGGTGGTAGCCGGCGTGAATACGGACTGGTTTGCAAAGCCGTTGCGCACGGGCGTGGGGCAGAAGCACAGCCTTTCCATCGAGCTGAACAACAATAACCTGTCGCTGATTGCCGACTTTTCCTACAACCATATCGCCGGCGTCATGAAGGGGTCTACGCGCGATACGTACGACGGATCGTTGCAGGCGTCTTACCGACATAAAAACTTCAATTTCCGGAATATCCTGACCGTGACTTCCAACGTGGCGAACGACAGTCCCTACGGTCTGTTCAGCGAATATGCGGCGATGAACCCGTATTATTCCCCGTACGATACGCACGGGCTGTTGGTGAAGAATGCGGCGTTGTCGGTGGACGGACTGGATACAGACAATTCGGAATTTGTTGCCAACCCGCTTTATAATGCTTCGCTAAGCACTAAAATCGAGAGTCGGTATTTGGACGTGACGAACAACCTCTATGTAGAATGGGCTGTCATGCAGGGCTTGAAGGCAACGCTCCGTTTCGGCATCACCGAAAAGCGGACGAGTGCGGACGAGTTTTATCCGGCCAACCACCTGAAGTTCAATAATTACGAAAAGGATGAATTTGCCCGTAAGGGTTCTTATCAGGCGAATACGGGCCATTTGAAAAAGCTGTCGGGGGACTTCAACGTCCGGTATTCCGTCGCCATTAAGGAACACCACAACCTGTTTACTAATGTCGGGATGAACCTGTCAGACGAGTCCTACGAGGAAATCGTCCACAAGGCGGAAGGTTTCCCGAACGACCGTATGAACGACCTGATTTTCGCTAAACAATACCTGAAAGAATCCAAGCCGGACGGAAAGGAATCTACGATCCGCGATATCGGTTTCCTGGCGGTACTGAACTATTCGTACGACAACAAGTACCTGCTGGACGGTTCGTTGCGGACAAGCGCGTCTTCTCAGTTCGGAAGCGAGAACCGGTGGGGTTACTTCTGGAGCGCGGGAGTGGGCTGGAATATCCACAAGGAGAATTTTATCGACGATAAGATTTTCGATAACCTGAAATTGCGCGGTTCCGTAGGGTATACGGGTAGCCAGAGCCAGGATGCCTACGCTTCCATGGCAACCTACAAATACCTGCTGGACCATACGTACACTGACTATTTGGGTGCGGAACTGAAGGGCATGAAGAACGACGACCTGAAATGGCAGAAGAAGATGGACTACAACGTGGGTATCGACATGAACATCAAACGCCGTTTCTCGCTGACGTTCGACATTTACCGTTCCGTGACGGAGAATACGCTGATCAGTCTGACGCTGCCGCCCTCCAACGGTTTTACCACCGTGCGCGAGAATGTGGGTGAGGTGGTGAACCGGGGGTTCGATATCCGGACTTCGTACACCATCCTGCAGAACATCAAGGAGCGTTCGTTCCTGACGGTGAATGCCAACATTTCCCGTAACCAAAATCGTTTGGGCAAGTTGTCCGATGCTATGAAGAAATACAACGACGACCAGTTGGCACAAGCAGCTGCCACAGGCAACACGGCACCGGTACAACTGTACTACGATGGTGTGTCGATGGACGCCATTTGGGCAGTACGTTCGTTGGGTATTGATCCGCACAACGGGCGTGAAATCTTCTTGAGCAGGACGGGGATGCCTACTTATACTTATAATGCTTCGGACCAGGTGGTGTTGGGTGATGAGAACCCGAAATTCCAGGGTACCGCAGGCCTTAGCTTCGAGTGGCGCGGCTTAGGCGGTAACGCCTCCTTCCGCTTCCAGTACGGGGCAAAGATGTACAACTCCACGTTGGTACAGAAGGTGGAGAATGCCGACCTGACCAAGAACCTCGACATCCGCCTATATGAAGGAGTATGGCGTCCAGGGAACGAGGACAGGATTTCGCCCTACCGCGCTCCACGCTACCGCGACCCGGAGAGCGGCCAGTGGGTGACACCGGAAACGCACCCGAGTTCCCGCTTTGTGCAGAAACGGAACGAACTGTCGCTGTCGAACCTGAGTTTGTATTATGATTTTTATCGGCACGAGTTTTTGAAGAAGTGCAAGATAGAGCGTTTGAGGGTTTCGGCATATGCCAACGAACTGTTCGTGTTGTCCACCATCGATGTGGAAAGGGGAACTTCGTACCCGTTTGCCCGGAGCTTTAATTTTTCGCTGTCCGTAACCTTTTAATTTGAAAAGAAATGAAAAAAGCGATTATGATATTTTGCACGGGAATGTTGCTGCTGGCGACTTCGTGCGAGAATTGGTTGGACGTTAAGCCCAAGGCCGAAATCAAGTGGGACGTGATGTTCGAGACCGAACAGGGGTTCAAGGACGCCTTGATCGGGTGTTATTATAACTTAGCGGACGAGAGCGTCTACGGGGGCGCGTTGAACTGTACCTTTATTGAAGTGCTGGCGCAGCAGTACACTTTAAGCAGTTACACAAATTTCACGTCTGTAGCCCAATACCTTTACCAGAGTACCGCCGTCACATCGTATTCCGATGCCATTTGGTCGAAACTGTACAAGGTGCTTGCCAACGTCAACGCGCTGATCGAGGCTACGGAGGTGAAAGGCGAGGTGATGCACCCCACCATGCGCGCATTGGTAGAGGCTGAAACCCGTTCGCTGCGTGCATATATCTATTTGGACCTGTTGCGGATGTTCACGTGGGGCAATCTTGCCGACCGCCCTGACCGTGCCGACAAGTTGAACGGCCTTGCCATCCCGTATGCCGACACCTACGACAAGAACATCATCCCACAGGCCGAGTTGAAAACCGTCCTGCAAAAGATACATGAGGACTTGGATGCCGCCGTCGAGCTATTCTTGGGTTATGCCCCCGAGAGCAAGATAGCCGTACGCCCGGAAGGCTATACCCCCTACCCCGGTGATGACAATTTTTTCGATGAGAAGGAGAAGACCAAATACCGCATGAACCTGCGCGGCGCCATTGCCACACGGATGCGCCTGAATATGTGGGAAGGGAATTACGACGAGGCATATGAGGACGCCATGACCCTGCAATCTTCCGACTATCCCTTGCAGTGGGTGGCCCAGACGGATCTTCAGGAGGGAACCTCGCAAGACTTGGTCCTTTCCAAGGAAATGCTGTTCGGGCTGAAGGCCTACGACCGTTTCGAACAAATCTGGAAACCGTACTTCAAGCGTATGGATGAAAACGACAATAACCAAAACACCAATTTCTTAGGAATAAGTGAAGAGCACGCCCATGAAATCTACGAACGGGAAGCGGGGTTTGCGGATGCCGACTGGAGATACATCTATTGGTTGGCCGAGAAGAACGACCCGGTGTTCCGTTTGAATAAATACTATGAGACGGAAGACATGACGAACACTAACAACATCACCCTGCTGAAATCCGCCGAGGTTTGCTACACGGAAGCGGAATGCCTGCTGCGCAAGGGCGGGGGAGCCAACAAGGTAAAGGCAGTGGAGGCATTGAACAAGGTGCGCAAGAACCGCGGGTTAGCCTCCATGCTGTTGGAGACAAGTCTTCCGGAAGAAGAAGTATGGAATGAACTGGAGAAGGAATGGCGCAAGGAGTTTATCGGTGACGGGCAGCTGTTCTTCTACTACAAACGAATGGGAGTGACTTCCATTCCCTATACGACCGCCACATGCGATGACAAGGTGTATGTGCTGCCGTTGCCGCAGGCTGAAGTCGACTTCGGCGGAAGCACGGATTTGATAGAGCGTAAATAAAATGATTCATTAAAAAGCGATTAGCATGAACAAGATATCCTATATTTGCCTGTTGCTGACGGTCTTTTGGCTGTCCTCCTGCCAGAAAGAGGAGATCAGGCGGTACGAACAGCGTGCGGGGGTTTATTTCTCCACGTACCAGAGCAGTTTCTCCTTTATTGACCAGCCGGACAGCGACATTGCCATTGTCCGGCTGCCGGTGGACATCACGGGGCTGCCCGCCGACTACGACCGCGAGTTTGCCATCGCCCTCCCCTGGGTGGACACGGTGACAACTGCCGAAGAAGACCAGTACAAAATCGGGAACTGCTTGGTGAAAGCCGGGGAAGGCAAGGGATTTGCCGAAGTGGAACTGTACAAGGACGAGCGGTTGAGGGATTCGGTCTATACGTTGAGGTTTGAAATCCGCAAAACCGCGGATTTCCCGGAGATACGCCTGAACAGGACCATCATGACCCTTTCGTTTACGAACCGGCTGATAAGGCCGGACAATTGGAATCATTTGGGTCTGGGTGATTATTCCACGGCCTGGTGGAGTTTTGTCCTCGGAGTGACCGAAGGGAACAAACTGCCCTATTGGATGGGAGGACCTACCGCGGCACTCAATCCGGATCCTGAATATTACTATATGACATTCAGTGAATTGGGAGCCTGGAAAAGCAGAATCAGTAAGGCATTGGATAAATACAATGCCGACCATCCGGGCGAACCGTTGCGCCACGATGACGGTCTCAAGAAAGGTGAAAAAGTGGAAATGCCGGCTTAATAATCCAAAATACGAAAGAACATGAAGAAGTTATTTTATATATTGATATTGTTCCCGTTGCTCCTAGCCTCCTGCTTCGAGGACGACAGCAATACGGACATTCGGGACATCAATCCGATTGTGATAGATTTGAGTGGCGGAAACCAGTTGCGGGTGAAGCAGATGGATACTCTGAAAGTGGACCCCTTGGTGTATTGCAACGGTGTGCCCGACAGCCGGCTTGCCTTTGAATGGAAACTGATGAATTACGGTGTAACGGTTCCCAGGGTCATCGATACGAACATGTATTGCTGCGCCCAGATTACCGAGCCGGCAGCTTCCAATTATACGCTCCGCCTGACGGTGACGGACAAGACGACGGGGATTTTCCGCATCCAGACTTACAATCTGACCGTGGAAACCAATTTCGCGGAGGGAATATTGATTGCCGACACGAAGGACGGGGGTGCCCACAGCGACCTGAACCTGATTATGAGCCGGGAGGTGAGCCGGAGCCGTTCCAATACAATGGATGACGAGAGCCGCGACGTGTACTATGAATTGTGGAAAAACGTCAACGGACATTCTTTGGAAGGGAAGGTACTGACGGCCATGACCGCATACAGCTACAAGCAATTCTATCCGGTGACTGTCGTCACCGAAAAAAACGTGTATGAAGCCGATTTCAAGACGTATGTGCAGACAGGCATCGGCAACGACATGTTCTATCTCCCCCCGTACTTCAGCGGCGAGCCTATCGTATCGGCCTTTTCGCATTTCGTCACCAATGGCTTGGTGGAACACATTATGGTGAACGGAAGATATTATAGCACCAATCTGCAAAACGATATGAAATTCTTGGATGAGGCTACCGTTGTCAATAATCCCGACTATAACATCACGTTGGCATATATGCCCTATAATTCCTGGACTCAATACCCTGTGTACGGATATGACGCAACGAACAGGCGGATGCTGTTTTTCCGGAATAGTTTCGGCAGTTTCGGCTATCAATTGGACGAACAGACGAATACATCGGGCAAGTTCAATGTCAACGACCTAAGCGATTATGACATCCTTTACTTAGGGCAATGTATGGAAGGAATGACCTTGTTGGCCAAGGACAAGTCCGGCAATTACAAAGCCCTTGTGATGAATCTGGTGGCAGGTAATGTCATTGCGTCGGAGACCAAGATTGCCAAGGCCGTGTATGCGCTCGGTTCGCCTGCCGGTTTTGCGGAAGCCAAATATTATGCCATGGGAGCTAAGGGGAACGCGCTTTATTATGCCACTGAAAACGAGGTGTATGCCGGGCCGATAGACAATTTCGGCACAGCCAAAGTGCAGTGGACGCCGGAACCCGGCGAGACCATCACCGGCATGGAGATGTACAGGTGGCCGGGAGGTAAACACGAATACGAAGATCAGGCAAACGGCAACAAAGCGCAGCAGGATTCGGAGGCAAGGCTTCTTTTTGTCTTCACCAGGACCGGAACGGGCGAAGGCAAGGTGACGGCTATCCCGGTGACCCACACCAATATCGGCACTTTGGAGCAGAACCGTAAATTCCATGTGGTATTCGGCGGCTTCGGCGACATCTTAGGACTTTACAAACAGTACACATATTAAAAAGCAGGAATATGAAAAAATCGATATTATTATTGCTGGCGGTGTTTGTCGTACTCTTTGCAGCGTGCGACGACAACGACGGGGATGCAGGCCTTACTTCCTATGCCGGCAAGGCGGACAGGCGCATCAAGAGCATCACGGGCGAAAATAACGTCTGGGGCAAATACCGGCTGGATTTCTCGTATATGGAGGACGGACGTCTGAAAGAAGGATGGCGCACGGATGCGGAGACGGGCGACACGACGGGTGCGGTAACGGTGCGTTATGACGTGGACTATTTTATCCTGACCGTGACGGATTATGTGCCGGGTGTGGATGAGAAGACAGCAGAGACACTAAAAGAGATGTACCCGGATACATACCTGGATACGTTAAGGGCACGGAGACAGGATATGACGCTTTTCAGCATTGAGCTGAAAGACGGGGAATTCACGAAAAAGCTTTACCGCCCGCGGCGGAACGTGGGCAGCGGTTCTTCGTATGCCGTGACTTATGTGCATGTGGCAGACTATATCCAGATCCCGGACCCGGATATCACCGGGGAGCCGTCGGTCATCCGTTGCTATGATGACGTGTACGGCAGCGGTGGAGATAACAACGCCAGGGAACGGACGCTGAGCAAGTACGAGATGGTACGCACCAACGGCGAAATCACCGGGGTGGTCCGTTATTTGCCGGATTTCTACGTTGCCGGAACATGGAAGAAAGCGGACGAACTATTTTTGTCGCACTATAACGGCGTACTGACGGGTGTGGAGAGCGATACTTACAAGATGCGCCACGGGGCGGGCAAGGCGGTGGTCGCCGAACCCGGCAGGACGCAGACCTATACGCTCGGCAGCGACGGACTTGCCACGAAGATGGAGACGTCGGACGGGGAGACGGCAGCATTCGAGTATGAAGCGGGGAGTGGCAATTTCTACGAGGTGTTTACCCTCCCGCTGGAACGTGTGTTGGGGAAAGTGTGGATTAGATAACGGTTGAATCTTTATAACAAGAAAGAATATGAAAAAGATATGGACAATTATTCCTGCGCTGTTGCTGGCAGCCGCCTGTTCCGATGACGAAAACGGATATTCGGAACCGCCCACCTTATCGGACGCTGATTCGGAAATCACCATTCCTGCCATCCCGGCCGACTGGGCTCCGGGCATGGCTTATAAGCCATACAGCGACGAGCTGCCGGTAGCACCCGGCGTTCCGGTGAACCTGTTGGTCGTCGGCGATGATGAAAGGGCAGCACAGGAGTTGGCTGTGGCCGCCAACGAAGCGTGGATTTGGGATTTTGTACAATACGGCCGGCCGGTGATGTTAGATGTGAACGTCCGGTCCTGCTATTTCCCCAACCATACCGATATCCATACGGCACAGACGGGGAACGAGACGTCATTCAATCCGGAGCATAAGGCGTGCGACGTGGTGGTAGCGGGATTTGAAACGACCAAAATGGCGGTGGCGCAGCGGTACATGCGCCAGCTGGAAGAAGCCTTCGGGGAGGATTACCCGTTGGTGGTGGTACCCGGCGGTGAGAACGACAACGAGTTCAGTCTCGATGCCTGGAGGCTGTGCGTACGTCTCGGAGGCATCGACTGGAAAGAAGACGTGCTGCCCGCTTTTCCGGAATGGGAGGTGGAAGATGAACTGACAGAGGAGCAGGAGGTGTATTACAGACCGGGTAACGTGTGGGCTGCATACGCGGTGCAGAATGTGAATGGATTCGGACGCGCGGAGGACTGGATCGTGGTGGGAACAATCGACGGGTCGGGCAACAAGCCGGGAACGGTGTTGCAGGACCGCTGGATTTGTGCCCCGTATTCCTTTAACCTCGACGATGCCAACGTTCGCTCCTCAGCATTGGGGGCTGCATACGTGGCGAAGATTGCCGCAGAGGTGAAACGCCGCCTGCCGGAGTTGAGCAATGCGGAGATTGCCGACCTGCTTTTCTCCACAGCCGACGATTTAGGTGATCCTGAGGTGTACGGCCGCGGCGTGATCAATCCGGTGAAACTTTGGGAAGAAGTTGCCGCTATGGAAGCACGTAAAGGAAACGACGAACAGAATAACTAAAAAATGAACAACGATGAACAGATATAGATTTATTGCCGTCCTTTCGATTGTCCTTGCCTTTTTGTGGGCTGCGTGCAACGATGATAACGGCATGGGAGAAATTGAAGACCCGGATACCCCGGGCCGCGAGCAAGCAAGCCTCCGCCTGTTGAATAACCGAGCCATCGGCCGGCTCGGCGGAGCGTACTATTGGGCAGTGAAGGCAAACGAGGATTGGCAGGTGGACGACATGGAGTTGCCGGAATGGCTGTCGTTCGACCCGATATCGGGTGAGGCGGGCATTACTTCCGTGACATTGACGGCGGATACGTTGTTTACGGACGAGGCCCGGGAGGCTGTCCTGACTTTCCTGATGGCAACGGATACGGTGGATATCACTGTGCAGCAGTTGGCAGAGGGCGAGATTCCGATGGACGAGACGTTGTGCCGCTTTGCGGATACCCGCGTGTTTGGTGTGGAAGGCGGGGGGTTGAAACGTACGCTGCAAGCCGCGGATACGTGGAGTTTGGCTGTTGCCGAGGGTCGCGAATGGTTGCAAGTGTCCCCGCTGCAAGGCGAAGCCGGCGAAACGGAGCTGACATTCACGGCTACCGCCTCGGACGGGATTATCCGGGTGGCGGTGTTGCAGGTGAATGTGGCGGACACGGTAATTGAGTTGGCGGTGACGCAGAACCTGAATCAGACGCGCCCGCAGATGAGCGTGACGAAAGAGGCGGAAGTAGTAGGCAGGACAGCGGCTTTAGGTGGTAAGTGCAAGTTCTACAGCGATGAGTTGGAAATGGTCGAAGTGGGATTCGCCTACCGTCTGGAAAGCGAAAGCGAGTGGACGAACTTCACCGTTATTGAGGTGGTGGATGCGGAGATCGTTTTTGAGTTTGCCGATACCGTGCGGGATCTGAAAGCCGGCAAAACATACGTCTATGCACCATACGGGGTAGTGTCCGGCAGTGACGAAAAGACGTACGGTGAAGAGTTTACGTTCGAGACGGAAGGACGGGTACCTCCGACGGACGGGGTATGGTATTATGAGAGTTTCGACGGAATGTACGATGCCGGGACCGGTACGTATGCGCAGGCTGCTATCGATAAGAATTACTCATTTTATACTAATGCCGATTTCGAGCAAGGATTTGTGAAGCAAAACCAGCCAACAGCTTCCTACCAATTCTCGCCATTCAGAATAGATTTGGCCAATAATACCAATGCCGGATTTATTTCCGCCTATATCCAGCCGGAAGGGAATGCCTTGGGTTGGCAATTTCCAAGTTGGGCAACACCAGACACGCAGTTTTATGAAGGGGCAAGCGGAAACTGGAAAGCCGTGTCTTCGTACAAAGCGAATTGGTCTTGTACGATTAGTGATTTGGACTTCGAGGGGGCTCCCATGATGCAATTGTCGTTCGGTTGTTATAGTGACAAAGCCAGTCCGATTGAAATTCCATCCTTGAAAGTCTTGATTTCCGAAGACGGTACAAATTGGAAGGAATTGCCGATAAGCTACAATGCAGCAATTACCAATGAGAAACGTTGGAGGCATGTGGTTGCCGATAATATCCCGAATACAACAGTCGCCATCCGGATTCAGTTGGCTGACAGCAGCCGGGTATTTGCCATCGATGATATCAAGGTTGTGGAGAAAAATTAAGACAATCGATTTTGAAAAAAGATATGAATATGAAAAGGTATATTACAACAGGGCTATTGCTGGCGGCTTTTACCGCAGGTATGTCTGCCTGCGACGATGATGTTGCAGAGGTCGTGACACCAAGTCTGGAAGTGAACGAGAAAGTATTATCGTTTGACGAAGAGACTACACAGAAGCTTACCATCGAGGCCAACGGCCGCTGGGACGTGAAGGCCATCAAGGATTCGGCCAATTTTATCATTACCCCTGCCGAGGGGACGGGGCATGGGGAGGTGACGATTACGCTCGACCGGGTGAAGGCGGAGCCGATTAACGGTTATTTGAAAATCACTTATTTGGACGGAACGGACGAGGGGTTGCAGGTGGCACGCGGCGTGAAACTGACGGCACCGGGATTGGATATGAGGGTAGCACCGAGGAATATCACGTTTATCCCGCAGGTGAAATATACGGAGGCTCCCGTCCGGGTCGAATGGGCAGGGCAATGGACGGCGGAGTTGAGCGATACGACGTGGTACAGCCTTGACAGGACATCGGGCGAAGGATTTGGAGAGGTGAACGTCCGGCTCAAGGAGAAGGCATATAAGAAGGCCAAGGAGGTGGAGTTGTATATCATCCCCGCAGAGTATCCGAAAGTAAAAGTACCGGTAAAAATCGGGCGGAAGATTGATGATTTCCAAAACGGAAAGTATGTGACGCTGAACAAGGCTTCGGTGGGCAAAGGAATTGATATTGTGTTCGTCGGGGACGGGTTTACGGCAGAGGACATGAAGGAGGGAGGCAAATGGCAGCAATCGTTGGATACAATTAATACTTATATGTTTGAAATAGAACCATTCAAGAGCTATCGCAACCACTTTAATGTATATGCCATTGCACATCCTTTCGAAGGGTCGCTTTATGTGGATACGGTGGTGAAAACTCCTTTGTGTACGTATGACAGGACACAAACGAGCGTTGACAATGCTTTGAAAAGGGATCTTAGGGCCATTTCCGAGTATGCTTTTAAGAATACACCGGTGTCGGCCGAAAAAGAGAATTTCTCGCAGATGGTAGTCTGTTTATGGATCAATGCGGATGCGTCCAGTTATGGCGGTGTCTGTTCGACCAATATGGCATTCCCTCAAGATTCGTGGTGTATGGCGATTGCTCCTTGCGGTATTTTTGCTGATTTTTGCAAGCGCAGTATTTTTACCCATGAATTGTTAGGACATGGTTTTGGAGGATTTCTTGATGAATATTTTTCCGGCAACAAGGATTTTCCGGAAGAGGGAGCACAACAGCAAATGGGCATCTGGAAAGAGCGTGGTGTGAATATGAATGTTTGTTATTCCGATAGCGACCCTGAAAGGATTCCCGCCAATTGGTTTGCATTATCGCAATTGGATGAATACAAGGATTATGTCGGTTTTTGGGAAGGTGCATTCAATCATGGCCGCAAGATATGGCGCAGCACGAACCACAGTGTGATGAATAGTCACGGAGTTGGCGGAGGTGCGGTATGGTATGGCTATTATAGTCCGGTTCAGCGTGAAATCCTTCTGTCCCGCATCTATAAATTGTCCGGACGGGAAGAAGAGTATTCCTTGCAGACGTTCTTGGATTGGGATGTTATCAACCGGGAGACAGATATTTATTACAAGGCTTTGGATACAAAATGATGTGCCATCAATAAAGACAACGGCTGACAAAGCAGCTGTGTGACCTTTATTTTGACTCCGCATTCAGTATCATCACAGGACCGGATGCGGAGTTTTTATTTGTTGTGTTGAATAAAATAATTCTTTATTCAGTTATCTTTTTTGTACGCTCATTTATGTAAAGACACAAAATGACAAAACAATAATTTAAAGAGAAAATGAAAAGATTCTTATTGACAATGACCATTTTGATGGTTGTTTTCGGGAACATGGTTGCACAGGACCGTTCTATCCGTTTTGAAGAGGGTAGTTATCAGGAAGCTCTGAATAAGGCAAAGAAAGAAAATAAACTGTTGTTTGTGGATTGTTACACTTCGTGGTGTGGGCCTTGCAAGATGCTGGCAAACGAGGTTTTTACCAATAACGAAGTGGCAGACTATTTCAACGCGAATTTCGTATCGTTGAAAGTGGATTGCGAAAAAGGAGAAGGGCCCGCTTTGCGAGAGCAGTTCGGTGTGTCGAGCTACCCGACCCTGCTCTTTATCAACGGGGACGGTAAAATTGTCAACAAGATTCTCGGGGCGAGCAAACAACCTCATTTCCTTACCAAAGTGAAAGAAGGACTGAATTCTGAAAATTCTTTGTCCGCCAAAGAAAAGAAGTATGAAGCGGGCCACCGTGACCGGGCTTTTGTACTGGATCTGATCAAATCCTATAAAGGACAGCGGGAAGCCAGAAAGGCAGCACAAGTTTCGCTTGAGCTATTGTCCGGATTGAACGAGAAGGAACTGTTGACTAAAGAGATGTGGGAGGTGATCCGGGATTATTACGTATCCGGTTATGGTTCGGAATGGTGGAATTTCATATTGGATCATAGCGATGAGTATGCAGATATCGTGGGGAAGGACGCTGTTGCGAATAAAATCGGGGAAACTTTACATCCTTATCTGTTCGGTTTTGGGTGCGGGCTCGCTAAATCAAAGAACAAGCAGGATTTTGAAACTTACCGGGCACTGGTAGACCGTTATCAACCCCGGCAAAAAGAAACGTTGTACTGTTTTATTGAATTGGGCAAAAGTGCCTGTTGCGACGATTTTAACGGCTATTTCAAGACTGTGCTCAAAGTCATTCCTAAAATGGACCGCAGTGAGCATTATCGGTTTTTTGTTAATGCCTTGGATAACCTGGTAAAAAATGCAAGTCCGAAACAAAAGAAGCAATTGCTGGTTTTGTTGAAAGAGTCGCAACAGCAACAGACCGATTATTTCAAACCTTTGTATCAGAAATTTTTTGATAAAGTAGAGAAAGCTTGATATATGCAGCCAATCTCCGGAAGTTTTTCTAACACTACCGGGGGTTAGCTTTGTTGTAAGAGTATGTTGTCCTTAAACCTGAAATAACAGAATAGTATGAAGTATATAGTAGTGTTCCTTATTTTGTTCACCGGATTTTCGGGTGTCCGTGCACAGGATGCTTATGAACAGTTCAGGACGGAAATGAAAAAACTGGAAACCCGGGAGCGGGAATATCATAGTGTGATATTTGGAAAGAATGATTATCCGGAGCATTATAAGGATAGTATCGTAGAGCTTTACCAGGCGATCCGGCAGGAAAAAAGGGAGTTTGCGCAAAGGGCTGTCGATAACAACCGTTTGGATAAGCGGTTTGTCAAAGTGTTGGGCATTTACGTGCAGAATTACCTGACACTAGATGAACTGGAGGCGGATTTGAAAAAATTCTCTCCCGAAGTACAGAAAGAGCAGGAGTGGAAAGATAAAATGGATTTTGTGAAATATTCCCGATTGAATCAGCCGGGACAGAAATGTATCGATTTCACGGTAAAGGGACATGACGGGAAGGAAATCCGTCTTTCGGACTTATTGGCAAAAAATAAGTTGGTACTGATTGATTTCTGGGCATCCTGGTGTGGTGCTTGCCGGGCTACCATGCCTCATCTGAAGGATATTTACCCGGAATACAAGAAGAAAGGAGTAGAATTTTTCTCTGTGTCTTTGGATGATAAGGAAGAAGATTGGAAAAAAGCTTTCAAAGAAGAGGCGTTACCTTGGATAGATGGCAGTAATTTGTTGGGATGGAAGGATCCTGTTGCCAAACAGTATGCCATCACCGGAATTCCCTTTAAGATTCTGATCGGTAAAGACGGGATAATTGTCGACAAGGGGTTTGCCCGGTTCGGTTCCCTGGAAAAAACAATGGACGATTATTTGGATAATTTGAAATGAAAGCCTTATAACCATAGAGTTATGAAAAAAAATGTAATGCTTGTTAGTTTATTGGTCTGTACTTTTACTCTTTTTGCCCAGAAGCAAACGACGATACAGGGACGGGTTATGCATGCAGACAAATTGGATTTGCGATATAATTTGAATGGGGAATCTTATAAGGTCGGTGTGGATAAGGATGGTAGGTACAGTATTGTGTTGGATTTGACCGATTTTGCCATTTTGGAGCTTTATCCTTTGAGAGGTTATCCTTCCATACAAATGGATGAAAAAGGCTCCCATTTGCCTGTGCAAGGTATGTCCGTTTATATAGAACCCGGTGAGCGGGTGACGGTGGATTTCGATTTGCAACAGTGGCCCGTTGCCCGGATAAAAGGACAAAAAGTAGCGAAGGAATGGGGGAAATTGTATGAGACATACGGTCCCATGAGACGGATGTTTTATGAAAATACCCGTGCTAAAAAGGATTATAACCGAAAGGTAAAACCTTCGCCGGAAGAAGTGAAAAAAATGGATGAGGAAGCCGCCGCACTGAAACAAAAGTATGAGCGGCAATTGAAGGATTTTTGCGACCGCCATCCCGACAGTTATGTGAGTCTTATGGAGGTGAAACGGAAAGTGCGGGAAACTCCTGCCGAAGAACTCCTGGCAGATTATAACAGACTCTCTCAGAGAATGCAGGATTGTACTGTCGGACAGGAGGTGAAGGCGATGATTATGGCCAAGAAAAATTCGGCTGTTGGAGTTGTTGCTCCCGATTTTACCGGAACGGATCCGGAAGGCAAAGAGGTGAGACTGGCTGATTACAGAGGCCAATATGTGTTGCTCGACTTTTGGGGCTCATGGTGTCATGCCTGCCGGTACTCCCATCCCCACATGCTGGAGCTATATGGGAAATATCATTCGCGTGGATTGCAGTTTATTCATATTGCCAGTGAATATCAGAAAAAAATAGAAGAAAAAAAGGAAAAATGGCTGGCTGCCATCCGGGAAGATCAGATCGGTGTGTTTACCCATGTTTTAAATACAGATGAGAATGATATTGTAAAGGCATATAGCATACAGGCTTTCCCGACTAAAATTTTGTTGTCGCCGACGGGTGAAATTCTGGGCCGTTGGGAAGGAGAGGCCTCTGAGTTGGACCAGATGCTTGAAAAAATATTTTTAAAATGAGCCAAGGTATGAAATTGAAGGTGAAAATTTTAGCCGTATTCCTGGTTACAGGTTTGACGGTGCTGGCACAGTCCCGAACGGTTACCGGGGAAATACCGGATTCCGGAAAGTCGCTGAAGACAAACAGTGTGGAGGAGGTGGTGAAAGCCATGACGCTGGAAGAAAAGGTGTTTATGGTGATCGGTAACAAGAATAATTATTGGTCGGAGCATGGTTTCCTGGGAGTGGGTGCCACTTATCAGTGTGACCGCCTGGGTATTCCGCCGGCAATTCTGGATGACGGGCCGGCAGGTTTGCGGATACCTTTCAAACGGAAAGGCGACGAACGTACCTATCATTGTACGGCATTTCCTACGGCAACGGCTTTGGCGGCTTCGTGGAATCCGCAACTGAATGAGCAGGTCGGAGCGACGATGGGAAATGAAGTGCTGGAATACGGGTCGGATGTGTTACTGACTCCTGCTATCAATATCCAGCGCGATCCGCTGTGCGGACGCAATTTCGAGTATTATTCGGAAGACCCTTATCTGACGGGCAAGATGGCGGTAGCCATGATTCGTGGCGTACAGTCGCAAGGGGTCGGTACTTCGTTGAAACATTTTGCTGTTAACAATCAGGAGACAAACCGGCGCCTGGTGAATGCCGTTGTCAGCCAGCGGGCTTTGCGGGAGATCTACCTGCGGGCTTTTGAAATTGCTGTAAAAGAGGCTGATCCCTGGAGCGTGATGGCTGCTTACAACAAGGTGAACGGATATTATGCTACGCAGAATAAGGAGTTGTTGCAAACAGTGTTGAGGGATGAGTGGGGCTATCGCGGACTTGTGGTGTCTGACTGGAGTAATGCGGACGACGGCGTGGCCCAAATGCGTGCCGGAACGGATTTGATTATGCCCGGTTTTCTTATCGATTATCCGATGGGACCGTATTTCTATGACGAGATATTGAACGGGGTGAAAGATCACCTGCTGGACGAGGAGGTGCTGGACCGGAATGTGGCGCGCGTCCTGGAATTTGTAAAAAAGACACCCCGGTATAAAGGGTATGAATTTGCATCGGAGGTTGATTTGAAAGGACATGCCGAGCTGGCCAAAATGGCAGCGGAGGAGTGTATGGTATTGTTGAAAAACGAAAAGAAGGCCCTGCCTTTTTCATCCCGGGTGAAGTCGGTGGCCCTCTTTGGAAAAACTTCCTACGATTTTATTGCCGGTGGCCGGGGAAGCGGGGAGGTGAATTATTTCAGGAGCATGTCGTTGAAAGAGGGGTTGCAGGCCATGGGCTATAAACTGTCGGCCGGATTGGAGGATTATTACACCCGTCAAATAGATTCCCTTTACAAATCGAAGGAAGCGGAAACGGCCGAGGAGGACCGGAAGTATATTGTGGCTTCGCTTCCAGAGCAGGCTTTGCCGGAGGAGTTGATCAGGGTACAGGCCCGGATGACGGATGCCGCTGTCATTACGATTGGCCGGGTGTCCGGCGAGGGAGGAGACCGGAAGGAGGAAGGGTATTTCACCTTGACCCCGGAAGAAACGGATATGATTGCCCGGGTGTGTGATGTTTATCACACCTTGAATAAAAAAGTGGTGGTAGTGCTTAATATCGGTGGGGTGATTGAGACGGCTTCCTGGAAGGATAAACCGGACGCTATTTTGCTGGCTTTCCAGGCTGGGCAGGAAGGAGCCGGGGCCGTCGGACGCATATTGAAGGGGAAAGTCAATCCTTCGGGCAAACTACCGGTTTCCTATCCGGTGAAGTATTCGGACACTCCGGCTGCCCCTGATTTCCCGGGTATTCCCAAAGACAATCCGTTGAATACCTATTATAATGAGGGAATATATGTGGGCTATCGGTATTATGAGACCATGCAAGTGCCGGTGTCATACGAATTCGGCTACGGGCTTTCCTATACTCAGTTTGAGTATAGCAATCTGAAAATCAGTTCCGGGGAGTTTAAAGACAAACTGACGGTCAGTGTAGATGTGGAAAACATAGGGAAGATGGCGGGAAAAGAAATCGTACAGTTGTATTTGTCCGCTCCGGTATGCGGTATGGACAAACCGGCGATGGAGCTGAAAGGATTTGCTAAGACTGCTTTGCTGACGCCGGGTCAGACAGAAACAGTCCGTTTTGAAGTGGATGCCCGTGCCTTGTGTTCCTTTGATAGCGGCCGGTCTGCCTGGATAGCGGATAAAGGGGAATATACCGTGAAAATCGGCAGTTCGTCCAGGGATATCCGGCAGACGGGTACGTTTACACTTACCGATGAAAGAGTGGTGGAGCGGGTGAACGATGTCCTTTATCCCAATGGACCGGTGAAAGACCGTTATTCCCGTTCAGGAGAGATATTGAAAGGCCGTTCCGGGTTTAAAAAAGATCCTTATTATCAAGGTATCCGGGAGTGTCTGTGGAGAGAATAAACTGTAAAAATAACAAAATATGATGATGAAAGTGGGATTTTATTACAGTCTGCTGGACTGGCACCATCCGGACTTTGAGATTGACCGGATTCATCCGCAGGCACCTAAAGATCCGAAAGACTATAAGAAACTTTGCACGACCGTTCGGAATTGCAGTTCGGTAAGGCCAATGCAAGTGTGACCCACAAGGATGAACTGGACGAAAAGGATATTCTTTTGGTGTTACCGGATGTCAGGCCCGATGTTGAAATTCCGGTGATAGAGCTGATATTGAATTAATAAAAAAACTTTCTGTCCCGATTTCGGGACAGAAAGAAAAAAAGGCTGCAATTATTCAAGCCTGTCCTTTCGGTTCCAGATCGATAGGAAATCCTGTCGGTTGTTGGTTTTCCGAAGCAAGGCGTATCGTACCGTTATCCTGTTCATATTTCCAGATATTGTCCTGTAAAGCCAACATCAGGCGTTTGGCATTTTCAGGAGTCAGAATAATCCGGCTTTTCACTTCCGGTTTCGTTACTCCGGGCATCAAACGGATAAAGTCGATAATGAACTCCGAAGTTGAATGTGCTATGATCGTCAGATTTGCATAAGTGCCTTGGGCCACCTCATGGCTCAGATCGATTTCCAGTTGGGTCTGTTTTTGTTCGTCCATTGTTTATTGAATTGATAATCAGTGTGCTTTGATTTGTGATATTTCTATCTGAACAAATATATACTATTTCACCAAAAAAAGAAGGTGTTTATACATATATTTATATAATGAACGTAAATTTTTTTCCGGATTCTGATTTGAGAAAGTGAAATAAAGGCAAGGTGGTAATTACCGGCCGATTTTGTGTTATCTTTGCCGGAGCATTACGAAACTGAGCGTGATGTGAATGATTGTTGTAAATAATAAAAAACAGAGAAAAATGACTGCGAATTGGTTTGAAGCGAAGGTGAAGTACATGAAGGTGAATGAGGATGGGCGTGAAAAAAAAGTAAACGAAGCTTACCTGTTGGATGCGATGTCGTATACGGAAGCAGAGAGCAGGATTATGCATGAGATGGAATCGGTGATTTCGGGAGATTATTATATCAGTAGTCTGAAAAAATCGAATATTACGGAACTGGTTCCTTCGGAAGATGAAAATGACGACCGTTGGTATAAGGCGAAGGTTAACATCATCGATGCCGATGAAGTGAGCGGAAAAGAAAAATCCACCGGTCAGTATTATCTGGTGGCAGCCTCGAATATTAATAAAGCTTTGGAGAATCTGGAGAAGAGTCTGGCTTCTTTTGTGGTTCCTTATGAAATTGCCAGTCTCACGGATACTCAGTTTATGGATGTATTTCCTTATTTTTCCGATGAAGAAGAACAGATTCCGGAAAATCTGAAGCCGTTGACCGAGGAAAAAACGGAAGAGGAAATTTAGGCTATAATAGAAACGTAGGTTTATTTTTTCTTTCTATTCCGATTCCGGGTTTTATCCCGTCAGACCGGT